>Ga0181581_10001287_pt1 | contig 19411 bp, 26 predicted proteins | sample 071ome_22_FD_132433 | JGI IMG/M metagenome (GOLD analysis project Ga0181581, IMG submission 132433) | Coastal salt marsh microbial communities from the Groves Creek Marsh, Skidaway Island, Georgia - 071404AT metaG (megahit assembly) | ecosystem: Environmental > Aquatic > Marine > Intertidal... | reverse complement strand
CAAGGTGGAACGTATGTCTTCTTTAAAGATTATGAAGATTTTAGAGAGGACTTAAAAAAATTAGTTAATGATATTAATAAGGAGAAAAAACATGTTTGAAACAGTTGAAGTCAATATTTTATTTTTGGTTGGTTTAGTTGGTTTTTCTTTCGGTATGGGTATGCTATTCGAAGGTATCAACTCATTCAAAAAATTTGCTAAGGATATAGCTGATCGTGCTAATTCATAGCGAACTACTTAAGTGGATTGGCACTATCAGTTTTCTGTTAGCTGCCACTCTATTATCATCTAATATTGAGATATCTCGATACGGATTCTTTATATTTTTATTTGGTCATTTAGTCTTATCACTACTGTTCTATAAGATGAATGACAAACCGATGTTTATACAAAACTTCTTCTTCATCTTTGTTGATGTTTGGGGAATCTACCGCTGGTTTATAGCTTAGGAAATATTATGTTTAACGAAATTACAAAATTTGCTGTATTGATTGCAATGATCATTGCTGGTCCTGCAGTTTCTATTTGGGCACTCAATACTGTATTTGCAATGAGTATTCCATTGACTGTTGAAACCTGGTTTGCCATGTTCTGGATTCATTTCTTGTTTGTGGCAGATAAGGAAATTAGTATAGGCAAAAATCAATGAGTACCCCAGCCTGGAAGAAAAGGCTGAGACAAGCTCAGCACGTCAAAGAAAAAGAGAAGCGTGAATATGAAAAGATGTTTGCGTGTAAACCTACTACAAAGAAGGAGTTTAAACCCTATGTACCACCGCAGACCTTTCGACGCAATTCAGACGACGTTACAAGCCTCAAGACGTCGGACACAATTCCTGCAGGTACAACAGCAAGAAAAGAACCGATGCGATACACAGGAGACTACATCGTCGGAATCGCCACGATGCACAAGTCGAACCTGGTCCCCGTCGGAAGAGAACAAGATCCGAAGGATTTTTCGACCATGAGGAGAAACTAATGGAAATGAATTTTGGTACGATTAGATTCGTATATGAAAACGAAGGTGATCATGTTGTCGGTAAAAGTAAAATCGTCCATGAGATAGGCGGTGAATCTACTGTCGATGAAGTGATTGAAGCATTTGAACATTTTTTAAAGGGTGCGGGTTTCCATCTACAAGAAGGTGTCCATATCGGTTATGAACATGATGAGGAGTTTGATCGTGTCCAAAACGACAATTGAAATTGATGTATATGCCGGAATCGAACCTGCTGGTTTATATTCTGCTGTATATTTCGGTGACGCTGAAGACCCCGTCGAATCCCGTATTTCATGGGAAGAAGTGATTGAATCTGAGATCGAGATGCATACTGTCCCACGTAATGGACCTTATGTGTACAGTCCACGATATGGATCGGATGGCGTCAAAGATCTATTTGGAATTATCAACAAGCTGAGGGAGGTAGCTGATGTTTTAGAGTCAAGCTTAGATGAGCGTGGAATTCTCTTTCGAGATGAATTTGACGATGCGTGCGAGGGATATTTTGTTAATCCGCGACGTGATGAATTCGTATTTAAATACGAAGACTATATTAAAAAACTTTTGGAGCAAAAAGATGACTAGAGATGAAATGCTAGATGCACTGCGTCAAGGTGTATCAACTGTGACATTCACAAAAGTGAATGGTGATGAACGTATTATGGAATGTACTCTACGTAGTGACATGATCCCAGAGGATCATCTGCCAAAAACGGATACAAATCTGACTGATGGTCTAGATCGTACAATCGATGTGATTCGTGCCTACGATGTACGTGCAGCTGGATGGCGATCGTTCCGTGTAGAAAATGTGAAATCTTTTGCATAAAACTGTGTACAATCCCCAAAAAGCAGTGTATAATACATATTATATTATGAAAAAGGATTGAGAACTATGGGTATGCCAGCATTAAAACGTAAGAAAGTCCGTGCACCTATTCGTCGTAAGACAGGTCTAGCGGCTGTTCCTATCGATAAAGGATGGGAAGCAATCAAATACTACTTCCACTATGAGGTTGATTCTAAACAAGTGGCGGAAGTAATCAAAGCTTATGTCAAAAAGAACTGGTCTAAAGCAGATGCAAAGTCTGCACTGGCATGCCCAGAGTATAAGTTCAAGATGTTCTCACACTACGCTGCAACGGCGTTCATGCTTGACAATCCATCGTTTGAGTTTGAGGGTAAGCTGGCCGAATATCCAGTTGCCCTCAAACGATTCGTTGATGGTCTTGTTGAAGAAGGCAAACCACTTGTCAAAGAGAAACAAGAAGAGTTAGCATCTAAGAATGTAATTGTACTCACACCACAACAACGCATGGAGAATAAGATCCTTGAGACCGTGGGAGCTGATTTAGATGAGCTCGAAGATCAATGGATTATGGGTGAGAAAACCCAACTAGATATGTACAATGCTATGCAACGTCACGATCTAAAAGGAATGGCTGTACCTTTCCTTGTGAAACGATTGACTGTATGGCTTGAAGAATACAACGATGCTTATAATAAAACCTGTGACCAAGCTGTTGAGGCATACTCACACATCACACGTAAAGAGCAGAAGCGTCGTATCGATGCTATTAATAAGATGCTAGAAGATCTTGAGAAATTCAAGAACGCAGCAAAAGCTAAACGTGCACCACGTAAGCCTAAGGTGAAGAGTGCAGATAAGCAAGTAGCAAAGATGAATTATAAGAAGGAAGATAATGACTTCAAGATTGCGTCAGTGAATCCTACTATGTTGGTAGGTGCTGGTAAGGTGTTCCTATTCAATACCAAGTATCGACAGCTGATATGTCTCATCACTAACTCAGCGAGTAAGGGGTTTGAGGTGTCAGGTTCAACCATTAAGAATATTGATGAGTCTGTCTCTTGGAAGATGACACTGCGTAAACCTGAAGAAATGCTTCCACTAATTTTATCCAAGACTGCAAATCAGATTGACAAAGCAATTGGCAACTTGACTACTAAGAAAGCTAAGGCCAATGGTCGTGTCAATAATGAGACAGTCATATTACGAGTATTATAATGATTGACGAAGATACAATTCTAACAAAAAAACGCTTCGCCAGAATGGTAGAGGAATGTGTAACAAAGAAGTCTATGTCCTATATGGAATCGATTCTACATATCTGTGAGGTACGTGGTTTGGATCCAGCTGACATTAGTAAGTTTGTCACACCGCCTATTAAACAGAAACTCGAAGCAGAAGCTATTGAACTAAGATTAATACAAGGTGGAAATCAATTACCGGTATGATCATGATCGAACCATTTGAAAGTTATCGTTATTATCAAGCATTAAAGTTGCACTTTGAATCTGATAGTTACGATGCAACAAAATATAATTATAAGACTTCGGCAAAACCACAATCATTTTGGAAACGTAAGGACAAGTTGTTCTTTACGAAGGTTGGCCGCAAGTTTAAAAAACCTATTGACCTAATCAACTTCTATGTTGCTAACTTTGTTAATGACGTGAAGTGGGTTGGTGAAATGTTGGACGCTGATTCTTATGACAAATGGCAGAAGAAGATACAGTCCATCTCATATATGTTTGAACAAGACCTCTATAAGTTGTCAGAGCACGTCGACACTTTTGACGAGTTGTTCAACATAGACGTGCATCCATTTGTAGTGACAAAGTTTCTTGAGGAAGAGATTAATCTCGAGACTGTTGTCATTATAAATAAGCTTACAGGCTTTATGAACAAAGCCGATAGAGAAATCACGGAAACCATTGTGTGGCCTGATGTCTCTAAAAAGATCCGAAAGTACGGTCCATTCATTAATGTCGATATGAATAAAATGAAAAAGATTGTACTTAAGGTGTTTACATCATGATACAAACATGATATAATATAACTGTTACATTATGAATAACGTGGATAAAACTAACATACAAGGAAAATACAAATATGTCTTTTGCAAACCTCAAAGGCCGTACGGCCGACATCTCTAAACTCGTTGCTGCAGCTGAGCAAGCTGGTGGTGGCGCAAGTCAAGAAAAGAAATCCTACGTTGATGATCGCTACTGGCAGCCAGAAGTAGATAAGTCTGGTAACGGCTATGCTGTTATTCGATTCCTACCTGCTGGTGAAGGTGAAGATCTACCATGGGTACGTTACTGGGATCACGGATTTAAAGGACCTACTGGTCTATGGTATATCGAGAACTCTCGTACCACTATCGGTGAGAACGATCCTGTATCTGAGATGAACTCAGTACTATGGAACTCTGGTAACGAAGATGATAAGAAGATTGTGCGTGAACGTAAACGTCGTCTGCACTATGTTTCTAACATCATGGTAGTGAGTGATCCTGCTAATCCATCAAACGAAGGTAAAGTCTTCATGTACAAGTATGGCAAGAAGATCTTTGACAAGATTATGGATGTAATGCAGCCTGCGTTTCAGGACGAGCAACCTGTAAACCCATTCGATTTCTGGGAAGGTGCTAATTTTAAACTTAAGATTCGTAAAGTTGAAGGTTATCGTAACTACGATAAATCTGAATTCGATGCTCAATCACAGTTAGCTGATGATTCTGCACTTGAAGGTATCTACAATCGTCTCTATTCATTGAAAGAGATTACAGATCCTGCCAACTTTAAATCATATGAGGAACTTAAGGCTAAGTTAACTCGTGTACTTGGTGAAGAAGGTGCAGTATTGACTACTGCTGAGTCTGTGTCACTAGATGAACCAGCTCCAGCTCCAACATTTGGTGCTGCTCCAGAGCCTGAAGTACATTATGCATCTGCACCGGGTGAAACCGCGGTAGCTGATGATGACGATGATACTATGTCTTATTTTTCCAAGCTTGCAAATTCGTAGTGCTGAGGAGGTGATGAACACCACGAACTAAGCGAAAGGGGTGACTGGTCCGGACAGTTGCCCCTTTTTTTATGGCCCGTCAGCCTGGAGATTGATATCTCTATTGTTAGGATATGGCTTGGCTTCAATTGGTACAACAGTTGTACCACCGCCGGAACCACCACCACCTGAGTAATAATTATTGATAATAGTATTACCGCCAGATCCGCCACTAGCATTTGCACTCTGTGGAATGGATAATACATCTTTTAGTTGTTGAATATTTGCGGCAGCTTGTTCATAAGCACCAATATTGTTTGCAAGACCCTGGATCTTAGTTGTAAATAACGTTCCGTCTTCACCACCAAGTACTGCTGTCTCAATAATAGGTACTGCAGTTTTTAGATCTTCGGCAAACTCTTCAAAATCAAAATCAGTTCCTTTGAATTGTAGACCAGCAAATAGCTGTAATGATTTACCAATAGAATTAAGTGCTTTACCAGCAGTTGTTAGTTCTTCGGCTTGATCGGCGATCTTTGCGATCTCGTCAAATGGCGACTTAGCACCAAAGAATTCTAGAATAGCAGTGCCAGCACCTGCAAGTGTACCAACAAATTGACCAGCACCAAACTTAGTCAACGCAGCACCGATGTCTCCCATAACAGTAGAGAATTTAGCAGCGTTTTCAACTGTGACACGTTTATCATCTAGAATACCAAGTAATGAAGTAACTTGTTTGTATACACGTTCACCAATAGGATCTTCACCAGTAAATTTAGTTATTGCGTCAGCTGCACCAGAAGCACCTTTACCAAGAGCGAATGCAACAAGACCTGCAGAGATACCACCCATGACAGCAATAAATCCTGCTGTATCTAATGCGATACCAGGTAGAGCCGGAATTTCTAGAAGCTTCTTGACATTATCAACAATCTTCTGTGCCCAATCTGTTTCTTGGAATTTCGAAACGCCAGCAAGAACAGCAGATCCAGCACCAAAGACAGCAAGACCAGCACCTAGACCAGTCATTAAGAATGCGAATGAACCACCTTCTGTTACACCACCAAGTAGTTTAGTGAAACCATTACCACCAAGTAGATCCGTAATTCCTAATAAGGTTTTTACGTTATCGACAATCTTTTGTGCCCAACCTTGGACCTCAAACATTTCTGCAGCTTTTGCAACAGTAGATCCAACACCAAATACACCAAGACCAATACCGATACCTGTCATTGCAGCACCAAATGCACCACCCTTAAAGAGTAAACTTACATTTGATCCCTCGGCAACTTGGTCGCTCAACGATAATAATGTCTTAACGTTGTCGATAATCTTTTGTGTCCATCCTTCTTTTTGGAACATCTGAGCTGCGCCTGCTGCTGCACCACCAATTGCGAATACACCAAGACCAATACCGATACCTGTCATTGCAGCACCAAACGCACCACCTTCTACAAAGAAGTTTCCGATACCACCAAAGTCGTCTTTAATTCCTAATAGATCTTTGACGTTTGATCTTATTTTTTTACCGTCAAGATCTTGTAATTTATCTAATAGGTAACCACCACCAGCGGCAAGAATACCCAGACCACCTGCAAGAACACCACCGCCCATTGCAAGGCCACCTGCTAATCCACCGAGTTTTCCAAATAATCCGCCACCACCAGTAGCTTTTGCTTTACCGCCACCTGATCCCGTGCCACTTAAGCCTTCGAGAGCGGCAAGCATTTTTTCTTGTCTGGCTACATCTTCTCGACGTCTTTCTTCATCTAAACCCTGAGATGCAGGATCACCTTGAACTGTGTCATACATAGTTCTGATTTCGGTGAGCGTTGCATTCGTAGTAACAAGTGATTCATTACCTTGTGCGATGAGTTCTTTGACAGATCGTGTTGAGTTGGTACCAGTATTTCTGGTAATATCACCCTCAGTTTTCAGTCTGTCAATTACGTCTTCTAGCGTCTTAGCCATTTTTTATCTCTTTTATTTTTTACCCTTCAGAGCATCAGCACCAAAGAATGCTGAAACCAATACCGCAATCGATGCAAAATAAGTAGGTGCAATATCAGCAATAAGTGTTGCAGCCTTATCTAAACCAAGCAAAGAAGTAATTGCGATACCACAAGGATATACCAACAATCCAATCAATGAGAACCATGCCATCTTACGAATAGCATCTCTCTGTGCATCATCATCTTCCATTCTACGTCTTTTATCTTCTAGGTAGATGTTCATCTCTTCTTTTGAGATATGTCCATCACCATCTAAATCAGCCTCTGCTAATGACTCATAAGTTTCGTCACTAATAGTAGGACCTTTTGGTTCTACATCTTTTGTGGTTGTTGCCATGTTAATTACCTTCTATTTTGTTGTGCTTTTAATCTCTCATTCTCTTCTTCAACATAATTAACTAACATACTAACGTAGATCTCTCTTTCCCAGGGCAACATGTTTTCAAGGTCGTCTAAATTATAACCATGATGTTGCATCATTGCAAAATTCGTTTTGAAGTAAGCTTCTAACGAATCATGAGAAAGAGCTACCCGAAAAAATCCTGCAAGCCCTCCAGCTTGATATCATTTGATGTTCCACATTTGTTACAATCAAAATGGACATCTTCAGTTACCTTAGGAATCTGCTCAAAGAATTTCTGAATTTCAATGAACTGTTCTTTATTCAACTGTTCAATAAAATCAATTAATTCCTCAGGCTTATGATCCTTGGCAGGATATACCGAGTCGTTATCAAAAATACTTTCAATTGCTGCTGCCATAATAGCAATAGCTGCATCACCATGAGAGTCTTCTATTCCATTCATGACGTGTTCTAAATCTCCAACAGTTGGAAACTTCATCAGAACACCTACATCATCTGATAACATAATTTTATTTTCAATCTTATCAGCCTTTCTTACTTCAATTCCTGATAGATTGACATTTACTTCGTTTTGTGCTTCGCACTCTTTACACTTTAATTTAAATCCTGCTGATTCACCAACGGACTTAGATCTCAGTTGTAAAAACAAATATTCTAGATCAAAAAATGCCAGATCTTTAATATTCACTTTATTAAATGTACACGCTTCGACTAAATCTCTTGTTGCTTTTGAAATAGCAGCAATATCATTAGACTCAACGGCCATTAATAGTACCTTTTCTTCTTTCATTAGGAAAGGTCTGTACTCAATTTTTTTACCGTTAGACGGTAGTGTCAATTCATACTTTGCTGTATTCAGCGTAGGTAAAGCCATTATTTACTCCATTATAGAAATTTACTAAGCAATCTCTGTGCGCCTCCAAGTAATGCACCACCGAGATTTTGTTCATCCCAATCATCATATGCGAATGTGACTGTCACACGAGAAATAGTATTCTCGTTCGTATTACCAAGATCGATTTGTGAGATCGATACCGGATAAGCCTTTAAAAGACGACATGTATAAGCCGGGTCGTTATTATCATTTAGCTGTTGAATAATAACAGTAGATGTAAAGTCGTCCTTATATTTTGCTGTCTTATTTTCTGTATTCACAATGGAATCTTGCCATTGTGTGAAAGTATTTTTAATGTACATATCACCAGTCAATAAGAATGTGAATGATACATCATCGTTAAGATAACCTTGTGGCATCTTACGAACTTTCATATTTGTTTGATAATCAGCAGTATTAATTGTTCTACCAGGTAGAGAAGCAACTTCACATAGTAACGAAATATCACGTGGATCATTGAAGATCTGTAACGGATTTGTGTTACCAGAAATAATATTAGTTAGAATAGTACCTGGATTTACTGAGATCAGTGGTAGATTCATATAGACAGCAAAACGGTTTGCCTTTGCAAAACCTGTTCTACGACCAAGTGTCGATTTAAATGTGTCTATACTAGAGTCGAAATTAGCCATATTAGATCATTGCCTTACTATCTTTCCATACTTGAGTTGCTGTTGCACCCTTGAATCTCTGTACAGGCATGAACATCGCAACTTCCCACTCAGTTGGTTGTATCTTTACAATACGTGAATCAACCTGACTGGTTAGATAATGTTTAAAGCATGGTTTAAAATATCTTAATTTTTGTACATTTTTAATCATTCTATATCTTGTTCTCAAACGAGTACCTTCATCATACTTGTCGTCTGTAGCAGTTGCCAATAAAGCATCAAAGAATTTTGCACGAAGGGGTAATGGAAGGTAATGTACGTTAATTCCATAGAAACCTTTTGGTGCTTTCTCTACCATAATAATCAGTGGAAACTGATCGTAATACGGCAATGTGTCTTTATGTTTTGCATCATAATAGAACATGTACATATCGCCCATTCTTGGACGTTGTACCTTTTCAACAGCACTATCTCTTAAAAGCTTTTGTCTATTGATATTACGCATGTTCATTAGCTTCCTACGAAACCACATCTGAGAATCTTTTGTTCTCGGCGTAACACCTGCCTTATAAGCTTGTGCCTGTAATGTATTGAATAATGAATCTGCCATACTCTTATTTATACCTATCCTTTAAGTACTTTGATACCTAATGAGCGTAAAGTGTCTTCATGCCATATTTCGAATTTATATCCACGATCCAATGAGAATGCTTTGGCTGCTTCCCATTTAGATTGATTCTTAATATATGTCATGACCTCATTTAGATATCGTTTTGTCTTACGAGCTGGTTGTTTTGGGGGTGAACATTGACTTTTTGGTTTAATCTCAATGAGATATTTTTTACCATTTGCTGTTTTAAAATACAGATCCACAAAGTATCTGTGTACTCTATTATCTGTTTTGCAACGATATGGTATAACTACTTCTTCGCTATTCCATTCAACGATATCATCTCTTTGGTCCAGCCAACGAAAAGTATTGCGTTCCCACAGAGATCTGTATATAATCTTTGTTGGATCACCTTTGTATTTCTTTATGTTTTTTGGCTTAAACTTACCCTTGTAACTCATATAAATAACTTTAGAACATTTCAATAATAGTGTGATAATTTTATGGCTCAATACCGATTTCCGAAGAATACAACAGAGCATCAGAACTGGACTCGTATCTCAATTCACAAAAGAGAAAACGAATTTAATGCATCAGACTCAGTAATTGGTGTCCGTTCAGTTGATGAAGCATTACATCAAATATATTTATACATGCCTGCTGCGATTCAGGTCAATGACGGTTTGACATACGAAAACGTGGATCTAAATACAACATTAGGTATTATCGCTGGTGCCATTGAATCAAAAGAAGGTATGGCAACGGGAGATATGAAAACCGCAGCACTAAGTAAGGTTGCACAAGGTGGTGTTGGTTCAGGTGTTGCAACACAGGCGTTATTGAAAAGTGGTGAAGTATTAAACCCAAGAACACAAATGTTGTTCAAAGGTCCAGTTCTAAGACAGCTAGCACTTACATATAAGTTAATGCCTTCAAATGCTGATGAAGCAAAAGAAATTTATGAGATGGTTAAAGTATTAAGAGCAAATGCTTATCCAAAATTAACTAAAGCAAACTTTTTTGTATTCCCAAAATTATTCAGAGTTGGTTTTGTTAACCTAGAAGGTGGTGATGTCAATATGATTAAATTCCAAGATATGTATTTGACTGCTATCAACACTAACTATAATGCTACTCAACCAATATTTTTTGAAGATGGTAATCCTCATGAAGTAGATTTAACACTAAGCTTCCAGGAAACAGAGGTTATTACGTCTGAAGATGTGGAGGCTGGATTCTAATGAAATATTTTAGATACTTTCCAAAATTAGATTACGACCTAGATGATAATAAACAGTTTCGTCAGGCCGTAGATTTATTTCGTATTTCAAAAGTTGTAAGTAGCGTAGAAGATGATATTACATTCTATCGTTATTATACTATTCAAGATGGTGAAAGACCAGACCATGTATCACAATCATTATACAATACAGTAGATTATTACTGGACGTTTTTCCTGGTCAACACAAATCTTAAAAATTATTATACTGATTGGCCTAGATCACGTCAAAAATTTGATGAGTATCTAGAAGAAACATACAAGACAGAATATATTGGTATCGACACATACGACTTCTTTGATAAGTTTGAAGCAGGTGAAACTGTACAGGGTTTGATTTCTGGTGCAAGAGCTACAATTGTTTCAAAGAATACTTCAATGGGTTGGATAGAAATTAAAGATAGAGTCGGTACTTTCCAATCGAACGAGATTGTTCGTGGTTTAACATCATTAGACTTTATTACTATTTCTGGTGTTGGATCATTTAAAGATGCTGCTCATCACTATGAAGATGGTGATGGTAACTGGGTACCAAGATCTGAACCTAGTGCTGCGATCGTAACTTACGCTGATTATGACTTTCAATTGAACGAAGACAAAAGAGAAATTCGTGTCATTCGTCCAGAATTTGTGGATCAAGTTGTGTCACAGTTTAGGGAATCAATAAATGGCTGAACTTTTAACGCCATCTGACGTTGAAGTCAAAGACGTTTACATTGAGACAAGTACAGGTAAGAGATTAAAGATCGATGACCTGATTGCTGAATTCAACGTCTATGAATCGATATACACACCAATATTGCGTGGAGACATGCTTATTCTCGACGCAACGTCATTATTTTCTTCTTTACCTATTGTAGGCCAAGAGAAAATTAGTGGTACTATTATTCGTGGCGATGAAACAAAAACATTTTCATTCTATACTACAGACGTTGCTGATATTCGTAATGTCAATGATTATACACTAGAATATAAATTAAATCTTATCGAAGAAGCATATTATTATAATGCAGTATCATTAGTATCTGAATCATATGAAGGATCTGTATCTGATATTGTAAAGCGTATTGCCGAAGACTATCTTAAGATTGATATCGAAGTAGAACAAACATCAGGTAACTATAAGTTCGTAATACCTAATTGGAATCCATATAGAGCAATTCGTTGGTTAACTCGTCGTGCCTATAACGAAAATAATGTACCATTTGTTTGTTATAATACATTCTATAATGGTGTACAATTCAGATCATTAGAATCTATATTTGGAAAAGAATCAACAGAGACTTTCTCGTATAAAGAAAAGAAAGCAAATAAAACTGAAGCACAAATTCAGGCCGGTACTTTTTCTAACTATATGGAATATGCACGTACTGCATTTCTGTTCAGACAATTAGAATTAGCACCAATGACTGAGCTAGTAAATAATGGTGCTTATGCATCTCGTACTCAGTTAATTGACACCATGAATAAAAATTATAAAATATTTGATTACAATTATAATGAAAATTTTGATAGACAACCAAGAGTTGCAAAAAGTAAAGTACTGTCAGATAAATTTTTAATTGGTGAAAAATCAGTATACGAACAACCAACAACAAAACAAACAAATTTTGTACATTCTGGTTTATCTTTTGGTGATTCACATTACGATTATAATGGTGATGTATTCAACTCATCTCCACACCTACACTCATATTTAAATACGTTAAATAATTATCGATACAGAATGGGTGTGCCAGGCAGAATGGATTTAGAAGTTGGCAGTGCAGTTGGTGTAGAAGTAAATAAAAATGCTGTAATGACAGAAAATGAAAAAGGCGACGTCAAAGATGTTCGTAGAAGTGGTAAACATATTATCACTTCTCTAAGACATCAATTCAGTAACAATGACAATTATCAATTAATTATGGACGTTGCAAGAGATACTATGGGAGCAGATCACGATGAAGCAGTTTAATGATACGTTGGGTAATATGCAATGGTGGATCGGTGTTGTAGAAGACCGTGATGATCCAGAGCAGGTTGGCCGTGTACGTGTTCGTATCTTTGGCGATCATACAGCAGATAGAAATAAAATTCCGGTAGCATCATTGCCATGGGCACAAGTTATGATGCCAGCAACATCAGCATCTTTGGCTGGTGTGGGTGATTCTCCGACAGGCATACTCCAGGGTAGTTGGGTTGTCGGTTTCTATATGGATGGAGAATCAAAACAACAACCATTAGTTATGGGAACAATCCCAGGTATTACATCACCTGCGGATCCGCTTAAAGGTTTTTCAGATCCAAATGCCGTGAATCCGGTTCGAGTCAACGAACCAGACACACCATATTCTGCAATGCCTTCTACATATAAGGAACACGGATCTTATATTACAAAAGTAGATACAAGAGTAGATGACGTTGAATGTGCAGTACCACCTAAGGTATCATCAGTAGCGGTTGATGAAGCAGATTCATATTACGAACGTCCTACATGGAGTTCACCAAGTGTCCAAAGTGACACTCCACCAGTATATCCGTATAATAAAGTAAAGGAAACTGAATCCGGTCATGTATTCGAAATTGATGATACGCCAGGTAATGAACGTATCTCTCAGTTCCACACATCAGGAACAGCCTATGAAATACAACAAGACGGATCAAAAACTGAAACTATTATTGGTAACAATTACCATGTGGTTCTTGGTTCTGACAACATTTACATTGTTGGAAATGCTAATCTTACTATAGATGGTAATTTAAGAACTTTAGTCAAGGGAAATTATCACCTTGAAGTGAATGGAAATAAAACCGAAGTAGTTCGTGGATCCAGACAAACAAAAATTTCACTTAACGATAATATTGAAATCGATCAATCATATTCTGGTAATATTGCAGAAAATTCTATTCAAAGAGTTGGACAAAATGAAACAAGAATTGTTGGTCAAAGTAGAAATACCACAGTTGGTATTGATGATGATTTAACAGTCAATGGAAATTATGGTCGTATCGTTATTGGTGATACATCAGAATTTTCAAATGGTAGCTATGCATTAACAACTAATGGACAATTAAATGTTACTGCATCTGGAAATATTATTGTAGAGACACCATCTAATATGACAAATAATATTGATGGTAATTTAACAGATAACGTTGTTGGTAACGTCGACGTTAACGCAGCAAGGATTGATCTGAACTAATGCCAGCAGTAAGTAGAGTAGGTGACAGTTTATCGACAGGACATGCTTGTACAGGCAGTACAACTATTGCTTCATCAAATACAGATGGAACAGTACACGCAAATAATATCGATATCATTGTAGTAGGAGCTCCAACGGTTTCACATCCGTTTCCTCCCGCACCTCCTTGTGCTCCTCATGTAGCAAATTTAAATGCAGGATCATCTAGTGTTTTTATTAATGGTATTGCGGTAGGTAGAATCGGTGATAGTGCCGATGCTGGTGCAATGACCAGTGGTTCAGGTAATGTATTCGTTGGAGGTTAATTATGGCTTTTGAATTACCAGATATTAGTAGTCTAGCAACAAAATTCTCTGACTCAGTCAGTAGTAATGTTAATCTAGACTCTATTCAAAAAGCTCTAAAAAGTGGTGCTTGTGGTGCATCTGACGCATTAGACGAAGTCAAAGGTTTTGCGGATGACATCAAAGCTAAATTAGCAGAAGGTAAAGACGCACTTGGAGAACTAGGTGATCTTGCCGGTGATCTACAAGCAAAGATTAATGATAGCCTAAAAGAATTAGAAGCAGAACTTGATGAAGCCACATCATCTATACAAGATGAGATTGCGGAACTACAGGGTAAAATTGGTGAAGACTTTGCTGCAGCTCAGGCAGAACTCAAAGAAAAATGGGGTGATGTTGTTGATGATATCGATGAGTTAGTTGATGGTATTCCTTCATTAACAGATTTATTATCTGGTGATGGTGAACCAATTGACTTATGTGCTGATGTACCTGACTTAGAAAAGAAAACAAAAGAAGTAGTCGACGAAGCTACTGGTGAAGTTACAACTGTTATTGAAGATATTAAAAAGGCAAAAGCTCCAAAGGTTGCAGATAAAGTTGCAGAAAAAATGCCTGAGTTCAAGGCAGAATTAAATGCTGCTTTCAATAAAATATCTACTGCTAATAAGAAAACTGGTAAATCATTTATATCTGTTTCTATTGCATACGGTTCAGTACAATTCAAAGAAACATCATTAGCCAATGAATATTGGCTAGGTGCTACTCAAGAAATGGATGAGATGAAAGCTGAATGGTATGAATCTGATGAATGGAAAGCAATACAAAAATTATCAAAAGAAGGTGCGATGACACCAAACGAATTACGTGATGCTGATTTATTAGACGATGCACAAGAAGCTATTCTGAAAAAACGTGACCAGTATTTGTTAAACCTAAAAGAATTTAATAAATTTAAAGGTGAATATTGGGCTGCTGTTACAGCAAATAAAAAGATTATTGTCGGATCGATGACACAAGAAGTATTCGATCAGAATCTAGAAGGATTAAAAGACTATTACAGCGGTGTACCAGATAAAGCATGGGACACACTTGACAATATTATTGAGTATCATACAACAGATGAAGCCAAACAAAAGATTATTGACTTCAATGAATACAAGAAGATTTAAATTTGAGGTATAAATAAGAGTATGCCTAGAACACAAAATAGATCAGATTTAGATACATCACGTGCAAAGATTACGGCACGCAGCTCACTGTACTCGGATTTCCATTTGGACTTTACTCCTCATCCGAATACTGGTGATATAACCACATTGTTTGATATTAACTCTATTAAACAATCGGTCAAGAATCTTATTTTGACAAACAAAGGCGAGAGACCTTTTAATCCTAGACTAGGTTCGAATGTCAGAGGATTATTATTCGAACCAGCTGATCCTTTTACGGCATTAGATATAAAAGAGGCTATCAAGGAAACAATTAATAACTATGAGCCTAGAGTAAAACTCCTTGATGTCACAGTTAAAGATAATTCTGACGCCAATAGGTATCGTGTAGAAATTGAATTTCAGATTTTGACTACACTTGAAACTGGTGATGTATCATTTTATTTAGAAAGAATTAGGTAAATTATATGGCTACAACAACATCAAAGAATAGATTACAGGTATCTGAATTAGATTACGATCAGATCCGTACTAACTTAAAAACATATTTGCAAAGTCAAACTCAATTTCAAGACTATGATTTTGAAGGTTCGGCATTATCAACTGTTATTGATGTATTAGCATATAACACATTCTATAATTCATTCAATGCTAATATGATGGCAAATGAATTATATTTGGATACTGCTCAAGTACGTAATAATGTTATTTCACATGCAAAGACTCTTGGTTATATTCCAAGGTCTCGTACTTCTTCTTTTGCTGGTATTGACGTTACTGTTAACTCACCGGCTGGCAATCCAGCATCATTAACTATCGATCGTGGTACAGTATTCACAACTAAGATTGATAATAAAACATATCAGTTTGTTAACCTTGAAGCTCAAACAATTACTCCTACTGCTGGGGTTTATAAGTTTGCTAACTTAATTATTAACCAAGGTACATTACGCACATACGAATATATTGTAGATAATACAGATAAGAGACAAAGATACGATATTCCAGATGATAACGTTGACACATCTACTCTTATCGTTAAAGTAAAAACTAGTGCTTCTTCATCTGATACTTCGGTTTATGCGAGAGTACAAAACGTTGTTGATGTCGATGGTGATTCACAGGTTTATTTCTTACAAGAAGGTATTGACGGTAAATTCGAAATTTATTTTGGTGATGACATCTTCGGTAATAAACTAGAAGCAGGTAATATTGTACAGCTTGAATATTTGGTGAGTGATGGTAAAGATGCCAACAGCGCAAAAACATTCTCACTGAGTGGTAACATTCAAGGTAATACAAACGTCACTATCTCAACGGTTTCAAAATCTGGTGGTGGTGCTGATCGTGAAGATATTGAGTCTATTCGATTCAATGCTCCATTATCATTCCTATCTCAAAACCGAGTTGTTACTGCTGACGACTATGCAACAATTATTAAGAACAACTACTCAGATGCGGAGACAGTAGCTGTTTGGGGTGGTGAAGAAAACGAACCACCTGAGTATGGTAAAGTTTATATCTCAGTAAAACCTAAATCTGCAGAGACATTGACAGACGTACAAAAACAATTTATCATTGATAATATTCTAAAAACAAAGAATCTTGTATCAATTACACCTGAGATGATCGATCCTTCTTACACTTATATTTCATTACAAGTGTTCTTTAAGTATGATCCTAACTTGACATCATTAACTTCTGGTGAATTGAAACAAAAAGTTATTGATATTGTGTCTAACTATAATGACACTGTACTACAAAAGTTTGATGGTGTGTTTAGACAATCACAATTGTTATCACAAATTGATAATTCTGATCCATCAATTCTTAACTCAACTGTCCGTGTATTCATGCAAAAACGTTTTGTTCCTACTGTTGGTACAGCACAAAAATATGAATTAGAATTTTCTTCTCCGATGTATACAACACAATCAAACGAAGAAGTTATTGATTCATCACCATTTGTTTTAAATGGACAAACACACTTTATTGAAGACTATAATCTAGAAGGTGTAACTGAACACAAATTAAGAATCTATAGAATTGTGAATAATCAGAAGATTGTTTCTGTACTAGATGCAGGTTATATCAAGCCTGAGACTGGTATATTTGTTCTTAATTCGTTTAATCCAGAATCATTTACTGGTTCTTATATGGAAATTACTGCACAACCTAACTCTAACGATATTGCACCAAAACGTAATCAACTATTACAAATCGATATGAACAATGTAACAGTTGAACCACAGATTGATACTATCGCAACTGGTGGTGTTGTGGCAGGTATCGGTTATAATACAGTACCGAGACACGAAGGATAATTAAATGTATGAACTAAGAGGTTCATTACCTGAACACATTGTTGCTGATAGACCAGATCTAGTTGCCTTTCTAGAGGCATACTTTTTATGGTTAGAAGAAGAAGGTAATCCTGGTTCAGTCCTTAGTGACTTAATGGCCTATCGTGATATCGATAGAGCTGCAGACGAATTCCTAGAATATCTACAAAGAGAAATCGCTGTATCTATTCCAGAAAATATTCGTTCTGATAGAAGAAAATTATATAAAAATGTAGTTGACATTTATTTGTCAAAAGGTTCGATTCCATCATACCAAGCATTGTTTAACTTGGCATTCTCAGATGAGGTAGAATTATTCTTCCCTCGTGTTGATATTTTAAAACCAAGTGATGGTAAATGGGATGCGGCTAACAGTCGATGGACAAATGATGATGGTAAGTTATCAGTTAAGAAATATATTCAAGACTCAAGATATTATCAGTCATTCTCATACGTTATTAAAACAGGTCAAACAATTGACTTCTGGCGTGACGCAGTAAAAAGATTATTGCACCCAGCTGGTTTTGCTTTCTTTGGTCAAGTTACTATTTTCTCTAGTGCTACTAAAGTTATGCCAACAGCTCAGCCTGGTCGTGCTCCTGTGTCAGATATACCAACACCAGTTATTGGTCCGGTTGTACGAGTTCCTATTTCAATCTACAGTGCTATTAACCTGAACTTCGAATTAAGAACACAAGCAATGTACGCAGTTGGTCCTACATGGAAACATATCGACCATGCTAAATTCGTTATGCAAGATGTTATTGAAGACTTTAAAGATTATCAGATTTCAGAAGCTGTTTATGGCGGTAAGTTAAATAGATCTATAGATTCTGAAATAAATATAACGACAACCCCATAGAACTAGTATAAATAATACTAGAACACAAACGGAGTGATATTATAAAATGGCAGCAATTATTACACAAAGAATGCGTATTAATAACGCAAACGCATTTATCGATACGGTAGGATCCGATTCGGTATATTTTTATATTGGCAGATCTCAAGAATGGCCTTCATCTGATACGGCTGTTGCAACTCCTGTTGACTCAGAAAATGATCAATACGGTGCACAACAAAAGATGATTGCTATGAAGAAGGTTGCACAATCTGATGTGTCTACAGCAATTACTCGATACAACTGGGTATCTGGTACAACTTATTCTGAATACGACGATCAAGATTCTGCTCTATCTAGCAAACAGTTTTATGTTATCACTGATGACTTCAACGTATATAAATGTTTGCAAGCTGGATCTGGTGCATCTGTTGTTAAACCTACTGGTACAAATACTTACGCTAATCCCGAAGCTGCTGACGGTTATATTTGGAAGTACATGTACACATTGTCTGGTACACAAGCATCTAAGTTCTTAACTAACACTTTCGTTCCGGTTGTTACTCTTGCATCTGATGATGGTTCACTCCAATGGGATGTACAAGATGCTGCAGTTGATGGTGCAATTCATAGAATTAGAATTACAAACGGTGGTACTGGTTATACTTCTGCTCCGACTGTCACAATTGATGGTGATGGTGTTGGTTGTACTGCTACTGCTACAGTTTCTGCTGGTGCTGTGACAGAGATCGAAATCAATACTATCGGTTCTGGTTACAGACAAGCAAATGTAACATTCTCTGGTGGCGGTGGTTCAAGTGCTACTGCTCGTGTAGTTATCTCACCTCCTGGTGGTCATGGATCTGATCCTGTTGCTGAGCTAGGTGGTTTCTTCACAATGGTTAACGTTCAGTTAGATGGTGAAGACGGTTCGGGTGACTTCCCTGTTGACAATGATTATCGTCAACTTGGTATGATTAAGAATCCTGTTAACTATGGTACAACT
>Ga0181581_10001275_pt1 | contig 19486 bp, 4 predicted proteins | sample 071ome_22_FD_132433 | JGI IMG/M metagenome (GOLD analysis project Ga0181581, IMG submission 132433) | Coastal salt marsh microbial communities from the Groves Creek Marsh, Skidaway Island, Georgia - 071404AT metaG (megahit assembly) | ecosystem: Environmental > Aquatic > Marine > Intertidal zone... | reverse complement strand
GGGGGGGGGACAGCGGACCCGAGGGGGGACGCGGGGGAGGCAGAGGGGGGGGCAGCCGCGGGCGCCTCGGGTGCCGGAGGCAGCGGCCTCCCCGCCGTGGGGGCGATGCCCCCGAGCAGCCCGGGGCTCCTGCGACTCCAGGCGGGCGACGTCGACGACATGAGCTGGTTCGACGGCGGGACTGCCCTGGGCCTCGACGACATCCTCAACGACCCCCTGGACCTCTGGTAGCGCCCCGTGTCGGCGGCTCCGCGGGCGGGCGTGGATGCGTCGAGGCGCCCCATGGCCTGCCAGGCGGTCATGCCGGCCCCGGCACACTGTGAGAGTCCTTTCAATGGCACACAAACCCAAAGTATGAGCAGACACCCAACGCACAAAACACGTCGCGGCCGCAAGGCGTCGGGGAAACAGTCAGTCATCGAGAACAAACGCGTGCGAAGCGTTCTCCAGTCAGTCATCACACGTGGGTCTCTTCCGGGTCGTCCTCCTCCGAGTCGTCTTCTGGAATCTCTTCCGAGTCGTCTTCTGGAATCTCTTCCGAGTCGTCAGGGGACATAGCGTACGTATCATCGTACTCCCAAAGCCCACATTCGTCGACATTGTTGTGCTCCTCGACCCACTGCTTCTTGAGGTCGGCACCCGTCTTGATGTCCTCGTTGGCGAGGTCGCCCCAGCCGAGCTCGAAGGGCTTGTCCTTGAGGTTGGTGCCCATCTCCCGCATGAAGGCGTCGTGCATGGCCTGCGCCTGCCCGCGGTTGGTCACCCACCGCTCGAGGAACTCCTTCAGCGGCCGCGTGGTGGGGACCTGGGTCCAGAACACGACTGAGCTGTCGATGTTGTCGCTCTCGTTCTCGGCAACCTTGTGGAGGACGCCATTGCGGGACAGGGCCGCCAGGGTGACCTTCATGTCCAGCCTGCCCCGGGCCTTGGTCTCGAGGCTGGCCCTTACCTCGTCGCTGTCGAGTTCGCCCTCGTAGATGGTGGCGTAGATGTCGTTCTTGACCAGCCGGCGGATGATGAGGCGGGTGGTGCGGTTGAACTCGGCGTCGGCGGCGGCGAGGATCTCGGCGGGCGTCTTGCGAAGGTTGTTCCTACGGGCGGCGTCGGCCCCGGCGTCGAGGAGCATCCGGGCCACAACCATGGCTTTCTGCATATTGGGGCGCCAGGCCAGCCCCTGGTGGAGCCACTCGCGGCCGTAGGGCTCGCACCCTGGGAGGAAGGCCATGTCCTCGTCCGAGGCGTACCGGCGCTTGGCGAACTGGAACTGGCTGTTGTTCAGCTCGTCCGCTCCCTGCCCGTAGAAGCCCGTGAACGACAGGCCGCCCAGCTCCCCCCGGCGCACGTCCCCGTCCTGCCCGGACCTGATCGTCAGCTTGCTGCGCTTCTCCGCTGCCTCCATCTTCTTCTTCTCCTTGGCCCACTCCCCGAGGATGGTGACCTTCTCCGCGTCCTTGAGGAACTTGGCGGGCTTGTCCCGGACCTTCTTGGCGCGCGAGGACTTGGCCCGCGTCTCCAGGAGCCACTTGTCCACGACCCACTTGGGGACCTGCTCCCCGGGGCCCTCACCCTCCTCCGCCGCCATGACAGTCACCCACTCGCCCATCTTGCCCTCTTTGATCAGGACCTCCCTTACCCACTCGGGCCGGTCCTCTGCCCTCGCGGGGAGGAAAGGCGGATAGAAGAGATACTTCTTCTCGCGGTTGTACTGGATCAGCTTGACCTTGCGGTCCGTGTCCAACGCGCTGATGGCGGCCTGCTGCGCCTTGGTGCCCTCCTCGGGTACCCCGTCCAGGAGGCCGTCTTCGCGGGCCATGTCCAGCATGGACTTGTGGATGATCTCGTCCAGCACGGGGACACCGTCGACGTCCAGGGCGCTGCCCTCGACCCCCTCGACCTCGACGAGGATGGGGACGTCATCGTCCTCGCCCCCCTCGTCGGCGTGGGCCCCCCTCATGGCCGCCCGTTTCTCATAGAGCTCCGCCTTCTTGTCCGCGCGGGCCTTCTCAGCCGCCTCCTTCGCCTTCTTCTTGTCCTCCGGCTTCGCAGTGGCTTCCCTGCCAGTGGCTTCCCTGCCGTCTCCGGCAGCCTTCCTTTGGGTGGTGGCGGCGGCACCGACCTGCCTGGCAGTTCCCTCCCGCTGGCTGACGGCGGCACCAACCTGCCTGGCGCTTCCCTTTAGCTGGCTGGGTCCGGCGACCGGCCCGGCCTTCGGGGGCGCGACCGAGATGTCCGACGCCCCAGCCTTGTCCTTGGTGTACTGAGTCCTCGCACCCCACGCCCTGAACTCGCGCTTGAGGTCCTTGTCAAGCCTGGCCCTTCTCCAGATCTTCTCCCCGACTTCCCCGATGTCCTTGACATCAAGGCCGGCGTTCCGCTTGTGCTCCTTCACTTTATCGCGGAGCGGTGCCGCGTCGAGGTCCGAGTACTTGGACGAAGCGTCTTCGATGAAGTCGCCGGCCCCCGCATTGACGACCTGACCGTCACCCTCGAAGTCGAGGAACGCGTCCAGGTCGTCCAGTGCCAGGTTGGCGAACTTGTCGTCCTGGTCCAAAGCCACGCGGTGCATGTAGTTGAGCATGGCCTTACGCACGCGGCGGGGGAGGTACTTCTTGCTGATGCCTGCCGTCTTGCAGGTCGTGAAGGTCCAGGCGTTCTTGGCCACCTTGTGCAGGGCGCTGTCGCCCGTGCTGTCCTCCACCGCCGTGACGTACTCCCTCTTCCTCCCCTTGACGGCGTCTGAGGCCAGCAACTCGCGGATGACGTGCTCCGACTCACTGGTCAGGAACATGCAGGCCAGGTGGAGTGGGGTCTGGCCCGCCTTGTTGGTGGCCCACGGGTTCGCCCCGTACTTGAGGAGCTTGTACACGGCGCAGGCGGCAAAGGGCTGGGGGAACTTGCAGGCCTTGTGGAGGGCGGTGTCACCGTGGCTGTCTTTGACCATGATCATGGCCGAGTGCCCGAGCAGCGCGTCCATGGCGTAGAAGGGGTCGTGGGGCGACTGAATCGGCACACGGAGGAGCTCTGAGCCGAACCCTGAGGCGTGAAGGGCCCAGATCAGGAAGGAGTTGGGGGCGATCACGTCCTGCGCGCGCTGCACGAGCGACAAAACGTACGACGCGACCCGCGGGGGCATGATCCCCTTGGAGTCCTTCCCGGGAATACTGACAAACTGCTCCATCGCGTAGTAGCGTTTGATCGCCTTGAGGGCAGCGACGAGGTAGATGTACGAGTGCTCTCCCTCCTTGAGGAGGATGTCGTTCTTGTACCACTCCTTGATGAAGTGTTCCGCGGCTTTGGCGGCATTCTCGTTGGCCTGCTTCTGCTCCAGCTTGACCGGCCCCGTCTTGGACTCGGCGACCTTGCCTGACAGGCTGCCCGTCGATGTCAGGAGGACGTCCTTGAGGGCGTCAATTAGGCTCTGGGCGTCCTCGACGTAGCTCTTGCCCATGGACTTCACGATTTTGCCCACGATGGGGAACGGCTGGATCCAGCGCACGCGCTCGTCCGTCATGAGCCCCGTGCCACGGCCGCGCTGGGAATGCCAGTTGGAGATGACGGCGCCTGACTTGGTGGCGTGGTCGAGGATGGGCGACTGCTCGTCCTCGTCGAGCATGTTGGGGTTCGAGCCCGGCTGGGATAGGAGCTCCTCGTACACTTGAAGCGGCAGGTTTGGGCGGTGCAGCATTGTCTCGGCCGCCTTGCCCGCCTCGACTTCGTCCGAGCCGGCCGTCAGGAACTGCAGACCGTTGGGGTGGAGGTCCTGCGTGATGTTCTTGAAGTCGTTCCACGTGGCGAACTGGTAGAAGGAGGGGTTCTGGAAGCACTCGTTGATCCCGCGCTTGGAAATCTCGCGCACCATCACCACCTTGGCATACTCCTTGCGGAACTGGAAGGCCACCTGCCCGATGTGGATGATCGACAGGATGATCGAGATGAGGATGCTCAGGTCGTTCCGGAGCGCATCGATGGACAGGAACGTGATAAGCTGCACCACGACGGACGGTCCCGACTCGAAGAACGTCTCCATGAACTCGGCCCAGTCGATCACTGCCTTGGCCCGCGCGCGCGAGTCAAGCGAGTTGATTCCCTGAGCGGCCGGCTTCTTGTCCTGGTACCACGAGCGGAAGTTGTCCACGGCGACGATGCACTGGATGAAGAAGGACCAGACCGTCACGAAGGGCACCATGATGGTGCTGATCGTGACGGGGATTTCGTACAGCAGCCCCCTGGTGAGGGCGATGGAGAACACGACCACGAGCGAGAAGATCCAGAAGAGCACCGTTGCCAACATGAAGATGGTGACGGTCAGGAGGAGCACGAAGAGGAAAAAGATGCTGACGAGGCCCTTGCCCAAGACGTTATTGGTTTTCTTGACGGACTCCTTCGCGGTCTTCCACACGCCCTTGATCCAGCTCCTCCACAGAGTTTTGCGGAACACCCCCTGCTCTGCCGCAAAGGTGGATGAAAGGAAGCGGAAGGTCTTGGCGGCCAGGGACGAGGCTCCGGCCGTGGCGGCCAGGCCCGTGACGTCGGTCGACGTGAGCTTGCGGACAAAGAAGGGCAGCGACTCGTCGCCGAGGGCCATGCGCTTGTCCTGCCAGTCGTTCCAGTCCATGTCGCAGAGGCCCAGCACCTCGGTCGCCTTGTTCTTGGGCGCGCGGGGATCGGCCTTCAGGACATTGAGGGCGTTTCCTCCGGCCTTCTTCGAGGCGTCCTTCTTAGCCTTCTTGTCCTCCTTGACGCCCTTGCCCTTTACGACCATCTCTTCCTGCTTCGTCGCCGCCTCCTGCCTCTCCCCGAAGACCTCGCGCTTCTCCTCCTTGTACTGGTAGATCGACTTGAAGACGCCCGCTTGTCCCCCGTCCTTCCCAACCTGGCCGACAGAGAGGTCGACGTCGTTGCGGCTCAGCGAGAACATGGCCTTGCGAGCCCTCTTGATGTCCCTGGCGCGGATCCACGTGCGCCGGACGCCCTCCGTCAGCACGTCCCAGAGGTTGATCTGGTTGGAAGCCGAGGTGCCGCCCAAGGGCTCGTAGGTGAGGCGCTCGGAAGAGGACGTGTCGACGTCCTGCTGCTCCAGAAAGCACGCGAAAAGGTTGCGGAGGGGCGTCCGCTTCACCTTGACGCGGAGGAAGTCCAGGCCCAGGATGAGGGACGAAATTGGCGGGGGCAGCCAGAGGATGGCCACGTAGTTGAACCCGACAAGGGCGTTGGGGTCGAACTTGTCCTCGACCGTCATGATGCTGAAGCCGGCCATGCCAATGATCCAGCCCATCAGGCGGAGGTTCATCAGGAGAATGATCAGTTGGATGATACCGAGCGCCCGGGCGCGGTCATCGCCGCCGTCCTTCCGGGCCTCGGCGAACATGGCGAGGATGGCCAGCGTGTCGGTGACCGTGTCGCCGATGTACATTGCCGACTCCTTGAATGAGGTAACTGCGGTATTGAGGCGGAGGCAGATCTCCACAAACCCCTTGTCGGGGCTAGTCTTGAGCGCCGAGGACTCCTGCTTCGCCGCCTCCTTAATGTCCTTGTCATTCACGTGCGACGGCGGGAGCGGCGCAGCGAAGAAGAAGATGACGGGCGCAAGGAACAGGAAGTAGCTCCGGAACCTGCGCGTCTTCTCCAGCTTCTCCTGCGGAAAGGTTGGGGACGAGAGGCAGGGGTCAGGGAGGGCGGGTGTCCCGCCTCGGAGGGCCGCGCAGGCCCCGCTCCCCTCGAGGGGCGCGCTGAATGGGGGGGCGGCCTGTCCGTCACCTTGCGGGCCTCCAGGTCCTTGAGCCACTCCTCGGTGTCATCCTGTTGCTTAAATCCGGCCTCGTGCTCGGCCAGGAGCTTCTGCTCCTTCTCGTCCAGCCCCTCGCGCTTCTTGCGCACGTCCAGGACCTTATCCCTCATCTCCCGCTCCTGTGGTGTCAGGAACACGAGGCTCTCGGCTAGGCTCTTGAGGTCGGCACCATTGGTGCTGGCGAAGAACTTCTCGCGCTTCTCGTCGCGCTTCTTGATCGAGTCGAGTACCTGCGGGCGGGGGGGCGCACAGGCACCAGTGGGCAACGGGGAACGGAGGGCAGCGCCCAGCGTGTGGCGGGGGGGGCACCTGCGTCACGCACCGCGATGGGGTCGTCGTAGTCGACCTTCTTGTCGGGCTGGTCCGTCCCGTGGGCCTTCTCGGCGTCCTTGTACTTGCCGTACGCCTTTTTGACGCCTAGCACGTTCCTGACGCCGGGGATACTGGCGACGATCTCCTTGACCCCCATGGCTGCCTACTCCTCGACGGGGCCCGGGAGGGGGGAAGGGGGCGCGGGGCGGGGTGGAGCCGGCGCCCGCTGGTGATGCACGCGGCTGCGCAGGGCAATGGGTGTCACGCCCCGGGGCGGGGACTGTCGTTACACCGGCCAACCAGCGGCCTGCGGGGACACGGGGGTCCAGGGTGGCAGTTCGGCACCCCTTCCAAGGGGGAACAGGCCCGGGGGGTGGGTGGGGGGGTCAGGCCGCTCGCCCCGCAGGTCGCAGGGAGTCCGCGATGGCTGCCAGACAGCGCCACGGATTTGCCAGGACTTTTGCCAGCGAGGACCTTCGCGCCCGGTAAAAAAGGCGCAACGGTAACTGCAACGGTCATCCCAAGTCGACCGGCCCCGTTTCTCCCGCATTGTACCCCGACGGGAAGCAGCGAAACGGAACCGCTGTATGAACTGTCCGTCGCATCCGCCATGCCACGGGGCGAGGGCCTTCTCTCGGGAGATGGGCCCACGGACGAAAAGGAAGGAGGGGCCCGATGCCACTCGAACATCGGCATGCGCGGTCATTGATGGCGCAACGTGGTCTGTGGATGTACTATTTGCGTCGAGAGATGGATATCGTGCCCGATTCTGGCCGCATATCGACACCATTTCAGTCGGAACCGGGCTGGGCTCGAAGGGCAACGGGGCTTCCGATAGGGTGTAAAGACAAGGACGTGCAGCGCTATAGATAGATACAAGTATGATAAACCTGGATGCAACAGTACAAGCACCGAAGATTTCCCCGCTCATCCTCACCGGGCTCCTGTGTGGCCACTCTTGTTGACCCTCTTTGGGCTCCGCCAGGGTCTTGGTTGGGCCTCAAATAGTGTGGACCGGAAATAAGAGATCCCGTGCGCTGCACAGATGCGTATGACGGGGGGCGGGGAGGGGGGCTTTCGACGCAGGGAGACAGGAAGATCGTCGTAAGAATCTCGTTGACACGTTTTCGTCCCTTTCGCAAGCTGGGGCAGGTGTCTAATTACCCTATCGTGCGGATCGTTGCCTGATTATCTGTTCATCATCGCGCTGCACTTTCGATCGCTACCACTGTGTCCTTGCTTCGCGGCTTCTCTCGCGAACGACGGGATCGTGTCGGGTGCGTCCTCCCTGCCGCATTTTGGGTATTTGACCGATGTTCTAGTATTGTATCGATATTTCCGATGCATAAACCCCCTCCCACTCGTATATGTGCGAGAAGAGGACGCCCGGGCGCATGTTTCCAGTCGCTTACCCGGGAAGCCCCTTCCGCTTCCCCCGGGCGCCCTTAGGGACCAAGCAGCTGTCTTCGCGCCCTTGGACACGTGTGCAGCCCATGACTGCCCCAATCCTATTCTCTCGGTAGAGTTGGCCGCCGGCATTCCCCTAGAGGGCCGCGGGGCTCTCAACGACCACCCCGGCCTCGAGGCGGTCGACGCGCTCGAGGGAGATCGATACCCCCCCATATTCCTCTACAACAGGCGATTTCGTGTTCCGTGCGAGCCGACATCGCCGCAGGGGAGGCCTTTGGAGGGCATAATCCCGGCCTGGTGGAAGGTCGTTGGGGTGCCCATCCCCCCCGTCGGACCCCCGAACGCTTACCGCAGAGTACTGAGCCCGCGGCAGAAGAGAGAAGTTAGGCGTGCTAACGGCTCCGAAAGGGCCACCCTCCCGAGCATAGGGGGGTGTCGGCAACCCGGTCCCCATTCATGTCGGCCGTGGACACGCCTGCCCCGGCCGCCGATGTGGCGCTGGCGGCGCACGCCGAGGCCCTGGGCGACACCGGGCTCAAGGCCGTGTACGCGATCGGCTTCGTTCTCGCGCTGTACCACATCGTCTTCGCTGTCTCGGGGTTCACGTCCCCTTACCTCAAGGACGCGCGCAAGCGCGCCCTCCTGGGTATCTTCACCCTGGTGTGGTTCGCTGGCCTGGCGCCCGTGCTCATGTTCCGCACGCGGTCCCTGTCCCCGGGGCTCGGGCGCGCGTGGTGGGGGGCCATGGCGGTGGGCGCTGTGATCAAGGCCCTCATGTGCCTGACCGAGGTGGTCTACTTCCTCCGCAAGACGGTCAAGCGCCAGAACCTGCCCGTGGGCGCCACGCTGCACTTCTTCTTCAATGCCGTCAACGCCGCGGCGGGGCGCCCGGGGCGGGTGACCGAGAGTGGGGGGGGCGGGACGAAGGCCTCGGGCCGTGGGATGGGCCTCCTGGCCGTGGTCACCGACCCGGCGCTGGTGGTCATCCTCATGCCCACCGTGCTCTGGGTGGGCCTCCTGGCGCTCGCCACGTACGACCTGCTCGGCTCGGACTGGCCCTTCTACGTGTCGCTGTTCGTTGCCGGGTGGAACGTCCTCCTCCTCACCAAGGCCGTGACCACTGGGCGCTTCGAGATCAAGCACGTTCCCAACCTCGTCGCGCACTTCATGATGCAGACGGCGCCCATGCTGCTCCAGTTCGCCGTGCGTGAGGGGTGGCTGGCCGCCTCCCACATGGACTCGTGGTACCCGCTGGCGGTGCTCGCGGCCCTGCGGCAGTTGGCCATGACCTACGCGGACACGATGCTCGCCCAGGGCTGGCTCAGCCCCTGGGTCATGTCGTGGCGGGTGCTGTATGACTCCTCTGACGCCTTCGGCACAGACTACAGCGCCCCGGCCCTGCGGTACCCGAACGCGTTCAGCCTCAACTACGTCCCGATCATGGCCGTCTTCGCCGGCGCGGCTCTGCCCAAGGTCCTCGCGGGCAACGCTCCCAACCTCGACGTGTACATCCTGGTGACGGCCGCATGGTGCCTCGGCCCCGCTGCGGGCCTCTTGGCGCTGGAGGGGGCGCCCGAGTTCCCGGGCACCCCCCTGTACCGGTACTGCGCGCCTCCGCTCATGATGTTGTACCTGACGCAGTACGCCAACCTGTACAAGAGCCCCCTGTGGTGGACGGCCTTCACCCTCCTCCATGTCAACAGGGACCTGCTCACCCTGGGGTCCACTGTGTACCCGCACCTCCTGGGGACCAAGGAGACAGACCGCAACATCTACCATCTGAAAGCCCCGAAGTCGGGGTCCAAGGAGCTCGACTTTGACAGGCCTCGGGCGGACCAAAAGGACCCGTCGTTCCACAAGGCAGTCTTCAAGGCCCGGGACGGGGCCTTCCTCTCGCAGATCCCGCTCGTCCTCTGGGGCGTCATGTGGATCGGGGTCCTGAATCAGGCGGGCGTCGGGCCTGCGGGACTCGCGCGGGGGCTCGTGTCCCTGGTCAATCCGCTCAAGTGGTTCGCCTTCGGCAAGTTTGCCGTGCTCGGGGTCATCGCCACGCTCGTCGGAGCCTTCAAGGACCTGGTCATGCTGCCCGTGGCCATCCCGCGGGCGGCGCTGCTGCCGTTCCAGCTGCTTTCGGAGTTCACGTGGGTCGTCGAGCATGTCGTCGAGTACGTGGGAGAGAACTGGCCCCCCGTGCTTGCCGCTGTCATGCTCGGCATCGATGCGACCGCCACGCTGCCCCTCTACATGTCCGAGACCATGTCGTACGAGTACCCGAGCTTCATGGACAAGTTCAAGTTGACGCTGCGTCAATTCGCCTTCCTGCCCACGATGGCCACGGCGCCCTACGTCCCGGGCCTCGTGGACCGCCTGGGCGAGGGCACCTGGGCACAGACACTGGTCAAGGTCCTGTGGTGGACGGCCACGGTGCTCAGCCTTCTCAGCCAGGGCTCCCTCGTGGTCTTGGAGCACGGCGAAGGGAGTGGGTTGTACGAGGGCGCGATCCAGGCGCTGCTCTACATTCCCGCCACGCATTTCGACATAGCCGTGGACGAGGACACGATCGGGACCGTCGCCGCCACCATCGGCTTCATCGGCCGGGTCATCCTGACGATCCAATTCGGCCTCTCGTGGCAATGGGGCCAGCCCGCCTGGGCGCCCCTCGAGGCCGACGCGTCCCACCCGCCCCTCACGGCGGAGGCCCCCTGGTACCTCCCCGTCCTCGTGGCCGTCCTCGTCGCGTGGTGCAGCCTGATGTTCTACCGCCGCTGCGAGAAGCAGGAGTGGGACATGTGGGCGTACGTCACCATCCTGCTGTCTGGCACGGTGCCGTACCTCTTCCCAGCCATGCCCTCGTGGCTCTTCCGGGTCTGGGCCGTCCTCGCCGCGTTATCGGCCCTCGCTGGGCTAGGCTTACTCGTGAAGGAGTTCACGCAGGAGAATCATGACGAGGCGCCGTCCCTCGTGACGCTGCGGACCTTCACCGAGTACCTCAAGGTGCACCAGCTCCGGGCGACGCTGCTCATTTACGGCGCGCCGACCCTCGTCGTGCTTCTCGTGTCCTCCGCCGGGCCCGCGCTCTTCGGGTCCCCGCCCTTCGCCGCGATGAAGACCCTCAGTGACGACAACGCGGGGGAATTCCTGGCGGCGATCGCCCTCGCCGCCGGCATCGCCGGGGTCCAGCTGCTTGGTAGCACGGTCTTCGTCAAGCTGGGGTTCGCCAAGGTCGCGTCCATCGACGACGGCTCCTACGCCGGGGCCGCCGTCTGGGCGGTCCCTGCGCACGCGGTCACCACGCTCGCCTGCCTCGGGCTCAAGTACCAGCTGCCCTCCTCCCCCGTGTGGGCCGAGGTCCTCTTCTGGCTGCTGGCCCTGGCCAACCTCGCGTCAGCGCTCCTGCCCATCGCCATGTACAGCACCATAGAGTCCAACAGCGAAGTGGTCGAGGACGCCCACAACGAGGACCTGTACTTCGACAACAACCCCTTCCTCTCGCCCTTCTTCCAGTTCTTTGACGGCAAGATCAACGAGTACGAAGATGACCACGGGAGCTACGCCGTGATGCCCTTCATCGCATCGCTGGTGGCCCTCGCGCTCGCCGTGGCGGTGCCCTGGTTCGTCTGGAACCTGGCCGAAGACTCGTGGCTGGCGATCTATGCCGCGGGGTCGGCCGGGGTGCACGACGCCATGCGCGGGGTCGTCGACAAGGTCGGCCTCGGATCGGCCTTTGAGTACGTCTGGGGCTCCTTCGCCGCCCACGTCGGGGGCATGCACGGCGCCTGGCTCGCCGCCAGCTCCGCGTCGGCCCTGGTCTCCTCGATCCTGCTCTACCAGGTCGCGCTCAGCGACTTCTACTATGACAACCGTCGCTGGACGCTCCTGGGTGGCATTGTCGCCAACAACGGGGCCCTGCTCCTCGCCTTCATGTCGGACGACGCCAGGCTGCGGGTCCTGGCCGGCGTCGTCATGCTCGCCCTGTTCGGGGCACAGCTGTGGGGCATCACCCAGGAAGACCCGGACGAGGACCTGTCGGGCGGCGCCCACCGGGCGCTGCTGACGAGTGGCGGGGAGGGCCTGTTCACGGCCCTCCAGGGTGTCCTCGCCTACCACCTGCTCCTCGGCGCCGGGGAGGGCGGTGCCTTCCGCCCGACGGGCGCCATCTCTGTAACCCCCCCGATCCTCCTCCTGCTCGTCATCTACGTCCGCGCCGTCTTCTTTGGGGTCGAGGGGGACGACGGCATCCACGTCGGGCGCGCCGGCTGGACGGCGGGCCTGACCGCGACGGTCATCTCGCTGGTGTTCGCGTCCACGGGCTCCACCGTCGCGCACCTGCTGGTCAGCGCCGTGCCCGTCCTGGCCCTGGTGGCCATGACGGTCATGTCCACGTCCGACCTCGACTTCGACGAGGCCCTCCCGGCCTCCAGGCTCCTCGGGGACTACTGGAGCGAGGGGCCTATGCGCACCACGGCCACGATGGTCGTCGTCGGCGCGGCCCTCGGGCTCTTCGGCGCCGGCGGCGGGCACCGCAAGGTCCTCGGCGAGGGGTGGATGCTCGAGGTGGCGGACGAGGCCTGGGTGGCGGGGCTGACGGGGTCCCTGGGGGTGCTCACCATGTGGGGGCTGGCGGCCGCGGTGGAGGGGCAGTGGAAGTTCGCGACGCCGTCGTTGTCCATCGTGCTGGGCGTCGGGTTCCTCCTGGGGACGTCCGACGCCCTCGAGGGGGACTCGTTCTGGTGGACCCTGGGCTGGTGGGCCGGGGCTGCGGTGGTCGTCCTCTCCCTCCTCGCGGAGATCGTGGCAAAGGGCATCGAGGACCTCAAGGACGACCTCGTGGAGACGCGGACGTTCCGCATGCTCTCCACCGCGGCGCTCACGCTGCTCGCGGCCGTGGCCATGGGCGAGACGACGGGCCTCCTGGACCTCATCGAGCCCGCGCTGGGGGCCGTGGTGCGGCCCTTCGTGGCCACGTTCGACTTCCTGACGGCCGCGGCCAGCAAGATGGTGACGGTAGCGACGTACCCCTTCCGGACCGTCGCCGTGGCGGCCGGTCGCGCGTTCGTCGTCCTCTCGGAGGCCGTCGCTGGCGTGTGGCGGTGGCTCCTGGGGCAGGGGTCCCGCGTCTCGTCGTCGCTGGCAGACGTGGGGAACAAGGTGACCGGCGCCGTCGGGAGCGCTGCTGGCAGGGTGGGGGGCGCCGCACGATCGGCCGCCGGACGGGCTGGTGCCGCCCCGGCGGCCCCGGCAGCGGCTCCGTCAGCGGCGGAGCTCTGATTTTCTTCTGTTTGAACCCTTTGAGCCAGTCAGTGTTGCGCGCATGGCTGACTGAGCAGCCTGCCTTCTGGCTATCAGCAAGCTGGGCTCAGGTGCCCAGCCCCCGGGCCCTGCCCCGAGAGACTAGGGGACCTTGCTGAACCCCTGGCCCCGGACCGCTACGTCATCCCTCATATCCTCCCAGCCTGGCTGAGTGCAGGACGTGGCCGGCGCCGCGGTTGGCCCCGGCGATCGATTCAACCCAGATTTTCATCGATCTACCATCTGCCGCGAATATGCCCAGCAAACTCACTTCACATTTCTCTCTCAAGACATACGGCGGCCCCAACGCCGAGGCCGGTCGATCAGCCCGACTCGGTGTAGATGTAGAAGGTCGGCACGCGGTCGACGACCAGGCCGTTGAAGTTGCAGGCGCCCGCGATGGTGTAGGCGCCGAAGGACTCGAAGACGAGGAAGTCGCCGACGCGGAGCCCGGGCAGCTGCACGTTGCGCAGCACCGTGTCCAGGCCGTCGCAGGTCGGGCCGAAGACGGTGGACGGGTGCACCTCCTCCCCGATGGGCTCGAGCGCCGGGTGGGAGAGGGCGTGGTAGAGGTCGGGGGACATCTCGGCGCCGTCGTACATGACGCAGTTGAAGGACCCGTACAGGCCGTCGGCGAGCCAGTACTCGTGGCCCAGGGCGCCGTCGAGGTTGGCATAGTCCGCGCGCACACGGCGCCCGAAGACCTGCGAGGCCAGGGTCCCAACGTGCTCGGCAAAGAAACGGCCAGGCTCGGCGATGATGTCCACGCCCATGGACTCGGGGAAGTAGGTCCCGATGGCCGTGTTGATGGCCGCGGGCACGGCGCCCATGCACATCTTCCCGTCCTTGCCGATCGACAGCATGAACCCGCCGCCAATGTCGAGCGTCGTCAGGCGGAACCCGCGCGCCGTGGCCTGGTCCCACACGAGGCGCGACTTCATGATGGCGTCCGTGAAGGCGTTGGGGTTGCGGGCCCCCGAGCCGACGTGGAAGCTCACGCCCACCATCTCAAGCTCGAGCTCCGCCACCGCGTCGAGCAGTTCCGGGACGGCGTCGAGCTCCGCGCCGTACTTGTTCCCCAGGCGGCAGCGGGCGTCGGGGTCGTCCGCACGGATGCGGAGGACCACCTTGCACTCGGGGTGCAGCTGCTTGATCTTGATCAGCTCGTCGGTCGAGTCGAAGGTCGTCACGTCCACGCCGCTCGACAGCAGCGCGCGGATCTCGGACGGCCGCTTGCACGGGTTGGCGTAGATGATCTTGCCCGGCGTGCCCCCGTGCTCAAGGGCCAGGTCGACCTCCATCTTGGACGCGCAGTCGAAGCCGCACCCGAGGGCTGCCAGGGTCGACACGATCCCCGGCTCCGGGTTGCACTTGACGGCGTAGTACGGCGTCACGCGCGGCATCGTCTCGGTCCAGTACTCGTAGGCCCGCGCCAGGCGGCCGAGGTCGTAGACAAAGAAATTGTCCTCGAGGGAGCCCTCGCTGACGAGCTTGGCAAGGTGGGCGTCAAGGTCCCCGCGGCCGGCCGAGGGGAGGGTCTCGGCGGAGAAGGCCTCGAGGACGCGGTGGACGCGGCCGGCGCTGGGGCGCTCCCCGGCGGCGGCAGGGCCCGCGGGGGAGCGGGGGGCGGCGGGGCCCTTGGCGGCGGCCACGGGGCCGCCCGGGAGGTAGATCGGCGTGACCGTGTCGCGGGAGGGCACCTCGAGCGGCGCCGGGATGCCCTGGGAGAGGTCTGCGATCTCGGCCTCGATGTCCACGGACCCCTCCTTCGGGGAGCCCGGGCGCGTCGACACGGCCGACGAGTCCTCCAGCACGAAGCGCAGGAAGGTCACGCGGCCGCCGCACGAGAGGGCCTGCATGGCCATGCCCTCGGAGCGGTACCCAGCGGGCGTGGGGAACGACAGCACGTGCTTGTCCCACGCGGGCGCGTCGTCGGCGTCCGTGGTCATCGCCACCACCATGCGCCCCGGCATGAACACGCCCGTGCAGTCCGCGACGAGCTTGGCGGGGTCGAGCTTGGCAGGGTCCCAGTAGGACGCCTCGCACGACGCGAACGAGCACTCGGGCTCCGGGGTCACGTGGATGGTCGAGAGCCCCTTCCCGAAGACGCCGTTCATCGAGTAGCCGCAGGGGTCGAAGACGTAGTCGTCGATGAGGGAGCCCTTGAACATGTCGGCGATGCCGGTGCGCTCGGTGCACTGGGCCGCGGTCTCGGCGGGGTGGAGGCGGCGGAACTGGTCGGCCTGCTCGCGGCCGAGCTCCGTCATGCAGACCTCGAGGCTGTAGGTGGGCGCGCGGGACAGGGTCTGCGCCGACCGGGCGGTGCGGTCGGCCGCGTAGATGTGCCACTGCAGGCCCGACTGCGAGTCCCCGAGGACGTAGGCCGAGGGCCCCCCGGGGAGGCCGTCGAAGTGCTGGTTCAGGAAGTCGACCTCCTTGTTCCAGTCCTGGTAGATCAGGGGCTGGTTCTCCGGGAACAGGAACGACGCCCGCGAGTAGCGGACGCGATCAACCTGGAGACCGAGCTCCTCGGCCAGGGCCACGCACTCGGGCACGGCGTTGAGGAGGCGGGTGGTCCCGCACGTCTTGAGGACGAAGCGGGTCGGGTAGACGAAGAGGGACGACTCGGAGAGGACGTAGGCGTCGAACTCCTCGGAGTCGCGGGCCTCGACCACCTCGCACGCCGCGAGCGTCATGAGCTGGTCGATCTGCCCGCGCGAGAGGGCGCGGAGCCCGCGGGGGTCGGCGCCGAGGGCGAAGGTGAGCTCGACGCGCTTCTCGGAGCCCTCGAAGTGGGGGGCGGGGAAGAAGCCCTCGATCATGCCCGGGGCGGGCGACGAAGAGAGAGACACGGCGGCCATGTTGGCAGGCGGTGACGTGACCTCACGGAAGGGAAGAAGGATGGACTCGGGAGAATCACCACCTGGACAGAGCACGATAGCCCCCGGTAGCAACTACTCCTTTCTAGATGCCGAAGCTTGGACGTTCTTGGATGTACAACCCCGTGGGGATGTTAGCTGGGCCGCTTCACAGTCTGCAGCACGCGGCGGGGGGAGGTGAGGATGAGGCGGGGGCCGCCGGCGATGGGGCTGCCGAGGGGGTTGGCGGGGCAAGTGGGAAAGAGCGGGGCCATGGGCCCGCGGGCGCCGAGGAAGAGACCGGCGGGCGTGACGGAATCGGCCGAGACCGCGAACCCTACTGGCCATCAAAGGGGCTCTCGCGACGAGTCCCGCAGAGGCGACGGATTCGATATTTTCATCTCCAGCGTCGTAGAAACCACCTGATTGAACCCGAAAGTGACACAAACACGCGCTGATTCAGATCGGCGAGAGCAGACGATACGCCGCACGAACCGCCCACCTCAAAGCGGATTTCCGCGCAATCTGCCCATCGTGCGCATATTATGCGTGACATATGGCATTATTTTTTTAACAATCACGAAATGACAATGGTGACGGGGGACGATGGTCACGGGGGGGCCGGCGCGAGCCGATGGGTCGACGTGCGGGGGCAAGTTGCGGAGCGCAGATGGGGTGGATGCGGCGGGCTCACGTCGAAGGCAGCAGAGTTCTTGAACTTCTTGCCGAGACCCCAGGGACGGAGGTCGTCGACGTCCTCGGCGAAGCCTGCGGAGCGGGGGCACACAAGCTCGCCAAGCCTGAATCTCCGGCCGGTGCGCCGAACGATCGGATGAACTGGCGAGTGTTTTACGACTATTAAGCAGATTTGCGATACTTGCGAGGGAGATGAGAAGTATCATGCACTGTCGAGTCCTCTGCGCCCACCCCTAGGGCGATGCCAAGGGTAGCGCACCCCCCGCACTCACCGCGGTAGCTGGCCCGCCGGAAGGACTTGAAGACGCGAGAGGAAAGCAGACCCTTGGCCACCGAAGGCATTTACCGGTGGATCAGTGAGTCTTGAAAAGGGTGGGGGGGGTTGGCATCCGACGAGCGTTGAGGGTGGGCGAATCGATGGCTGGGGGCTTTCTGGGGCTGGGGCGCGCGAATGGGCCCGGGGCAGTTTTGAAAAAGGTGGGCAACGGGCCAAAATCGACGTATTTCACCCCATGAGCGGGGACTGGGACCGAGACGGCCGCCGGCATGGGTGCCCGGGCGTGTCGGACGCACAGCGCTGCCAGCCTGCACAGCCTGTGCAGCAGGACTCACTGAGTGAGTCTGCTATGTCTGCCGGCGCGCGTCGGGGGCAGTCCAGTGGCGAGGGCGGCGGAGATAAGTACTCTCGGGGCAACGCGACCCCGCACATACCAAGTAAACTTCGAGTTGTGCCCTTAGCCCGCAGCCATCTCGACCAGATTTGGGGGGCGCCGGGGAAGAACAGAGCGGAGCAGGGTTGGGACATCGGCCCAGACAGCCAGGGTTTGCTCGCTCTCGACCCGCCACGAGCACATTTCGCGTGAGTTCCGTTGCGATGCCCCGTTACGGCTGCTCTTGCAGGCGTGTCTCTCCCCCCCGGGCCCAACACATGCAGAGAAAGGCCCTGCTCCTACCGTTCCCGCATTCCGCCCCCCCTTTTCGCGACGAACCCCGCTCGTTCCGTAAAAATCGGGACATCTGCCCCCGTTTCAGGGGGATGAGCTCACCAAGTCAGCGTTTGCGTCCACACGTGCTCTTTCCGCGGCGAAATGGGTCCCGCAGTTGTTACGGGGACCCCTCCCCCCTGGAGAAACACCGCCCGTAGCGCCCCTGGCCGGGACGTGGGCCCGTCTTCGGGTTCGATTCCGGGATCCGAGGGCCTGAACTCGCCGGAAGAGTACCTTCGTGGGCCCCATGCCCGCGCCCCCCCGCCCCCCCCGCCGCAGCAGGTCCCCCCCGGTCGCGGCCCCGGACTTCTCCTCGGGCGAGGCGTCGAGGGACGACCCGGGCCATGCCAGCCACGGCGACGCCGGCCAGGCAGCGCGCCGCGCCGCTGCACGCCGCCGCCGCCAAGGGGCACACGGCGCTCTTGCAGTCGGCGCTCTCCGCGGACCCCGGGCTGGCGTCCTGCTGCCACGCGGGGTGGACGCTCCTCCACCGTGCCGCGGCCCACGACCAGGCGGGGGTGGTGGAGATGCTGGTGGGAGAGTTCCAGGTGCCGGTGGACCTGCCGTCGCCGGCCGGGGGGTTCACGCCGCTCATGGTGGCCGTCTCGAGCGGCTCGCCGGGGTCCCTGGAGGCCCTGCTCTCGCTCGGCGCCGACGCGGGGAAGCGGGGGGCGGAGGGCGCCAGCTGCCTGCGGCTGGCGGCCGCGGGGGGCCGCGTGCCCTTCCTGCGGGCGCTGGCCCGGGGCCTGCTGGACACGAGGGGCGGGGACGCGCCCCTCGGGGACGTCGTGAAGTGGGCCCCGCTCGCCGGCGACGCGGCCGCGTGGGCCGCCCTCGCCCCGGCGCCCCCGGCAGCGGCGGGCAGGCTGGGCGCGGACGGGCTGCGTCACGTGCACCGGGCCGTGGTCGGCGGGGACGTCGGGATGGTCCGCGACGCCCTGGCCGCCCGCCCCGCGGACGTGTCGGCCCGCGACGCCTGGGGCCGCGTCCCAATGCACTGGGCCGCCATGGCGGGGGCGGCGGACGTCGCCGAGCTGCTTCTGCGGGCCCCCGGGGGGGAGGAGTCGGCGCGGTGCGAGGACGCCGGGGGCAGGCTCCCGGCGGAGTTCGCCGCGAGGCTGGGGGACGTGGCCCTCTACGAGCTCCTCGCCCCGCACGCCGCGGACCAGGGCCCCCTGTTCGCGGCGGAGGAGGGGGACGGGGGGGCGGGGGTCCGGCCGGGCGAGGCCGGGGCGGAGGGGGCCAAGCCCCCGGGGGAGCGGAGGGGGGGCGGAGGGGTCGCCGCGGGGCTCGCCGAGGCGGGGCGCTCGCTGGCCCAGCAGCACCGCGCCGGGAGGGGCGCGGGCGGCCTGGTGGTGGTCTCGCGGCAGGCCCCGGGGGGCCCGGGGGGTCAGGTGCCGCGGGCGCGGGAGGCCGAGGAGCGCCGCCTGCGCTCCCTGCTCAAGCCGCGGTCGGCGCCGGGGACGGGGGCGGCCGCGCTCTCGGAGCAGGTGAACGGCCTCCTGTCGGCCGCCCGGGCGCGCGCCGACGCCCGGCCCCGGCCCGCCCGCCCCGGCGACCAGCGCCCCGCGGACACCGTGCGCGCCGCGGCCGACACGGCCCGCCCGGCCCGAGGGGGCGAGTACGGGTCCGCGGTCCGCCCCGCGACGCAGCCCGCGCCCGGGGCCCGCCGGGGCGGGGCCGCCGCGCCCGCGCCCCCCCCGCCTCACACCGCCGCCCCGGGCGCCTTCCTCGTCCAGACCTCCTGGGACCGGGGGACGGGCTGGGCCGCGTCCGTGGACCCGCCGGGGGGCGCCGACGCCGCGCCGCCGAGGGGCCGGAGGGAGCGGAGGGAGCCCGAGCGCCCGTGGAGGGTGGCCGCGGAGGAGGAGAGGGCGCGGAGGCGGGCCGAGCGGGAGGAGCGGCTGCGGGGGGCCCGGGCGGACCCGGAGCCCGGGGCGGCGCGGGGGGGGCCGGTCCGGGTGGGGAGCGAGGCGCAGCCGGTGCAGCGGAGCGCGCCGCCGCCGGGGGCCGCGGGGGGGCGCGGCCCCGGGGCGGGAGGGGCGTCGCTGCCGGTGGGGGGCATGGTCTCGGAGGGGCCGCCGGACGCCGCGGGGGCGGGGGCCGGGGAGGCCCCGTTCGGGTGGGCCGTCCCGTCCCCGGACGAG
>Ga0181581_10001271_pt1 | contig 19527 bp, 14 predicted proteins | sample 071ome_22_FD_132433 | JGI IMG/M metagenome (GOLD analysis project Ga0181581, IMG submission 132433) | Coastal salt marsh microbial communities from the Groves Creek Marsh, Skidaway Island, Georgia - 071404AT metaG (megahit assembly) | ecosystem: Environmental > Aquatic > Marine > Intertidal... | reverse complement strand
TCGAGCAAAAGCTGGCCTTCCTGGTTGATGAGTTGAATGGATTCACCACCATTGGAGAGGTTGCCTTGATAGGGGCCGAGTAAAGGAACCGACAGTGTTGGATGCCGTATCGGGAGAGCGCTCGGATTCTTGGCCACGATGATGTAGCCTCCCGGCTCCACGATGATGGAAGGATCCCCCTCCAGCTCTAGGCGGACGCCACCCAGTATGCTCAGGTCCGCCAATTCGACTTGTTCGGAAGAAATATTTTTGATTTCGAAGAATTCAAAATCCTCTTCCCGCAGGGCTATCTGCTGTGCAAGTTCCTCTTCGGTTAAGGCGCCTGGATGAAACTGGATTTCAGTGACGAGCAGATCGCCGGGTTGTGGATGTTTACCCCAACTGAGTAATGCCCGTTGGGGTCCAGACCACAGGCTGGTCAACGCCGGGTTGTTGGCTCCGGTGCGGCTCCGGTGACCGGCATCGAATGCTCGAGCTACTAGGGTGGCTGTCTCTCCTTTTGCCTGAGTTAATGGTCTGGTGTAAAGCTTGGCATGCTCCGATGGATCTCCTCCCATGGCGCGCGGATCACTGCCGTCGAGCGTGTAGTATATCTGGGCTCCATCGGGTTGAATCATGAAAACATTCCTGCCATCGCCATTGGGCAGGGAATCCCATCGGAGGGTGGGTGGATCGACAAACTGACCATCCATGAAAGCCAATCGATCGGAAAGCCACTCTTTCATGTGGTTGACCTCACCCTGATACGTCCCTCCGTAGGTGCCACGAGGTCGCTGATTCCAACGCTCAAGGTTGCGTACCTGGGCTTCGGCAAGCTCGGCTGCCATGGAATCCATCACAGCATGCGCAGCCGAATCGCTGAAAAAAGATGCTCGGAGTTCCTGATAGCGGTCAATGTAGCGCTGCCAGAAATCGAGATCCTGAAAAAGCTTGTTCCACCAGGGGTAGTTGAAAAAATCAGTGCCTCGATCTCCGGAAGCACTGCGCCAGACTTTAGGGTTGTTGTCGCGCCCATCGGTGGATCCCAAGGCGCGATCAAAGTCCCAGATGGGTCCGAAGGTCAGTTTGCCGCCTCTGGGCTTGTGAAAGTAGCCGCTGAGTCGAAGAGCATCGACATTGAAGGCAACGACATTGAGCAGATGGTGATCAATGGCCGCATCGACATCGAGCAACCCTGCATAGCCGGATTCGCCGTCGGCCAAGGTCGTTCGAGAAAGCGCTCGGCTGAAATCCTGAAAGAAGCGCTGAATATATTGTTGTTGAGGGTCTCGTTCAGGGCGTTCGATTACCACTTCCTTGGGGTAGACGTATCGAATGGACTGCCCAGCACCGTTGAATCCGGAATCGCCGGGATCTGCACGGTCAATCTTGAAAATATACCCGCCACTGACGGCTGGTTCCTGGCCATGCTCAGGAAATAGGCGATCCACGGCAACCCGGTCTTCATCACGACTGATTTTTTCAGTTAGCGCATAAACACCGTAATAATCACCATCCGAAAGAGCTCCCCCGTTGATGTTGAGAAATACCTCCACAAAGCGCGTACGTGAGGCGTAACGGCCTATTTGATTGCTCAATTCATAGATGAAGGGATTGTGCATCAAGGTGAGATCGAAATTGTAGGGGCCCCACAAGACCCAGTCGGATTCTCCAGGAAGGTCCAACGGTGCGATGTTGATATCCTGATCATATTCATTCCAGGCTTCCAGACTCAGTGAAGGTTTGGGGCGACCGGAGGTGCTGGAACCACGAACCTTGATGCCGCTTCTCACCGCCATGCTGGGTGGGCCGTTGAAATTCATCCGCTCACCATGAGGTTCATAAAGGAGCATTGAGGCGAACTGACGACTGTTCTGTGGAGGTCGACCCGCTCCGTAATTTTCCAGAATGATAACAGGTAAGTTGGAACTGAAATCACTGGTTTGCCGGCTCAGAGCAATATATGTATGCGAGGTGATCGGGCTGATACCCCCGTCTTCATCTGCGGTGATGGCTCGCAATTGAGTGGTTTGGGAAAGGCTTAGCGGGCCTTGATAAATGGGTGAGGTGGTATTGGGCTTTGAGCCATCCAGGGTGTAATGGATCTGGAGGTTCTGGTTAGGGTCGGATTCGAAGCTCAGTTCAATGGAAAGGGAGCCTGTGAATACACCACTTTCTCTAGAAAATCGGACTTCTGGGGTGAGGTGATCGATCGAATTTGAGTTGGGTGAACCAGGAGTTGGGGTGAGCAAATACCCATAGCCCAATTCACCCTCGGGTCGCGTTTGTCCGATGAGTTCAGGAAGGATGAGGAGATCCGAGCTGGTCAAACCCTGATTGAGGCCGTGTATGGCCAGCACATTTTCTCCAGGTATGAGCAGGTCGATGGCCGATGAAATATCCACATCCACCGGATTGACCGCTTCACCGTCGGGCCGGTTTTGTGTCGATCCAGATTGCCAATTCAGCGTGGAAGGATCATTGTCTGCGGCAACTTGCTTGCCGTTGAGGTAGGCCACATACCCGTCCTCATAGCGGATTCTCAAGATCATACGGTCCAGATTGGGGACTGTATCCAGTTCGAAGGGAAATCGTGCATAAACACTGGTGGTATTTCCGCGCATGGTGGCCACATCCAGGCCGATAAGGCCGGCATAATCATATCCCACGGCCGAAGTGCCAGAGACCCAACTACCATCATCGAAGGAGGGTCGCATCCAGGTGCTGTCCCACTGGCTGCTATCCGGAACCCAAGCGGTTGCTCGTGATTGGGTGGGAAGCAATGTTTGTTCATCGGCTTGTAACACACCTACGCCGTAGGACACGTCGATGGATTGAGGAGCGTATTTTGGGACAAATGCAGTCGCAATCTCCCCTTCTGGTGTGAGCAGTGCCAAATAATCTCCCTCCTGACTCAAACGGAAATGCGTGTGGAGTGGTCCTTGAGCACTGGAGCGATTTTTTCCCGAGGCAAAAACCGTCAGATATCCATTGGGAAAGAGTGTGATGGAAGGGAATATCCACGCATCTTCATGGGTTGGGTCATCTGTAAGCCCCCAACCCTCGAGATTGATTTCAGTCAGGCCTCCATTGTAGAGTTCAATCCAATCGGATCGATCATCATCCTCGTCGACAAGGATGGATTGGTTGGCAGCCATGAACTCTGATATGGAGACTTGCTGCCCCCAAAGGGTTTGCTGGGGCGAAAGGCACATACAGAGGACCCATGACCGAAACAGTTGCTTCCAGAAAAACATGACAAGGTTGATTTTGAGGCTTTTTTGATGTGGTCCCTGTGATAAGCAGGATTCAGGCCTTGTTAGCAGGATAATGGCTTTTTGTCACGGCTCCCTTGGTTTTTGACCGGAGATGGCATGACTCTCTCATCTCGAGGTGTTCTGAATCGGTCTTTTTCTGATGGAAGTCCACCAAGGCGATGCCTAAGGTGTGGAGGATGCTCCGGCGCTTTCCTGATTCCTTACTTGCAACCCTTTCCAATCGGTTGCTGTTGTTTTGCCTCACGGGGTTTCTTGGCTTCCCCCCACCCTTTGAAGTGGGCGCTCAAGAATCACAGAATGTTCCAGAGGGGACACTGCATCATGGGCTTTGGAACAGTGAAGAATATCAAGGTACGACTCGGGATTATTGGGTTTATTTGCCCGCTTCCCACCAAGACCATGCATCACTCTGCCTGATGGTCTTCAACGATGGTCGATCCTACATGAGCGAGCAAGGGGCCTTTCGCGTGCCCGAAGTCATGGATCGACTGATTCATCAAAAGGCCATGCCTGCAACGATCGCCATCTTCATTAATCCAGGAGAAATCCCATCCTCAGAGCCCGGAAAAGCCCCCCGGAAAAACAGGAGTTTTGAATACGATGCCCTGGGTGACCGTTATGCCCGATTCCTCATGGAAGAGTTTCTTCCTCCCATTGAAGCTCAATATCCCATTTCAAAAAAGCCAGAGCATCGTGCCATCTGTGGCATCAGCTCGGGGGGCATTGGTGCCTTTACGGTTGCTTGGGAACATCCTGAAGCATTTGGTAAGGTGCTCTGTCATATCGGGAGTTTTGTCCATATTCGAGGTGGGCACGCTTATCCCTATCTCATCCGGAAAACCGAAAAGAAGCCTCTGAAAATATTTCTTCAGGAAGGAGTACACGATTTGGACAACGTCCATGGCCATTGGCCACTGGCGAACAAGGAAATGGCAGCAGCTCTTGAGTTCAAAGGCTATGAATACCAGTTTGTCATGACTCAAGGCGGTCACAGTGGACAACCCGGTGGGAGGATGCTTGCCGATTCCTTGCGTTGGCTATGGAAGGACACTCAACTTTGAATCATGCTTCCGATCATGAGCCCACATCGGTCACTTATCGGCCAGTGACCAAATATGTGGAGCATGAGGAATGTTCTGAGCTGAAGGATGCTGTTGCCATAGAGGCACCGCTTGAAATCCGCTTGAATGGCAAGGCTTGGATGGTGACCATGCGTAGCCCGGGTTTCGATCATGATTTGGCTGCAGGGTTTTTATGGAGTGAAAAAATAATCCATCATGTTTCGGATATTCTGGAGATAGCCCACTGTGAACGTGGAGAGGCAGTCGAGTCGAATATCCTCAATGTTTTTCTTCGGCCGGGCATGCCCCAGGAGGATCAGATCGATCGACGACGAGGCATCAGCCATGGAGGGTGCGGTCTATGTGGTAAAACGGCGATGGAGTCGATTCAAAAGCAATTCGAACCGATTCTTTCCGAAGATGGCGTGGATGCACCAACCATCTGTTCCCTGCTCGATTCCATGCATTCGCTTCAGAATGCTTTCATGAAAACCGGCGGCGTTCATGCGGCTGCCCTTTTTGACGCCCATGGTCAATGCCTGGTTCTAAGAGAAGATATCGGGAGGCACAATGCGGTCGACAAGGTCATCGGCCATCACATCCGAAACTCCGCGACTCATGGTCGGCTCCCTGCAGTGCTTGCCGTCAGTAGTCGAGCTTCCTTTGAGATTGTTCAGAAATCCATTTCATTGGGGGTTCCGATCATCGCGTGTGCCTCTGCACCCTCCAGTCTGGCCGTGGATCTTGCCCAAGCCTTCAATCAGACGTTGGTGGGATTTTTAAGGGAGGGTCGATTCAATGTTTACACGCACCCTTCAAGGATACTCACTCGGCCGCTGAAATAGGCCTCTCTGACGGAGCTTTCCTTGCCATGTTTAGGCTCATGACTCCGCCGAGAAAAAGTTTTGTCCGGATCTGCCGACAACCAAGCCGAACCATGGCAGACTCAATCCCTCGTTGTGCGGGAAAGTGATGCAGTGAAGTCAGAATGTATTGATAGGCCGCCGCGTCACCGGCCACGCTCCACCCAATCAATGGAACAGCCAAACGAAGGTAGGCAAAATACATGTTCCTCCACCACGCGTTGGGTGGTTTCCCAAATTCAAGGATGAGAATGCGCCCACCGGGCCGAACGATGCGGTGCAATTCCTGTAGCCCCTTTTCCCAGTGGCTCAGGTTGCGCAGTCCATAAGCCATGGTCACGATATCAAAGGTCTCATCCTCGAATGGAAGATCCATGGCATCGGCTCGAAGGAAGGTTGGCTGGGATTTCGGGTCTGAGTCGGAGGCAGCAGGAGCCTTCTTCTGGTGTGCCTCCTCCAGCATGGCTTCGCTGAAATCGACTCCCGTTACCGTTGCCCCTTTTGCTGACAAAGCAAAACTCAGATCTCCTGTTCCGCAGCACACGTCAAGTGCTGAGTTCCCAGGTTCAACGCTTGCTTCCCTGATCAAGTGATGTTTCCACCATCGGTGCAATCCACCACTTTGAATGTCATTCACCAAATCGTATTTTTTTGCGATTTGGTCAAAAAGATTCATGACCCTTGTGCCACGCAGCTCCCCAGGCTGATAGTAATGATTGTCAGAGACCTTGTTCATACTTCCCATGCAACGCCTACATCAAAGCTTCAACACATCCCATCAAGATGCAAATCATCCTTTATAGAGTCGAAGCTTTCTTCCTTACGGAAACACCCTATGCTGCTCCCTATGCTGCCCACGGTGGAAGATGCCAGGAAGACGATCCTGCCCTTAATTTCAGCCCTCAACAAAGTCCCCGTGGACACCTCAAGTGCTCTGGGCCGGGTTCTTGCAGATGCCATCCAGGCACCAATCTGCTTGCCGCATTGGGACAATGCCAGTGTCGATGGGTATGCCCTGCGAGCAGAGGATGTGTCTCAGGCGAGCATCAATACTCCGGTTTCATTATCCCTCCAGGAGGAAGTGCCTGCTGGCCAAACGGCTCAGAAACCTGTTGAAAAAGGCACTTGCTGCCGGGTTTTTACAGGATCTCCCATGCCACCAGGGGCCGATGCGGTGGTCATGCAGGAAGATACAAAAGTGACCTCAGAGGGAAGCGTGCTGGTGATGGAATGCGTTCGTCCATTCGAGTATGTGCGATTTCGAGGAGAGGATATTCAGGCTGGCAAGCAGGTGATCGACAAGGGCAAGCGACTGACCCCTTTTGACTTGGGCCTCATGTCTGCCCTTGGGATCACACAATGCCAAGTGTATGAACCACCCAAGGTAGGGGTCATCGTAACGGGTTCAGAATGTGTGGAGGCAGGCCAACCTCTGCCTCCGGGAAAAATTTACGAATCCAACGGCTTGTTACTGCAATCCTTGCTCGTCCAGGCTGGTGCGAACCCCTGCGTGTTTCCCATAGTTTCGGATGAACTGAAGGACACCACGGAGAGGATGGATCAAGCCATCCATGAGTGCGATATGCTGATCACCAGTGGGGGTGTTTCGGTTGGGGAGCATGATCACATCAAGCCAGCCATAAAAGCGCTGGGTGGTACGATTCATCTCTGGCGCATGCGCATGAAGCCCGGGAAGCCGATGGTCTTTGCCCAATTATGCGGGAAACCCGTTTTTGGTCTTCCTGGCAATCCTGTTTCGGCTGCGGTGACGTTCGTCCTCATGGTCTATCCAGCATTGCAAAAGATGAGTGGCTGCCATTCATGGGATCTCCCTCAGTGCGTTGGCAAATTGGCTCATGCGATTGAAAACCAAGAGGATCGGCATCACTTCACGAGGGTGCGTATCGATGAAGAAGGGCTGATAAGGCTGGCCGAAGGCCGCCAGGCATCCCATGCGCTCGGCTCTCTGACTCTTTCTGATGGTCTCTTGGCCATTCCGGAACAAACCCGGCTGGAGGCTCAAACAGAGGTTCGGGTGATACGGTGGCCGCGTTTGGGCAATTTCTGATGAGATTTCTCAGAAATGCCTTTTGGGGATCTCAAAGAAAACAGGTGCCTGCTGACGCATTGGGGATGGGTTTGAAGGGATGCCCCTGAAAGTATCGTTGCCTAATCCGGAAGGTGCGAACCCCAGCCCTGATGGGGCGATTCCCATGGTGCGGCTGGTACTCAGCGATTCCAAGGAACTGCTTAGAGCTCCCAGGGAGCTACCGCCAGGAGAATTGAACAGCGAAGGATCACTCCCCGATATCGATAGACTACTACCGTCTGAAAAAGATGGACCGGAGGGAAGGCTACTACTGATCAGACCATTGCCTGTCGTGTTGCCAAACAGGTTTGCAGCAGGGCGGCTTCCGCCTTCTCCAAGCAGCTGATTGAATTGTGCCATGCGTCCACTGCTGGGGTTCCCTTGGGTTAGCTGATCGGGGATCAGATTGCCCATGCCCAGCATGTTAGCGGCTGTCACATCCCTCTCTGAAAGCTGAGTCAGGGCATCAATTCCACGATTGGCTCCCATGAGGTCCTCGCTCTGAAAGAGGTTTTCAAAATTCCTTTGATAATAATCAGGGTTGGCGAGAGCGTCTGCCGCCAGCAAGTCGGCTCCGGTCAGCTCTTTTTTGTTATCGCCGAGTGCTTGATCCTTTTTTTCCTTCATCTCAAAGTCCCGCGCCCGCCGCTCGGGTTTTGGAGCGTTTCTTTTGCGATTTCCGTAATAAACGCGCTCGGCGAGGCTTCGCGAGCTGGAGCCTTCTGAATCCCCATCCAGCAGTGCCTCTGAGTCCAAACTCTCGCCGTTCAAGGCGCTAAGGCCTAAAAGTTCCTCTTCACTTTGGAAAGCCCAGTTATTTTTTTTGTCCAGCGCCTCCAACATGGCTTTTCTTCTCTTGGCATCTCCGCTCAGCGGGTTTTGCCATGGAGCGACCACCGCGTCCACTGAAGAATTTTTCCGCTTACCAGGGGCCAGTGCATTGCCTAGGGCGTCAGGATTTAATTTGTTTTTCGGTAAATTCAGTGAGGTGTTCCCCTCGAGAATGAGTGGCTCGCCCGCTTTAACGCGGGATGCAAAGTGGAAGCTCAGACAGATGGCCAGTAAAGCGAGAACGTATTTCATGACTGGGTCCTTGTTCTCTTAATATAAGGTCCAGGCTTCACGGGTCAATCTTCTCTTGGGGGCATTTAGAACGTCTGAACCTTTGTGAATACAACGCATGAATGCATGGATTTCCCGAGTTTGGCCATTTTGCATGAATGACTTCAGGGGGCAGTAAACCGTCCGGGAAGCTGATTAAGGCAACTCTCGGGAAAGCACACCAATAGTGCGGTTTTTGGTTTTGATCCAACTCAACACCCTGCCTCTGAGTTTTCGCCCGCTGTTCCATATCCATGTGACTCTTGAACCAACTCATGGATGAAGGCGAAGAAGCCTGAGTTCTGGGAGGTTTTTGGGGCGGACCTAGTTCAACGAACGTGTCCTTCAAGCAATTACGGATAGAATACCAAAATGGCAAATATATATCGGTAACGCATTCTCTATTTAAGTATTTTGCATGAAAATATCGCAAAAAAAACAATTGTTGCGTCAAGCCTTGCCTCATCGAATAGGGGGCTAACGGGTTTTCTGAAAGAAGTTTGAACGCAATACCATCCAATCTGAAATCTGATGGATCTTTTCCCATTTCAATCGGCTGCGTCTTGATGGTGTTTACGGTATTTTAACGGAGTGGTGCCCATTTGCTTTCGGAAATGAAGAGTGAAAGAACTTTGATCATAAAAACCGAGATTCTGAGCAATATCCATGATCTTGTCATCGCCTTGAGTTAGAGCCTGACAAGCCGCCCTGACTCGCAACTTCATGATGAAGTCTCGAGGACTCATCTTGATCGTCTCTTGAAATTTGCGATCCAACTGACGGGCTGACAGGTTGACGGTTCTTGCTACTTCATCAATGGTCACTTTTCTCCTGAAGTGGGCTTGAATGTATTCCACAGCAGGCTCAATTTGCATGTAGGGCCTGACGAACTTCTTGCCAGTTTGATAGCTTTGGGTAGTACCCATGATGCCAATCACTTCCCTATTGGTATCAAAAATCGGCAATTTATTGGTCATATACCAGTCTGGAAGGCCATCCGAGTGGATGAAAAGTTCGATGATTTGGAACTTGGGTTTTCCATGATGCACCACCCAAGTGTCATCTTTGCGAAAATTGTCCGCCATGGCTTTGGGAAAAAGCTCAAAATCCGTTTTGCCTACAATATCTATTTCTTGCTGCATGCCAATACGTTCTAGAAAGGAATGGTTGGCAAAAATGAGCTCAAATTGCTTGGTTTTTGCGAAAAAGGAGACACTGGCTAGGGAATCAAACAACAAGTGCATGGCTCCCACCGCATCCATTTGTGCCATAAAGGCAGTCTGTTTGGGATGATGTTTCATTGTTAAATGGCTTAAAAATCATAAAAATAGTCTGACTCTGCCAAGACTCAAAGAAATATGTAAATTAATATCTGACAACAAATTGCCCAACTTATAGGGTCAATGTTTTGTCTGAAGAGTGCAGAATAGTAATGTTTATTTTACCAAAGTTGGTCCTTAGGCATCACGACTTCACCTTTCTATCTAACATTAAAAATTTAGGTCTTCATGAAACGCGAGGTCTCTGGAGACCATGCCATTTTGACGTATCAAATGGAGGCTCAACTAAGAATCAGGCTTTGGTGTTTGCTTGTTTACAACGGTAAGCATTGCTAGAGCAACCCAACCCATCATTCCAGGGGATTCAGATCCCCTGGAATGCTGAAGCGCCCAACCTTTTCTTTAGCAGTCCAAACGAGCCGACCACTTGGCCCTGGGGGTGCAAATCATGATCGCCACAAGTGAATTTCGACATAGGAAATTTCCCTCTGGTGGTCAGACATTTTTTAGGATGCGTTCGCTACTTATCTTTTATTGAAGAGGTCTTGCGATCTCCTCATCGACTCCACCGTAGAAGAAATGGTGGGAGCCGATCATGACTTTGGGTTTTCGAATGAATTTTGGAGCTGTGACCCATTCCACATGGCCATCCAGGTAGCCTTCGTTGGAACCCTCGGGTTCGTCGCCCTGCCGATTGAAGTGGTTTACCCCCCGCATGAGGGGATCGGGATCTCCGGGTCGCTTCCAATCCTGCCCATTGAGTTTCCGGTTGATGTCTGTCCAGAGCACTTTGTAGTGAGGATTATCACTATTTTTCTGAGCAAAAATGGGAACTCCCTTTTGGAAAATGGTCTTGTCTGGATAATAACTCTGGTTCTTATTGTAAGCCTTGTTACCGACCCAGTAAACGTATCCGAACACCGATTCTCTTCCCCCTGGCCAGTCCCAGAAATCATCCCGTCCCCATTTGGCGTTGGATGGACAATAGAATGAACTGCGTGGCACCGCATACTGTTGGTGATAGGTGTTTCGAAAGATAACCGAATACCAATGTGGGTTGATATTATCTGTTGGTTGGAACCACCCACTGAAATCATCGGAATACATCAAAACCGCATAGGTCAATTGTCTCAGATTGTTGATGCAGGAGGTACGCTTTGCCTTCTCCTTTGCCTTGGAAAGAGCCGGGAGCAGCATGCCTGCCAGAATGGCAATGATGGCGATGACCACCAATAACTCGATGAGGGTAAATCCACCCTTTCTCGAGACTTGCAGCCTTTTCAGCGAGGGGATCATGGCAACAACCTATAGAGATCTAAAAACATTGAAAGCCATTCCTTGCGTGGAACTTGCCACTACGCAGCTCCACCTATCATGGGGCATGTCTCAGGGCCAAAGAGTCATGGCTCTGCCAGCCTCTTACGCTTACAGTTTCCAGCCCTTGCGGTAGGTTCGCTGGATCAAAGCATCGGCTTCAGGCGCATTGGTTGCCCGAAGGTTTTGACTGTCCCAATGGATTTTTTTACCCAGTCGGATGGCCAGATTGCCGAGCAGCACGACTTCGGTGAAGGGGCCGGATCGGGCGAAATTGGAGAGCGGCTGATCGGGCTTTCCAGCAAGAATGGCATCGAGCCATTCCTTGTCCTCATTTTTTACACGAGGAATATGCTTGGGAATGTCCGTCGTGGATGCCATGACTCCATTGGCCTTGATCAACCAGTTGGTGTTCCCACGATTGAAAAACAGGGTTCCTTTGCTGCCGACCAGGACGGCTCCGTATTTGGAAATGTCCTCACCCTGTATGATTTCTGCGGGAGGATACTGCTGATTACCATCTTTTTTGCCATCATACCAAACCAGCTTTACAGGCGGGTGCTGCCCTCTTTTGGGGAATTGGTAAGTCACGCGTGAGGTAGTGGGAGCCGATTCCGATGTCATGCCCTCCTGCCAGGCTTCCACCGTATCGGGAGCACCCAATTCCAGTGCCCAGTAGGGCATGTCCATGATATGACAAGCCATGTCTCCCAGAGCACCAGTGCCAAAATCCCAAAAGCCACGCCATTTGAAGGGCGCATAATCGGGATGGTATGGGCGCCAGGGTGCTGGCCCGAGAAAGAGATCCCAGTCCAGTGTGTTCGGCACGGGATGGTCTCCTGCAGGGCGGTCGATTCCCTGAGGCCAGACCGGACGATTGGTCCAGACATGAACCTCGCTTACTTCTCCAATGATGCCTGCCTGAATCAGTTCCACTGCTCTCCGAATGGGCTCACCGGCATGCGCCTGGTTGCCCATTTGAGTGACGACTTTCTGTTCTCTGGCAACCTGGGTCATCAGGCGCGCTTCATGAATGGAGTGAGTCAGGGGCTTTTGGCAGTAACAATGCTTTCCCATGCGCATGGCCATGACGCCAGCAACCGCATGTGTGTGGTCGGGGGTGCTGACGGTCACGGCATCGATCCCTTTTTCCTTCTCAAGCATCACCCGAAAATCCTTGTAGCGTCGGGCTTTTGGGAACTTCTTGAAGGTTTCGGCTGCACGCACATCATCCACATCACAGAGTGCAACAATCTCGGCGCCTTCCCTGGCTGCGTCGTTGATCTCTCCCCTTCCTTTTCCGCCAACTCCAATTCCGGCGACGTGAACCCGCTCATTGGCTCCGAAAACGCGGCTGGGAAGGAATTGAAAGGCCAGGGAAGTGGCGGCAGTGGCTTCCATGAAGCCCCGACGGGAAATGGTTTTTTTCATGACAGTTCTTCGAATGGCAATTTATGGTTTGGTTTGGGTTGGGATCAATCTCACAAATTCGCAACCGGATCTCAAGCCAAATACAGGGTTGGGATTGCAGGCCTTTGGACTTCTCATTGCATTGCCTTTGGGTTGCGGCATACTTTGCCCAAAATCGACTATGGAAAACGTAACGATCATCGGAACCGGCTGCGCTGGACTCACCGCAGCCATTTACACGGCCAGGGCCAATCTGAACCCACTGGTGCTCACCGGAACCATGCCAGGCGGTCTGCTGACGACCACAAGTATTGTGGAAAATTTCCCCGGATTCCCCGAAGGAATCGATGGTTTCGAACTGATGCAGAACCTCCAGAAGCAGGCCGAGCGATTCGGTGCCAAAATTCAGTTCGGTACGGTGGATGCATGTGATCTCAGCGGAGAGACACCGCAACTCAAGGTCGATGGAAAGCCTCTCGATACACGTACTTTGATCATTGCCACTGGAGCAGGTCACCGTCACCTGGGTCTCGAAAATGAAGCCAAACTTGAGAACAAGGGCGTGACGTATTGCGCAACCTGTGATGGGGCTCTCCCCATGTTTCGCGATAAGCCCTTGGTCGTGGTGGGTGGGGGTGACTCCGCTTGCGAAGAGGCAACCTATCTCACGCGCTTTGCTTCCAAGGTGTATTTGGTTCACCGTCGTGATGAACTACGGGCCAGCAAGATCATGGCCGATCGCGCCATCGGGCACGAGAAGATTGAAATGGTCTGGGATTCTGTGGTGAGCGATATTCACGGTGTCGAAGAGGATGCGGTCACCGGGGTTCAGTTGGAGAATCTCAAAACCGGTGCTTCCTCTCGCCTGGATTGTGCCGGTGTTTTCGTGGCGATTGGACACGTTCCCAACACCCAGCTCTTCAAGGGACAGCTGGCGATGGATGAAGCGGGATATATCTTGCCGGAAAAGGGGAGTCGTACTTCGGCCAAAGGGGTCTTTGTGGCAGGCGATTGCGCGGATCAGGTCTATCGTCAGGCGATCACCGCTGCAGGCATGGGATGCATGGCTGCCATTGACGCTGAGCGCTACCTCGGAGAACTAGCCTCCTGAATACGAGCTTTCAAACCTAATTTCGCCCTTTGGATTTGATTCCAGAGAGGGGGGCCAATGCATGATCCTTGCTTCGGGTCATGGTCCACCCGGAGTATGCCAGAAACACGCTGACCAGAGGCGTGATCCAATTAAGAATGGCATAGGGTAAATAGGCCCAAGGAGAGACGGCCAATGTGGCGGCCATGAAGGCCCCGCAGGAATTCCAGGGAATCAATGCCGAGGTCATCGTGCCCCCATCTTCGAGGGCTCTGGACAGATTCTTGGCATCCAGTCCTTGCTGCTCATAGGCATTGCGATACATGCGGCCGGGTAAGATGATGGAGAGGTATTGATCCGGTGCCAGGATGTTGATCCCAATGCTTGTGGAGAGGGTCGTCGCTACAAGCGACCCGGTGGATCGCGCCATCCCCAGGGCGGCCTGAGCCAGGACGCGCAGCAGTCCAATGCGTTCCATCAATCCCCCGAAGGCAAGAGCACACAAGATGAGTGCAACGGTGTTCATCATGCTTTCCAGACCTCCTCGACTCATCAGTTCATCGACCAGCTCATGCCCTGATTGCATTTCATACCCATAATGAGCCACGGCGATCAACTCACCCGGATCGACCCCTTGGATCAGGATGGCCAGGATCCCACCAGCCAGGGTGGCGATCATTAAAGCTGGCAAGGCTGGCCATTTCATCATGACCATGAGGATGACCAGGATAGGTGGTAACAGTAACCAGCCGCTCTGCTGAAATTGACTCTCAATGGTTTGAGTGATGGCCTGTACTTGATCCCATTCGTGGGCCCCTTCAAATCCTTTAAGCCCAAGCAGCGTGTATACTATCAAGCATACTCCCAGAGCAGGAAGCGTAGTGTAAAGCATGTGACGCATGTGCTCGAAAAGTTCTGAGCCGGCAACTGCTGGTGCCAGGTTGGTGGAGTCTGAAAGAGGCGATAGCTTGTCTCCGAAGTAAGCGCCAGAAACGATGGCTCCAGCCGCCATGGGTGCGGGGATCTGCAAGCCAGCAGCCACTCCCATCAAGGCGATTCCGACGGTGCTGGCAGTGGTCCAGGAGCTGCCTGTCGCCAGAGAGACGACCGCACAAATCAGACAGCCTGCTGCTAGAAAAATATCAGGAGAGAGCAATTGCAGACCATAGAGGATCAAGGTGGGAACGACTCCCGCAGCGATCCACACGCTGATCAGTACGCCGATCACGCACAAAATCAAGATAGCCTTCATCCCCATGGCGATACCCTCAAGGATTCCCTGCTCCATGGTTTGCCAAGGGGCACCCAGAGACCAACCGACCACGGCCGCGATCACTGAGCAGAGTAGTAGAGGGATGTGCGCTTCTCCATCAAATTTGAGAAGAGTGATGGCAATGAGCCCCATGAGCCCTAACACAGGGATCAGGGCATGCATCAAACTCGGTGGGGCGGGCTTTTTGCTTTCGGGTAATGTCATAGGCTTTTGCCCTGGTCTACCCACTTTTACGGATTGAGCACGGCACAAGCCGTGTTGATCTCATCACCAGCCATCGAATTTATTGCATTCAATGACTGTGTGGTTCGTGGCCACAAATGCAGGCGTACTCCTTGAGTTTACAATCGGAGCAGGTGTCGAGGTTGAGATGAAAGCGTTCGTAGTGAATTTCTCCGCCGTCGGTCGATCCTATTTCAAGAATGACTGGGGGATTACCTTCCGCTGAGAGAGCTTGCGTGGAAACGAGTACGCTTCCCCGTTGCTCAAAATCAATGGTTGTGGGGTTGTTGCGATCGCCCATCACCAGGCTCATAGGTATGGAAACTGCATCAATGGGTTCGATGTCGTCATTGACAAATGTAATCCTTGCATGTCCATCGTCTGGCTGCATCCAGAACTCAAGGTGAGGGTCCACGCTGGCAATCAATTTTCCTCCATTGGGTCCGGGAATGGCATGGCTGTGATGGTCCACCTCCCCCTCGTGAGTATGCGAACCCTGAGAAGTGGACTCCGTTGATCCACTGGGTTGTGAGGAAGAAGGTGGTGAGGCGTTTTCCTGCTGAGGGCTACAGGCACAAAGCCACATCATCATGCTGGCTGCAGATACATAAATTTTCACGGGAAGAGCATAACTGCTATGGGGACGTTTTGCTAGGCTGAAGCAGCCACCTTTTTGCGAATGGCTTGCATCGCTTGTCGCCGCGCAAAAACATGAAAAAATGCTGGGGTGACCCCCAGGCCGAGAAGGGTGGAACTGACAAGACCACCCACGATCACAGTGGCCACGGGGCGAAGGATCTCCTTGCCCGGTTCATCGGTTGCCAGGACCAGTGGAAGGAGAGCGATGCCTGCAGACAGAGCGGTCATCAGCACAGGAACCAAGCGCTCGAGAGTGCCTCGTTCAATCATCGCACGATTGAACGTTTCTCCCTCGTGACGCATGAGATGCAGATAGTGGGAGATCATCATTACGCTGTTTCGGGCGGCAATGCCGGCGACGGCAATGAAACCCACCAGGGTGGCGATACTGATATTGGCGGTGGTCCACCAAGTCAGGAAGAGGCCTCCAACCAGGGCGATCGGAATGTCCAGCAGCACCTGCGCGACAAAAACAGGCATACCAAAGTAGGCATAAAGAAGCATCATCATGATCAAGAGGACCAGGAGGCACATGAGGAGGATGCGTCGACTGGCTTCCTGTTGGGCCTGAAACTCTCCCTCGTAACTGATGAAGTATCCTTTGGGCAAGGTGACCTCTCGGGTCACGCGTGTCTGCAGCGTTTCGATGAGCGTCTTGAGATCACGCTCTGTGGGGTTGATGCTGATGACAAAGCGGCGTTGGGTGTTTTCTCTTTGGATGACATTGGGCCCCTTGGCATGTTGAACGCTCGCGACGGTTCGCAGGGGTATGGGATTGCCCTGCTCTGTTTGGATGTAAAGTCGTTCCAGTTCTTTGGGTGATTCTCGCCAGCTGGCTGGTAGCCGAACCATCAGGTCAATCGTTCGTGGGCCCTCGAAGAGTTGCTCCACTTTGACACCGCCGATCATCCCTGAAAGTTGTTCGTTGAGTTTGCCAGGAGTGAGGCCATAAGCCAGTGCGCGATCTCGGTCCACCTTGATCTGAAGCTGTGGAATGGGTGCCTGCTGCTCCACCCGCGCGGCCTCCAGACCGGGGATTTCCTGAGCAATCGATTGAATGGAGGTGCCGATGGTTCTCAATGTGTCGAGGTCATCTCCAAATACCTTGATGGCAACCTTGGCTGAAATGCCACTCAGCATGTGGCCGACCCTGTCTGCCAGGGGGCCGCTCAAAGCACTGAAAGTACCAGGGATGGACCTCATGGTCTCGCGGATTTCAGCGAGAATCTCAGCTCGCGACCGATCACTTGCTTCGAAATCAATATCAAATTCCACAGTGGACACCGGAACCACATGATCGCCTCGCTCTGCTCGCCCTTGTCGTCGGCCCACTTTTCGCACCTCCGGAATTTGCAGCAGCAAGCGATCGGCGATCGCAGCGATTTCAGCGGTTTGGGCCAGTGATGTTCCAGGTGCTGTGGTGAGTGCCACCAAGGCGGTTTCCTCCTCAAAGGCGGGTAAAAAGTCCTTTCCCATCAAGGGAATAATCGATGCGGCAGCGGCTACCAAAGCCCCAGCGATTCCGAAGATGGCATAAGGATAATCCAGGGCCAGTTTGAGCCATGTCTTACGGAAAAGCCATTTCAGGCCCCGAACCAAACGCCCATCTTGATTTTGGACTTTCCTTTTGGGCTCGAGCAGAAAGGAGCAAAGCACTGGAATGACCGTAAGGGAGATGAAGAAAGACGCAGCCATGCTGACCATGGTGGCAATGGCAATGGGCGCAAAGAGTCTGCCTTCAACCCCGGATAATCCCAGCAAAGGGAAAAAGACCAGAATAATAAAAAGGGTCGCATAGAGAATGGAATGTCGGATTTCGGCGGATGCCGAAGCGATGACGTTTAAATAAGGTGCGGGCTGCGAAGAGAGGGTATTTTCTCTCAAACGACGGTACACATTCTCCACGTCAACGATGGCATCATCCACCACGATACCAATGGCAACAGCCAGTCCACCCAGAGTCATTGAATTGACGCTGAGTCCCCAGAGATGGAACAAGAGTAATGTGCAGGCGAAGGATAATGGAATCGCCATCAAGGTAATAAAGGTCGTCCTCAGATTGAGTAGAAAAAGAAACAGGACAATGGAAACCATGATGCCTCCATCCAGAATGGCCTCTTTCAGATTGCCGACGGCATTTTCGATAAAATCGGATTGTCGGAATAACGGCTCGAGACGAATGTTGTCGGGTAAGTTTGCCTGAAGTTCGTCGATGGCGCTCTCGACCCGGCGGGTGAGGTCTATGGTGTCAAATCCCGGAGCCTTGGTCACACTCATGATGACACCCCGTATGCCATTGACAGCTGCATCACCCCGCATGGGCTCCACATCCCAGACAACATCGGCAACATCCTCAATCAAAACCGATCGATCTTCCACGTGTTTGACGACGGTCTTACCAATCGCGTTCAAATCGGTTGTCATGGCCAGATGACGGACCATGATTTCCTGGGGACGACTGGTCAGAAAGCCTCCGGTGGTGTTTCCTGCTGCTTCGTGAGAGGCATGAAGTAAAGTGTCGAAATCGACTCCTAGGGCTCTCATCCGATCAGGATCCGGCTGAATATGAATCTGGCGAACACCTCCCCCCATCGAAAGGACCTCTGCGATGCCGGGAATGCTCTGAATGCGCCTCCGGATGGTCCAGTCTGCAAGGGTGCGCAGGTCCTTGCCATCCACCTCCTGAGTGGGACTGTGGAGGCCTACCAGCATGATTTCACCCATCAAGGACGCAACGGGTGTCATGTAGGGATAAATGCCTTCGGGGAGTTGTGGGATGGCTGCCTGCAGGCGTTCTTGAACAAACTGACGCGCTCGAATCAAATCGGTACCCCAGTCAAATTCTACATAGATGAGCGACAAGGCTACATCGGAGGTCGCCCTCAGGCGGGTCACCCCGGAGACACCCATCAAGGCACTTTCCAGTGGAATGCTGATACGACTTTCCACCTCCTCAGGAGCCAGACCCGGGGCTTCGGTCAGAATGGTGACCGTCGGCTTGGTCAGGTCAGGAAGCACTTCGACGGGCAATTTTCTTCCCAAATGAATACCAGCCGCCAAAAGCACCAATGCTGCCATCATGACGATGGTGCGATGCTTCAGTGAAAACTCTATAAGGCGATTGAGCATGATGCCTGGAGTCCCTTACTAGGAGATTTTGGTTCGGTTTCCCCACTTGATAGCCAGGAGGATCCACTGCATGACGCACAAGCAACCCAGGAACCATACCCAACGAGGAGAAGGTCCCTGACCTTGAGGTGTTGCTTCAGAAACGGCTTTGGCTGCTTTCTGCTCTTGGGTGATCTCCGAGCCATCCTCGTTGTGTTCGTGGCCATGGGCGGCATCTAGGGCTTCCTTGAGGGAAACCCCTCCTTTTCCGGCGAAGGACAGGGGGTAGGCGCCGCGAGTGACGACTTCATCGCCGGGCAGCAGTCCACGCACAATTTCCACGTATTGATCATTTTGGGAACCGGTGACCACTCTCGCCTTGATGAACGCATCGGGAATTTCAAAGTCCTTGATAAAAACGTGAGGTTGGTAGTGATCTCCTTGAATCGCCTCGCGGGGTACGGCCATCACCTCGTTGCGTTGGGAAAGGCTCATGGTGAATTCTGCCCGCATGGACGGGCGCAGGATCCGCTCGGGATCCTCGATGGTAAAAAAAACCTCCAGTGTGGAGCTCTCCGGGTGCACTTCGGAACCAAAACGCACCCATGTGCCATGGAAGTGATGTTTTGGGTGAGCGATGACTTTGATGGCTACCGGGGTATTTGGCTGAATCATGTTTAGCTGGTCCTCTGGAATACGGGCGACCGCATGCATGGAACGGACATCCACGATTTCCATAATGGGCTTGTCTGTGGTGACCGGTTCGCCCAGGTGCGCCAAACTTTTGATCACGATTCCATCAATCGGTGAAAAAAGGCTC
>Ga0181581_10001255_pt1 | contig 19683 bp, 19 predicted proteins | sample 071ome_22_FD_132433 | JGI IMG/M metagenome (GOLD analysis project Ga0181581, IMG submission 132433) | Coastal salt marsh microbial communities from the Groves Creek Marsh, Skidaway Island, Georgia - 071404AT metaG (megahit assembly) | ecosystem: Environmental > Aquatic > Marine > Intertidal... | reverse complement strand
CTGCCGCTGTAGCCTTTATAGAGGCAATCGCTCTCAATGCAAGTAAAACCAACAATGTCAATTTCTTCATATTGCGGCTGAATACTATTGTCACTATAAACATCCATAGGCATATTAATGGTAGAGGTCAACAACCCTATATTAAACTTACTACCTGAAGAAGTCGCAATATTCCTACCTCTGACCCTCTTTACGTCTACAACTTTAGCGACAAAATACATTGTATCGGCTACAAGCGCACTACCAGGCTCAATAAATAGCACTGGCTTTTCATCATCTTCATAATCTTGATACGCTGTTTTGAACTTAGTTGCAATAAGATTGGCGTATTCACCATACTCGATAGTAGGCGTGCTAAATTGAGCCGCTAAGGACTGTTTCATTTTTCCAAAGAAGCCTCCACCAATATCAATATACCTTGGAGGAACTGCAAACAACTTTTTAGCCTGCTCTATAATCTTATCTGCCCTATGACCATAAGAATGCAAGTCTCTATTAGGAAAATGGCAGTGGATCCCCTCAATCGAAATATTTTCAATATTGTCTATCTGACAAAATACACGGGAAAACTTGTCACTCTCCACATCAAAGCCAAATCTTGATATAGACTTATCATTAATCTCAAAATTACACCTAAAACCTATCTTAAACCGCCTATAACGATGTCTTTTGGCGATGTCTTTTAGAATTTCAACCTCTTCATAAGAATCCAAATTAACAATACTCTCACCTAATAAAAACTTTTCTAAAGCTTTTCTGGTTTTGTAAGGACCATTAACAATAACCATCTTTGGGTCGACACCTATCCTGATAGCCATATCGTATTCCATTTCTGATACAACCTCCGCATACCCCCCCATTTCATTCACCAGCTTGCATAATTTAGGAGTGTAGTTAGTCTTGTAGGAATAGCCAATAATTGTCTTGGGATAAATTGATGTAAACTCTGATAAGAGCTCTTTAAAGTTATTGGAAAATTTAGACGAATCAAGTAAATAAAAAGCATCGCCAAAACTTTTGCTCATATTCTTTAAAATCTTATTATTTAAAGACATAGCTACCTTTTTGTGATTCTTTTTCTGTCTCGCTCAATATTTTCGGATATTTCATAACCACCTTCATTTTTAATAATTTTTACCACAGTCAAAAGAAGCAGCTTAATATCAATTAGAATGCCGTATTTTTCAAATAGTTCAATATAACGATTATCGTATCTAACTTTCTCATCCCATGATAACTCATTACGGCCGCTAACTTGCGCAAGTCCTGTAATGCCGGGCTTCATTCTAAATCTATTTTCAAATTCTTGGTTCAATTTATTTAAATCGCCCAACTCATACGAAACAGGTGGTCTTGGTCCTACAAAGCTCATATCGCCCATTATAATATTGATAAATTGTGGCATCTCGTCTAGACTGGTACTTCTCAAGAAACTTCCTACTCGCGTAACTCTGTTATCGTTCCTCATGTTAAAAATTCCAGCGCCCATATTTTCAGCATTAACCACCATGGATCTAAATTTATAAATAGGGTAAATTTTTTTATGCATACCAACCCTCTCCTGCTTGAAGATAATCGGCCCTTTGGAGTCAATCTTTATCGACACTCCAATTAAAATAAACAGGGGCGTGAAAACTAACAGCCCTAGAATTCCAAAAAAAATATCAAACGCCCTCTTAAGAAAAATATTCAAAGTCTTCATGTTATTTCTTTGCCACTACTTCAAGATAAGTTGCCAAGTCTCCATAAACATTTTGAGTAGAGTAGCTCTTTTCGTATAGCGCGGTGCATTTTCTAGAAGTTTTGTTCATTAACTCGCTATCATCAATATACTCTTTTAGTTTTTGTATAAAGCTATCTACATTGCCGGCTTCATAAGACAACCCAACCTCTCTTTCTTTTAGTAAAAACTTTGACTCACCCTCTAGTGACGACAAGATTGGAATCCCTGCCGATAAATACTCAAAAATTTTATTAGGTAGTCCTTGTGGTGCATTTTTTTTGTATGCCAACAAGCCAATATCAGCAACACTTGACAAATACGCAAGATTCTCTGCATTAACCCAGCCTGTGAATAAAGTATTTAAACTTCCTTCGGCAAGTAAAGCCCAATCTTTAAACATTTCACCATCGCCGGTAAAAACAAATTGAACATTGTTTTGATTTTGCATTTTCTTTGCTGCCTTTATAACGGTTGTCAAATCATACGTCTGACCAAAAGTTCCCACAAACCAAACAATTGTTTTTTCAACGTCTAGGCCAAATTTCTTGTATTTATCTCTTAAACTCAATTCCAAACTACCATCTAAAGTATTTCGATGGAAGGCTAAAGGGTACACAAGATCTATTTTAGATTTAGCCCTTTTTCCAAGATACAAGCCATAATTAAGGTATTTTTCAGATACGGCTATTATTGATGTGCAATTTTCAAACACGTATTTAGCCTTATTATTGTATTTAAATAGAAAAATACTGACTATAGGATGAAAAATTTTAGGAAAGGGGTTTAAAAAAATGCGAGGCCAAAGGTCTCTTATATCTATTACAATGGGCACGTTGTTTTTAACCGCAAACTTGGTTGCCTCGTACGCAAGGTCAATAGTTGGGTAGGCGCAAAAAATCACATTTGGAACTTGGCAGCTATTAGAAATAGAGCGAAATTCATTTGCCACCTCTAAGTGATTTTTTATTCTTGCGTAAGATATATTTTTAAAATACGGGGTGCCTGAATGTAGAAAAACCATATTGACACCACATTGTGTTTTTGCATTGGAAGTTGAATTAAAAAAATACTTCTTATGTTGGTGGTCAAATGTTGTTGTCCACCAAGCTACATCATGACCCCTATCTCGAAGCACTCTGGATAGCATTCCAACTCTGTGAGGCCTTTCGCCAAAGTATTCAAGTGGCTCGCCACTCGCTATTAACCAGATATTCAAACCCATTTCTTCGAAGTTGTTGACTGCAGTTGAATTTATGCCTCTTACCGCCTAAAAACAAAAGAATATCCAGTCCTTAAAAATCCAACCAACCATCTGCCAATATAAGACCCTCTAAACCATCCAAAATAGTTTCTTTTTATTTTTATAATAGCGTTGCTATTGTAATGCATTTGAAAATTAGCATCTCTCAAGTCGCAGAATGCGTTAATGCCATACTTAAAGAAATTTTTGCTTTGAATGTCCCACGTCCCTTTCTCGTGAAACTCCGGATGAGATATGTGCCTTATTGCATAAACATTTGATATTTCTATAACTTTAAACCCTTTAGCTCTAGCTCTAGCTACAAACCAATTATCCCAACCTGGTCTCCCTATAGTAAACCCCTCTGGTATTGAGATGTTTTTATAAGAGCCGGAAGGAAGTGCAAAAAAATCAATTGCTGTAGATCTTCCACTTGGAGGTTCTATAATATCATTTGCAACTTCTACTATTTCCCCATCTGTCAATTGCCTATTAAGACTGACCTCTCTCCTTCTGCATATTGCCATCCATTTACTACCAAACCTAGAATTTAACTCTCTTTCTATTTTTGAGAACCCCTCTCCAACAACAATATCTCCATTTATAAAAACTATAGACTCTTGCGAATCAAGCGCTTGCGCAGCTGCACATTTAAAAATAGAGTTCATTATTGGCAAATTATTGTCGCCTTTATCGACCTTATCAATACAAACAGCCGTTGTACTTTTGCATAATTTCTCAAAGCCTTTGTCGTCACTATAATTTATAACTAATCTAAAGTCGCTCAAACATGCGCTTCTTAATGAATTGAATTGCACAAAAAAATCTCTATCTGTGCCAACTGGCTTTGTGCTTGAAATTAGGACACTCATTTAACTCAAACCTTAAAATAATAATTTTAATATTTTGATAAAACTTATAGCAAAATCTAAAAAATTATTTTAACAGTTAAAGCCTCCAAGTTGGAGTTTCGATAATGTTTTTAGATACACTGAAATTTCATTTCTACAGCCTACTATTTAAGAGTATTACTTGCAAACTAGTTTGTCACTTTCAAAGAAAAAATGATATTTAACACCTGAAGCAATATCTGACATTCCTTGACTAAGTCTAGATTCTTTTAAAATACTATCTCCATTAATTATAGGATACGCTATGTGAGAATATATGCTCAGAAACAAAAATGGGTACAAATAAAATAGCTTTCTTCTGTCTACCCCAGTATAAGACAAATATATCAATAATATAAATACATAAGCTTCGCTAAAACGGCCAATAACAGGCATTAATGCATCTAGCGTACCAACACCCAGGATAAAAAATATAAATAAAAATTTATAATATATACTCCTTACAAGAAAAATAATCACTACAAGGAGAGTCAAACTTCTTACTATAAACCAATCAACTGATGCTCTAAATTCATAATCGTACTCAAGCAAATAATGGACATATTCTAATTTACTAACAATAAGATCAGTATCAATAAAAGAGTTATACAAATATAAAGATCCAGCGGCAACAGCAATATATCTAACGGCAAGACCTCGCATCAACAACATTAGCGGGGCTGCTGCAATATGGATACCGATTGATAATATTGCCACAATTGTGGCTAATTTATCTCTACCTTCTAGGTGTAATATAAAAGCATACGAAAATGCTATGACAGCCAAACCATATCGAATTGTATTGAAATAAAATGAATAGTAATAAATTAATACAACAAAAGCCAACAACCATTTTGTATTAGGGTTGGCATATTGATGTATTTTTAAATATATCAAAGTTTGCAAGCCCGCCACAACAACGAATATTGACTGATGCCCAAAGCCCATGAAATTCAATACTATATTTAATAGCGCAAACAACGGCTCAATGCGGCCGAAATCCAACTCTCTTTCTCGAAGATTGAAGAGATTGTAAATTTCTTGATATGCGCATGTATCGGCACCAACATCGCCTCTTAGTGCTGCAAACAGGAACAGCGTTAATAAAAACAGTGCAAAACCAAGATTGCCTTTAACTAATACGTAGAAAGCTAGTGCATATGAGTATACAATTGAATATATTATGTAAGTGCCCACAATATAACCCTTTAATTATAAATGCCGCTTACCCACTTCATACAACACCTCAGAGACTTTAATCCCTTTGGATGCATGTAACGGCTGTATTTTTATTGTGCATCTTGACGCACTTCCAGTTGCAACTATAACAATCCATTTGAGAAAATACTGCCACTAGACTCAAGCCTCTTACTTTCTTTGAATATGGCACAAAACGACTAAAATGCGCACCACTGAGGATACAAATAGAAGGTGTCCATCCTTGACAACTTTTTTTGGGGCTGTTTAACCCCTATCAATAGAAAATTCAAATACCCCTTCATCATCACTATATAGGACTATATTTACAGATGGTCTGTATTTCTCTAAAGTAAACATTAGAGCCTATGGAAAGTTGACATGCTGTATTTTATTATCAATAGAAACTTTAGAAAAATCCCTACTATTTACTAACCTTTTCACCGACTCGTTATTTTTCATAAATAAACATGACGAGCAAATATCTCTAGGATCAAAGTACGGCTCAACTTTTTCTGAATATAATTTATGTACGTTTTTATTGGTGACAGTGCCCCATTTATTGGAATTGAACTTTCTTTCAGAGCTGAGCACCTCTCCAGTCTCTGACTCATCTGCTAGAACTGTAATAGAATCACACGTATAGCAATAAGACTCTCCATTATCTTCATGTCCAGTAGTATCCCAAAAAGTATTATAAATTTGTAAATAGCACTGTCCATCTTCCCATAACTGGGTGCCTTCTTCCATTGTTCCATGGTATTTTAACTGATGAAAAATATTTCCTTTTGGATTGCCATCTGAATCTATATAATCTAATTCAAATAACTTATCGGCAAGGTTCTTATGGGCCTGAAGTTGACTATTGCGTGTTAAATTACAATCTGTCAACATTCGACAGTACCCACAACCCCAAGAGTCAACCGCATCATTAATCCTTTTTAAAATTTCATTTGTAGTCCATGGTCCATGAACATACGACAGTCCGAAAGTAATATTTTTATTTTTCTTAATCAATTCTGGGATATACTGATTATTAAATTGGCCATTTAAATAGTGGGGTGAGGCGTCTTCAGGTGTAATTGACAATCTAATCCATGTAAAGTGTTTATATACATCATCATCAATTTTTTTTGGAAATCCATTTGTTATGAGGCCCAATTCAATATCTAGTTTAGATAGCCATCTAACAAATTCTTCGAAATGTGGCCATAAATTTGGCTGACCACCGCCAGAAAGTATCAGTCCTCTAAGTCTAATATCAGAGCCAGTAGATTCTCTATACAGGGCATTATGCTCAGGAAAATTATCCTTGTTAAACTCAGCTTGCTCGAAGTACAATGCTCTCACAAAATCCTTGGCCTCTTCAAGTGAAATGGAATCCTTTTTATTTCTGGCAATTGTTGAACAATAATGACAATGGGAAGAACATAACTGATGCAATGTTAAAGTGGCTCTTATAATCGAACCATAACCAGTTTCCTTATATTTTTTAAATATAGGCCAATGATAATTTAACTTTTCTCCACGAGATGTGAATGACTGTTCACTGCTAGTTAGTTTATGCCTCACATCACCGGTATCCACAAGGTTATTCCTTATCATAATGCTATCTATATCACTAGAATTAGGAATATTGAAACCTTCTGTCTCTCCATTTAAAATTATATTTTGCATTATGCGATCTGCGATATCCAAATCTATTTTTTTCACTTCCAAAATAGACCCATCATTGTCGAGAACATTATATTTTGTATGTTTTGCAGAGTATCCTCCACCAAATATACTTTTTACAACTATAGCGTATTCTTTATTTTTCTCTAAAGTCAATAAAATTTTAAATTTATCAGTCAGTTTTTCTTGAATTACTTGGTATTTTTTCACGGCATTTCAACTTAATTTCGTAAGAATCTGGATGTCAAATGGAGAGCATTTTGTATCTATCAACTATTATATTTTTTTTTAAATTTTTTAACAATATATTGCAAAAAATAGTTAAAGTGGAACAAATAGTATACTACTCTCATTACAAAAACCATTGTAGCTGCAGAAATGGTATTTCGCCAAAGAATATTGCCCATCCATCTGACATTATTTAAATGCATTGCTCCATGCATCCCACCTCCATGTGTCAACGCAAGCCCCGGATCTAATGCCATTATGCTTCTCGATTTGAAGTTATTAACCTTAAAGCACATATAATGCATCCATGCATCTTCATTCATTGGGTGTAAAGACATATCATCCAAATATAAACAAATATTCTTTAAAGTCTTTGTCTTTAAAATTATGGACCCTACCCCGTTGGAAACATATATTATTTTTGTGTTTAGCATTTTGATATTTTTATTACTGTCTGGCATATCTACATAACATTCATCCCCAAACTTATCTTGCTTCAAGTGAGGATACCTTGCATCATAGCCAGTCAAGCAGCGTTCTTTAAAGATAAGAGATCTAAATTTTTCTAACTGATCTCTGTGTAACATAACACTTAGAGCCACTGAATCGGAAGACAATTCAAAAGCCCTTATTGCAAGATCTGCCCAATTTCTAGATAAAAGCATATCTGATTCACAGATAAAAACTAGCTTCTCCTCAACTCTAGACAGATACTTCATAGCACGTTGAAGATTTTTTTGATACCCTTGATTAATTCGATTTCCAATGATCGTAATAATGGAATGATTACTACAAAAGTCACTTATTCTTTGTATATTTGCAATATCGCTCCCATCATCGAATACAAATATCCGACTCAATTGCCTATTATCCACTAGTAAGCTTTTAATAGTTTTGATGGCCAACTCTGGCCGATTATAAGTTAATAGACCGACTGCTATGCCCACTATAAAATCTCAGAAGTCGATAATGTAAAATACCCATTTCCAAACTCATACTTATCAGTCCAGTTATCCTTAACACCATCCACTTTGTAAGCAAAATTTATAGTTTGCCAGCCGTGTTCTTTGAACTTTTCTATCCACCACTCCCTACTTTGTATTTGGATATGAGAAGGATCATCATGATACTCTGGAACAACAAATTTTCCATCTTCTCCTAATGGAATAACATGAAACATATTCCTAACCTTTCCAATGCTTTGATCTAGCAATTTATCGATATCTGATTCGCTCATGTGTTCGAGAACATCTTTCGTCAAAAGCCAATCATATTTTCTATTGACCTCAAAAATAGCATCCTGTAAAAGATAGCAATATTCTTTGACATCAGCATCAACTGATTCTATGGCATATTTTGATATATCGCATCCAAATGCTTTAATGCCTAAAATTCTCAAAGATTTGACCACATATCCCTTTGCGCAGCCATAATCAAGCACAGTATCATCAGAACTTAGTCCTAAATATTTAGCAATACTATTCGCCATTTTAATGGTCATTTCTGGCATCCACCTGTAATTCACATAACAAGACTTTCCAGAAAGAATGCCATTTTCATAATAATCTTTATCGTAAAAATCTTTTTTATTCATTATCTAACTCCTAAAAACTGACAATCGTCAATGAATCTTTCAAAGTCTTTTAAAACCCCCTCATATTCGCTTAATAGCAAACTATTAAACTCATCATCGTCTGCAGTAACAAGATAAGTCTCTCTATTCAACCACCAGTTTGAATATAGATGAGCTGATGAGTATGTTCCAAATAATCTTGAATCCTCTAAAAAATATAATAAAAATTCTGCAGGCAAGCTCCTATTCATAGGACTTTTAATAAAGTAAACATTATTTATATATTTTTTATAGAAATCATCAAATCTATTTCCATTTCTAGAATGAAATTTGATTACAAAAAAAAGGTTGTTAACATTCACCTTTTTTATTTGCTTTGAAAAATACCTCTCAGACTCTATTCTCGATGGAGAAGAGATAGGAATATATATACAATGATCTTTGCCTCTTAAAATTTTCCTCAAATCAAGTAATTCTTGATATTCATTTTTGAACTTTGCCTTATATCCCTCTTCGAATATATGAAAAAGATAGTTTATATGATCACTAATATCGATAGATACAATATTTGAACATTCTTTGTTATCTTGCAATGTAGCGCTTTTCCAGCTCTTGCATGCATCCGTAAGAAAAACTGACTTTGGTATCACATTGTAATTGTAGCCATTTATAGCAAAAATGATCCTCTTCAAAAAAGACTTATAACCACTAGATACGAATTTCATCTTATATGTACTAGCCCCATGCTCAATAAAATTAACATCGCATTGACCTCTATACCAGAATCTCCACATATATGAGTTATCACTAACAAATAACTCATCTTGTGGCTTTAAAATTTTTAATGCATTTTCAACATCTAACTTGGTTTTTTTTAAACTTTTAAATATTCTGAAGCCCTTTAACTTTGGAAATAATTTGATTAAAAGTCCAAATTCTAAGGAGACGAAAAGCATTGAACTCTCAATTTTAACCACCTTGTCCCAATTAAATAATGGCAGAAATAGGTCAATAATAGCTTTGTTGTTATTTTTCAAAAAAATACGAGGAAATATAGAAACATTTATATTCTCTACAACTAAAACATTAAAACATCCTGGAAATTTTATCCTAGCAAGCATTGTTGCACAAATAACAGGAATAATTCCATTTACATAAAAAACATTTGTCTTCAATTGTTGCCCGCCTCTTTATTAACTGCATTATTTACAAAATCAACGATATGACTCAATGAAGAGTCAACAGAACTGCAAGGACTAAAATTCACCAGCTCATCACTACATAATATTAAAATTGGTAAGCAATTCTTATAATTAATTTTATTCAATACTGGCCAACTAGGTCCTGTGCTTATCGCAACTACACAACGGCATTGTGAAGACAAAGAACCAATATCATATAAACTCAGCGAACTATCGGAAGTAGATTGAACTCCTTCAACTTTCCTGGTGGTGATAATATTGAAATGAGAATTGAGTAACCTAATCTTCTCATTTAGTTCATTTTCGTCATAAAAAAATTGAGAACTCATTGGTTTGGAGTTAACAAAAAGAACATCATAAAGAATTTCTTTAGACTTTATGTTATCAGTCATTAAATCATATTTACTCCTGATTGGATTTTTTACATGGATTCTTTTCGAAAAATACTCATAAAATTCCATATAAAAAATGTAGTAATCATATCTTTTGTAACTCCTCTGCCAAAAATTATATCTATTCTTCCACATATCTATTGAATGCCATGGAGATTCCTTAATTGAGATAATGGATAAATTTCTTACACCAACAAATTCTCGAACCTGTGAAATTTGATTGGGGTTTATTCCATAAATAAACTCCACCTCTGGCATTGACTTAGACAAAAGGTTTAAATAAACAATATTCTGAATATTGTCCCCGTAATTGTAGTGACAGTGAAAATAACGCCTGTATTCGCTCTTGGGAATATTTATTTTAATAAACTGTACAAATTTAAACTTATATAACTTATATATATACCTAAGAATCCTAACTCTAATGCCTAAATATGACCAATATAAAGACCATAACAATGAACCTTTTTTTGATTGTTGAAAAAGTCTAATCAGTAAAGACATTAAATATATAGTTAGGTTTATATTTTGAAAAATCAAATTCCGGTGGAAGGTTAATCTCATCAAATGAATAATTCTCAACCTGACAAAGGGTTTCATTTTTCTTATATAAATATCTCACTATTTCTGAACTTAATGGATAGTACTCTTTAACAAGTTTTGCAGAAGTTGCAACTGGCAAAAAAGGTGGTGCAAACACCTTAATATTTCCTCTTATTTTCCCTTTTGATGCAATATAGCCTAAGATTCCTTGTAATAAGCCATATTCATAGTTACTGGTGTCAACAATTAAAACTCTTTCAGCATTGCAAACTAACTCTACTATTGTGTCATCTATAATTCTATTGCCAATAAAAGCGGTAAAACAAACAATTGATATATCCAAATCGTCTTTAACGCTTTCTCTTACTCTTAAAGACTCAACTAACCCATCGCCATATGTCAAAATAACTACTCGCTTGGAATTTCCATAAATAGCGGCTACTTGCAACTTTTTAGGATCAATTTCATAATCAGAATTATCGGTTGTTTTAAATAACCACCTGTGTTCCATATGTACTGTTGGAGATGAGATATTGTGAAGTCTTCTCACAAAGCAATAAGCTTCATTTGGCCTACTAGGCCATAACACATCTAAACCAGGAGTGTTTGCAAAAAGTGAATTATAGGAGGATGTATGTTGTGGACCATTTCCCCATTGTCTGCCTATATTCAGCCTTGCTGAAAATTTACAAGGATAATCTCCGCCAAACATAAAGTTCCACTTAGCAGCTTGGGTAAGAATTTGATCCATAGCATACAAAGCAAACTCAATCCTGCCATGGTGCACAATCGGATTAAGACCCATAGTCGCCATTCCAACACACATTCCTGTCACCGCAGATTCGGAAACGGGCGTATCTAAAACTTTATCTGGGTATAGCTTTGCAAGATCCTTTGTTGTACCATCTGCCCCATTTGGATAATTAACTCCCAGGCCAATTATGTAGGATTGACAATTGTCCTCTAAGCCTTTTTTGTGAGCACTATTAATCGCAGATATAAAACTAATCAAAACTTCTAACCCTAATTGTATTTTTTATATCCTTGAGAATTTCACATATCTTTTGTTCTTCAGTTTTTACCCATGAATTAACTTCTTCTGAATCAAAACCATTTGCTTCCGCTTCCAAACAAGCTCCAATAAGGCAATCATTATTCTCTCTATCAATAATGGTGTCATTCTCATTGCGATATGGCTCATCTGTCATTTCTAAAATAGGACCACTATGAGCATGCCTTCTTGTAACATCCAAGTGAAGAACAACAGGGCGCCCTTCTTTCGCAAACTGAATTGCTCTCTTGGTAGCAGAAAAAACAGACTTTACTTTTTGACCGTCCTCCCTAATGTAAATAGCGCCAAGACCCTCAAACAATAATTTATGAGAATAATATTCTGACTTCCTATCTAGATTGTTAGAATTTACCGAATACTTATTGTCTTCAATAATAAAAATTATATTACAGGACTTATTAGCTGCTAAATTAACAGATTCCATAAAGACACCTTCTTCAGCTGCCCCATCCCCTAAAAAAACTACCGTTATGTTTTCCAATCCTTTTTGCTTACATGCGAAAGATTGACCAACCGCAATTGGTGGGATGCTTCCTAATATTGGTGTTGATCCAGTGAATCCAACATTTCTATCTAGCATATGCATAGAGCCACCAAAACCTTTACAACACCCCCTTGAATCACCAAACACCTCATAAATCATTTTCGAAAGATCTCCACCCTTGGCCAAATAATGCCCATGAGATCTATGATTGCCTAGCATAATGTCCTTGTCATTTAGGGCTAGAGCAACTCCTACTGCAGAAGCCTCTTGTCCAATACTCAGATGAAGGAAAGAAAAAATTTTTTCATCCCAAAATGTGTTTCTAATAAAAACCTCTGCTGTCCTAATTTTTGTTATCATTTCAACAGCTCTTTTATAAGGGAAATTATCAGGATTTACACTAACTTTACTCATAAAATTTAATCAAACTATTTGTTTACAAAATTTATATAAAATTATCAAGAGATGATTGAAGATAGTTGTTCAATATAATATTTTTATTATCAGAAGAACACTGATGCTGGCACCTATGTTTGGCATTAAACTTGTCAAAAAATAATTTAGTCTCCTTGCTGAACCACATATCCTTAAAATTCTGATTAGCAATACTACCAATAACTCCCTCTTCGTCGTAAGCTTTGTTATGACAAGTATATATATTCATATCAGCTCCCAAAACGGGAACAATCTGATTTATATAACATTTTTCATAACTTCTTACCTTGCTATGTGATTTGCTTGAGATGTTGTAGGTTGAGTTAACAGTAAATGTACTATCTACAAATTTTGATGCTTCCTCTAATTGAGACTCAACTATTTCCTTGAGTGACTTGTGATATTCTGTAAATTCAGGAATCCACATTGGAGAAAACCTGACATTGTCAACGCCAGATTCTTTCATTAGTTTTGAGAATTCGACCAAATTATTACAATTATCCTTATGCACAATATAATTGACTCCTAAGTCACAGCTTGTATGTTTAATTTTTGCGAATTCATTTATATTTTTCATAACTCTTTCGAAGGACTTATCTCCTACTCTTCGAAAATTTTTCATTTGAACAGGGTTTGTATAATCCATTGACACTCTAACCCATCTAGCAGAAGCTAGAACTTTAGCACGATCTCCACTAAGCAATTCTCCATTAGTTATAATTGAAAGGTCTATTCCGTTAGATAAAACCTTATCCATCACTTCAATAATATCTTTATAAAAAAGTGGCTCGCCTCCGCCTGAGAATGTAACAGCCTTAACCCCAATTTCCTTGAATATATCTAATGTCTCTAATAGTTTTTCTTTGGGTATTGTGTCACTCTCAACCATATCTGTATGCATTCCAGATTGAATATGACCTGAACCAAATTCATCCGCCTTATTCTCTTTTCTAAAACTGTCTGCATAAACACACCAATAACAATCATGGTTACATCTATTGGTTGGCTTTATCCTTACGTAAATTGGTGCAGCTACTTTAGATGTTTCAAAAGACTTCAACTTATCAGGAAAGCCAAAAATTTTATAATCACTATACTTATTATTTCTCATAATTTTCCACCTATTACCATGCGGTTCTTCCTCCATCAACCGATACTATAGCCCCGTTTAAATAACTTGATGCATCACTCAACATCCAAATCAAAGTACCCTGATATTCACAAGGTTTTGCTAATCTATTCATAGGAATTCTGGAATACACTTTACTAAGGAAATCCTCTGGCTGGCCATTCTCTACACCACCTGGGCACATTGCATTGCATCTTACATTCTTATCAGCCCAATATGTAGCAACATATCTAGTTAGTCCAATTATTCCACTCTTTGTAACCGAATAAGTTATGGGTTTTACATTTTGCTGACTTTCTGCAACATTTGTTTGCATATATAGTCTTTGATCTGGTGCCATAACCCCTAAGTCTGATGAAATATTAACTATAGATCCTCCGCCCTTATTTTTTGATATTTGAAATCCAAAATATTTAGTACATAAAAATGAGCCAGTTAGAGAAACAGCAATATCCTGATTCCATAAATCTAAGGAAAAGTTTTCCATTCTAGAAAAATTTTTTTCAGAGTTAGACTCAACTTTAGGATTATTAGCTGCATTATTTACCAATCCATCAATCTTGGAAAATTTTTTTAAAATTTCTTCTGAGGCAAACTTCACCATATGTTCATTTGTAATATCAACAGCAAAACCTATAGCGCCTGTATTGTACTTTTTATTTAGCTCTACTGATAATTTATCCACACTCGATTGAGACAAATCTAACAAAACAGGAGTTCCTCCATATGCGGCAATGGCCTCTGAGTGCATTCTTCCTAATAATCCAGCAGCACCAGTAACAACAATAATTTTGTCCGACAATGAAAAAATATCATCAATGTCTCTCATATCACTCCTATAGTTCTACCACTTTAGACTCATTCATTGATTTCTTTGCCGCTTCTACGATTTTTAAGGCGGCTATAGAATGGTCTATATTAGTCGTTTTAGTTGGATAATTTAAATTATCAATAATTGACCTAACCTGTGCATCAAACATTGCATCACTTTCTGTATTTGGATTACGCTTGGTAGAATTCTTGCTGGGCTCAGAAAAATACTCTTCCATTAAGATGTCATCATCTTGACTCCAGGACAAATAACCATCCTCCCCACAAACTGAAAGAAATCTTTCTTGATGCTTCTGCCAGAAAGTCAAATTAATTTGAACTGAAAACTTCACATAATCCAGAGTTAGTCGAACAGTGTCTTCCACATCAATGCCAACATCAGAATAAGTTCCACCAATACAAACAACAGAGTTGGGTATACCAAAATACCAAATTGCCAGATCTATTTCGTGTATCTCTGTGAGTAAAACACCACCACCCAGTTCTTTGCGGCACGCGTATAGCTCAAGATAATTTTCGTATGGATGCCATCTTGGCACATACGAAGCCACTGTGAAATTTACAGTTAAAACCCTCCCAATCTCACCTGATTTGATAATGTTATTGATTCTACTTAAATGAGGGTGAAACCTTCTCTGAAGACCAACATATACAGAAACACTATTTTTTTTAGCCAACTCTTTAAACTCCTGAAGCCCTGCCGTTGAGTCTGATAATGGTTTTTCGACCAATACATTGATACCTCTTTCTACACACAATCGTGCATACTTTAGGTGTGTAGAACTTGGAGTGGAAATAACAGCTAAATCAGGATTTAAATCTAAAGTATCATCAAGGTTGTCATAAACTCTAATGTCGTAAGCATTCTCTAACGATTCCTTCTGATTAACTGAAAAATCTGAATTTAATAAAGGCGTCTTATTGGTTGAACGATAAGCTATAAATTCAACATTTTCATCTATTAAATTTCGCCTAAACAGTCTTAAATGTCTTTGTCCCGCACCACCTAAACCAATAAATAGAATTCTCTTAATTAATGTTTGCATTAGCTCTGAAAAAGTCAACCAAATTCATATTGTACTTAGCAGTATTTATCGGATGACTTCCACGCGCAGTCTCAAATGTATATGGACCACTGTATTTAATATCACTCAGGGCACAAAAAACATCTTCGAAATTAACCAATCCGGTGCCCAATAAAACATTCTCATTGTCGATATTTTTGTCTTTAATATGCACATGAGCAATACTATCCCCCAATAAGCGAATATCTCTCGCCAAGTTGTGACCGAAAGCAACTCTATTTCCAGTGTCAAATACCACTTTCACATTAGGCATTTTTATCATATCCAATAACTTTATCAACTCCTCCCCTGTTAGAATAGTTTCTAGACAAACTAAAATTCCCTTATCATCTGCAACCTTTGCCAGACCTCTCAAAGGTTCTACATAATCCTCCATATTACTAACTGAGAGCTCACTATGTTCGAAAAATGGCATTATATATTTCTCAATGCCTAACTTAGCACCCCGCTCAAGCAAATCTATATTTTGCTTAACAACCTCATCCAAAAGAAATGAATGCTTCACAATATAGTCATTACACAATGCATGTATGGTTAATTTGTTTTCTTTGACCAATTCTTTAATTTCACCAACCCCAGAATCTGACCAAATAGGATTTTTTGGATTATGATGAATTTCAGCAATAAGTTCGATATAGTTAATTCCAATATTTGAAGCGATGTAAAACTCGTTCTGCCAAGAGTCTTGCGGAAACCATTGTAAGCACCCTACAGGAGACTGTGTTAGTCTACCCTGGACAATTCCAAATCTAATTTCTTTACACATAATTGGTTTCTCTACCAATTTTATTGATAAGCTTTCTAAGAATTTCAGCCTTTTCTCTAGCGATAGACAAGGATCGATAATTAGTCTTAAACTGCATAATTTTTTTCTGCAGGTCTTCAGCAACAGGGCACATTCCTCTTACATACATCTTATTGTAATACTCATTATTTTGAAAAACCGGCTCAAGGTAGGGAACTACACAAGCCGAATAAAAGCCATCGCCGCCCATTTCTACATACATATCATAGAATTCTTTCCAGCTAACGCCTTTCTTCTCCAGTCCTTTATACTCAAACGAAAACGTATAATATGAGTGCCTACAATTCTCCGGCACTCTTTGAGGAATAATCCACTCGCACCCTTGGATTGCACTCTGAAAAATATTTGCCACCGCAATACGACGTTCCACAATATCGCCAATTCTTTCAAACTGAGCGAGGCCAACTGCTGCACTAATCTCTGACATTCTATAATTAAGGCCTATTGTATCAAATCGCTCATAATCTGGGTTCTGCACATCAGCCAGTGCTAACGAAGTCCTACCTGCTAGAGCTGTCATATGCTTATAGCCAATGCCTCCAAATTTTCTGGCTCTAATTGCATATTCCTCAATATCGGTTAACAGCATACCTCCCTCGCTACCAGAAGTTAAGTGCTTTTTATTTTCAAAGCTAAAAACATTTATATCAGCAAGTGATCCTGCTACTCTTTCTTTGTACTCTCCCAAAAAATTTTGTGCCGAGTCATCAATAACAATAATATTATTTTCTCTTGCAAAATCCAAAATTGGATCCATGTCAACCGACAGCCCTTGTAAAGATACTGTAATAATAGCCTTTGTCTTACTTGTGGTTTTTTTTCTAATTTCCTCCACGCTAATGCCGTAAGTCTCTCTATCCACATCAGCAAATACAGGTACTGCACCCATATGAATTACAGCATATGCATCCATAACTACAGTAAGAGCTGGAATTATTACCTCATCCCCCGGCTTAATTCCACAAGCATACATTGCCATATGCAGTCCTGACGTGCCAGAATTGCATGCTACAGCATAGCTAACTCCGATTTTCTTAGACACTTCTTCTTCAAAGCGTTGAGCATAAGGCTTATCCTCACTAACGCCTTCAGAGTCTAAATATGCTGAAACATACTCAATCTCTTTTCCATTAAATTTTCCGTGTGGATCGTAAATACTCATTAAATTTCCTTAATCATATCTAATTAATATACTCTGACGAAAGTAACGATAAAGCCGTAGCATTGTATCTAACGCCGTTGTCTTTTAGATAAAAATTTCTCAGTATGCCTTCTTCCTTGAAGCCTACCTTTTTTAGTGCGCCAATAGATCTATTGTTATCTGAAGACGTGGTAGCAATAATGCGATAGAAATCAGATTTGTTGATTAAGAAATCGAGTGCTAATGTTAACGATTCATTAAATACACCTTTACCCCAAAAATCTGGAGAAACCGCATAACTTATTTCACAAGAGCGCCTATAGAAATCAATATCATGAACACCAAATGAACCTACCACCTTTGAACTTTCTTTCATTTGAATAAACCACCAGTGTGCATTAACTCCATTAGATCTATCCATTAAACTTTCAAGATATTTTTTTGTGTCAGATACGTTCTTTTGCGGTCCAAATTCAAAATGTTCGTACATTTTTGGATTGCATGAATATTCATACATATCTTCGAGATACTTAATATCTAGTGCAACTAGACTAATCCTCATTCCATGAATATCACTAAATAAATTATTCTTCATCAGACTTGGTGAACTGATATGGTGTTGGCTGGTTCTTATTCAAAACTTTACACTCTTTAGAGTAATCACGAATCTGTTGAAAAATATCCACTCCAACATTTTTGCTCCATTGGTCATGTAACATTTGCGTAATTTCCCCCATTTTTCCATCTCCAATTCTACTTCCATTAAAATGTGTTACAGGCAATAAACAAAACGGGGTGGCCGTCATAAAACTTTCATCAGCAGTATAAGCATCGTAAGTTTCTAAATTTTTTTCAACGCACTTGATTCCTAGTTCTCTGCAGAGGTCAAAAATATAAGCACGGCTAATGCCCAAAAGAATGTTGCGGGGTTCTGGTGTATACACCACACCGTCCTTTACAAAAAATATGTTGTCCCCTGTCCCTTCTGCAATAAACCCATCAGGATCTAACATAAGAGCCCAATTATTCTTACCCTTCCAATTGGACGCTTCAATATTTGCCATTTGATAATGAATCCTACTTCGATTCTTAATTTTTGGCTCCAATAAATGAGCTGGAATAGCTCTTTGGCTCGTTACAACCGCATTAATCCCCTTGTCAATTAATTCGTCCATACCTGAGACGGTCCATTTTAGTGGGAAATCGGCGACAATCACTGTTGGTTCCAATTTGTTATCAAAAATATCTGAATATATTCCCAACGGACCTCTACTTACATTAATAAGTAGTCTATGTTCATCAGTTGGCAAAAATACATTACTATTCCTTTCTATGGTTTCATAACAAATTTGTTCCAAATCATCAATTGACTGACGAATAGGAATTTGTAAAATATGCAAGCCTTTGTAGAGTCGCTCCAAGTGCTCTCTAAGTTTAAACTGTTCTTGATTAAACGATCTGGTCATTTCAAAAACCATATCGCCAAACATTAGCGCAGAATCAAAGATTGACACTTTGGCGTCACTCTCATCAACATACTTTCCATTCTGATAAACTACTCTTCCAGATTTCATATTCCACATCCTAATTTCTTATAACTCTCTAATAAATACTTGTTAAACACCAGCTCAACAAAGTCCCAATCTTCAGGTTCATCAATTTCAAATGATTGCCAGAAATCATTTGGAAATATACCGATAGTCCCACCGAATCTGTTTTTTTCTTTTAATATTACCTCAGGCCTAAACAAATAAATTGCGCCATTCTCAACATAATCTGGCTCCCGCATTTGTCGAGGTCCTTGGTTTTTATAGTCATAATTAACACTAACCAACTCACCATTTTCATCCTTCTTCCAAATTAGAAAGTCCTGCAATGTAGCACCAGAAAAACACGAATCCCAACCTTGATTACGAAACATATTGACAGCATTTCCTAAATCTTTTGGCATTCTTAATGGTGCAGTGGGTTCCATCATTATTATTATCTCTTGATTGGATCCAAGAACCTCAAGCGCATGAAGAATTGCTTCTTCTGAT
>Ga0181581_10001243_pt1 | contig 19757 bp, 17 predicted proteins | sample 071ome_22_FD_132433 | JGI IMG/M metagenome (GOLD analysis project Ga0181581, IMG submission 132433) | Coastal salt marsh microbial communities from the Groves Creek Marsh, Skidaway Island, Georgia - 071404AT metaG (megahit assembly) | ecosystem: Environmental > Aquatic > Marine > Intertidal... | reverse complement strand
CCCAAGGATACGGTGAACATGGGATTACTGGATGATTACGTGGATCAGTACGGTGACCCGACGCAATTCATTGATTACGCCACCCGCAGCATGCAGCGTGCCTTCGTTCCAGATTGAAGCCAGCTGCCGGTAATTTGTCTTCCAGGCAAGCTTCGAGCCCATAAATCACTCCTGTTGTCCTGCAAGGAATGTGAGATTCATCACAGGTTCTGTATTTTCCGTGCCGGTAAAAAGTGATTCTGAGGCAGTTGTCACGACACTTGTCACCTGACTGCTCTACATTCCCTGCTCCCCAGCCACTTGATTATTAAGGAAAATACCGTATTCCAGGCAATTGAGCGGGTGTGCAGAGGTGCTATAGCAGTGAAAACGGGGGCAGGAAGCCAGAAATAATAGGAATTATTCCGTCTTGAAGGGTGTAATATAGGTGTAATAATACAATCTGTTAGAATTAGCCATCAACGTACTGTTATATATGAATTTTTTCATGCTCAAAAAAACTCTCGGAAGAGCCTGCCAAAAAGGCTTCACGCTTCTGGAGCTCATGATTGCCGTCGCTATCCTGGCAATCATTATTACCGTGGCGTTTCCCAGTTTTTCCGATATTGGAGATACCCAGCGCCTGGTGGGGGCTACGGAACAGATTTATGGACATATCCAGCAAACGCGTTCGGAGTCTGTAACTGGGAATACCCCGGCTTATATCAAGTTTGATGCCGATGGCACCAATTCCTGGGAATATGGATTCAGTACGACGGGAACTACCTGTGATCTCACCGTATCGTCCCCGTTGACGGCCAATGCCTGTGTCACGGTTGTCGACGATGGTGACGGCAATGTGGATCCAGGAGACGGCACCGTGGATACCGATGACCTGATATTGAACCACTTCGACAGTACTGAATGGAACGATGTCAAACTGAGTATTGCTTCCTTTTCAAGTGGTAATTCCCAGATAGAGTTTGATCCTGTGCGCGGAACTTCCACGGACGGAGAAATCAACCTGGAAAGCGGAAATGGCAAGCGGCTGAGGATAGAAGTGAGCCTGCTGGGCAGACCTACAATCTGTAATCCGTCACCCACGATCACCGTGTCCAACTACGCCGGGTGTTAACAAATTGTGATGAAGACGATGAAAAATAAAAAAATCCAGTCCGGATTCACCATAACTGAGCTGTTGATCACAATGGCACTAGGTCTGAGTATTGTAGGCTCCATACTCGTTGGCTATATGGCAACCTATACGAGCTCCATGGATACACTAGCTGCAAGCAAAATGAACCAGGATCTGAATGCCGTGATGAACCTCATGATCAATGAGTTTCGCAGGGCCGGTTATTCCGGTAATGCAGCAGCAGCTTCGAGCCCGACGGAAAATATGTTCAACCAGGCCGACGGCAATCCTGGTGGTAATGCGGTAACAGCTCTGGAAGTCTATGACAGCATGGCAAGTAATACCCAAATGGTGCCAGCTGGCGATGGCACCTGGACCAATGGCGGTGGCGTTACTGAAGGCAGTTGCATTGTTTACGCCTACGACCGTGATGAAGACGGAGTCGTCGATGCAAATGAACTCGGCGGTTTTCGGTTGAACGCAGGCGTTGTTGAATTACGTACTGCTGGTGATGTGAACGATCCCGATACCTGTTCCACCAGCGCCAGCAATATCTGGCAGGCACTGACCGACAGCGACTTCATTACTGTGTCTGAGCTGACTTTCAACCTGGATAACTCGGAGTGCCTGAACACCCGGGAACCGGATGGCATTGATAACGACGGTGACGGTCTCATGTATGAAGGTTTACCACCTAATGATGATTTAGATGAGGCGGATTGCTATGACGTACCCATGCATGCAGCAGCCAGTGGCAACATCACCGTGGAAACCAGGCAGATCAGTATTACCCTGACTGGCAACCTGACCAGTGACATTTTTGTAGATATTTCCCTAAATCAGGATGTGCGTGTCCGCAATGATCTTGTGAGGATACGCTGATGAATTGCTCCGGGAAACTCTTGAGTCCCTCAAAATTTCATGCAAAACAACGTGGTGCACTGACACTGGCGATCTCATTGGCTATTCTCATGCTCAGTACTCTGGTCACATTCAACGTGTCCAAGGCCATTCTCATGGAGCAGAGGATCACCAATAACGATACCCGCGCCAAGATGGCTTTCGAGGCCGCCGAAGCTGGAGTGATCGCGGCGCTGGATTACATCGAGAATGACCCGAATCGTGACCTGTTGGTTAATACCTACAACGGCGGTGCGACTGCTTGCGGGCTGCCAGTGGGGAGCACCATGGACTGTATTTTTGACACGGATGCTGACGGCCAGGGTGATACCAATGTCAAGACTGTGGGCTCTGCCAACGTCACCGTTACCCTGACGGATCTTTCGGGGAACCTGACCAATATCCAGATTGTGGCGACTGGTACTAGTGATGACGGCATGGCGGTCAGGCAGATCACCCAGACCATCCAGACCATCAACCCCCTGCCCAATGTGCCGGACAACCCGGTGATCACTCGCGGCAGCATGATTATCGGTGGTTCGGCCACGGTGCATAACCCGGAAGGGCACAGTACCATCTGGACTGGCGACGAAATTGACATGGGCTCGAACAACAGTACGGCCACCGAAGTTCCTGACATCGGTGCAGCAGAGTACCCGGTGTGCATGGATACACCACCAAATTTCTGTACTTCCCTGATCCAGGCCTCGGACAATGCGGTTAAAGGATTGGATGTCATCGAAAACGACACGAGCCTCAGTGCATTGTCTGATGTCGAATTCTTCGAAAACTTTTTTGGTATCAATCCTACGACCTACAGGTCGTCGCTGGTGACCCTTGATACAGTGCCGGGTTCTGCCAATACTGACATCGACCTTGCCCAGCATGAAGTGATCTGGATCGAAGGAGATCATACATTTTCGGGTGTCACCGTGGGTTGCTCGATAGCAGTAACAGGTTCCAACGTTTGCCCATTGGCTAACCGGAAACCCAGTATTGTCATTGTCAACGGCGATGCCGACTTTTCGGGTGGCCCACATTTTTACGGCATCCTGTTTATTATGGGAGATGTCAATATTTCCGGTAATACCACTGTCCATGGTGCTATGGTCATAGCCGGTAATACTGAGAGCAGCACGGGTGGTAGTTTTGATGTCACGTATAACTCAACCATCCTGGGAGGAACCTCGCTGGCGGGTGCGACTACCGGCAGCGCCGGCACGTGGAAGGATTTTTAAATCCGGGAGCAACACATGAAAATCTTCAGGCGCAAAAATTCTGGATTTGGTTTGATCGAGATCCTGGTAACTCTGGGCGTGCTCTCCGTGGGTATCCTGGGTGTGACCACACTGCATGGCGTTATCGCCAGGCAGAGTAATGACAACAAGGCGCGATCGGAAGCCCTCAATATCGCCCAGTCACGCATAGAAGATATGCGTAACTATACCAATGCAGCAGGTTCTGTCACCGGTTTCAACGACTTGTACGATGATACAGTCGGGTTTGAAAATGCCACTGCTATCGAGGGCATCAGCACCGATTTTACGCGCTCAGAAAGTATCACCACCACAGGGACCATGAAAGACGTTGTTGTCCAGGTCGCATGGCAGGACGTTTCCTCGGTAACTCAAACTGTCAGTCTTAGCACGGAGTTTTCCTTTGTTTCACCCCGCAAGGTGGGTGACTCGGCACTGGAGTCCTCCGTAGAAAAGGTGGACTCCCCGACCGGGCGTGCCAGGCTCGGTGACGGTACGGTTACCGATGAGCAACTGGCAGATGAAAACACAGTGGATAACAATGACGGCACCAAAGAGCTTATTGACGGGACGGACAGGTTGCTTGCTGTTGGCAACGACGTCGTACTCACACTGGTCGAGGCTTGTCAGACAGAAGGTGGCACGTGCGCTGATTTCGTCAGGATCAATGGTAAAGTCTATGTTGACAGGGACGCATTGGGCGGCCTGCCCATGGGCAATATCAACGTTATTGCATCGGACGCCGCATTTTGTGCCCGCAGTTATGTGCCCAGTGGCATGACCGAAGATGAACGTATTTCTGTCAGCAATAACGATGTCACCACCGTCAAAACATCAGCGGCAACGGCTGGTGAATACGAGTACTTCGATTACACCTGCTACCTGGGTGGTGGCTGGCATGGGAATGTCGGCTTACTGATTTCCGGCAATGTTAACTGGGACGGCTGTGTTGGTGATCCGACCACCGCCAATGCCTGGGCGCAACCGATTCGTGCTTCGCGCCGTGTGTACCGTGGCATGCTGTACAAGATTGATGAAAATGAGCCTGATGGAAAAGAGAAGGTGGATGGCGAAGCCCTGGTTCAGTATTACACCCAGGGCATAGGAGATAGTGTTGTGCTGCCGCCAGTTTCAGCGGATACAGCCACTGTAACCGCGACCCATGATTTTGTAATCACTGGTGGATTTACCACGTCACAACTTGAAAACTCCAATCCGTGCCTGAACCTGGGACCGATGACCCGCACCGATTCCAATGTCAACGGTACTCCTGGAGACTTGTTCGAGGGTATTCCCGATGACTTTTACTGTCTCAATGACGGCTATACAGAAGATCCTGACGGGTTGTCGACCCTGGATGTGATTCCGCCAGGATTTGGTGTGGAAGTTGACGACTCCTATGGCAACACTTGCCCCTACAATCCTGCTGACCCGCCGGCAACTTTGCACCATGTAACCGGTCAGGTCACCATTTCTGCGCCGGTTACCGGTGATAATAACGTTCTCGCTGCTGGCCTTGGTGCATTTACCTCGGATGGTCCGGGTACTTGTGTCTTGGGTTCTGTTTCCACACCTGACTCCAATACCTACACCAGGGATTACGATTGCATCGTCTATGACTGGAGCACCACGATCAATGATGTTGAGGTTCTGAACGGGTGGACTGGCTATATCGAGGTGGACTACGACCGATCAAGTATGAGTTGTGACCCGAACCGTATCAGTTTCGTAGATCAGACTACCGATAGTGCAAATAATGATTTCAACAATTGCTCGCCGGGAGCCTTTATCTATTTCACCGGTACAGTCATTGATGCACCCAACAACAGGGAGTTGCAGTCGGTTGCCATTAGTGATCTGGATGGTACTTGTGACCTGGCGGTCGATGGTCTGAGTTTTACCTGCCTTACGGCTGAATTTCCTGATGGTGTGGATGCCTGGACAGGAACCCTTACTTTTACTACTGATGCAAACATCGTCTGCACAGGAACGGGTGTGGGTGCCAACCCCGGTGTCATTGCTTACACACTTGAGCCGTCCGGATCTGTTAGCCTGAATGTACAGCTTTCCAACAATACCGGTGCCTGCCTCTGAGGACTGCGATACTTTGATCCTGTGCGGGTTATGATATGCTACTGTCGGCTTGGAAATTGAAGTTTATCAGGCAGACAAGTAATTCAACCAGCACAGGTATCCAAGGGAGGTTCTGAGTGAAGAACAAGGGTTTCACCCTCATTGAATTAATGATTGCCATCGCCATCATAGGAATACTTGTGATGGTGGCCTATCCCTCCTACCAGGACAGCATGCGCAAATCACGCCGCGCCGATGGTATCGCCGCTGCTCTGCAGGTACAGGTGGCCCAGGAACGCTTTCGTGGTAATTGCCGGTACTATGCCAAGAATATAGGCGCCAATGATGCCTGTGACAATGCCGGGCCACAGGCCAGCACAGTTGCCACTGTGTCAACCAGCAACGAAGGCTACTATACGCTGAGCATTGAAGGCACCCCATCCGGCAATTCCTATATCATCATGATTGATCCGACTGGTTCCCAGGCAGCGGATACGGCCTGCGATCCCATGCGTCTTACCTTCAATAACGTCAACCCCAACGGGCTGAAGTCACCGGCGGATTGTTGGTAAGAATGACAGGTCGATAAAGCGATAAAGCGATAAAGCGATAAAGCGATAAAGACAGGGATTCCTGATTACAATAATACCAGTAAGCAAATAACATATGCCTCAATCGTGGCAATGAAAGCCATGCCTTACCAGTCCGCCTTTTATCCTTTTATCCCTTTATCGATATTCATTTACATTCCACCGCCTTCCCCTGGCTATTCTCAATAATTCCATCCCCATCTTCGTCCCTGGCATAACGGGTTCTACCGGTCATGCTGACAATGACCTGGCGGGCGAAGGTGGGATCCTTGTTTTCAGGGCACCATGTAAAGTTGCCGTTCTGGTAATTGGTTAATCCAAACGGCGTCAGTTGCAGATACTGTTTGTTGCCAAAGGAGCTGAACCTGAGGCTTCCTGTCAATGTGGTTGCTGGCAGCCTGTATAGCAGGCGGTCGTCTTCATTGAGAACATGGTCTGCATTACGGTCGGTAAATATGATACTGCCTTCATGCCATTTTCCCTGGCAATGCTTGCCATCATCACTGCGGCAAAATGTCACCATCCTGCTTTCATTGACTGCGGCCTGACGTGCCATCGAGATTGCAGTCACAATTCCGGTCATTAGCTCGTCAGCCTTATTTTCCTTGCTTGCAGTGGCAAAGCTGCCCAGGTTGAGTTGGGATGCCAGGATGATGCTGATCGTCATAACAAGCAAGAACTCAGTCAGGGAAAATCCTTTTTCCCTTTGCTGCATAGACACCTCCTTGTGTCATGCAGTTAAGGTGAGAAATGCTGTTTTGTAAAGCCGGGTTTCGCCCGGGTGGAAATACCTGTTGAACAGGTTTGGTGTCAGATAAAAACAACACACCGTATTTACTGGTCTTACCGTTATTGATTATGAATAGTTTGTGAATTCGAAAATTAGCTGTTTACTACCAAATTCAACTGGCTATACTCGGCCAGTTACGTTTTTGCGAAGTACGCTGTGTAAATGATTTCTAGCCATAAAAACAACAAGCATACCCGGTTCCGAATCCAGCCTATTTTTTGTTGCCTGTTAATGCTGTCATCAACTGTTGCCAGTTTTTCCAGCAATGCTCAGGATGCGACGGCGATTTCAGGGGCTTCACGAAAAAGCGTTGAAATTACCAGGACAGATCTGGCGCCGGAAGTAGATGGTGTGCTGGATGATGAAATCTGGAGAACGGCAACTGTCATCAGTGACATGCACCAGTTCCAGCCCGTCGATCATGGCGAACCCAGTGAGCGCAGCGAATTCTACCTGGCTTACAGCGAGCGTTTTTTCTATATCGGCGCACGCCTGTATGACAGCGACCCCTCAGCCATCAGTGCCCGCCAACTCGTGCAGGGCCAGAACATGCAGTTCGATGACGCCTTTGAATTCATCCTGGATACTTTCAACAACGGCCGCACCGGCTACCAGTTCCAGGTCAATCCCAACGGCATCCGGCGTGAAGGCGTCTATGACCAGCCGCAAAGCCTGAACAGGGACTGGACCGGTATCTGGCTGGTGGAAAGCCAGATTGATGAACAGGGCTGGACGGCGGAAGTCGCCATTCCCTTCAATACCCTGAACTTTGATCCTGATACAGAAGCCTGGGGATTCACCATCGCCAGGACCATTGCCCGCAAGCAGGAAGAAATTGCCTGGTCGTCTTTCAACCGCAACATCAACCCGACCACGACCGGACTGATTACCGGTATTCGTGACATCCGTCAGGGCATCGGCCTGGACATCATTCCGTCTATCGCGATGGCGACGAGTGAAAACCATGTACTCGGTACCACTGATGATCGTTTCGATCCCTCACTAAATATGTTCTACAAGATCACGCCCAACCTCACCGGGGCCGTGACTTTCAATACCGACTTTTCCGCCACCGAAGTCGATAACCGCCAGGTCAACCTGAGCAGGTTTTCGCTGTTTTTCCCGGAGAAGCGTGATTTCTTCCTTCAGGACGTGGACATTTTCAGTTTCGGCGGCATGGGCGGCGGATTCGGCAACTTCAATACGCCAAACGGGATTCCTTTCTACTCCCGGCGCATTGGCTTGAACAGTCGCACCGGTCAACCTGTGGATATCGATGCGGGCGCAAAAATGACCGGTCGTGTCGGCCAGTGGAACGTGGGCGCGCTGGCGGTCCAGCAAGGTGACAGTGCGGGTCTGGACGGTCAATCGGTTTTCGTCGGCCGGGCAGCGGTCAACGTGCTGTCCGAATCCAGTTTCGGCGGTATTTTCACCCATGGTGACCCCAACAGTGAAACGGGCAATGCCCTGGCTGGCATGGATTTTCGCTACCAGAATACCCGGTTTTCCGATCGTTACACCCTGCGTGGCAATGCCTGGTACCAGCAAACAGACACCGACAATCTGATCGGGGACGACAAGGCTTACGGGGTGGATGTAAACATGGACACGCAGGGGGACGGTTTTGGCGGTTCTGCCGGCTACACCTATGTGGGCGAGGATTTTAATCCCACTCTTGGTTTCGCGAACCTGCGCGGCGCTGAAAGCTACAGCCTGATGGGGCGCTTCAGGCGTTTTTTTCGTGACAGTCCGACATGGCGAACCTTCAATATGTTTGGCCGTTTCGACCAAGATCGTGACCTGGAGACGGGCAAGCTGATCAGTGAGACCCTGTTTACACGTTTTATCAACCTCAATACCCACCGTGGTGACCAGATTGGCATTGGTATCTCCAGGTCCCGTGAGGGCCTGTTCCGGGATTTTGAAATCAGCCCCGGGGTGATCATTCCGGCAGGCAAATACAGTTTCATGAACCTGAATGCCCAGATCGAATTTTCCAACCAGCGCAATTTCGCGCCCAGTATCTCCCTGAACAAGGGCGAGTACTATGATGGTGACCGCACCCAGTACAACCTGGGTCTGCAATGGCGTCCTGACGAGCATTTCTTCCTGAATTTGAGTTATAACTACCAGGATATCGAGCTGCCAGAAGGTGATTTCCAGGTCAGGCTGATCAGTGCCAATGCCAACTATGCCTTCAACTCCAAGTGGTCGTGGGTCAACCTGGTCCAGTACGACAATTTTTCCGACAGCCTGGGTATCAACAGCCGCCTGCGCTGGAATCCCCAGGCAGGGGAAGACCTGTTTGTGGTGGTGAATTACAACTTTGATTCTGAAGGCACTATTTCCAGGTTGAGCCGCGAAAAATCGGAAATTGCCCTGAAATACACCAAGACATTCCGTTTTTAGGCGAACTTTTCTATTATCATTTTCAGCTTCAGGTTTTCGGGCGCAAGGACCCGGATGACACACTTCAATATATGCTGAAAATTCACGCCAAAACCGATGTCGGGCTCGTCAGGGATAACAACGAAGACTATTTTTATATCGATGAAAGCAATCGGCTGGTCATCATGGCCGACGGCGCCGGTGGCCATGATCATGGCGAAGTAGCGAGCCGGCTGGCAGTGGAAAGCTGCTATCAATACCTGACCCGGGAAGACTACCTGCATGATACCCCTGACATTCGCCAGACCCTGATGGAAAGCATTACCTTTGCCAACAAGCAGGTGATTGCCTACAAGGACAAACACATGCAGGGAAGCAATATGGGTACTACCCTGGTGTGTGCCCATATCGGTGACGATGAGGTCAGTTACGCCTGGATGGGGGATTCGCGTATTTACCTGGTCTCGCCCGGGTCTTCGGCCATACGGCAGCTCAATACAGACCATACCCTGTACCAGGAAATGCTGGATCGCGGCGAGGTCGGACGCAGCTTCAACAAGCATATTCTCAGTCGTATGCTCGGGAATAATCCCTATACGAGCCCCGATGGCGACAAGGACCCCTTGCAACAGGATGACATCCTGTTGATCTGTACTGACGGGTTCAGCGATATGGTCACGGATGAAAAAATGGTCACTGTATTATCCGAGCAGGACCTGGATCTTGAGAGGGCCATAGACAAACTGATCGAGTTGGCCAAGGGGCAGGGTGGCCGGGACAATATTACCGTTGCATTGGGACAGGCGGGCTGAAGGCCGCTTATTCCAGGCGACGCGTTTCCTGTAGCAGACGTAAGTACTCACTCATGCTCTGTATCCGTTGATCCGGACTTTTCTGCAAACACTGCATGGTGGAGGATTCGAGCAATTCAGGAATGACGTACCTGGCCAGGTTTGAGGGGGGCTCCGGTTCGCCTTCCAGTACGCTTTTCACCAGCTGGTCCATGGTTTCGCCCTGGACTGGGGGATCTCCGACAAGAATTTCGTAAACCACGGCAGCCAGGCTGTAGATGTCAGTGCGAGCATCGATATCCGGGTCCTTGCCGATCTGCTCCGGTGACATATAGGAAATGGTGCCCTGGAGCTTGTCTTTGCCGGTAATGGTAATGTCATCAGTGAGCGGGTCTACGCCATCGCCCAGCTGCTCCTTCCCGCCCTTGGTATCCCAGACCTTGGCAAGCCCCCAGTCCATCAGTATGACCTCGCCAAAGGGGCCAACCAGGATATTGTCAGGCTTGATGTCCCGGTGAAGGACGCCATGGGAATGGGCGTATTCCAGTGCGTGCCCGACATCGATAATGACATCAATGAGCTGGGTAAGGTCATAGCGTTCCCGGTAGTCCAGGATTTCACGCAGAGTGTAGCCATGCACCAGTTTCATGGTGAAATAACAGTGCCCCTTCTTGTCCCTGCCCAGTTCATAGGTAGGAATGGTATTGGGATGCTGAAGCATGGCGGAGACACGGGCTTCACGCAGCAGTCTTTGCTGCTCGATGGGATCGTCGGCAAATTCGGGTTTGAGGGTCTTGTAGCAAACGAATCGGCCCAGGTTCATGTCCTTGCAGGACTGGATGATGGACTTGCCGCCTTTGGCTATCGTGCTGAAATAGGCGTACCGGAAGTTCGGGTCGAGTTTCTCCGGCAAGGGACGGTCGGTGTCTTCCTTGTAGACCTGGGCATATTCCTTGGCAGGAAGTTCGGGAAACTGGGGCATCTGGCTGGATTTGACTGCTTCTGCTTGTTGAAAGCCTATTTTGACAGAACCTGCAGGGCGTGTCTCGTTTCTGTGTGTGCACCAATTTGAATCACAAATGTTCATTTATGGTGCGCGTTTGACTACATTATAGTGCAGTTTGGCAGAGAGCAGGGAGTCGACCGAACCCCACCCTGGGTTGGCGGAAATTGTTCAAATGCCAGTAGTTATGAGCTTTTTCTCGTACTTTTTGCTTTTTTAGCCAGTATTGCTGAGGTACACTTGAGCACTTTTCCGCACCGTTATGTGACATCCGGAACCGGGTATACAAATTGCATAATGGAGGGCTCAACCTATAAAAATCTTTATAACAAGAAGTCATCAGTCATAAAGACATTCATTACGACAAAACGACATAGCTAGGAGTATAGAACATCATGAAATCCAAGTTGGAATATATCTGGCTCGACGGTTACAAGCCGACTCAGAGCCTGCGCAGCAAGACACAGGTGCGCGAGAATTTTGGTGGAACTCTGGAAGAATGCCCGATGTGGTCATTTGACGGCAGTTCGACCGAACAGGCTGACGGCAGCGCCTCAGACTGCCTGCTGAAACCTGTAGCGATTTATCCGGATCCGGATCGCAACAATGCTTTCCTGGTTATGTGTGAAGTACTGAACTCCGACGGTACTCCCCATGCTTCCAATAGCCGCGCACTTATTGACGATGATGATGATGATTTCTGGTTTGGTTTTGAGCAGGAATACTTCCTGTGGGATCCCGACACCAACCTGCCTCCCGGTTTTCCACATGCCGGTTATCCTCGTCCACAGGGTCCGTACTACTGCTCTGTAGGTGCAAGAAACTCTTACGGGCGTACCATCATTGAGGAGCATCTGGACCTTTGCCTGGCTGCCGGTATCAATGTTGAAGGTATCAATGCAGAAGTAGCTGCAGGCCAGTGGGAGTTCCAGGTCTTCGCCAAGGGTGCTGCCAAAGCTGGTGATGAAACCTGGGTAGCTCGCTACATCCTGGAAAGAACTGCTGAAAAATATGGCATGGCCATTGAATGGCATCCGAAGCCCCTGGGCGATACTGACTGGAACGGTTCCGGCATGCATGCCAACTTCTCCAACGGCGTCATGCGTGAAAAGGGCGAGCAGGAAATCTTCACCAAGATCTGTGAAGAGTTTGGTAAGAATATCGAACGTCACATCAGCGTTTACGGTGCCGAGAATGATCAGCGCCTGACTGGCAAGCACGAAACACAGTCTATCGACCAGTTCAGCTACGGTGTATCTGACCGTGGCGCGTCCATCCGTATTCCGGTTGGTACTGTGGAAGATGGCTGGAAAGGCCGCCTGGAAGACCGTCGTCCGGCTTCCAACGCCTGTCCTTATGCTGTAGCAGCAGCTATCGTCAAGACTACCAAGGAATCTGGTGTATAAGTTCTTGATATAACAGCTTCTGTAAGCCGAAAAGGCCCTGGCGGGAATTTCCCATCAGGGCCTTTTTTTGTGTCTGTAGAAATGTGACGATGTAAAAGCTGTATTACGCTGTTAGTTTGAAGTGGTATTTACCGGCACTTGCAATTTGTGATCTTATATTAAGACTTGTGTCCTTCCACATGAGGGGAGAGTAATGATGAAAAAAGTGTTTACGATTGCAGGCCTGGTACTGGCAGCGCAGGCCTCCGTTGCCCAGCCGCCCGGGTTCCAGGTGCCCCAATTACCCGAAGGGGAAGGCAAACAACTGGTAGAGCTGGCCTGTTACAGTTGCCACAGTTCTTTCAATATCGTCAATTCAGCGGGTTATGACACACCGGAAGAGTGGAAGCATGTTTTTTCCAGCATGGTGAATCTTTCCGATGCCCAGGCCAACACCATTGCCACTTACCTGGCAGACAGCTTTCCGGCTGACGAGAGCAGAAGGCCCACGCTGATACCTGGTGATACCGAGATAAGCTTCAGGGAATGGGTAGTGCCCACCCTGGGACAGCGTTCACGGGATCCCGTGGAAGCACCTGATGGCTCAATCTGGTGGACAGGGATGTGGGCGAGCCTGGTCGGACGCCTTGATCCAGAAACCGGCGACATGCAGGAATACAAGCTGCCACTGGCAGCCAGGCCACACAGTATCGTGCCGGATGAAGAGGGCAATATCTGGTATACGGGCAACAGCAACGCCACCATCGGCATGCTGGACCCCGAGACAGGCCTGATTACCCAATATGAAACACAGGCCAGGGATCCCCATTCAGCCACCTTTCACCCCAACGGTAACCTGTACTTCACCGCACAGGGGGCGGGCATGCTGGGACGCCTGGATCCTGAAACCGGGGAGCTCACTGAGGTTGATTCGGAACCCAGACCCTATGGCATCCAGGTGGCTGCCAATGGCACGGTCTGGGTAGCCTTCAATGGCACCAATAAAATAGGCGCCATGGATCCGGAGACCATGAATGTCAGGTATTACGATATTCCCAATGAAGCGTCGCGGGTCAGGCGATTGGGACTCGACAGCAACGGGACAGTCTGGTTTGTGAATTCCACCCAGGGAAAGATTGGACGGCTGGATCCGTCTTCAGGCGCCATCGAGCAATGGGACTCACCCAGTGGTTCCTCGTCCCATCCCTATGCACTGGCCGTGATCGATGACAAGATCTGGTACAACGAATCCGGTATGCGTCCTGATGCCCTGGTGCGCTTTGATCCTGAGACAGAGTCTTTTCAGAGCTGGGCGATTCCGAGCGGAGTCGGCATCGTTCGTAATATGTGGGTCACCCAGGATGGAAACCTGTTGATTCACCAGAGCAGTTCCAACCGGGTAGGGCTGGTTGAAATAGAGTAGTTGTAACCAATGGAAAAACTCCGGCAATTGCCGGAGTTTTTTATGTTTGCTGTATGTAAGTAAACCTTTTATTGTTGCGGTGAATACTGGTCAATCAGCTGCTGGAAATCGCTGGCATAATCTATATTGGGATCAATCTCCAGGGCTCTTTGCATGTAGGGAACGGCTGCCGTTATGTTGCCCGTATTGATATAGAAAATTGCATGGTTGGCCACAACTGGAGCAAACTCGCCATGGTATTGGATGAATTTCTCGTAATAATACTCGGTCATACCGAAGTCTTGCAGATTGATCGATAAGCTGTGCAGCATGTTGTAGGTATTCTGGTTCTGGCTTAAGTATTCTTCCGGTTCTGTTTTCAGGAATTCATACAACTCTGACAATCCTTCAACATCTCCCCGTCGTTGTAACAACTGCATTTTCATGAATTCGCCCAGGTAATAGTCCGGGCGCTGGTTTTCTATGGTGCGTTCAATCCAGATTTCCGCCTGCTCCAGATTACCAAGACTCAAATAAGTTTGTGCAGCAAGAGCTGAACTTGCCGTTGCATTAGGCCAGTATTCAATTATTGGTTTGATCACATTTAATATAAGAATCTCCTGTCCCCGTCCCAGTCCCTTCAGGGCTTCAGACACACTACGGCTGCCAGTAATATAGGCCTGGTTGAATACAGGATTAACAGGTTTCCATTCCCCTGCACGCCTGCCGGAAATCACCTGGTTAAGCATATGAATATCACGCATCCATAGGAGATCATTGACCGAAATCAGTGCAAACAGGATGGCGGTTGCGGTGAGTGCAGCTTTGTTAAACCAGGCTTTGAGAGACAGGGTGATTGTATTCTGTTCAATCATTTCAGCTCCCCTGACAACAAGAGCCAGGTAGAATGGCATGATGACGAGGGGGACGGGCAACTGGTAGGGAAAGCTGAGTTGGGCGTTCAGCATGCTGCCTGTGACGGCAATGGTCAGCAATGCGTAAAGAATGCGCTTTTGCCCTTCACTACGAAGGATCAGTTTGTACAGAGTAAAGCACATGGTCACGATGACGCCGAGTAGCAACAATATTCCCAATGCCCCGAGCTCAACAATCAGCTCCAGTACATCGTTATGTGCCCTTTGTACGCCGATCACACGAAACGATTGGTGATCACTCAGGTTAACGTTATGGAAAAAGCTGCCAAGGCCTGTGCCGATTATCGGATTGTCCTTGATCATATCGATCGTGGTACCCCAGATCAGATAGCGTTCGCCTCCAATTTGTTGAGCTGTTGAAGAGACGGCTGTGGAAACCGAAGCGAGTTCGTAAATTGCAATTTCCCAGAAAGGCTCAAAACCATTCTGGTTGAAATTGACCAGCACCAGGAATAAAGCTATTGCAACTGCTCCTGCTTTTGTTTTTTCCCGGTTCCAGTGCAGCCATTGTTTTCGTTTGGTATCCAAAAGGATAAAAAGCAGAATCAGGCCTGTTTCCAGGCCCATGGCTATCCAGACCGCCCTGGTCCGGGTAAAGAACAGGTAGGTAAACAAAATGGACATGGCAATGGCGTAGTACCAGGCCTGCCTGGTGGTGATATTACTTTTGAACAGGAAGTACAGGGGCAGGGCACCGGTAAGCACCATAATCTGGCCGGCCATGTTGCCGTTGCCAAAGGTGGAGGAAGGAAATGCCGTTTGGGGAACCACATCCAGCCCGAACAGGTACTGGCCTATTCCGATCAGGGCAACGCCGAGGCCGCCCGAAATGACTAGGTTGACGACAGTATCCAGGTTTTTCTCGTTCTGGGTGATATGCAAGCCAAGTACAAACATGATCATGCCGGCATACCATTTGTTCCATTTATAGACCCAGAAATCCGGGTTGGCTGCCCATAGCAGTGATAAAGTGCCGGCAAGAAACAACAGGCCAAGCGCAATGCGTACCGGTGAAAACGTCAGGGTAGAGTTTTTCTTTTTCCTGTGTAGCCAGAACCAGAGCAGGAAGAGTCCCGAAAGATAGATTTGTGAGGCGTAGGACTTCAGTTCCATTGGTGTGGCCACCGGTGGATAGGTCCAGGCCCCTACCAGGCAGATCACGGGAATAATAATGGCTACCCAGAAAGCAGGGATTTCAAGGGTCTTTTCCTTGATGACTGATTCAGGTGCTGGTTGCTGTACAGCCTTTGCCTGGGAAGGCTGTTTGTTGACCTTCTTGTTTCTGCTTTTCTTGCCCATGAATAAGGCGGTTCCTGACGGGTGAAGTTGATCTGACCTGTTGACCAGGACCATGGAATGCTGGGCATTATACAGAGTAGAAATGCGCTACGCATGCCTGTTTTTGCTTCCAATTGTGGACAATACAGGTAAAGACTTTTATCCTCTCGGGGCTATTTAAATCAATTTCAGGGCCCAGTGGTTTTCAGGGGGATTGCCGGGCTTTGCAGGGGAAGAAAAATGAAGTACATCTTTAAGCAGGGTGGCGTAATCCTGTTGGCCAGTATTCTTGGTTGCTCCATGGCATGGGGACAAACGGCGGATGAGCGTCGTGAAAAGCTCAGCCGTTCCATTCCTCAGCATCCAGACCAGCTCGGTGCCCTGGCACCGGAAAATCTGGCAATGGATAGGCCGGAAGCGCCCTTCGACCTGACGGGCACCTGGTTCGTGGACCTCAGCGAGGCCTTTTCCGATTTTATGTTTGGCCCTCCTTACCCGGAGTTTATTGGCCAGGCGAAGCTCGATTTTGAGGAAGGTCAGCGTGCCAGGGCAGAAGGCAGGCCCTACCGGGATGCCATCGGGCAATGTTTTCCAGCAGGGATTCCCATGATCATGACCCGGGTCTGGCCCATCGCCATGGTCCAGTTGCCGACGGTCATCTACATGGTGTCCAACTTTAACAACAGCTTTCGCCAGATTTTCCTGGATGGCAGGGATTATTCAGATCCCAACCTCGTCATTTATTCCTACAACGGCGAATCCATTGGTCACTGGGAAGGTGACGAACTAGTGGTCAATACCCGTTATATAGAAACCTACAACCACTATATTGATACCGGCATTCCTATTTCAGAGGAATTCCGGGTCCAGGAAAGAATGAAACTTCTGGAAGATGGTGAAATTCTGCAAATTGAGTACATCATGACTGACCCCAATAACTGGGTCGGTGAGTGGCGCAGTTCCAAGCAGTGGTTGAGGGTGGATTACACGGATATCGGCGAAGTCGAATGCCTGCCGGATCTTAACGACAACTTGCCAAGTACACAGGCCGGGCAGGATGGACTGACACGTTAACTCGAATTTCCTAACATATTTAAATCAGGACACTAACAATGAAATCAGTACAGTTTCTTAAAAAGGTAACAGGCCTTTGTGCTTTATCAGCTACCTTACTGGCAATTCCGGCTTCCGGACATCATTCTACTGCCGCTTTTGATAGCGACAGTGTGGTAAAAATTGAAGGGGAAATCACCCAGGTACGCTGGATTAACCCCCATGCGTCATTCAAGCTTGAAGGGACTGCAGACAGTGGTCCGGATGGCCTCTGGACTATCGAAATGACAGCGCCAAATATTCTTATCAATCAGGGTTGGAAGCGCAATTCGCTGACTGTTGGAGACAAGGTAACCGTTTTTGCCAATCCACTGCGCAATGCTATTACATTGAACGATGGTAGCCAGGGTGGATTGTATATCGGGGTAATCCTCAGTGATGGCTCCACACTGGGCCGGACTGATGGTAAAGGCCAGGGTAGTGACCGCTGACCAACAAGCGATAGTTAGAACCAATAGTTAAAACAAGGAAAAAGCCGGTGCAGCAAGCACCGGCTTTTTTTTACCTGTAACTGAAGTTTGATGTGAAATTGCAGGCAAAAAAAAGCGCCACAGTTGTGGCGCTTTTTTCAGGACTTGTGAGACTAGTTCTGGCTGACGAACTCGGGATAGGCTTCCATACCACATTCCGCCAGGTCGACACCTTCGTACTCTTCCTCTTCGGAGACACGCAGTCCGACGATTGCCTTGACAATAAACCAGGCGATCAGGCTGGTGACAAAGACCCAGACAAAGATGGTCAGCAGGCCAACAAGCTGGCCACCTACTGAGGCACCGCCTGTGACGCAGACTACCATGACACCGAAGATACCTACTGTACCGTGAACGGACAGGGCACCTACAGGATCGTCAATCTTGATCTTGTCGAAGAACAGGATGCTGAATACCACGATGATGCCGCCAATCAGGCCTACGATGGTGGACATCAGCGGACCCGGAGATGCAGGGTCAGCAGTGATGGCAACCAGGCCAGCCAGGGCACCGTTGAGCACCATGGACAGGTCAGCTTTGCCGAACAGGATGCGGGCAACGATCAGGGCACCAATCAGGCCGCCAGCAGCAGCTGCGTTGGTGTTAAGGAATACGTTGGCCACTTCGTTGGCAACACCGATACCACCCAGTTTCAGGGTAGAACCACCGTTGAACCCGAACCAGCCCATCCACAGGATGAAAGTACCCAGTGTGGCCAGCGGCAGGTTGGCACCCGGAATCGGATGAATGGAACCATCGGCACCATATTTGCCTTTACGTGCACCAAGCAGCAGAACACCGGCCAGGGCTGCAGCAGCGCCTGCCAGATGTACGATGCCGGAGCCGGCGTAGTCAGCGTAATCCAGTGAATAGATACCGAATACAGAGTTACCATTCCAGGTCCAGCTGCCTTCCATCGGATAGATGAAACCAGTCATGATGACGGCGAAGAGCAGGAACGCCCACAGTTTCATACGCTCTGCGACGGCACCTGAAACAATAGACATTGCCGTGGCAACGAATACTACCTGGAAGAAGAAGTCTGAAGCGCCAGAGTACTCACCCATGTCAGCAAATCCGGCTTCGTTGGAAGCTTCAAGGATTGCAGCGACGGCAGCATCATCCATCTGTGCAACAGTTGTCACTCCGCTGAGGAAGTAACCGCCGTCGTACATGATTTCATAGCCGCATACCAGGTACATGGTACAGGCAATGGCGAAAAGACAGACATTCTTGGTCAGAATTTCTGTTGTGTTTTTGGCGCGGACAAGACCCGCTTCAAGCATTGCGAAGCCGGCGGCCATCCACATGACCAGGGCACCCGATACCAGAAAGTAGAAGGTGTCCATTGCATATTGCAGTTCAAAAATTTCATTTTGCATACTAAGCCCTCCTGAAAGCTTCGTATATATCTTCTAATTTAGATGGCGTCGTCGCCGGTTTCACCGGTACGGATACGGATAGCTTCTTCGATAGTAGAAACAAAAATCTTTCCATCACCGATTTTGCCAGTGTTGGCAGCCTTCGAAATTGTTTCGATAGTCTGTTCAAGAGCGCTGTCTTTCACTACTACTTCAACTTTTAATTTCGGGAGGAAGTCAACGACATACTCTGCACCGCGGTACAACTCGGTATGTCCTTTCTGTCGGCCAAAACCTTTTACTTCCGTGACGGTAATCCCTTGAACTCCAATTTCTGACAGGGCCTCCCTGACGTCATCAAGCTTAAAAGGCTTGATAATCGCATTTATCATTTTCATTTGGTTCTCCTAGTACGTCGTTCTGGCAGCTGCTGCAGTCTTGTACAACAGGTTCTGCCGGGAAAAGTCTCACAGTCCAAATACAACTGAATAGTCTGAGCAAATCTCACTGATGCGTAGGGATCTTGCTGTCATCATTTTCAGTTCTCCTGCTCAATTCGAAGCCAGTGGACCCGGATACTGCATGTGTCCACAAATGGCCGCGATAAGTGTTTTTAGCAATCGCCATGCCAAAAAAAAATAAGCATTAAAATCAACAAGATAGTATCCATTCAAGGAATCATGCAGGGGGATTTACAACTGCTCGCACCAAATGTGTGCATATCCCCCTTTTCATGCACTTTAATGCGCCTGAATGTGAAGAAGTGGCAGCAATTGCTTGAAAACAGGCAGGGGTATCTGGAGGAAGACCTCTGATTGGCCAGCTTTGCTGGCGCATGGCTGGTACGCGTCTTAATGCAAGTGGTAATTCACATGAATGCAGGCGTTGTGGTTTGCAGGCCTACCATT
>Ga0181581_10001238_pt1 | contig 19792 bp, 12 predicted proteins | sample 071ome_22_FD_132433 | JGI IMG/M metagenome (GOLD analysis project Ga0181581, IMG submission 132433) | Coastal salt marsh microbial communities from the Groves Creek Marsh, Skidaway Island, Georgia - 071404AT metaG (megahit assembly) | ecosystem: Environmental > Aquatic > Marine > Intertidal... | reverse complement strand
GGGGGGCCCCCCCCCCCCCCCCTCGCGGAGGGCTGGGGCCGCCCGCGCCCGCCCCGCGCCCCGTCCGGCGAGCGGCCCCGCGCCCCCTCCCGCCCCCCTCCCCGCGCCCGGGCGCCGGGTTCAGGGGCGGGAGCGGCGGAGGGCCGCCTTGTACTTGAGGATCCCGACCGGCGGGTCGTCGACCAGGACGACGTCCCCCCGCCCCGTGCGCCGCGCCACGAGGTGCGGGCCGAGGAGGACGGCCACGAGACCCCCGCCCACGAGGCCGCCGACGTGGCCCCAGTTGTCGATGCGGGACGACGCGAGCCCGTAGAGGAGGTTGAAACCGATGGTCTGCGTCAGGGACTGCTTCATGCGCTCCAGCGGGGGCAGCACCTGCGGGCGGGGGCAGGGGCGGCGGGGGGCGGGCGTGCGGGGGCGCCCGGGGGGGGCGTCCCGGGGGCGCCGGCGGGGGTCGCGGGGGGCGGGGGAGGGCCCGCTCGCGGGGCGGACGCGGGGCCCTCACGTCCTTGTGCCGCTCGGCGAAGACCCACAGGGCCCCGGCGAGGCCGAAGAGCGCCCCCGAGGCGCCCACCGAGGGGCGGGACGAGAAGGCAAAGGAGGCCAGGCTCCCCGAGATGGCGGCCACGGCGTAGACGACGGAGAAGCGCGCGTGGCCGCTGAGCTGCTCGACCTCGGGCCCGACCGAGTGGAGGAAGGACGAGTTGAAGGCGAGGTGCATCAGGTCCCCGTGGAGAAAGGCCGGAGTCAGGAACCGCCACGTCTGCCCCGCGAGGATGAGCTCATTGATCTTGGCCCCGGCCAGGAAGAGCTTGCCGCCCAGGAGCATGTCCAGGGCGAACACGGCGACGTTGGCCACGAGGAGCAGGTCCGTTATCCGCCTGCTCTCGTCCCCGAACTGCGCCCGCGTCCTCACGCGGCGGCCGTAGGGCCTGCGGGGGAGGGGGGGGGCGCGGGGGGCGCGGGTGGCGGCGGGGCCGCAGCGGGCCGTGCCGGTGGCGGGGCGGGCCGCGGGGCCCGTTCCCCCCGGCTCACCTGGACGACAGCGTCGACGAGGCCAGCGCCACACCCGACAGGCCCACGCCCCCGACGAGGGCGGTCCGCGCGGAACAGTGCGCGGCGCACCGGGAGGCGACCCCCCGCAGACGCCCCAGCGGGCCCCGCGAACCCGGCTGGGTGGCCGGCCCGTGCCGGGCGCCGTTCCCCTCCGCCCCGGCATTCTGCTGCCTCCGGGACCCTCCCCTGGGGAATAGCCCCTGCGAAGGACGGGAGGGGCGACAGGGGGCGGTTTCTAGCCGCCGCGGGCAGGTCGGGAGGGCCAAGGGGGGGGCGCACGGGCAGGCTCAACAGAGGAGGCATCGATGCGACCCCGTGGCGCCGCCCGGGACCAAGCGGGTATGTGAGACCGCGTGGAGCTCATCAAATCATGCGAACACCAGGGGTCCGACGGCCCGGCGCCCGCACCTTCGGCCCGAGCGCCCCGGAGCCAATGTTCGTGTTCATCCCCATCGATCCGGGAATAAAGTTCGGGGGTGATGGGAGCTTCCGACTCCCAAAGTCGCAATGGGGGAAACTGGACGCAGATGCTAGCTCATGAACGAAGGGCGGCGGGTTCGGGGAAGGGTCTGGCGGAGGGGGAGGTGCCAGTCTTTCCTGTTGAGGAGGAGTCCTGTACTTCTAGAAAGAGAGAAAAACAGCTCCCGCGGCCCCTCCCCAGTTTCTATTCCCTTGATGCGTCGACGCCCACGAATCGACGCCCCCTTTCCCATGGAAAACGCCGCCTGGGATCGTACACCGCTGGGGATTCGCTGAGACCTTTTGTGACCGTGATGCAGGGTCTGGGGGGACAGGTGAGGGGCCGTTATCCGGGCACTGCACAGACCTTAAACTCGGGGCGTATCGTGGCAAAAGCCCGGAGACATCATTGTTTTCCCTGGCGGCACCTGCACCCCCTCGGTCGAAGATGTGCTTCGCATTTTTGTCCCCCTTCCCCGCCGCTGCGCCTTCCTCCATTTGGTTATTTCGGCATTCGACCGTCGCCGAGTCTCGAAGGATTCCATTTCTCTCATCACAGAGCCAGCCGCAAGGCTTGTTTTGGGGCGGGGGCTCCCAGGGCGCCCCCCCCCTGGAACAAGGCCAAGAGCAGGAGAGGAGGGTGAGCCTCGGCGCTGACTTCGCCATGGACTATCGCCAGTGGGCGGGCGCGGAGACGCAAGCCGGGCGTGGGATCTCGATGTCGGACTTCCGGATATTTGGGGAAGAGGGCAAGGTGCACTTCGCCAAGTGCCCCCCGCAGCTGAAGCGCGACAAGTATGCCGTGGGGGATGTGACCCCGGCCATGTTCCTGGAGAACCGGGCGGGGGTCATGTGCTACCTGGGGCACGACTGGGTGTCGCAGACGCTCGTGCTGGTCAAGTGTTTCGACCTGGCTCACATGTCGGCGACTGTGCGCGTCCTGCTCCGCTCGTTCGCGATCGAGGTGGCGTCCTTCACGCACACCAACCTCCTCGACCACTGGATGGCCTTCCAGGAGGGCAGCCTCGTTGTCTTCTTCCTGGACCCCAACATCGGCGTGCCCCTAAGCTCCTGGATGACCTCCAACGAGGCGTCCGTGTCCGAGTACGACATCCTCAAGTACATCACGGCCCCCCTCTTCAAGCTACTTCGGGACCTCCACAACATTGGGCTCGTCTATGGGCCCTTCTCCATCAAGGACGTGCGCATCCTCGAGTCGGGCAAGGGCAAGGCACCCATGCTGAAGCTCGGGTGCGAGGCAATGCCCCTGCGGCTCATGCCCGTCATCCTTGGGACGTCTCCGTCCATGCACGAGCGGTCGTTGAGGGACAGCACGGACGGCCTGAAGGCCCGGGCGAGGAGGGGCCAGGTGGTCCCGCAGGTGGCACCGGGCGCGCTGGGGAAGACCGTCGTGACGGCGATGGGGGAGGAGATGGACATGAAGGAGGTGCTCGAGTCCATCTCGCTGAGGGACATGAACGCGGCACTGGCGTTCCTGCCCCTGCCGCCACCGGAGATGCTGTCCCTCCCCAGGAAGAGCGGGGGGATGCTCGACACATGGTGCGCGGGGATCGTGACGGGGTCTGCCTTTGGCGTGGCGAGCTTGCGCACATGGACCAACGAGAGCGGCAACTCGCGCGGGTCCTTCACCCTCCCCAAGGTCCTGTCGTGGGAGGCCAAGGACCTCGTGGCCACGATGCTCCACAGCGACATCCGGTCCCGGCCCGTCCCAGCCGACCTGCTCGAGCACCCGGCCTTCGACATCATCCGCCCGAGGTCCCTGGCCGAGCGCGCCCTGCCGTGCCTGGGCCGGGCGCCCCGGAGGGACCCCGAGGAGAGGTGGCCCGTGGTGGTCAACATCATGATCACGCGCACCTTCAAGAAGGACGGGCTGCACAAGGTCTGGAGCACCATCCTCCGGCCCGTGGCCGGCACGTTGGAGGTCCGAACGGGGCTCGACTCCGCGGCGTTCTCAGAGGGGCAATCGCATGCAAGCGGGCGTCAAGCGTCGGGGGACGCTGCAAAGCTTCGCGGCCCCTCCTCGTCCTGCGGGAGCCAGCCCGACTGGAAGTCGGTTGCAGGCCCCAAGGACGGGAACCGGACGAGCGACGGGCCAGGACGCCGGCACCGCCAGTCTGGCGTCGACTCGGTGGCGAGCCTGCTCTCTGTCATCAGCGCATTCCCGATGACGCCGGCAGCGAGGGCGGCGGCCCGGGCGCTCCTGGAAGCGGGCGCGGAGGGGAGGCTGGCGGGGACCACGTCGGGTTTCATGGGGTACCCGGGGGCGCACCCAGGCCCAAAGGGTCAGGGTGGCCCCCCCGTCAGCAAGGACACTGCTACTGCGATGGGCAGGCGGGTGTCTGGGATCGACGTGCCGTCGCGGCTGGGGGGCACCGCGTCTCGATTGGGTGGCGCGCGAGGGAGCTTCACACGCGGGGCGAACACGGAGAAGCAGGCCACTGCTCCCCAGACAGCCGTCCCCGCGCCTGGGCCCGACATCCCTCCGGCACAGACCCCTCACACGGTGTCGTCGGGAGCACCCATCTAGCGCAGTTCCATCTGAGAATTCATTGAGCCCACTTCAATTTCAACGGACACCGGTCAGTCCTTGCGCCCGAATCCCTGCTTCCTGAGGTCCTGCTCAATGTCTCTCATCTCGTGCTGCGGCAGGGGGAAGGGGGCGGGGAGGGGGATAGGATCGACGGGCGGGTGGGGGGAGTTAAGGGCAGGGCGCGCCGGGGACGTGGTGGCGCCTGGTGAAGGCTTCGCGTTCCTCTCGGGCACTCACCTCGAGCGACTGCGGCCCGCCGCTCAGCGCCCGCACCGTGTACCAGTAAGTGCCCAGGGAGACCCCTGCCACCGCGAACCCCACGACCCAGTTGGGCAGCCTCTTGGGAGCCGGCGGCGCGGGAACCACCCTCCGCGGGCCAGCCTGATTCATGGCCCTCTGCGCACGGGTACGGGGTGGAGAGCCCAGGCGCTTTCGATCCGTCCCGGGCGATGCAGCTGCGTGCCTGAAAATCGGTCCTGCTCGCCAGGTCGGGGTGCCAGGGGATCGGGGGGGCAGAGACGCACCATCCGCGCTTCATACTCCTCTCTCGACATCTTGAAGACGCCCTCCCCGGCTCCCTTCGACATGCTTTGTAACGTCGCACGTCGCAAACGTTCCGCCACTCTTCAAAGGAAGGCTCCTCTTTCTACACGGCGCGCGTGGTCGGCGACTGGTCGGCAGGCTTGTGATTGGGGTTTACTTTGCCGGGCATGCGCGATTGACAGCTACGGGGCTCGCGTAGCCCTCCCGGGCGTCGAGAACGCCCCGCCCGACTACCCATCCAGGTCGACAGTCGACACATCCATTGCCAAGACACGGGCCGTGTCGCTCGGCGCGCCCCTCCCCGTGTCGCACTGCTGCGCTAGCATGAGGAACGGACTCGGTGTCTCGAGCGCCTTCCCATCGGAGCCCTGGGCGTCAGGCCACGCCCCCCCCACCGGCCCCGTCATATCGTCGTCCTCAAGCGCCGCGAAGGGCTTGCCCCCCCTGCCGGCTGTCTCCCTCCCCACCCCCCGGTGGGCGATCGTCTTCCCCGCCCCGCCGCTGCCGGCGCGCGTTTTCCCGGAGCCCCCGGGAGTTCTCTCCATCGCGGCCACGACGGCCCGCAGCGCCTCCTCGAGCGCCCTCCCCGCCCCCGCCCCCGCAAGCTGCAGGAACCGCGCTGCAAGCCCCGGCGGGACGGCGGCGGCAGCGTCGGCGAGCGACCGGGCCGCGAGCGTATGGTCCCCAGGCGGCGACAGCGGGATTGGCCCGGCCACGTCGTCCGGGGAAATGGGGTCCGCGTCCTCGTACAGCAGCTCGGTGGCGCTGGACAGGTTGCGCGCCATGGAGGGGCGCTTGGGCGCTGGCGTACGGGCAGCCACGGGTGGCGGGCTGGCCCTCGGGGGCGCGGGAAGGGTGGGCAGGGTAGGCAGGGGCGCACCGGGCCTGTCAGGCGTGTCCGCCTCGATCTCGTCCTCCTGCGACTCCGGGGAGGCCGCGGCCGCGGCCGCCGCCGCGAGCGGGGACGCCAGGCCCGCAGCCGGGGCCGGGGGGTCGAGGGTGGCGAGGTCGACCCAGGAGCGCTTCTCGGGGTCGGGGTCGAGGAGACCGCGGAGAGCAGCCTTGAGGGGCTTGGTGGCGAACATCAGCGAGTCGACGAGGCGGAATACCTCCTCGTTGCGCAGCTGGCGGTACGCCGTGCCCTCGCGGGGCAGCGGCTGCCCCGAGTGCTTCTCATACAGGCTGGCCCCCAGGGCCCAGAGGTCGGCCTTGTCCAGGTGCGCCCAGTCGTCGCGCAGGAGCTCGGGGGCGAGGTATCGGGCGTCGCCCTCCTCAAAACCACACCCGTCGACGGCAGGGAAGGCGCTGGCGGACCCAAAGTCCCCCAGCTTGAAACCCCGGGGGCCATGCCCCGCGGGGAGCCCCGGGCCGCCATCGACTGTGTAGATGTTCTCCGGCTTGACGTCAAGGTGGACGATCCCGCGCGAGTGGAGGTGCCGGAGGGCCGACGAAATGTCGGCGTAGACCTGGAGGCACCGGGCGGCGTTGAGGGGCCGCCCGTCATCGACCTCCCCCAGGGATGGCCCGCAGAGCTCCATCTGGCTGAAGATCCGCCGGTCCTCGACCCAGCACCCGTGGAAGCGGACGACGTTGGGGTGCCACCCCGCAGCCTTGTGGGCCTGGAGCTCCCGGACCTGGCGCCGGAGCTCGCTCACCGTCTCGATCTGGCTCTGCTGCTCCTTGATGGCGTACTGCCCCCCCGTTAACCGGTCCGTCACACAGTGCACCGTCCCGAACGAGCCCCGCCCCACCACGCGCGTCTGCTTGAACCGCCTCCGGAAGGTCGTCATCCCCATTGGGGATTTCACGTGCCTCAGGAGCATCTCGAAGTCCGCGTGCCCCGGGCCGGCCTCGCCGTAGAAGGTGTTCTTCAGGGAGGGCGGGGACAGGGCCGCCGGGTTCATCTTCTTCGTCTCCCTCTTCGGCCCATGGGTCGAACCCGACCCGCGGAACGAGTCGACCCTTCCCAACATGTTGGCGAAGGGCTGGCCCGACCGCATGCTGCCCCCCTCGCCGCTCGACCGGAGTGGGTGGCGGGCCCCGGAGGCCCCACCCGCAAACAAACTTCCGCTCTCCGTCGACGTGTCCGGGGAGCCGCTGCCGAGCATCGGGCGCCTCGAGACTCCCCGCATGGGACTCGCAAGCGGTGGCCCCTGCGGGATGGGCTCTCTCCCCGCGACCTCGGACCCGTCACGCGAGAGGTTCGAGTACTCGCTGTAGATCGGGGGCGCCGGCACTGCCCGCTGGCGCTTCTGGGGGGGGGCAGGGGGGATCCGGGGGGAGACGTCCGCGCGCTTCCGAGGCGGTTCATGGGCGCCCGAGGCCGGGTCGTCGCCGGGGAGCGGGACGCCGGTGACGACGGACCCGTTGACCACGAACCCGGCCCGTCGGGCCGGAGGGGGCCGGTCGGCCCTGGCAGCAGCGGGCCCCAGCCCGGCGCCCTGCTGCGACACCTGCCGCTGGGAGAAGGTGCTCTCAATCACCGCATCTCTGCGGATGTAGGGAGAGGGGGTTGCGTTGTTGGCTGGGAGGAGGCGGGGTGGGCGGAGGGAGAGCCTCGCGTTCGAGATGGCATAACAATGGGCTGAGCGAGGGGCGCCGCGCGGGAGCGCGAGACAGCGGCCGCAGGGCGCAGGGAGATTTGTCCCGGGGGTAGTCGACGGGACAATGTCACGAAAAGACCGAAGTGGCGCCATATCCGCGGTTTTCGAGGGAATCGGCGCGGCGGCCGCACCTGGGGGTGACGAAATCCTGGGTGTTCACGTCTTGGGTGAAGTAGCCCACCCCCAAGCCGAGCACGCTGTCGCCCGGCATGTCCAAGGCGCCCGCCCCGAGACCATCACTCCCGTGAGAATGCTGCGAGATCGGAGGCACAAGGTGGGGAAATGAGCACTTTATCCTGTATCCCGCGCAGCGGGCGCCGGGGGACGTTGGAGTTCTTGGCCCATGCTGAGGTGGCGAGTCCCGGCCCCCCGAACGGCGCACCTGCGAGTCTGGTACGATTGAAGACGCGTTCCTCCCGCCAACCGTCGTCTCGAGTTTGATTTGATCGAATTCTTTCGACAGCTGGGCCGTGGGCGTCGCCGTCCTGCGGGGCAAGAGTGCTCCAGCAGTGGGGGGAAAATCGTGCGGTCACGTTGACATCGTTCGTCAATTACACGGCTCAAGTACGCCATGGTGCTGCGTAAATATGGTTTTAAGCGGGGACAGCACACCTCGACGTCGTTGAAATGCGCCCCATGGGCCGACCTGTCGATCCCGGATGTTCGTAATTGTGGGGATCCACGCCCAGGCTCTCGCGCGCACGGTCGAACAGCGACAACCGGAGAGTAAATTAGCGGCCAGGTCCCGCCCCCCCGGACCTATCGTGGCCGTCTGTACGCGTTCGGGGATTTGTTTTCAAACTTCTGGAGCACAGTTGTCAGGAACATGACCCCCGCTCGGCCCCATAAACTGACACTCGTGGCATCAAACAATGACCTGCTCGTCTTTGCGCGGCGCACCATTCCCGCCATCAAACTGGGCGGGTGGGGGCTGTGCCCACTCGGACCCCACCGGGGCCGACGGCGGCGGCGGAGGGTCCGCGGCCAGCGCCCCCCCCATGGAAGGGGGGGTCCGCAGCGCCGAACTCGCAACCTCCCTGCTCCCAGACGGCGGGACGTCGCCCGCGCTCTGCCCCCCGGCCGCCTCCTTAAGTCGCATCTCCCGCCCGCGCTTGCAGCGGAGGAGAACGTAGACGGCAATGCCTAGCCCAAGGGCAGGCCCAACCGTCCCGGCCACCAACGCGGCCGGCCATGACTCGGAGGGGATGTCCACCAGGTCGGGCTCGATCAGGACGCCCAGGTTGCTGCTCGCCTTGAGCTCGGTCGTGTCCCCGAGGCTGGCGTAAAAGGTGACCTGCTTGCCCGGGAGGCGAGGCCTCACCGAGAGCACGAGCCTCCCGACGGCGACAGGCAGCGCTGTGTAGAGCATCCCATCCCCCGACATCTGAACCGGGAGGTCAGGGTTGTGGTAGCTGCCAAGGTGCACGGCGTACCACTTGCCGGGCTGCACGGGCACCTCGAGGACGGAGCCGAGCCCGAGCGACGGCGAGTTAAAGGGACACGAGCCCTGTGGGATATTGTCGTTCAGGCTGCGTAAGCGGGGGGGGGGGAGGGTGTGGCTCCGAGCCTGCCCCGGCCGTGGGCGACCAGGTGCACCCGGGTCAAGCGGCGGAAAGGGGGGGCGGGGGCACTCGCCAGTTTTGCATGATAGGGCTGCCGACAACCTCCCTTCGCGACGCATCGTACTCGTAGATGGACATGGTGCCGTCGTAGAGCGTCGCCGAGTCGCACGTGTCAATGTAGAGGTTGCAGCCGGAGTATTCGGGGAGGTTGCACTCATCCCTTGCGCTGAACACGTAGTACGCGTCCGGCCCCCTAGGGGGGTCGATGGGGTCGGCGAACAGGCCCGCCGTCTCAGCGCACGTCTTGCGACCCGAGAACGTGAAGTTGAGGTCCGACATCTCAACGACCTCCCGCGTTGGGTTGTCAGTGGTGGCTGTGGCGCCGATGCCGTAGACCAGGGGATCCTCCTCCACGTCGCCCTGGGGAGCTCGGCGGTCAAGGACCGCCACCGCGAACGGGATACCGTCGTAGTAAGGATCCGCGCTCGACGTCCTGAAGTCGACGTACGAGGCAGCCACCCTGGGCTGGGTGCCAGTAAGTGGGGCAACTGTGAACTCAAGGACCGTGTTCGGGGCGTTCGCTTGGATGACGGGCACAGTTGCGGGGGTCACGGCGAAGCGTTCCGGGTCTGTCGACGAGAGGGTGAGCTCGACGTCCTTCGTTGGGGCTGAGTCGTTTGCGCTGAGGTCAAGCTTGAGGGAGATTGTGTAGTTGCCCTCCTGGAGGATGACGACATTCGTATACGGGAACCCCTCGTCGATGGCGGACCCTGGGGCCCTCACGCGGGCCTTAAAGACACGGCGCTGAATCTTGTTCAGGTTCAGGAGGCGCTGGGTGACCGTCTCGGAGGGGTCCCCCCCCCCGGAGACGTGGGCCTCCTTGTGACCCTTGACCCGATCCTGCCCTGCCATGACGACGATGCGAGACACGGAGTCCGGGCTCACGTCAGGGGAATGCTCGAAGAAAAGGGCGGCGACCCCGGCAACGTGTGGGGCGGCCATGGATGTGCCCTGTTGGGACACGTACAGCTTGTTACTCGTGCCGCAAAGCTCAGGGTTGCCGCACGCGGAGTAGATGTCTGTCCCTGGGGCAAAGACGTCAACGCATGTGCCGTAGTTTGAGAAGTTCGCGATCGTGTCGGCGGAGTCCGTGGCGCCGACCGACAGTGTCCGGAAGACCTTGGGGTAGGACCCCTTGCACGAGTCGGTTCCGTCGTTCCCCGCCGCCACCACCGTCAGGATCCCCCGGTCTGCCATGGCATTGAAGAGGTAGTGCTCCACGGCGACGGTGCCCAGGACCCCAAGCGATAAGTTGAGGACGCCGGGCACGCCTAACGGGTGCTTGGTGCTGATCTGAGACAGGGCGTCAATAACCAGTGCCAGTGGCGCCAAACCCTCCTTATCCATGACCTTGACAGCGTTCAGGGTCGCCATGGGGGCCACGCCGACGTTGGTTCCTCCGGCGGTGCCCGCAACGTGGGTGCCGTGCTGGTTCTGGTCGTCGCACGACATGCTATCCGTGCTCTTGCAGTAGAACTCAGTCACCCTGGAGTTGCCGCTCGCGTTCTTGAACTCGTCGTGACCCAAGCGCATCCCCGTGTCGAGGATGTAGACCTGCACGCCTCTCCCGGTCGTCGTTTGGGTGATGGTACCGTTTCCTGGCAGGTCATCCTGATCTAGGCGGTCCAGACCCCACAGGGGAGCTTCGCTCCCCAACACCTCGGTGCTCCGGGTGACCTTTGTGAGCTCCTGCGCTGAGACCTCCAGTCCGCTCAACGCGCCAAGGGCGTCTCCAGCTTCCCCACTCAGCGCCACTGTGCTGCCCGGCTGGGCGGCATACTCCCCGTCTCCTCCTCCCCCCGTTGACATGCCCCTGAGGTGCGGCGAAGAATACCCGGTGAGGGACTCAAACGCCACAGTGTAGGAAGCACCTGGCACAATGTCTGCCCCAGCCACGCCGACCACGAAGTCTTGCTCGATTGTCGCAATCTGGTAGCGGTACCGGTGGGAGAGCTCCGCGATACCAGTCTCCGACATCGCTACTGCAGTGACCGCGAGGGGGGACTCAAGGACGATGGTGCAGCCGCCCCACAGGCTCCCCTCCCATTGCGTAATCTCTGCGCAGACCCTGCGGAGAGCCTCCTGCCCCATCCCCTCGTTCCACAGCACGATCCACGAGAAGAGAGTGCCAGACCCTCCCCCCCCCGCGTTGCTCAGGGCCCGCCCGGCGGCCACCCTCGGCCGTAGCACCTCCACTGGCTGCCTCCCGTGCTGGACCCTGCGCACCCGGTGTGGGGGAGGACGGATGCGCGCCGGGTCTCTCCCCGTGCGAGCGTGGTCCGTTGAGTGCGGTGGCTGCCCTGAAAGTCGGCGCGGGCTCGTCAGGGGCCGTGGTTTAGCACAGGAGTTCACTGAGCGACGCGACCAAAAGCTCGCTCGGGAGACCCAGGGGTGGCTCGCCTGTGGATGTGGACCCCACCCCCGCCTCGGGCGCTGGTCACGAGAGAGCATGCTAGCCCCAGCAGGAGGCTCGCGCATAAATAGAGCCGCAGCATCCCTGACAAGGCCCGGGCATGTATTTAATCAATTAGGAACCGAGTCCAGTGCGATGGGGGAAATTGGCGGAGGTCGTCCCGCCGTGCTCAGCGTCGGAAGACAAATAGGAAGCGCCGCCCCGCTATTTTACGGGAAGGGAGAACAAGTCTTTCGACTCCCGGGGCGTCGGCATTGTCTATCCGCGACAAGCCGCGGGGAGGCCGCGGACACCCGGGGTGTCCGCGGGCATCCCAGTCGGGCCCGACCTTGGGAGTTCCTCTCGGTCCTGCAGCGCGACCGCTGCCCCTCCTGCTCACCTCGGACCCGCCCCGGTGCCCGTTCAAATCTCGATATTGTTGGGGTCGCGCACGCCACTCGGCGGAGCATCACGGGCCTAGACGCGCCGGGTCAAAGGTGAGTTGCGACATGTGCGATTGCATGCCCCCGGCCACTTAATTTTGGCGACCATCACCACCGTTTCGTCGCATTTCACAGCACTCTGGTTCAAGATTGAAGCCACGCCTTGCCGCGAGGTCGCACGGCGCCCTCGAGATGGAGAGCGGCGAATACATCGGCCCACCCCAAAGGGTCCCCGTGTCCTCCGAGACCTTCAGATGGCTGCGGTCCTCGGAATTGGTGGGACAGTTAAGATCTGGGTCAGATTATATGAGATCTTGACCTCTCGCTCGCAGCAGTAGTAGGGACAACGAGCACTGAGTGCACGGCTGCCAACGACCTCCAGAGGCAATGGGCTGCGGGACGAGTAAGTCTTCCTCCGCTGCCGCCAATGTCGCCGGCCATGTGCAGTCCTTCCACGACGAAGAACCTGCTGTCGCGTCGGGGGCTTCGGAGGGGGCCGTGAACAGTGGCCGTAAGATCGACTCGAGGAGGGGGTCAGCGGCAACCAGCAACAGGGGGCGAAACTCGACCAACATCCAACTCTCCTCGGAGGCCAGGTTGGAGGCCGCTATCACGACGTTTCTCGCCTCCGATAACTTCGAGCCCGGCGTCGGTGCTCTGCTTCTGAAGCAAGCGTGCTTGGCCGCGGACTTCGAGTCCATCGACCGCCTGCGTCGTGGGGGATGCACCGACACGATGGACCCCCACCAGCGGGGCGTCCTCCACTTCGTCTGCATGTCGGGGTCCTCGGGGGCGGCCGAGTGCGTTGCGTCGTTGCTGTCCCATGACCGTGTGAGCACCTCTGGGATCGACTCGGTTGACGAGTACGGGGCGAGCCCCCTCCACGTGGCTGCTGCGAACGGGGCAGTGGCAGTCGCTGCCATCCTCCTCCGGACGGGCGCCAGGGCCGAGAGCGTGGACAAAAAGGGGTGCTCTCCGCTTCACTGGCTCGCTGGCGTTTCCCTGCAGCGCCCCGCATACTCTGAGATCGCCGAGCGCCCGCGGAATGTGCCCAAGATGAAGCGCTTGGCGCAGGCACTCACGAAGGAGGGGGCTGACATCGACGGCACCAACGGCGTTGGGGAGACGCCCTTGTCGATCGCTGTCCGGGCTAGCTCTGCCGACGCCATCCGGGCTCTCACAGGCGCCGGGGCCAATGTCTTTCACGCCAATGGGTCCGGGATGACGCCTGTTGACATCCTGTTGGAGCTGGTCCTGACGGGCGTGGACCAGGGCCACAGCGACGGGGACATCGACGCCGCGTTCTGCGCTCTTATGGACGCGGGTGCTGAGATCCCGGAGACGGCAAACGTGCTCGCTGTGTGGCAGAAGGCCGAGGGCATGCCCGGGGTGCGGGACAAGTTAACTGGCGCTGCCCTCTGTGAGGCGGCCCGCGCGGGGGATGTGGCGAGCCTCAATGCCCTGCTGTCGGGAGGCGCCTCCGTGGACGTTCAGGGCCTGCATGGGGAAATGCCCCTGACCGCCGCGATCGCTGGGCCGAACCCGGAGATGTGCGTCAAGGTGCTGCTCGATGCTGGGTGCGATATCGCCTCGTCTGACGACGCAGAGGGCAACACCCCCCTCCACGAGGCCTGCCGGGCCCTGTCCCTGGACATGGTCAACTTGTTGCTCGAGGCAGTGAAGGAGAGGGGCGACGCGAGCACCCTGGTTAACCTCAGGAACCACGACGGGTACACGCCGATCCTCGTGACCGCTGCTGCTGCGTCGGCGGGGTGTCTCGGCGCCTTCGACGACGCGATCGACGGCGACTTTGACCTGGACCCCGCCAAGGAGATCATCCGTGCCCTGGCCGAGGCAGGGGGCGACACCAAGATCGTCGGCAACGACAAGAAGACCGCACTGTCCCTGTTCCTCGACGCCCAGAGCGAGGAACTGGCTCTGCTGTGCGTTTCGCACGGCGAGGATGGCAGCCCCGAGGATGGGATGACACCCCCACTTGTCAGCGCTGCCCGGCTGGGGTTCCTGGATCTCGTCCGCGCTCTTATATCCAAGGGTGCAGACATTGCCGCGACCGGCCCTGACGGCCGCACAGCCATGCATGCAGCTGCCCGTGCTGGCGCTGTGGAGATGGTGAGGGTGCTCCTGGAGCAGGGCGCCGACATTGAGGCCAGGGACGCGAACGAGACCACAGCTCTCCTTCACGCACTCGCGGTGAACAAGGAGACGACTGTGCCCACAGTCCAGGCACTTCTCAGCGGGGGCGCGGACGTGAACCGCACCGGACGCGACGATGTCTCGCCGCTTCACTTCGCGGCCAAGGCAAACCACCTTGAGGCCCTGCATGCCCTCCTGGAAGCGGGAGCCAACGCTAACGCCAGAATGTCGGCAAAGGCCCCCGGGGACGGTGCGGGGGCGACGCCCCTGGTTGTGGCGGCGGAATCGTCCGGCGTCGAGGCAGTGGCGGCCCTGCTCGAGAAGGGGGCGGACCGCTCCATCGTCTCAATGGGCAAGCAGGGGACGGCCACGGCGCTGTGGACGGCCGTGAGGCGGGGCGATGCGGAGATCGTCGCCGCCCTGATGCTGGTCGGTGACGGCGCGGACAACGCGTCGGCACTCGTCCACGCCGCTTTCAGGGGCGACGCCGACACCCTTCGCGCCAAGGTCGCCGAGGGCGCCGACCTGGGTGCCGTGGTGGACGGGCAGGGGGTGGGCCTCTTGACAGCGGCGGCTCTCTGTGCGGACAAGGACAAAGCTGTCGAGTGCGTGGCTGTGCTTCTCGAGAGTGACTCCGTCGCGGCCGTGGTCAACAAGCCGGCACCTGGTGGATTCACGCCGCTCATGTATGCCGCCCTGGCGGCCTCGTCTCAGTGCGTGTCTGAGCTGCTCCACCACGACGCGGACGTCGGTGTTGTGGCCGAGGGGGGCACCACGACCCTGCTGGCGGCGTGTGGCGGCCAAGCTGGCGAGGATGAGGAGAGGGTGGCCATCGTCTCTGAGCTCGTCACGGCGGGGTCCCAGCCAATGGAGGCTGACGCACTCGGCAACACCGGGTTGCATGAGGTGTGCCGCAGGTCCAATGGTGGGGAGGGCATCGTGCAGATCCTCCTCACGTTGCACCTCCAGAACGACTCTGGGGAAGGGAAGGGACTCGCGAGCGCGGAGCAGCTCAACAAGAGCAGCGAGTCACCAGCATACCTGGCCTACATCAACGTGAACCGGGGCATCGTCAAGCTGCTGACCGACCTTGGCGTGGACTTCTCCTCCTTCAAGAAGAAAGCCCGGCGCGCCAAGAGCATGAAGGTCGTCAGGAAGGGAAACGTTCTTTAGGCCCAGCCGGGTGTTGACGTCGGACACGTCCCAGATTGACCTGCGTCGTGTCACTGGTCTGTCCACCATATCGTGATTGGGACCGAGCCGAGCCTCTAGAACCTGTCCTGGAGCTCCTCGTGCGGTGGACGCTCTTGCCGTATTTAAATTGCCTCGCGGAGGAGGGGGAGGGTCCCCGCCGGCGTCCTCGCCGCTGGCGGGCATGAGTTGAACATGGTCGCCTGCAGGACGGCGAGCCCGAAGGGGCGGGGAGTTCGTGCCGAGCTACGTTAGCAGCATCACGGGCATTGGCTGCGATGCCGGGGTCGTGAGGCCAAGGCCGCCGACGTGCGCTGCGAACGCCAGGTTCGCATTGTCGAAGTTGGCCGCGGGCCGCATGAGCCGTGGGGGGGGGTCACACTGTGACCGTTGTGACAGGCGGTGGCGATGGGCGCGTCTGACACGCTCTGCGACTTGGACCGCACGAGTAGCTGGATGTGAAACAAGTGGGTGCCATCGCTGGGAAAAAAACGTTCGGTTCACCCAGATTCCCCCGGCCTCCCCCGGCGCAAATCGGGCCTGGCAGGGTTCGGCATCGGACTGGCGCCGTGCGTCGCGCCTAGTTCCATCCATGGCCGAGCGGGCCCTCGAAAGCCTGCGCACGGATAATGAGGCCCTAATGGAGGTTCTTAAGCATCAGAAGGAGGTCAACGAGGCCCTTGCTCGTGATCTGGGTAAGGGCCCCAGGGGGGGCACCCCCATACATCAGCGGCTCGCTCCGTACCCGCGGCGTAAAGCATCACCGTGCCCCGCAACTCGCCTGCAGAGTGCGCGGAAGGGGAGGTCCAGGGCCTGAAGGCTCGGACCGCGTTCTTGTCGGGGCTCGTGCGCGACCTCAGGGCCGAGGGGGACACGTCGCAGGGGGTGCGGGGCGCGGCTGACGGGCTCGCATCGGGGGTGGGAGGAGTGGCGCTCTTGGGGGAGACAGCGGACGTCGGGGCGGCGGCGGGGCAGGAGGACTTCCCCCCCGAGCTGTGGGCATCGTTTCAGAGCGCGGGAGAGCGGGGAGGGTGGCTCGCGTCCCCCTCGGACGTAGTGCTGGGGGGAGCGGTAGGGCAGGGCACCTTTGGGGCAGTGTTCGGGGGGCGATACCGGGGGGCCCGCGTGGCCGTGAAGAAGCTGGAGATGCGAGAGGCGAAGGACGCCGTCGCGTTCATGCGCGAGGTCGAGGCGCTGCTGTCGTGCCGCAGCCCGGACGTGTGCCCCCTGGTGGCCGTCGTGGTGGACGGGGCGGCGCCTCCGGGGGTGCAGGGGCCTGCGTGCTGGCTCCTGCACGACTTTGTCGAGGGGGGTACCCTAGCCTCGTGGCTTGGCGGGAACGCCGCCGCGCCGGGGGCCGCCGGGTTCCGGGCCTCGCTGCCGGCGCGGGTGGGGGCCCTGGCTGGTGTGGCGCGGGCCCTGTCCTACATGCACGCCCTGTCCCCCGCGCTCGTGCACCGGGACGTGAAGCCGTCCAACGTGCTGATGCGGGCGGACGGCCGGGCGCTCCTCTCGGACCTTGGGCTGGCGAGGAGGGTCCCGACGGACGGGGTGATGACGGGGGAGACGGGCACCTACTTCTACATGGCTCCCGAGGTGCTCCGGTGCGACCCGTACGGGCCCCCTGCGGACGTCTACAGCTTCGGGGTGCTGCTGTGCGAGGCCGCCACGCTCGCAAAGCCGTACAGCGACAAGTTCCTTACCCCGGCGCAGGCGGCCGCGGGGGTCGTGAACGGGACGCTGCGGCCGACCATTGCGCCGTCCTGCCCCCCCGTGCTCGCCTCGCTCGCCAAGCGGTGCTGGCACCCCGAGCCGGCCCAGCGCCCGACGATGGCTTCGGTGATCGGGGAGCTCGAGGCATTCATGGAGAAGCCGGCCGCGGTGGCTTTGGAAAACAAGGGGGGTGGCCTCGGCAAGTCGCTGTCGAGGGCCTTCCAGGGGCTCGGGTGGGTCTGAGCGGACGGTCCGAGTCCGGTGGTCGGACGCGTCCGCCGGGCCCGGGCTGCGTGGTCAGTCACCCTGTGCTGATGGTCGGGCTCCGGTCGGCTTCAATTGCCACCTCGCAACCATCGCAGGCGCAGTCCGCACATCCAAGCCTTTCACGGAATAGTTCCCCAATTCTCGTGGGACCGTGCCGATGCTCGTGCACACTCTCGGCTCGCCCGCCACCCTGGCCCACCCGGGCCGCTTCCCGGATTACCGGCTACCTCGAGTGCGATGCAGCGCGTTGGGACATCTCGAGTCTCTTGGCCGCTCCAGCGCCGGGAGGAGTGCCCCGTCGAAACCCAGGGCACGCCCCCCGTTCTGCGAGAAATCTGCGACAAATGTCCGCCCAATCAGCGCCTTGTCAGGTACACGCGTTCGCAGCCCCATCAATCCCGCGGTCCACGTCCCTGTTACCGAGGCACATCGTGATCGCGACGGTAGGGTCACCCGCAGCGGGGCCGATTCCTTCTGCTCTGGCCGCCGCCCTCGCAGGGCAGGGGGAGGACAGGGCGGGGACGCTCGTCGCCGGTGACGTGATCGAGGGCCCGACAAAGAGGTACGTGGTCGTCGCCCCTGTGGGCCAGGGCAGTTTCGGGGTGACGTACAAGTGCACGGAGGAGGGCACGGGGAGGGTGGTGGCCGTGAAGGCTGTGGCCGTTCGGAAGAGTGGAGGCTGGAAGGCTTTCGAGCTTTTCGAGAGGGAGGCCAAGCTGCTGCAGAACCTGCCCGCCCACGACGGCGTCCCTCGCTTCTACGAAAGCTTCGAGTGCGGGGAGGGTGGGGAGCTCACCTGCTACCTCGTGCAGGAGCTCGTCCCGGGGAGGACCCTGGCGGCGCATGTGAGGGACGGGTCCCGGCCTGACGAGCAGGAGGTCAGGAGGATCCTCATCCAGCTCCTCGAGACGGTCCGGTTCCTGGGATCCCTAAATCCGCCCGTCGTCCACCGCGACATCAAACCGGAGAACGTCGTCGTGGCTGGCGATCGCACCGTGCTCATCGACTTCGGCGCTGTCCAGGACGCCCTCAAGACCCCAGGCCTGGGCACCACGGTGGTCGGGACCTATGGGTACATGAGCCCCGAGCAGTATCGGGGGGCGGCGGGCCCCAAGTCGGACCTGTTCGCGGTGGGCGGCGTGGCGCTCTTCCTCCTCAGTGGCAAGAGCCCAGACCAGTTCCCCCAGAAGAGGCTCGCGGTCGACTTCGAGGGGGGCGTCAGCGCGTCGGAGCCGCTCATTTACGTAATCAAGGGGCTGCTCGAACCGCTCCAGGAGGACAGGCTTACTGCTGGGGAGGCTCTCGCGTACCTGTCAGGGGAGCGGCCGAACATTGTGTCCCCCGGCACCCCAGTCACGGCACCCGGGACTGTCGGAGGCCGGGCCTTCGACAGGAGGAGGGGGACAGGGGCCAGCTCGCTGGCAATTCAGGACGCGCTGCCCCCTCTGGGTCGGGCCGAGCCCCCCGTTCTGTTCAAACGTGGGGCGGGCACGGTCAAGCGGCCGAAGGGGACGCGGGTCGTCGTCGAACGCACCCCTGGCCGCCTCGTCATCATCGCTCCCCCTGGGGGGCTCAACGCAGGCTCGGCGTCGATTGGCTTCTTCGCCATCTTCTGGAACGCTTTCGTCGCTGTCTGGACCGCGGGGGCCCTCGCGGGGGGGGGGCTGCTGTTCGCGGCGTTCTCAATCCCGTTCTGGGGCGCAGGGGCAGTGCTTGCCAAGCAGGCGGCCGACGGGGCCTTCCTTGCACAGAAGCTCGAGCTGGGGAGGAAGTACTGGTCCTTGGCACAGAAGCGCGTGGTGCGCAAGGGGCCCGAGGATGTCGCGGAATCGTACCTCCTCGAGGGTGGGGAGCTCACGGGTGGCGAGACAGAGGACCTGCGGTGCGATTTGGTGACGACGGGGTCAGTGAACGGGGTCCCCACGTACGCAATCGTGCTGGGGGAAGGCACACAGGAAGTTCAGTTTGGGGCTGCGCTGAGGGATGTGGAGCTCGCATACATCCTGTCGGAGATTCGCGGGTTCCTCGAGGGGCCCGGGGACGGTGCGAGCGCCAGTTGACCGCTCCTGTTCAAATGAATTGAAGGCTGCTTGCTACTCGACTTTTCTCCCGCGCGTGCCAAGGACGCGTGCCAAGGGACACCGCCCAACGCGTGGAGGATCGCGGCCGACTAGGTTCGCTTGCGGTCCTCGGTGGAGCACGGCTCCGACGCGGCGAAGCTGGACAATGTATCCTCCTCCATAGTCTTGTACACCTCGGCCGCTCGGCCGCTTTCCTCCTCCAACCCCCACGGCCACGTGTCCTGGGGCCCCCGGAACCACCGCCCCCGGTCCGTCTCGATGTCAACGTGGCGGATGCCCTTCACCGCGCACTTGATCTCCTGCTCGATGCGGTCGATCTCGGCGCCACTCGAACTGATGACATCCTTCCCGAACTCCCGCAGCGCCCGCTCCAGCGCCTTATTATCGCAGGAGCAGCTCCGGATCTGCTCGAGGGTCTCGGCCCGGCCGACCCGGTCGAGGTGCCTCCGCACGATCTGGTCCCCGGAGAACTCGATCTCGGCTTTGAAGCGGTACAGGCCCGGACCCAGCTCCTCGCTCTTCGTGTCGTACACCGCGGCGACGACGGGGTCACACCGCAACAGGTCGAGTACCTGCGCCCGCTCCTCCTGCCCCATGGCCCGCCCGATCAGGAGCTTGCGGTTGGACTGAATGAGGAACCCCGCCGAGGCGGCCAGGAGGCACCCGACGAAGATGGACCCTGCGGCGTCCCACACCATGGCTCCCGTCGCGTGCGTC
>Ga0181581_10001233_pt1 | contig 19810 bp, 14 predicted proteins | sample 071ome_22_FD_132433 | JGI IMG/M metagenome (GOLD analysis project Ga0181581, IMG submission 132433) | Coastal salt marsh microbial communities from the Groves Creek Marsh, Skidaway Island, Georgia - 071404AT metaG (megahit assembly) | ecosystem: Environmental > Aquatic > Marine > Intertidal... | reverse complement strand
ACGGGTACTCAGCTAAGGCTAGGTAAATATATGTTTTGCTACTGTTGTTAATATCACTTACAGCACGAGGTTTGAAGCCGTTTGCTGTGAAGTCTAATGACGTTCCGGCATCTTCCTCATTTGGAAGGTTAGGCGATAGGTTGGCGTCGACAACGTTGTAAGGGTCACGGGCATTATCAAACATCACCCAATCTTGGCTATCGTCTATATTCTTGATTAAAACGAACGCTGGTTTAAACCCGCTTGCACCATCATCCACGACAACATACGGCCCATCTGCATCGCCGTTGCCGGTGTAACTACCGATGCCGATTAGGCCGGAGGTGCGGGCGAAGGCGTAGAAGATACAGTTATTGATCCAATCGCTATTGCCGAATGAAAATACGGAACTCGTAGGTGCCGTGTTGTTCCACATGGCACGAGGTATTGCGGCACTAGTGCTTTCCAAGAACAGTGCTTTGGTTTCACCTATATCCTTATGGTAGACACCCCAAGAATACGTATTATCACGCGGCTTTCCGATAATCATCTCTGGTGCTTGACCCATACCGTGGCCAATAGTTCCACTACTGGTCGCCCCAACATTTGAATTGATGATGGCAAAGCCGTTATGGTCGGCTACGGATACCGTCGAAGAAATCGAGCCGTCAGTGTTAGCAGAACCAGCGCCACCGGCTTTAAGCATCCACATGATGCAACTCTCTGAGGCGGTATGGTTAATACCGAGAGCATTTGTTGCATCGTTACCTAACGTCACGCCACCGGCGTCGAATGTCTTTAACGTGTCAGATTCGCTTGCTTCTGCTTGGGTAAGGTTGGAACTCAGCCGGTTCCCAGCACCGCGTAGAACATCATAAATGAGATGCCTATCGGTTTGGTCACGGTTCTTCTGCCATACGAAGTCGGGAGTTACATCATTACCCCCCGCATCTGTAAAGCCAGTGACCTGAAGTCCATCCGAACCCGTTGTCGTGTAGGTGACTGCCTTGAAGTAAGCTGACGGATCGGTGATGGCGGGGGCGGGGAGGTTTTCGGTCGAAAGCTCAAGAAACCCGGTCGGCTTCGTAAAACTCCAATCCGCTTCTTCAAGCAATGTCGAGGCCGACGACGGAGTGACAATACCGAAGGCGCAAAACAGCATTTGCGTTCCAGCCGTATAGGTCATTGTTGCGTTGGTGCCGCTGCCCGGTTCATCTGATGATCGGCGTGTGCCGGAACTGTCGAACCAATAGAGCGTTGAGGCACTGTCATCCCACCAGCCGACCCAAGCCTTTCCGTCGTCGGCGTCCAGGGCCACAATCATTTGGTCGCCAGAGGCGAAGTTGTATCCGGTTGCGGTTACCGTTCCGCCGCTTGCAACCACGACTTCGGTCGGGTCAACGCCCGAACGATCATAGATGCTGCAAGAGTCAGACCCGAAGTCTGCGCCACCGGGGAACGCATTGCCAGCTGTGCCGGGTGTGAATGAGGCAACGGTTGAGACGCCAATCCCATGCGCCATCGACCCAGCCCCAAGGTCTGGCATATCGCAAGCGATGATGTATTTACCGCTAGTGACCGAAATGGTCAGTGCGGCATTCTGCCAATAACTTGCATCGTTCGCCGCCCATGAGCGGTTGCCGTTTGACAGTGTAAGTCGCCCCGCTGTCGGTTGATAGTAAAGCGGGTTTACGACGGCTCGGTTCCCATACCCATTCGTCGCATCATTGGTCGGGCTGTCGTTGGTGGCGGTGATGGTGCCGGTCTTGGTGACACTATGTGCCGTACCGGAACGGGTCAGCGTCCCCGCCGCCATGTCGGTGCCGCCAGTAATTTGCACACCGTTGGTTCCGAGTGACAGGCTAGAGGCGTCTGCAATGCTCCAACCATTCCCGACCGCTTCGCCGTAGTCGCTGATCGAAGCCGCAACACCGTCTTGATAGGTCAGTCGGGCAATCGCCAAGTCGAGATAGCCAGAAGTCGTCCACGGCTTGCGACCGATATAATGGGCTTCGGTGTGGCCGAACATACCGTTGTCGCCGGTCGGCGCATCACTGGTGTCGAATGCTGCAACAGCCGTGCCGTTCACATAGAGCGTGACCGTGTTGCCGTTGCGAATGACGACGACTTGATACCAAGCGCTGTAGTCGCGGAACAGTGCGGTCGTTTCGTAGTGCACGACTGTTGAGCCGCCAACGATAATCTCGTAGTGGAGGTTGCCGGTGGCGTCGATGTAGAGCCGCTCGACGTTGTTGCCTGCGCCGTCGCTGGCCGTGAAGATATGTTGATCGGTGGCAAGCGAAAACAGCTTGAACACCGCTTCAACCGTCATCACCGTGCGGCTATCGCCGGTTCCTGCCGGGGTCCAATTGTGATGATTTGCCCCAGCGTCAGCGAAGTTCGCGCTGCCCTCGATGACATACCCGCCAGCACCCGGCATAAGGATTTTAAGAGGAGGAAGGTTTAGCATTATGCCACCGTTGAGTTAGGAGCCAACCACGTATTCGTGGCGATCTTCAAGAGAGACGCCCCAGCGTACTGCGCCAGGGTGAAGCTGCCAGCAGAGACCCCATTGATCGTAACGCCGGTATCACCAGAAACGGTAACCTCACCTGCGCCAATGTTGACAACATCAATACGGGTTTCATCCGCCGTGAAGGCAACCGAAGCGTTCGTTGGGATTGTGACGGCTACGGCACTTGCGTTACTTAGCGAGACAGTCTTGAGGTTATCCGTCAGTGCCAGTGTGTACGTGGTGCCTGTCTGAGCGTTACGCCCAGCGATTGCCTTGGTGGGATCAACAGCGTCATCCGCGAGTTGCGTCGTATCAACACCACCTGTGCCCACGCTGATCGTGCGACCAGACTGCGTGATCGTGGTGCCATCAACGACAAAACGAGAGATCAGACGAGCCGACCAATCATCTGGGGTTCCATCAATGCTGATGAAGTGGACAACATCACCGACAGCCGTAAGCCCGGTGTAGTCTGCTGCTGCACCGTTGATCGTGTCAGTGCCGTCCCGCGCAATCGTGATGCTGTTGGATGCGTCAAGAACTTCAAAGCCAAGCGTCAGCCCGTCCGTTGTTCCGACAGCAGGGAGGTTGATTGTGATCGACCCGCCACTAGCGTCGAGAATGTAATACTTACGAGCATCCGTGGTTTCGATGTCCGTCGTGCCGGACGTGATGGAAACAACGTCAGCCCACCCCTGCGCCGCTGCCGCTGCTGCCGCTTCGCTTGCCGCTGCGTTAGTCTCTGAGGTTCCAGCGTTGGTTTCACTGACAGCCGCCGCTGCTGCTGATGCAGCTGCTGCTAACTCAGAGTTATACGCTTCTGCCGCTGAGTTTGACGCTGAGGATGCACTAGCAGAGGCTGACGCTGCATTTGATGCGTTAAGAGCAACAGCAGACGCCAACGTCGCTGAATCTCTAGTGTCCACGTAGTTCTTAGTGGCAGCATCCTGAGCAGAAGTGGGGTCCGCTACGTTTTCAATCTGCTGAGACGTAGCGTCATACTTGATCCCGTCAGTTCTCAAGGAGTATGTTGCATCATCAGCTGCTTCTTGCACAGCGTACAACAGCTGATCATTCTGGTCGTTGTGCAGAGCCGCCGTCTGGACAGAACCATCAACGAAAGTCGTAGTTTTAGAGGTAATCGGAGTGTTCCGAGTGATGATAACATCACCCGTGGGCGCTGGGGAGATACGGACAACTGACGGTGACGGGAGTGTGAACGAGGTGCTTACCCCGTCCACAGTCGCCGAGAGATCACTTGAATCTAGATACCCGAAGGATATCGCGTAGTCCGTGACTGACCCCGTCTGACCCGGATAGGAGACGGAAGCAAAAGCCATGTTAATTCCTTAGAAATTCTGGGAGTAGTTTTTCGTCCACAAGGTTGGGACTGAGTTTGAAGGCTCTAGCCTTAGCGATAACTTCAGCTGGGAGTACATACTGAAGTTCAGGGTTTTCCTGAATTAGCGTGTAGTAGGCAGCTTCACGGTAAGCATTAATGATACTACCCATGATCTCTGTGCGAGGCCCAGGTTTACCATTAGCTCCGTAACCACCGTCCTTATAAGCGTTAGACTGAAAGGCAGCGGATAGGGCTTCTTCAAGTGTCTTGCCGTTGTACACTACAGTACCACTGAGTTCCTTCCAGCGATCATACGCCGAGCGAACCCCTGCGTTACCCTCTAAGACGTTCCCAGCTTTATCTGTGCGGGGAGCCTTAGCGGTGTACTTCGCTAGGTTAATCCCATCTTTTTTCTCAGAGGGGAAACTGAAGGACATCCCAGAGAACTTCTCAGCGGTGAAGATTTCCTCCAACACTGGGTTATCATTAGGATTACGTGCTGCCGTGATGAGCCAATCAGCTGCTGGGGTAGTCTCAATGCGGTTCCCTAAGCGATCCCTGACGGTATCATTAGGAACAAGATCAAGGTAACCCTCGAGACCTTTAAAGAGCGTGTCAGTGAACACTGAGCCTGTAGCGCTAGTCTTTTCTTGCTCAAACTCATTATCAAGCATCATCCCCTTCTTAGCGATATTAGGGATAAGGGTGCCTGCCTCACGTGCTAACATTCTGATTAACTCTTCGCCAACCTTGGAGTCACCCGAGGAGACATCACCAGCAAACGTGAGCCACTTATCAAACCCCTCCATCATGGGGGAGCTTGTGGTGGACCCAACGAATGACATGAACGCTGACGATAGGACGTTATCAATTTGTTGTTGGTGAGAGATATACCGATCATAGCTGTTAGCCATCATCTTGTTCTTACGCTCAACAACGGTAGCGATCATGCGCAGAGGTGTAGCGAAAGGTTCCCACTGAGAGTAGTTGTACCACTCACCGTTAATCTTAATGGATTCAGCCGGGATGTTTGTCTCTTTGTAAAACTCACGATCCTCACGGTCATAAGACCCTGTGATTAACCCTTGTTCAGCTAGAGTCCACGCAGTTGTGACATAGGCCATTCCAGCCATCATCTCACCACGAGCGCGGTATTTAGCCATAGCACCGTTGTGACCCAGTAGGTCATGACGATACCTAGAGCCTATCAGGTTGAACCCAGGAGAGAGCCTCATGCCTTGCTCAAGGAGACGCATAGGTGTCCTGTAGAACGGCGTGATAATGATACGCATGGAAGGGTGCCAGTTAAGAACTGACTGCCCACTAGCGAGGAGACGTTCCATTCCATACTGAGATTTAGCATCAAAGTCCTTAGTGAAGGTGCGAATCTCAGCCAACTCACGGGCCTGTGGGTTAATACCCCATCCATCTTTATCATAAGATGCCTCGAGATATTGCCTTAGGAACGCATCACGCTCCTTACCCTTAAGACCCTTAGCGCTTGCCGCTTTGTTAGCCTCGAGAGACACAGCTGCCCCGTAGTTTAACTCTTTGAAGGCAGTATCAGTTGCCACCAAGATGCGCCCAAAGACACGCCATAGCGGGCCACCAAGCTTATTAGGGATGATGTCCGTGGCGTTGTTCTCTGCTCGAGAGCCTGAGCCTGTGACACGAGTTTCACCTGTCTTGAACGCAATACCAGCTTCACGGATAGCTCTAGTTAAATTATGAGCCATACCAGCGTACTGATTGGTTACATGAGATAGAGCGCCCTTCTCAAATGAGACAGCTTTACCTGCACCCTCAATCAGCGGGTTAATAGCAGTCATAATACCTGCGGTCGCTAGGTTGATCTCCATTGTCTTAGGGCCTGAGAGGAGACCAGCTGACGTTCTGTATTCGTTGATACCTTCAAATATCTGACGGATACCCTCAGCTTTCTCTTTGGTGTAAGCTCTCTTAGCAAGCTCTTGACCGTCAGAACCCTTGAGAATCTCATCCACGATCTCTTCAGCGTCACGGATGTTAATACCCATCTTTCTCAGACGGGTAATCTGGTCGAGCATGAAGGTCTGCTTTGTGACCTTCGCTCGTTTCTTCTCAATGGTTTTCTCTAGGGGGGCATCAGTTAAGTTAAGGTTTGCCGCCAGCTTCTCAGAGAACTTTGACGGTTTAGCTTGGCGAGACTGTAGGATAGAGCCTGACAGGGAGCCAAGCTCAGCGTCAAACTGAGTGAGTTCAAGCCACCTAGCTAGGTTGGCGTCATACTCATCAGTGAGTGCTAGGACAACCTCCATGTCTTTCTCAGCGAGTGCCTTGTCCATAGCTTGCTTGAGAGCCTTACGGTGGAGATCAACAGCATCCACAGCGATCTTAGAGGCAAAGTTAAGTGCACCTAAGTCTTTCACAGGGACGTTCTCGTTGATCATATCAACAAGGTTCTGGACGTTCTCACCAGAGTTCATCTTTTCGATGATCTGCTGGGCAAACTCTCTGGCTTTAGGGAGGAGTTCTTCTCGAGTTGAACCAAAGGACACATAAGTAGCGTCATTGTCAAACGAGTCAAAAGTCTCACGGAGGGAAGACATGAACAACGTATCGTTCATCCCTTTGTTAGTCCCTCTGGACTCCCACATCTCAGCTGCTGCTTCATTAGCTGCTGTACGTGCATCCACGAGATACTCTGGGACACCTTCCATACTAGCGCTTCTAGCGCCAGCTGCGGCTGACTCAATGGTAGCATCGAGTTCCTCGGGGGTAACCACGAGACGCTGGTCAGCTGCTGGGGTTACTTCCTCAACAGTCTCCTCAATGACTTCTCTGGTTTTGGACAGAGTTGTCTCTTCCTCAACCTTAATCTGAGCCTCTTTGACTTTAACCTGAGCTTCTTTAAGTGCTTGTTCAGCTACCTTCTTAACCTGAGCCTTCTCAGCCTCAGAGATGGGCTTATCAAGGAAAGCCTTCTTGCCTAACTTCAACGCTGCCATCACTGCGTCAGCGACAACACCGATACCTGCACCCTCTAGTGCACGTTTGGCTCTACGCTCCCAGTCACCATCATCTTCAGAGACGAGCCACTCTTTGAAGCCTTGGGTATCAATACCGAACTCTTCGAGTGCCTCAACGACAAGAGGATCATCAGGGTCAAACGCAAAGGCATCTGAGAAGGCACCTCGTGCCATAGCGACAGCAAACTTAGAGCCCTTGAAGGCACCATTGAGTGCCTTGAGAGGGGCAGCTAGAGCGTACCCCCCGAAAAACTGAGAGGCACCCTCAACGAACTTACCCGGAGCAGTCTCAGCGGTACCAGTAAGGTCTCGCGCTGCGTCACCTGCGTTGAAGAAGTCACTGTCCAAGAAGTCAGGCTTGATATCGAAATACTCAAGGCCACCCTCAACTGCCTCCTCAAGGCTCTGTGCGGTTTCATCAAGAAACCCAGCGAGACCTCTAGGTACAGCTAGGGCTGTATCAACAGCGTAGTCACCCCAAGTGACCCTGTTAGCTTTAGCAGCACCGACACCGTAAGTGTCGTCAAACATCTGCCTGAACTTTTCATCGTCAGGGTTCTCTCGGAGGTAATCAATGTGGCGCTGAGGGGGGCCATCAACCATCTCTTGGGCGCGTACCGCTGCGTTGCTCCCTTGGAGTGACTTAGAGAGTACCCCTGGGGCTAATGTACGCAGGTTCTCGTCAGAACGGATTTCCTCAAGCTGCTCCCAAGTAGGCTTGCCTGAGTCTTCTTCTTTAGGTGTAACTTGAGGTTCCATTAACGTGCCTTACCTTGATTTATTAGCTTCAATTAGCTTGTCCAATTCGGACTTACCGCCGCCGCCGCCGCTTGTGGGTTCACCTGAAGCTGGTTGTTGTGGTTGCTGACCGCTAACCTGCGCGGCAGAGTTGATCTTATTGTTGTACTCATCCGTGATCGTCTTGATGGCACCCTCCAACTCAGCCCTGAACTCTTTGTCCCTTATGTTAAAGGGCTGTCCTTTTTCACGGGCTTTAGTGATGTGGTCCACTAAGATGCGATCTTTGCTGCGATTCCACAGTCGAAGAGCTTTTGAACGCTCACGAGACTCTAGTGAAGGGTCATTGAGGTTCATTAGTGTAGTGGCGAGTGTTCCCTTGGGATCAAGAAAGCTCTCTTTAAGTTCTAGGTCGTAGTCCTTAACGATAGCGTGATCGAGATAGGGGAGCTTCATGTTAGTCTCTTCAATGAAGTCACCTGCCTCAGCTGCAACGCCGGGCCGCTGGAAGTACCCATTCTCAAGATGCTGGTTGTACAAAGCTCGCGCTCCGCTCACATCACCAATAGCAACCATGTCAGCTACTTCAGACTTAAACTTAGTCAGGCGATCTTGCTCAATGGTTTTATCCAGAGTGATTACGTTCTGACCTTGAGATTCAAACAGAGGCTTCAACTTCTCGAATGCCTCAGGGTCTAGAGAAATACTCTGATTAACTAACTGAGCGCCTTCAGGTGTACGCAAGAAGTTAGGGTCCTGAAGTGTCCCCTGAAGAATCTGCCTGTTAGTCTGGAAGGTGTTCTCGACCCGCTCATTGCGTTGTCTTGTGAGACGCGAATTGATTGCGCTGAGAACTTTCTGCTTATCACTTTCGATACGAGCGTTGATCTCAGCGTTACGCTCCTTACGCGGAAACGAGTTCAGGAGATCAATAGGGTCTGTATCACCTTGCCCACCCTCATTAGCTAAACGAACAGCTTCTTGAAGGTATGCGTCGTACGCAGCCTTTCGGGCTTTCTTAGGGTCCATCCCCTTAACATTCACTGCCTCTTGAATTACGTTAGATGTTTCATTCACAAGAGTAGCGTGAGGAGATTTAGAGCCTTTGAATACTCCCGTACCCGCTTTGTAAGACTCGAACAGGTTGTTCGTTTCTTTAGAGAGCAGGTCAAGCGTCTCGCGCTCGAGAGTCCCTCGCATGTTCTTCACATGGATAGAGTTTAGGTTCTGTTGGAGACCGGGGAGTGATTCCATTAAGCCAGCACGAGTGTACTGATCGTTAATCTGCATTCCCTGCATTACTTCAGAGAGGTTATCTCTGTACCACGCTTGGTATTCCTCAGGTCTCGTAGAGTTCTGAATACCAGAGGACTCATACCGCTTGGTCATCTCTTGTTGGATATCGAGTGCCTTAGAGCGCCCCTCTCCTACCCTGAAGCCTTGCATCCAGAAGGTAGACTGATCAGGAGGTATTTCACCTTTGCGGATACGAGTACCGTCTTTAAGGATACCCGTGGTTCTCGCTGCGATACCAGCTTCAATCTCTTCCTTCTTATACTGCTCCACCAATGGCTTAGCTGTTTTCAAAGCTACACCAAGGGAATTAGCTAGAGACTCTGCGCGTTTAGCGCCTGATAAATTAGGGGCTACCCTCTGGAACGTATCAAATGTACGTGCCTGAGATGCAGCCGGTGCGATTGTACGTTGAGCCATTTAACCACCCATTCCTTTCGGGTAAGATAGGCGAAGTCCGTCACCCACGCCTTTTGCACTTGGAGCGCCGCCAATCTTCAGTGATGATAAGTCGCCGCCGCCAGCTGTGTAACCCTGCGCGGCCCCCATGACAGTCCCTACGACACCCTCGAGTGCGCTAGGACCTGAAACGAATGGTGTAGCTGCGATGCGGGCGTTACCCTGATCAGTCGCTGCGTTTACACCAGCTGTGAAATCAAGACGGGTATTCTCTTGTGCATCTTTAGTCCGGTACACGTTACGTGCACCCTTCTGAGCCTCAGCGGCGATCATAGCGTCTACAGACGCACCATCGACACCAGAGGTGCCCCCGATAACCTCAGCAGCTGCCATAGCTGCGCGTTTTTCTAAGGTAGCATCAAAGCCTTCTTCAACATTTACTCGAGACTCCTCTACGAACTTGCGGGTCTCTTGAGTGTGTTGGTTAATAGTGGTCTGCCGGGCGATATCGTGAGTAGCTGCAGCTGCGTCATTAGTGGCATCAGCTTCAGCTACAGCTGCTTGGTGAGACATGGCCGCACTAGCTGCGCCTAAGATCGTCATACCGATAGTAACTGGTTCACACATTTAGGTGTTTCCTCATAATAATGAACTCATAGAAATACTCTCCGTTTACACCTCGAGGTGTCTTAGAGAGGAAGATTGCCCCGCACCAGCGGAGCCACCTATGGTGAAGTTCGTTGTCTGCGAATGTGTAGTTCCACAAAGCGTCCTTTCCAGACACTTTATGTACCTCCTCAATGGCACTCCTACAGTTCCTTAAGAATGTCATTGGGTACTTTTCGATCTCTTTGGTGCCTAGCATCCAGATGGAAGCTATAGGAGCATCATTCCAGTCAGCCCCAAAGATACCGACAGGTCTACCGCGCTCAGGCTCGAGTAGCGTTCTAACGTACAGGGAAGATGCACCTGTAGTTATCGCCTCGAGGGGCGTCTTACCCGCTGCCTCAACCTCCCTTACATCTTGGTCGCGTAAGTTTGAAGCAAGGTATGGGATATCCGAGGAGTAGACCTGCCGAAGATAGTTCATACTTAGAGTCTCCGAGTGTATGGTGTGTACATGGCTTCCCATTCCACAGCAGAGAAGTTTGAGGGGAAGGGTTTGTCGTTAGTAACCTTCACGTTGATCCTCAGGTTCTCACCGGGAATAGCCACACGGAACTCACCGTCCTCTGTGTTGACATCGCCAAGTATGTTGTTGCTTGAACCGAAAACATTACCTGTGAACTCTGATGTGTACGTAGTGCCGTTCGTGTCCGTAAACTCGACATTGAAGTACGCAGTGTTCTGATAGAGGAACGACAGGTAGCGCATCTGTAGACGCCCATCCTGAACTGTCTGCTCTCCATCACGGAGGTAAATCGGATTTAGTTCGTATTCAAACGTGTAGGGTACACCTATGTAGTAGTTCTCTGATGTGAGATCGACACCAACGAACGTCGCTGTGTTCCCTGAAGTGGATGATGGCTCAATGATGACGCCAGCATCGTAGTTAGGACTTCCAGTTCTAGTCACCAACTGGACAGTCTCAGAGCCTTGTAGTTCGTAAGGCAGTGTGATTACCGTATCAGAACCCACCAGTGCAGGTGTAGACACGGTTTCATTGGTTTTCCTATCAAGGAGAATACCAACATTATCAAACTCAGCTACAAGAGACCCTTGGAAGTTGATGATCTCAAGGTAAACACCTTCAGTCTTCTTAACGATAAGATAGAGGTCGTTATCTTGGAACTCACCACCGAAGAACTCTGTGTCCTCCGACCACTCCCAGAGTGTCCACGCGCTCTGAACTTTACCTTCGTTGCCCCAATAGTATTTGTAGATGTAGATACCGTTAGGGTCACCCGAGGTGAAGAACGCGACAGCCTCTTCGTTGGTTGAGGTCGTCATCGAAGTTACACCGCTGGGGAGTAACTTAGGGACCTGAACTGTGATGTTAGCTGCCTCACCTACACCCTCGTTGTTGGAGATGTAGTATTCTCTGACAGAGGCGTAGTTGTATGTGTCTGCGTCATCTACAAACACAACATTAGAACCTACGAGCTTTGGCTCGACTACTGTTGAGGTTTTGTACTGAGACGCGATGACCATCTGAACATCACGAGGAGATAGTATCTCAGAATCTGTCAGTTTGAATTGGGTCTTATCAGAGAACAAGAGAAGGTTCTCGTTGAATGGGACCCCGTGGTACATGTTGGAAACCCGGATGTTCGTCGAGGCGACATCAATGGGCTCACTGTCCAGCAGCTGAACTAGGGACTGCCTGTAGAAGGTCTCAAACTCACCCACTTTAGACATCACTACGTTTTCATCCGTCAGGAGAACCATACGGTTCTTGTAGACGAATAAGCTCTGTAGAGTTTGGTTTACAAACGTAGGGTCAGGGGCGCTTTCAGAGTCACCAGCTACCCGCCCAGGCCATGTGGTCTTCTGGAAGGTCCACGTTCCTGCTCCACCATCAACAAGGATGTGGGGCATTGTGGTGTCGGTAAGTTGAATGTTCTCTCCGTAGCCGAACGTCTCTACCCACACGCCGTCATTAAACACTACGTAGTAATCGTCTCCTACCTCCTCTACGTCACCTTGGACGCGCACTAGGCGTCCCTCAGCGTCGTAAGGGGGAAGATCAGAGAATTTACTTACAGTGTCCTTGAAGGCGCGGGTACCTGCATCGCCAAAGCCATCTTTAGCCCTGACAACATCTCCAGTTCCTAGACCTGTGATTGATACGGTAGAGGAGATAGCCACTGCCGTGTAACCAGCGCCACTCAGTGTGGTAGCTAGGTTAGACGCGATGGTGTCAGTGCCCTCAACGCTAGTGTTACTAGTCAGGAAGTTTGCGACCAACGAGTTGTTGATGTACACGGAGTAGTTTTTGTTGGCTACTGCCTGTTTGATGTAGATTGAGGCTGTGGTCTCAGGGTTCAACCTAGAGCCATCCTCAGCTACAGATGTAGTGGTCACTGTCTTTGTTTTGTTGAGGACGAACACCGTGTCGGCAATCGTCAGGCAACGGAAGTCTTTCTCAGGTTCAGATGCGGTCAGGTAGGATTTACCATCAGGGAAGTTAACAGTCTCCTCAGTGCCGTCTGAATTGAAAACTTTAAGATCACCATTAGTGATCGTTACGATATCTGTTCCTTTACCAATCCTGTTGAAGATATGGGTCTTCATTCCGTCTGCTGGGGGAGAGGTGTACAACTTCGCTACATAAGAGGATGGAGGACGTTTCTGTAGACCGTTCACTACACTAGGGTAGGCATTCTTAAGGTCTTTAGCGGAGTTGACTGTGCGGAGCGACGGGGCCTGCTGTGAGATACCGCCGATAAGGTTGGGGATTGAGTCTGATACTAGAGGCATCAAGACCTCCAGTGGATAAAGGAGCGTCTATCAAGAGAGCGGGCCATCGACAAGGAGTCTGTCCCGACGTTGCGCCGAGCATTGGCATTCTCGTCTTGTCTAAGGATGGCAAGTGACTTCGATTCGTCGTCTCTGTTTTGAGCAGAAATAGATTGAGTACCTAGCTTACGCTCTTGGAAGATACGCGAAGCTAGTAGTGTAATGTAACGTCGAGCGGTCTCTGGGAGTACCTCAAAGTCCAACTCATAGATAATCTCAAGCTCAACATTCGATGTGAACGTGAACGTATTCTCGAAATCAGTGGCGTTGTAAAGTCTACCGTCACGGTAGGTGTACGCTTTACCTGTATCGTTGCCAGATGAGCGAACACTCAAGGTGTTACTAGGGAGGGCGATCTCGCTGTCACCATTAGGAGACAAACGTACTCTCTCAGTATTCCAAAAGTAACCTCTGGATTGAACTTGGCGTGAAGCCTCACGGAGTACGATCTGTGCCGTGGAAGCGTCGAGACCTAAGGTTCCCGTGAGTGTGTTCACAGGGTTTTCACCTATGTTCGTCAGCATGACGTTCACAGCATTAAGCTCAGAGGTTGGATTGAGGGTTTCAGCCATAAAAGAATCTCCAAAGAAGAAAAAGAGAGGAACCCGGAGGTCCCTCTCAATTTCAAAAGTGATTAGGCAGTGCCTTCACCGCCGTACAAGCACTCAGGGCGCAGAACACCATGACCGCAAGCCATACGGGTCACCATGAGGGTGCCCTGGCGTTCGATCTGGTAGTCGCTCTCAGAGGCGAGGTCCATCAGGTGGACAGAGCCGAGAGCCTGCTTCTGCATCGCGAGGAAGCTGTAGGCCGAGGCGTCAACCGTGTAGTCGGTCGTGCCAGAACCACCCTGCGAGCCCGGAAGGGTAGCAACGCCGTGGTTCAGCGCCATGTTGTTCGTCGGGACGATTTCCATACCAGCAACACGGAAGATGTTACCGGCAGCTTTCGAGCCTTCGCCACCGAAGTCACGGTCCAAGAACGAACCGTCTTTGATGAGGTCCCAGTAAACCGTCGGCGTCACGAAGACGTAGCGGTCCATCTGCGGGATGTTAGCGCCATCAAAGTATTTGGCGGCGTTGTAGATGCCGTCGATGATCGTCGAGATCGTCGGGGTAGCACCGAGCGCTTCACGCTGGGCAGCACCCTGTTCAGTGACCGCACCGGACGTACCGGCTTCAACAGCCTTGAGCGCGATGGCGAACAGGTGCTGGTCGTAGGTCTGAGCGAGAACATCACCCATCTGGACGGTGTACTCTGCGCGAACTTCGTAGTGACGCTTGGCGTCTTCGTAGTTCGACATGAACACGTCAGAGACGAGCAGGTCATCAATCGTGATGACTTTCTCACCGTGGTTGACCGACTGACCGAGGATGACTTCACCCGGAGTGTGGTAACCTGCGTCCATCTTGCCGATGGCCGGGAATTGAGCGGAACTCAATATGTTCAGTTAAGGGCGTTAATCCTTAACCCGTCTCATAGAGACAGCTTCATGTTGCCATGAAGATCAGACTATATCTTCACTACGTTCAATATATTCGTAGTGCCCCCCGTTTCGGGTCACTTGACCCTACGGCTTTCGCCTAGTCGTTGAACCTTCCTGTCTTGCGATCAGGCTTGGCTGCTGATTGTCCATTTCAGGAGTTCCCAGCAATTAAAGGGGTTTTATAGCGGCAGTTTCCGATTTATTTACCGCTAGAGATGTTACGGATGCGCTGACGCTCTTTCAGAACGGTTTTCTTGTTGAAAGATGCCAGAACTTCGCCCGACCAGACCTTCAGAAAGAGGCTGTCGGAATCGCCCGGGCCTGCCGGGACACCAGCGTTGGTGCTAGAAAAAGTACGAGCCATAATAATGGTTCCTTAATGTATGAAGATGATTTGTTTGTAGTGCAAATCACCCACAGACTTTAGGAACTCTTGGAAGTTATCCCCGAAGGGGCTTCTTAAAGTATCACTGTAGTCTCATGAGTATTGCGGAGTGATACCAGCTTAGGATGGGGAGCTACCCCATTGGGTTCCTAAGAAGGAATCCCAATAAAGCCCCCTCCCGGTAATACTCAGGTGGGAGGGGGCAAATCTCTGGGTTAACCCGTCAGAGACACACGGGAGATAGTTGATCACCTCCCTCTCGAATAACTAGACCCTCGATTACTTGTTACGGCCTCTGTTCTTAGAGGGCGATTGAATCCGAAGATTGCTAAGCGCATTATTCGTGGGGTTTCTATCAGCATGATCCACATCTTTATTTTTTAGAGCGGCCTCACCATGCTTTTTCACCATCTTGCGACGGGCTGCTTTACGCGCATCGTTTCGCTTACGTTGCTCAGGTTTGGAGTGGTAACGCCTGTATTCTTCTTTGTAGTCACGAGCCATGAGAGACTCTCCTTGGCTTACATGATGTCGGAACGTGCCAACTTCTGTTCGACCTTGGAGCGGAACGCTGGGTCATTGTGATACTTAGGATCGTTCATGTCAGCCAGTAGCTGCGACATGGATTCATAAGCAGCACCTGAAGTTGCCGCCGAGTTACCAGTGATCTGAGTTTCAGGCTCAACATCTGCCTCAGCTGCGTACCGGGCTTTAAGACCCTTAACTGCCAAGAGCATCTGATTGCGATCACCAGAGGTAACTGCTGAGTTGAACGTGTCGATCTCGCCTTCCTCGAAGGTGTCAGCTGCCCATTGAACCATCTCTTCATAGGTTTCCTGACCGCCTACCTCAGCGTACACTGAGTTAGTGATCTGGGCGCTAACCGCCTGCTGACCTTTGATGTACTGATCAACAAGTGATTTAGGAATGCCAGCATCCTCAAGGGACTTATAGGATGCCTCTGAGAGGCTACCCTTCTCAGCGAACTCGCTCGAGAGTGCATCAAAGTTCAAGCCTGCGTTGTTCACCACTTCCTCAGCGGTTTCACCCTCAGTCTCAACTTCTTCCTCTTTACCAGAGGACTTGGCTTTCTCTAGTTCACTGTAGCTTTTAGCGAGGGCTTCAACATTCACCTCGCCCTTCTCAGCGTCCCAGAACTTCTCAGGGATATGCTCAGGTCGCTCAGCGGCAACCGGGGCCTCCTCTTCGGTAGGTGCAGACGCATCTACCTCATTTCCGTTCTCATCGAGAATTCCTAGTTCCTGAGCGGATTCCTCAAGGGTAGGCCCGGAGGTTTCCTCTGCTGTATTGATTTCTACACGTTCAACCACGTTTATTCTGCTCCTTTGGTTGCAGCATCCACAGCGCCTTTAGCTGCTGGGCCTACTGCTTGCTTAACCATGTCCATCATCTGTGCATTCTGGGCTTCTTGTTGTGCCGCTTGTTGCTCCTGAGCGATCTGCTCAGCTGATTTCACAAGACCATCCATGTCGATGCCCAGAGATGTCCCACCACGTTTGATGAGGTCATCAATGTTCAACCGACTGATGCCTTGCTCACCGAGAGGCATAATGACCTCTTTGATGAACACTTGTATCTTAGTTAGATCGTGACCTCGACCAAGAGCCTCAAGCCCTGTGGTAATCTGAGGTTCGACAACACCTTTAGGTAACTTAGGTAGCCGCTTCTCTTTCTCCATGCGGTCCTCAGTGCGTTGCACGAGAGGTAGCTGGAGTTCCTGTGAGAAGTTCGCAAAGTTACCACCTAGTGCATCCTCAAGCTCCTGAGCCATCCGTCTGATTTCCTCAGCGGTGACACGTTCAGCCTGACGCTGGATAGCACTGTTTAACAGGAAGGCGAATGAGAGCCGCTGGATGGTCTCTTGGAGGACACTCTGTGCGACCTGCATGTCAGAACCCTTCAGTGTCTGGAGAACAGAAACGTCCTGTTCCATGCCAGTGATAACATCAAGGTTCTCAGATTCAGCCAAGTCTTTCTCATCAGTGACACCATTAGGGTTCACTAAGAACAGGACTTTAGAGGAAGCAGCTGCACCCTCAACGACTGCGCGAGAGAGACCCTCAGCAGTCACTAGGTCGCCTTTGTATTCCTCTACGTAGGACCTAGCCCAATCCTCACCGTCAATGAGAGACCAAGTAAGTGCCAAGAAGGGAGCGCGTTTAACATCCCAAGCACCTTCAGATTTAGGGACAATCATCCCATTGATCTCTTGGTATCCACGAAACTTCTTACCGTCTCGGTAATACTTGGTGAATAACTCAAAGACGTTCTCGCCGCCTTTACCGGACTCTGATGGAAGTGCGTCTTCATCGGAGTTCTTAGGTAGAATCTCCAGGATTTCTTCTGGAAGGGCATCCTTATGGATTTCTTCCTTAATGATAACCTCAAGTACATTGCCAGACGGACCGCGCTTGATGACGTATTTGTCCATAGTGAACAGACGCATTCCATCATCTTTGGGGAATGTAACCAGAGCGTTGCCGCAGACGATCAGCTGCTTGAAAGTCTCGTTTAGTTTTGGCCGCAGACTAGAAGACTCAATCTCAGTTTGTACTGCCCGTTCCCTGGTGTTCAACGCTTCTTCAACTTTAGCCCGTGCTGTAGGGTCTTGAGCTAATTCCTCTAAGGTGTAGTCATCAATAGAGTAGCGAAAGAAGGGAGTGTTCGGCGGGAACAACGAGAGCATAAGTTTAGCAGAGAGGTTGTTTACACCTCGAGCGCCTATGCTCTGGTAGGGAGTGTACAAGCGCGAGGCACCCGTGTGACCATTCTCAGGCATTAAAGCATGGATGGTAAGACGGGCGCATTCTCGAGCGCGATTGAGGTAAATCTCTCTGTCTGTAGCAAGTTTTTCATATCGTGACTTACACGTACCCTTGCTCATCATTTAGAGAATTTCCTTATGGTTAGGTAGGGATCGTCACACCAGTGGTGGGAGAATCACTGTTGATGGTCAAAGCTGAAGTGCGATACTTTTTAGTACCCTTCTTCTTGGCGGTGACATCTTCGTTAGCTTTCTGAATTGTCTTTGGGGCCTCTTGCTCTAACACTGCCGGGGGAGCCGGTGGCTCAGGGGCAGGCTGAGGGGCCGGGGGAGCTTTAGAACTTGTGCACATGAGGTTATCCTAAGGGGTTCTTTGTGTGTTCTTCGTGTAATGACCTTAGTTTCCTGATTACTTGTACATTCCCAATCTTCACGTAGATGTCTTCTACGGAGGAACCCTTATCTGGGCATTGATCTGGGAATATGGTCTCTAGGTACTCAAGTAACTCGAGTGTAACTATAGGTAACTTATTGGACTTATATTGTCTTTTTTTCATTGGGTTCATCCAGTATGAGGGGAAAATAAAGAACCTAAGGAAAACAAGGGGTTATGAACCCCCTGTTTAACCTTAAGATTCAACTATTTAGACGCCGCACGATCCACCGTGTCCGGTAATATCGCAGATATCATGCGTAGCCACGTGTTCCTCAAACTCTTCGCCAAGTTTATCAACAGCGTCACTGTAAGGGACACTAACCAGAGGCTGACCACCACGACTACCATCGGGGTAGCAAGTAAAGCCACGGAGACGATGAGCATAGCGGCTGAGGATATCTCCAAAGCCTTCAACAGTATCTTCATTGTTTTCCTTTGATCCCCACTGAGGGAGGTTAATCGTGGATGAGATAGACATATCCACGTAGTCTTGAACGTCAGCTTGGAACTTGATGCGTCTCTCAGGGTCACCTGCTAGGTCAATAGCAGACTCAATGTTCTCCGGGTTTACCCCGTAGTGATCAATGAGGTCCTGAGCGGCGCTGTCCACTACGTACTGGTAGTGCCATTTGCTCCCTGACTTTAGGTAGCGTCGTCGATAAGCGACTGCAAAGACAGGCTCAATACCTGTTGTTGTCCCAGCAAGGATGCCAATACTGCCCGTTGGCGCGATGGCGCGATTAGCCACAGGGCGGCTAACTGAGAGGTAATCTGCGTAACGTCGAGAAGTATCGTCGCTAACTCCTCGGTATACTGAGAGCCATTGGTGTAACTCTGGGGTGACTTCATACTTGTATCCTCTCTGGATTAGCCACTCATGGATACCCATGAGACCTAAGCCCAAACGTCGGTTCTTTTGACGGACTCGGTGCACCTTGTCATAAGGAAGGTCTGCTCGTAGCGTTCCGCACAGTAGGAACTTTGTAGCGAGGTCAGTGACTTCTTTAAGTTCTTGGAGGTTCTCAATTCGTCCAAGATTAAGGCTTCCAAGGTTGCATACGTCTGAGTCATCTTCGCTGGTGACCTCCGTACATGCGTTACGAAGGGTCTCGTTCTCCTTATCAAAGAAGTTGAATGAGAACCCCGGCTCACCTGTCATGAGTGCTTGGCGTACATTTGCCTTGAAGACATCACCGTGGTCTCCGGTCTCCCAGAGTTCCTGTAGCCACTCAGTGTCGTAGTTAACTGAGATGTTCGTCATGTCTAACGGAGCAGAGAAGTTGAAGTCATTCTCTTTGATATCTGAGAGGGAAGCGCCAGTGTCACCCACTGGCATGTTACTCCAGTTCTTAGCGTTCAAGAACTCGTCGATATCACCATGCTTCCAGTTCAGTGAAGCGTAAATTGCAGAGCGACGGGAGCCGCCTTGCATAACATTGCGCCCAATCTCGTTAATGAGCTTCATTGCAGGTACAGGGCCTGAGGAGTCTCCCCCAGTTCCACTTAGCTTGGAACCTGATTGGCGATACACAGAGTAATCAATCCCGATACCGCCGCCTGTCATCAGGCAGCTGGTAGCTTTCCAAGCTAGGTCTGCCCAGTCTTCTCGAGTGTCTTCCTCAGCGCGAAGTAGATAGCAGTTATTGAAGAATTTGTTGCGTCTACCAGCGTAGTAGATGTACCGACCACCGGGGACAAACTTAAGGTCCTCAATGAACTTAATCAGCTGCTCCTTTTCGCTGACTGTCATATCTGACCGGCATACGTCTTCTACTAGGACTTTAGCTAGGTCTGCCCATGTGGTGCAGTCTTGGTGTGAGTATTTATGATTGAAGATGTCCTCGCTGAACTTTGAGCGGAACATAGGGTTACGGTTTGACCGAAAGGTCATCAGCACCTCTTTGTGATTTTAAGGGGAGGGTTTAGTTGCAGAGAGCGTTGTAGCTCACTGGGAACAAAGCATGGAGGAACTCCGCGATTTGCTT
>Ga0181581_10001232_pt1 | contig 19810 bp, 24 predicted proteins | sample 071ome_22_FD_132433 | JGI IMG/M metagenome (GOLD analysis project Ga0181581, IMG submission 132433) | Coastal salt marsh microbial communities from the Groves Creek Marsh, Skidaway Island, Georgia - 071404AT metaG (megahit assembly) | ecosystem: Environmental > Aquatic > Marine > Intertidal... | reverse complement strand
TCACCACCGGTTGTAGCGACGAGGTCGAGGCCTTCCTGCTCGAGGTCCATCAGAGGAAGCGCCGCCCCTTCTCCGTCGTGGTGGCGGAGGGGTCCCCCAAGTGCGAGGGTATCCTCCTCGCTCGCCGGCTGGCCGAGGCTGGGGTGCCCACCACCGTCATCACGGGTGAGAGAGGGTCTCGCACCTCACCCACTGGCTCGACCCTGGTCTCTCGCGTAGAACCTCACGACGCCCGACTGCCCCCCCGTGATTGCAGATGCGGCCGTGTTCGCCGTGATGGCCCGTGTTGACAAGGTGGTCATTGCCCCTCACGCCATGCTCGCCAACGGCGGCATCATCGGGTCCGTGGGCATGCACTCGATCGCCCTGGCTGCCCGGCGCCACGCTGTGCCGTTTGTATGCCTGGGTGCACTTTACAAGCTCTCGCCGCTCTTCCCCCACCAGCCGGAAACGAGCTTCAACGAGTTCGCTTCGCCCGCATGGATCTGTGACCTTGAGACCCTGGCATTGCCGCTCAGGTGAGACTCTGTCACGACGCCGGCGGGGCCGGTCCCCCCTCCTTTTGGCGGGGCCACGACCCTCGCGAACTGTGCCGAAGTGCCATCCCCCCGCCCTGGCTCCTGCAGTGGGGTTGGGGGGGCGTCCGTCCAGGTGATGAACCCCCAGTTCGACTACGTGCCCCCGGACCTCATCGACCTCCTCGTCACCGACGCCGGCTGCCACACTCCCAGCTACATCTACCGTCTGCTGAACGACTACTACTCTAGGGAAGATCACCTTCTCCCTGTCGCTGGGTTACGCTCTTGAGGCCGTTGAAGTGCGCCGGAGGCAGTGCGAGAAAGACCGCAGGCTGGCGGGCGGGCACCTGGTTCGGAGCGCCAGCTGCGCGGGGCCGGCACTTGCCCCCATGAGCCCGATCGGGGCTAGATGAAGGGCTTGACTTAGTCGCGGGGTCCACATAACCGTAGGAATGGGGGGTCCGTCTTCAGATGCGGGGAGTCGCATCCTCCTCCCGTGAGCACCCCTCCTCCGTGACCCGCCGCAGAGGAAGCCCTGTCGCGGCGCCTCCCTCTCACACGAGATACTGACCCTCGCAAAAGACGAATACTGTTTCAGAGTGACGTCAATCTCAAGTATGTTTGGCGAAAAGCAGCCACGCGGGCTGAAATCGGCACTTTTTTCTGCGGGGCGCAAAGGTCTTGGAAATGGCGCGGAGGCGCTTTCTCCTATCCATTGTCGCGTCCGAACACCCGTTCCTGGTTGTCACAAGAGCAACGTGCCGGATGGTGTCGACGGTGTGAACTTTCAACGAGGTGTAGCCCGCGCACTTGTCCGTGACCCAGCCCTCCCCCTGTGGAGCCTTCGCTTGCAGGCCCTCCCCGAACTGGTACGGGGCGTGCATCGGAGACGTCAGTTGCAGCGGCTCGGAATACGCGAGCGCCGGTCATAACTCATGTGTGGTCTTTGGTGTGGAGGGGGCAAGTGAGGCCGGGTCAGCACACACCGGGCCTGGCCTGCGCCCACGGCGCCTTTTGTCCAGCGGCAGCGCGGGAGGGCGAGTCTCCTGCGTCGCCTACCTCAAGCCCGTGGGTCAAGTCGACGCCAACAGTGGAGAATGCGACCACGGGTGCCCGCAGTGGTGCGGCGTGCAGGCATGCCGCCTCCTCGCGACAGTGTGTCAGGACCGCTCTATCCAGGTGTTCAACACAGCAACGGGGGAGTGTCTGCACGCGTGCCAAGGAAAGCATCGCGCAGACATCTCATGCCTGAGCTTTGCCCTGTTTTCGGGCGGCGTGGTTGAGATGCTTAGTGGTGATTTGGACGGGCATCTCGTGACGTGGAGACCAGGATCCCCAAGCGGGCCAGAGGTACTCGATGCCAAGCTGTCGGGTCCTGTGGCCTGCTGCAGCCACCATCCGAGTATCAGGGGACTTTCGGCGGTCGGGCTTGGAGGTGGTGAGGTGCTCATCGTCAGCACGGAGCCGGGGAAGCCGACCAGACTGGGGCTGTCCCACAGGCACAAAGGAGCGCTGCACACGCTCAGCTGGGGACCACAGTGGTCGTCGGAAGGAGGTCACCTGCTCGCGTCAGGGTCTGCAGATGGGCGTGTGATGGTCCGCACCGTGGTCGCGAGGAATGGTGATGATGGGGACTCATGCGATAGTGACGCCTTGCACTCGATCGCAGAAATCGCAGGGAGCTGGGAGGGGTCCCTTCCCGGACCGGCAACATCGGGTCAGCAGGGAAGTGGACAAGGTTGGAGGACACAGGGGTGGACTGCAGTGTGCTGGGCTGGGCAATCAGACGTGCTTTTGGTTGGAGGGCACGGCGGCACGCTCTTCGCCTTCGGGGTGCCAAGAGTTGGCAATGGCGTGCTCGCCGGTCCTTGGAAGTTCCCAAACAGCGGTGGTCACGAGCGTCCTGTCTTCTCTGTGCAGTACGTGGAGGCCCCTCTTAGTCTTCGAAGTACTTCACGCTCGGGATTCGCCATCACGGCCGGGATGGACCGGGCGTGGTGCGTGCGGCCGTTCGTGGTGCCGACGCTCGGAGTCATCGTGCGCCTCGGGGCCGCAGAGGCACCCGACCAACGCAAATCCGCTGAGGAGGTCAAGTGCTTGTCCAGCAGTCCCTTGCTGTCTCCTGTGGGGACCCGTCAGCCTCTGCCGCCTACGGACGAGGTTGGGTTTTCCCGCAAGTGGCGCCCCAGCGTGTATGGTTTGCCTACTCCTCTCGCGGTCTGCATGTCCGCTGCAGAGAAGACCTCCACTGACGAGGCCATCACTGACACCAAGGACCAGTCTCAGGCTCGAGAGAACTCTCTAGCCAACGCTGCATGCTTGTCAAAAGTCACGACCCGAATGGAGGGTCTCGGAGGGTTCCCGTCGTGCCTTTGTGCGGCTGCTTCTGCCACTGGGAGGGTTGTCGCAGCAGTTGGCTGCGGGGACAAGACGATCAGGATTGTCCAAGGGAAGCTTTCTGAAGAGCCCGCTTTCGGCGACTTCAGCACACAGCTGATCTGGCAGGGAGTGAACGATCGCGTCACAAGTGTCGCCTTGACCATGGATTCTATCGACGCCGACCTCGAGGAAGGGCCGGCCGCTGTTATGTACGGCTGCGAGGATGGATCCATTGCAGGGCACATGCTGTGTGGCTCGCGGTCGAAGCCTCTGATCGCATCGTCTGGCTTTAAGCACGGCGGCGGTGTCGCAGCGCTTTCATTCCACGCCGTTGCATCGTCGCCAAGTGAGTCAAGCGAGGAGGGGTCGGCAAAAGTGATTTGGTCTCTCGGCAAGGAAGGTTCGGTGCTGTGCTGGGTACTCGGCGATGGCGAGACTGTTCCCCCAAGACCTCCCATGCGTCTCGAGCGCATGCTCCAGGCCACAGCAATGGATGACTTGGGTTCCGTGCTGAAAGCTGGTGGGGCATTTGCCTCAAAGGCCACTGCCATCAAAGCCCTGACACGGGACGGGGACGGTGCAGGCTCTCTTGTCGTTGGATTCGCCGATGGCTGCCTCGCTCTGATCCGCGTGAGGCTCACGCTGAAGAAGGGTAACGATGAGGCGGGGGATAGGGGCGCAGGAGGGATGGCAAGGCGGGCGTTGGAGGGTGAGCTGGAAAGTACGGACCAGGTGCTGGTCGACCCAATGGTAGTTGACAAAAGCGGCAGGGGAAGGGGTGGCGTCACCGCTGTGGATCTATGCCACACTTCGGGGCCGTGGGGCCGCCTTGGCCATCGAATGAGCATCGCGGTGGGCTTCAAGAACGGCGATATCCTTTTGTTTGGGGCACCAACCATGACGAGGCTGCTGAGTATTTCGCAGCACTCTTGTGCGGTTGCTGTTCTATGCATCCAGCACAGCCAGGGGCCTGGTCGGGACCTGATCCTCGCGTCATGCGCAACCGGCGGCAACAGTTTGCACATGTTTTCTCTATCGACCGGAAACATTCCTGACGACCCAGCTGAGGCGGATGATATGTGGTGCGGCAGGTGCTGGCGGTTCGTCGACCCGACCACTGGAGGCCGTGCGGCTCTCTCAACATGCGTCTCAGGCGCTCGCATCTCCGGGTCACTTCATACCGGACACAACGCGCGGCTGACTGCCGCGACGCTCCTCGACGGGGGTTACGCGCTGATCGGCAGCGAGGATCAGTCCGTCCGGTTGTTGGACAGCAACGCGGGTGCCAAGTGGACCGAATGGAACCTTTCCGATACCACAGGCCCAGAAGCCATGACGCAGACAAACCTGACCGGCGGGAAGGAGGAGTCGTCCACTCCGCCGCAGAACCCGCCAGAGAAGAAGGCCGAGAGAAGGTCTGCGGCTCGTGCTGTCCGCAGGACAGCGTTGGGGGCATCAACACTGGCCAACCCGCAACTCGTAGCAGGCCTCATGCAGGGAGGGTCTGTCGGTGTCCGGGACCTGGATTCCATCCGAGGCGTGCTTTTCGACGCCGTCGACAAGCTCGCAAGGTCGGGAGGAGCCAGCGCGGCAAAGAAGGTCGAGGCGTGCAGCGTTCTCGCTTGCTTCGTAATGGACTGGGACGTCCTGGAATGGTTGCTTGAGACATTCCCAAAAGCACCGGAGGCCTACCGTGTCGCGCTGAAGACCGCGAGGTGCTCGAGCAAGACGCAGCGGCGCGCAGCCATGAAGGCGGCAACGCAGCTGTCCGAGGCCGGCGAGGCCCACGCTGCAGTTGCGCTCTGCCTTGCCATGGGCCTGCCATCACGGGCATGGTCAATCTACCGTGGGGCCGGACTGCTACATGAGGCGACCATCCTCTGCTCGATGTGGGGGCTCGACGGCGACCCCGAGTGCGCGGAGATCCATGCGCAGGTTGGTGTGAGTCGTGGAGGCTAGGCTAGGAAGATAGAACTAGGGTTCTATCCTAGGGCAGGCAGAGGGAGTCCCTATTCAACACTCGGTGTCCGAACACCTCAGTCCAGGGTGGGCTTTGCCGCGCTGCCGTTCTCCCGCAGCTCCTTCATCAGGTTGCCCATCTCGATCGCCGTGGTGCCGGCCTCGAAGCCCTTGTTGCCCACCTTCCCACCGGCCCGGTCCTGCGCCTGCTCCATGGTCTCAGTAGTGATGACACCGAACACGCAGGGGACGCCAGTGGCAGTGCCGGCCTGAAGGATACCGCTCGTGGCAGCGGAGCAAACCTCGTCGTAGTGGGTCGTGGCCCCGCGCACCACGGCGCCGATGCACACGACAGCATCGAACTTGCCCGACTGCGCCATAGACTTTGCGACAACGGGGAGCTCGAAGGAGCCAGGCACCCACGCAACCTCCACGTTGGTAGAGATGTCACAGCCGTGGCGCTCGAAAGCCGAGAGGCACCCGTCGAGGAGGCGGTCCGTCACAAGGTCGTTGAAGCGGCCACAAACAACCCCGAACTTCATGCCCTCGGCCTTGAGGTCGCCTACGTACGTCTTGCACTGCAGGGGGGAAGCGGGCACGTCCATCGCGCCAGGCCAGCAACGGGAACATCGCTGAGAAGGGAAACTGAGTCTCGACCCATGCAGCGATGGGCGCTTAGGGTGAACAAAAGACCGCTAGGATGGAAAGAACGAGGAAATTGCGCTCACCTTGTCGCGAATGGCGGAGGCGGAGACAGTGGACCGACGGCCGGCCGGGGCGCGCACTGACGAGACAGGCGTCGTAGCAGCCGCCCTCATGCCCACGAAAGAAGCCATAATGATACACTTGAGTGCTCTGCGTCTGCCAGATGGGTCTGGTTCACACAATTCCGGGGATCTTCTAAGGGGGGAAAGGTGGGCTCCGTGGGGACGCGGACGCAGGGGGCGAGAATCCCGAGTTCGTGAACGGACACGTGCCTGAACCGTGGAAACGTTTATCAGGCGTCGGTAGGGAGCAAAGATCGCGCGCACTGACTCGTTTCCGAAGAGAATGTGCAGGATAGGGGGTGTCAGCCAGGGGGAAAACTTTGGCAAAATCATTGAGTGGGGGCCCTTGCCCCACCAAATTTAAGGTCGCCGCGTGACTTTCGCTGCGCCTGGCCCGCTAAGTGGTCTATCAGCACGGATCTCAATCCAGGCATCGCTCCCGTCGGGTCCCTGTTTCTCAGGGTTTCAACGCAGAAAGTCACGATGCTCGCCGGTACCATCACATCTTTGCGGCCACTCGCGCCCGGGACGCATGCAAACAGACATGTGTCTGCGAACAGGGTGCGTTGATTAGCGCGAAAGAGCCCTGTCGACCCGAGCGCTCGGGGTCCCCAACGGCCAAGGGTCTCTCGCCGCAGCAGACGCACCCCAACGTCCCTGTGCGTCGACCGCAGGCACCTGTGGCGGTGAGAGCGGGAGAGAAGGGCTTTGGCGCAACTGACGACAAGCAGGGCGCGGGCCAGCAGTCTGTGAACAAGAGGGGGAAGGTCGCCAGCCGCCCCGGGCAGGTGTCCCCAAAGCAGCTGGACAAGCAGGCCGAAGCCCGTGCACAGGCCGAGGAGCAGGCGAGGGAGGAGGCGGCGTATCGGCAGTCCATGGAGCCGAACCCCAGGGCCGAGCTCCCGACGGTGAGTCGTCAAGCTCCGCCGCCGCCATGAGGAGCCACGCGCGTTTCAAGTCCCCCACCTGACACGCAGCGTGTCACTCGTGCTTCTCACTCGTACTTGCCGAGGATGTCGTCGTGGTTGTAGAGGACCACGTCCTTCCCCTCCATCTTGAGCGCCTGGCCCCCGAACTCGGGCAGGAGCACTTTGTCGCCGGCCTTGAGGGACGGGGGCACCAGCGCGCCGTCCCGGTTCAGCCGACCCGGCCCAACAGCAACCACGAGGCCCTCGTTCATCTTGCCCGCCGCCGAGTCGGGAAGGAGGATGCCCGCCGCCGTCTTGGCGTCCTTCTTCACCTTCTCCACCAGCACCCGGTCCAGGAGCGGGATCAGCCTCTTCGCCATCATGCACGTCCTCGCACCCGCTTAATCCACTGACACAAGTCCCCTGACCGCTGGCCTGCATCCACATGGTGAGCGCAGGCTGTGAGCAACCGGATGCTGGGCAGGATCGCGCTCTTCGCGGGGATCCCCTTCTTCGCTTCCCTTCTCCTGTTCCCGGCCTTCTACTACCTCAAGGTCGTCCTGGACATCGACCTGCCAATGTTCGTCGTCTACATCGTGTCCTTCATCGGGCTGGGGGGGTCCCTTGCAGGCATCAGCTACGGGGTCCTCTCGACGTCGTGGGACGCAGGGCGCGAGGGGACCTTCCTCGGCGTCGACGAGTTCAAGGCCAACCTGCCCGCGCTTATGAGCCGCATGAATAGGAAGTAGAGACGGGGGAAAAGTGGCCCAAGTAGCCGTTGTTCGAAGCTGTAGGCCCCGAGACGATCCCGGGCCGCCCAGGGGTGCCACGCGCCCTCGGGCGGGGAAAAGATACAGCAACGGGCCGGCAGAACGTGCAAATAGCGGCGGGGCGCGCCGCCCGGGGTCTCGAAAGTGCGCGGGCGGTCCGAAGGCGGCCGCACCGGCAGGGAGGGTGCGAGGGGGGCCGGCCCGCCAGCCCCACTCAGCGAAGGAACGGCCGGTGCCCACTCGATAAAGCCCCTGGGGCAAGGGCCGTCCATCAACCCTGACTCAAAGAGAACGAATACGCGTCAGGAGGGCCCCTAGGCCAGTGAATGATTGAAATGGGACGCATCGGTGAGATGGCCACCGACGAGCTTCCTTCTGGAAACAGACGCCGATGATGGAAAGTGGCGTCGAAATTGAGATCTCCTGGCGCACTCCGACGCTATTTCATGTAAATACGTCCGACTCGACCCCGGAGATCCACCGGTTCGTGCAGCGGACGACGCGGCTAGGGCTGCTCACCTTGAGTTGCAACAAGACGCTGTTTCACTCCACGGAAAGAACTGGAATGAGGATCCGTCGTTTTTTTGTGTCTCTTGAGTGCTCGAATGATCGTCGAGGAGTACCAGCGAGCCACTTCTCAGGTCCCTGGTCCCGGACAAGGCGCCCTGAATGAAGTTCCATTGCAAGGACCACCTGTGCCGAGACCTGACAACTTGTAGCCCTGCTGAGCCGCGAATTCCCGGCATGCTCGCTGAGGGATATGGCTCGGTAGCTCGCTCGAGTGCCCGTATTTAGCTCCGATTCACCGGCTGCTGCGGAAGCGAAGCGAGTTGGTGGCTGTGACGGAAGTCACGGGAAGTCGAGCGCGAGTCCCTCTCGCTGGTAATGGAAGACGCCGGATAACATGGGCGGGAGCCAATCTAAGGGCATGTCCGCTCTTCGCAGGGAGATCCAGGGGATCGCTGATCGCCAGGTGGACCCGGTGAGCGGGCGTTGGGTCTGTTCAATGTCACGGGGGGGGGCTTTTGTTGCCGCCCGCGGTGGCATCTTTGTCGCGAGCGGTAGACCCTCCTGACGGCCCGCATCGCGCGCATATAAGGCGCATGACGGAACTCCGGGCCACGAGAAGCCGCCGATAGGTCGCGCTGCTTCCCTCCCATGGCAGTCAGCGACGGGACTGTGTCGTCTACCCTTGTGATCACCCCGCATCTTGTCCATCGGATGCAGGTAATCCGGCTGCGTGTCCGGGCAGTCTTCAGCAAATTCTGCAGCGATGGGAAGGTCAAACTGGACGACGTGCCCAAGATGGTGCGACTTTTCAGCACCACGCTCCCAGGTGACATGAGAACCACGGCGTATCCTCCGCTCCGGGCGCACTGCGGCGGATACTACACCCGAAAAGCGTGATATCGTCCGAGTCCAGCTGTGATGCGTCGAGGAAATCCACCGTGTGGTGGGCGCTCACACCTCAGCGCCACTCATTCCCACGGACGAGCCGCAGCGACCCGTCCCCGGGGGAGTCCCGCCTCCCCGGAGGTGACTCCGAACCTGACGCCCCCGACCTGGCCCCGATTGCGCGGCGACCCCTCAAAAACGCGCGCCGCACCACCGCAGATAATGCTGTATGGCTGCAACAGATCGAGAGCGAGTCCATCGAAGCGCTCCGTGCCATGGACCGGGATGGGGACGGGTACATCGAGTTCGAGGACTTCGCCCGGGCCATCATGTCGGACCTGGACGAGTCGTTCATGGAGGGGGTGAGGCGGGAGTTCGACGAGATGGACGACGACGGGGACGGGTACGTGGACCTGGTGGAGGTCGCCGACATGTTCGGGCGGCGGGGCACCGCAATGACCCCCAAGCAGTGTGAGGACTTTATTGCGATGTTCGACCGGGACGGGGACGGTAGGATCTCGTGGGACGAGTTCATGGCCCGGGTAGTCGACGTCCCTGCGAGCCCGAGCGGGGAGCTCATGAGCATCTGCAGGCCCGCGCTCCTCGCCCAGGAGGACGACAGCATCAAGGTGCGGCACCTGGAAGGCCCTGGCGGGGTTGCTCCGGCGCTTGCACCCCCGCCGCGCTCTTCGAGCCGCCACGTCCCGGAGAACCGACCAGACGCTGTGTCCCGACGAACCGGTCGCCCTGCCGCGTCCGCAGGAGGCCTGCGAGGCCATGAACGATGTGTTCAACTCGCTGGACGAGGACGGGGATGGGCGGATCCGGACTGACCAGGTCGTCGAAGGGCTGACGGTGGCTGGGATTCGCATCGGGGAGGACCTCGAGGACGGAGAGGTGGCACGGGAGCGGGTGGAGGCTCTGATCCGTCATATCAACACGGATGCAGACGGGTATGTCGACGCGGACGGGTTCTTGCTGCTAACCACGGTGAGCGTTCCCCCTGCCTCACCGGGAGAGATTCGCGAGGCACTTCGCGTCCCCTATCCTCATAAGGTGCGCCCTCTATCGAATGCTTGTCGCAGATGCTCATCGTAGACTCGGACGCAAAGGAGCACATGAAGGACCTGGTTGCCACGTTCAACATGTTCGACACAGACGGGGACGGGTTCATCACCCGAGAGGAGATGTGGGACCTGCTGCGGCGAGAGAGGGACGACATCTCGAGGGCCGAGGTGGACGCCCTAATCGCCGAGATGGACAGGTTAGTGGATCTGTGCGCGGCGAGCCCATTCCCACGCGGGCGGGGGCGTCCCATGCCCCAGATGCACACCTGGTCATGCGCCGCTCGCAGGGACAACAACGGCAAGATCGAGCTCCATGAGCTCATCCTCTTCTCGAGCGGGGTGCGAAAGTTCGCCAAGCCCAAGTCCGTGAAGAAGCCCCGGTCTAGAATATCGGTGATCATGGGGATTGGGGAGGACGAGGAGGGGGGAACGAAGCGTGGCAGATCGGGGGGCAGGAGGACCAGGGGTGCTTCGGCCATATCGTGACGCGCACAAGGAGACCAGGTCTACCCCCGCTCGCATTCGCGGATCCGTGCGCCGCCTAGTGACGCTGAATCGAGCGTCGCTACCCGGCCCTGTCGCGCGATTGTGACGAGCCAGGGCACCGGGTGCCGTGGGCCACGGACGGGGCACCCGAGGTCAGGGTCGCAGTCAGACGCGACGGTTGCAGGAGCGACCCGCTCCTGCACCCCCGCGAGCCGGTCCACCGGCACCGCCGTGATAAATGCGTGCCCGAGCGGGCGCGCCACCCAGACTCAGTCCACCTGCTCCCCGTCGATTGCTCCACCGCTTACAGTGCTGGGTTTCACCCTCCTTGCTGTGCCGGGAGGGTCCCCAGCGTTTTCGAGTTTGTCTCCCGCGGCCTGTGAGAGCGGCCGCGGTTCTCATGGACGCCGCGGGATTGAAATTGCGAGGAGGGCCGCCCAAAGCTAGGGTGCGCACCAGTTCCGGTCGCAGGCAGGCCAGCAGGATGCCCCACCCCAGAAGCTCGGCTGGGGACAAGGTGAGCCCAGAGACGGCGAGACAGGGACGCTGGCCGCTCCGTCTGGCCTCGTGTAGTCGGTGAAAACGGATTTTACACGGTACTGCGTTTCGGATAAGACGAATGAAGCAACTGGTGGGATCCCCCGAGCACGCAGAGAGGCCAGGTCCCGAAGGCAGCGCTCGACAAGAACGGGGCTCTTGCGTGTGTCGGGGTTGCGGGCGGCGTCGCGGGGCTGAGAACGACCGAGATTGAGCTGGTGGGGGTCGTCAGCTTCGGAGGTGACCATCTACTGCTCGCACGCGACCAACCGACACGGGGGGAAATTATCCCCCTGTGGCCACAGGCGACCCCGCTGCCCATCCCCCCCTGTGTGCAGACGCGGGCGATTCGCGAACGGACGGCCTCGGCGCCGCCACTGACGGCGGGGCAGACGAGAGCAGGCCGCCCCCCTCATCGTCGTGGCTATGGCTCGTCACACTGGCGGCGCTCGGGATCGCCGTGTGCTATGCCGACCGAAGCAACCTCTCCACGGCCATCATCCCAATGGCCGAGGAGCTGTCGTGGTCGTCGACGCAGCAGGGCCTCATCCTCTCGTCCTTCTACCTCGGGTACATGCTCACCCAGGCACTCGGAGGGCTTCTCTCGGACAGGTACGGGGGCAAGTGGGTCCTCGCCGCGGGTGTGGTCGCGTGGACAGCGGCCACGCTGGCCACTCCAGAGGCCGCTCGCTTGGGGGTCCCGCAGTTGGTGGCTGCCCGGGTAGCGATGGGCCTGGGCGAGGGGGTGGCGTTCCCGGCTGTCCACGCGCTCGTGTCGAGGGAGGTCCCGAGGGGGTGGCAGTCCTCGGCGGTGGGTGCCGTCACGGCCGCGTCCTACCTCGGCACCGCCGTGGCCTTCGGGGCGGCCCCGGGCTTGATCGACCGGTATGGCTGGCCCTCGGTCTTCTACGTCTTCGGGGCGACCGCCGTCGTCTGGCTCCCCCTTTGGGCTTTTCGGGGGCGCCCGTTGGACCGGCCGTCGCACCCGTGGATGCCGCTGACGGAAGAGGCCGAGGGTGCCGACTCCACCCTGCCTGGCCGGGGGCCACCAGAGCAAGCGCAAGCTCTGCTCCGCGCCGTGCCCAGCAGCTCGGCCCTCGCACCCTCGGGGCCGTCGGCGGAGCACGGAGCGTCGCTACAGCGGCAGAATGCCACGTGGGAGACGGTGTGGGGCCTGCTGCGGAGGAAGGACGTCTGGGCCATCATGATTACACAGTTCTGTGGGTCATGGGGGATGTACGGGCTGCTGAGCTGGCTCCCCACATTCTTCTCCGAGACCCAGGGGATTCAGGTTTCGGACTTGGGCGGGTACACGCTGGTGCCGTACGTGGTGCAGGGCGGGGTGGGCCTCGTCTCGGGGGGGCTGGCGGACGGCCTGATCGCCCGGGGAATCCCAGTGCTGACCGTGCGCCGTGTGCTCCAGGTCGTGGGGATGGTGGGGCCCGCGGCCTGCCTCCTCAGCGCCGTGGACCCCAGCGTCTCGGCTGAGGGGGCGTCAGCTGTCATCACTGTGGGGCTGGGGCTGTCGGCCCTCACGCTCGGGGCCGTGTCCGTCAGCCAGCTGGACATCGCACCCGAGCGCGCAGGACTGGTGTTCGGGCTGGGCAACACAGCGGGCACCCTCGCGGGCCTGCTGGCGACGCCCGTCACTGGACTGGTCCTCGACTCCACAGACAGGTCGTGGACGACCGTGTTCTCGATCACCGCTGCGTTCTACCTCGCGGGCGCCCTCGTGTGGTGCCTATGGGCTGGGGACGGGCAACGGCACCGTTCGTAGCCCAGGTGGGGTGTGGAGGAGGGGTGCGGAGGAGTCCGCGCTCGGGGTGGCCGGGTCCCTGGGGGGGCGGGGGGCTTTGATTGAAGCTCACATAATCTCACATCGCCCACTTTGTCTCACATCCCACGTGGGCCTCCGCCCCACTGCCTCTAGCTCTCCCACAGCACCACCCCCTCCTTCTCCTCGTCCAGCTTGGCCCGCAGCGGCGGTGACAGGGCGTCCGCCAGGTCTCGCCGGGTGGCCTTCATCCGGAGCGCGCTGTGGACCATGCTCTCCAGCAGCCCTAGCCCCCGCTCTTCCTCGTCGGCCAGGCCCTGGAGCAGCTGCCTCTGCGCGCGCGGGGCCGTCCTCTCCCAGTCCGAGCCGCCCGCCCTCCCAGGCGCTGCCTGCACATGCCGCGAGCTCGCGGCCCCGCCCGGGGGGATGGGCGCCCGCGTGGGAGTGGACGGCGTACCCCCACCCCCCTCGAGCAATGAGTTCGCCTCGTTCATGGCCTTGATGCGCTTCACGATGGACTTGCCCCGGGTGGTCTCCAGGCACGAGTACGCCTCGGAGAGTGACGCGAAGCACCCTTTCTCCCCGGGGATCGGAACCCCAACGACTCCGCCGACCTCCTGGTCCTCCTGGAAGTTCCCCATGGAGATGTAGGGGGGGCGGACCACGACCTGCCCCCGCATCGCGGCGCCCAGGCCGCTGCCCCGGTTCTTCACCACTGCCACCCCAGACAGCGTCGCCTCGCTCTGTAACCGCGCGAGGATCCCGTAGCCCCTGCTCCGAGTGACGGAGCTGCCGGCGACGAAGAGGGTCGCACCGTCGTCCGCGACAATGCCGTTGTCCATGTTCCCGGAGACCGAGCACCGCGCCAGGTGCACCTCGGTCGCGGGGCCGACAACGTGGATCCCGCAGAGGGAGTTGTCGGCAATGACACAGTCCGAGAGGAGCACGTCCCTCGCGCCGCCGTGGATGAGCACCCCGGACCCGCAGTTGGCGTCCCGGTTATCGTACGCCCTGAGGGGCTGCCGCCAGTAGTTGGTCCCCGTCACCCGCACCCTCTCGAGGGTCGTCCGGCTGGCCGACACGTTCAGCGCCACGGTCGACTGCTGGGCCTCCGACCCGTCGGCCCACCGGTGCGTGGCGGGGCCGCCCCACATGTACAGGTGGGCGTCCACGAGCGTGACGCCCTCCCTCCAGATGTGCAGCTGCCCCCCGCGGACCGTCTGCCCGCAGAGGTCGACTACCTCCACCCCCGCCGTGTCGAGCACCCCCTGCACCTCGGCCGCGGTGGGCCGCTCCCGGTCGTGGTCAGAGGCCCGGCGCCGGGCGGGGCGCGCCTCGCTGGTCGCGCACGGGCGCCGGGGCACGTCTCCCTTCTCGAACCGCACCTCCCGAACCGCAATCCGCACCACCAGCTCGAGCAGCTCCTCGGGGAGGGCGGCCAGCAGTCCCAGGGTGGAATCGTCGCCCGGGTTGCCCGCCGCGCCAGCCTTCGCCGACCCCGACCTCGTGCGCTTCTGGGAGGGAGCCGCGGCCCTCCGCCTGAACGACGGTGACGCTAGGACACGCAGCGTGGCCTCGATGCCCCTGCGGCACGTAGCGGGAGAGCGGCACGTTCAGTCGGATCCAGGGGGGTGCAGGGCGCCGCAGGGTGGCGCTGCGCATGCTGGGCCGTTGGGAGGGGGTGCGCGCCAAGGCCAAGACGGGACCGTGAACGGCCACCGTCTCTTGCAGATGTCGTCGCGTAGCAGAAATAACGAGATGATAGGAGAGAACGGGACCGATGACCGGGGGAAAGACCCCATCCGGTGCCCCATTGCGGCCACCAAAAAACGGCCCTGCGAGCGGGGCTCGGCGGGCATCGCTGGGGCCATCTGGGCGGAGCGGGGCATCCCCACCTGGTGCGGTCAGACCACGACCATTGCGGATCGGCCGCAGCGTCGTCATCCGCAGTGTGGCCCCCGTGCGGCATGGACGCGTCGAGGGGGGAAAACAGCGGGGGACGCGAGGTGTCGAGCGCAGGTCTTCGCGGCAGAAACGGGGCTCGCTAGAGGCGTTCAGCATGTGAAATTGACGTGTTGGACACATACGATATAGAGCTGCGGGTTTCGTTCTCTCTGGCCCCCTCCTCGCGGCTCCTGTGTCGTCCCACCTGTGTCGCACTGAGTTTCGGGTGGCATGGAGGGAAGCGGACCGCGAGCGGTCGCAGGGTGACAAGAGTCGCGTGACGCCCGCCATGTAGCATATATTCTTATCATCGATCGCCCCCCGCAGGAGGTAACGCGCCAAGCGCCCTCGGTGGCAGAGACACGACCCCAACCCTGGGAGCACCGGGGCCCCGACCCCAGGAGTGTGCGATGGCGAGCACTCTGCGGGAGCCCCTCGTACCCAACCCCGCGCCGTCGAGGCGGGACAGGGACCTCTTCCACAGCCGCCTTCCTTTCAAGCTAAACATCAAGCGCACGGGGCTCTCCCTCGTCCAACTGATGTTCACAGACATTTTCCAAACGCTCCTCGACACGCCCAGGTGGAAGTTCATCGTCTTCTTCTTCGGCTCGTACGCGTGAGTCCGCGACCCACCTGCGCACGGCGCCACTTCTGATCGGTCTCTATCGCAATCTTGCGGCGAGCCCGGGAGCTCGCAGCATGTCCGCAGGGGAGACCATCGCAGCCCCCCTCACAAACTCCGACACAGCTCCCCTGCCGCGCGACAGCCCGGGCTGCGTCTCACCCCGCAGGCTCTTCTACGCATCGTTCGGCTTCTTCTACTTCGCCGAGTCCGAGAACTGCATCCTCGGCATCGAAACCTTCATGCACGCGGTGTGGTTCTCGGTCCAGTCAGCAGCCACCATCGGTGAGTGCCGAGTGCCCCATTCCCCACACTTGACCGCCCTCTTCGTCCGTTTCAGTACGTAGGCCTCGAATAGAGGGAAGTTCGATGAAGGCACGCGCGAGGGCCCCGCAGAACCACCCAGAGGGCGGAGGAGTCTCCCTTCCCCCAACAGCGCCGCCCCCACCACCCGCTGCAGGCTACGGGGGCGAGATGGCGCCCAACCCGGACTGCTTCGGCGTCAACCTGGGCGTTGCCATCCAGTCCGTCGTGATGGTGCTCATCAACACGTCGATGATGGGCGTAGTCTTCGCCCGCTTCTCCTCCCCCATGCACCGCCCTCAGAACGTCCAGTTCTCCAGGAGCCTCGCCCTCCACGTGGCGGGCGGGCAGCTGTGCCTGTCGTGCCGCGTCGCCAACATGAAGTCGCACGGCATGCTCCAGCCGCGCATCCGCATGTTTGTCACCTCGGTCGTCATCGAGGACCTCCAGCGGGAGCGGCACCGCCTCGGCAGGGCCGCACCGAGCCAGTTCCAGGAGCTCATGGACGTCGACGAGGCCCCCGCCCCCGGGGTTGTGGGGCCCGGGCCGCGCGGCACGATGCCCGTGGGCCCGCCCCTCGGCGTCACTGAGCTGGAGGTCCGGTCGCTGACCGAAAACCTCCTCCACCTCACGCTCGGGCTCCCGGCCACGCTCACCCACGTCATCGACGAGAAGAGCCCCTTCTACGGCCTGACCGAGGCAGACATCGCCGAGCAGGGCCTCGAGGTCATGGTCCTGCTCGAGGGGGTCGACGCGGCCACGTCCCACATGCTCCAGGCGCGCAGGGCCTACGTCCCGGCCGACATGAGGTTCGGGCACCAGTTCGCGCGCGTCGTCAGGGTACGCGCCCGCCAGAGCGTCGAGGGGGGCGTCCGTCCCGGGGCCGCCATGGGGTCAGCCCCGGGCTCGCACGCCGAGGACCCCGGCTCCGTGCGGGGGCGCCCGGGCCTGTCCAGAGCGTCGGTGAGGCTACACTTTGAGCACTTCGACGCCACCGTGGACGCCGACGGGAGGGTGCACGGGCTGCCCAGCTCGAGAGGGGCCGCCGAGGGCGGGGCCACAGACAGGCTGGCGTCGTTCTGGAAAGAGAAGAGCTCTGCCCAGGAAGACGAGGGGACCTTGGGGGGTAACAGCTCGCGCCAGGGGGGCTTCCAGGTGGATGGCATGGGGGCAGCGGACGGGGGTAAGGGTGCGCTCGCTGACTTGGCGACGGAACAAGGGCCTTACCACGCTGTGCTGCGGATTCCTGGGGGAACTGGCGCCAGCGTGACGGATGATGACCGGGCACGCGCGGTCTGGGAGATCCTCTCAAAGGCACGGAACCCGGTGGCCCTGCCAACGCTGGTTCTCTGTCGCCTGAAGCCCACCGTGCGGGTCGTGGCAGATTTCCTCCGTAAACAAGGCCTCAGTGGTGTCCTCTGTCCAAGCGATGCGGTGGAGAGCGAGGAAGGTCGGGTGACCGTTCCCGAGGCAGTCCGAGACGGGCAGGCAACAGTAGTCGTTGCCTGGGTGGGCCACGCCAGGGAGCTGATTGAGCGGCACATCGGCGATGCCGCGCTCTTGGTTCACAGCCATGTCCCCGCACCACACACGTACATGGACAGGGCAACATCGGTCAGGCCTCGCGGATCCGTCTTCATCCTGTCAGGGGGCTCCATGGGCGAGCGCGAATGGGAAGACAGGATCCGCGCCACGATCGCCCCGGTGTCGCCGCTGCTCACGCTCGACATGGATGGCGACCGCAGCCGGATTGACGGGCTCGTGCACACGAGCCAGCTCGGCCATGTGGCCGAGAGCGGGAAGTAGGCGGGACCAGAATGCCCCTAGCCGCGCCGCTGGCCGCGCCCCCTTGAGAAGGATTCAATCCGAAGGTAGGGTACATAATGGCGGCTCACGAGCCACACGAGCTGCCGTCCGCGTCCGTGCAGCACGGGTCGCTTGCGAGGACTGGGAGCTGCGCTTGTGGGTCCAAGAGGCCTGCGGAGCGGGGAATGTCGTACACAGCGACACTCGTGGCACTGCAGTGCGCGCTACAGAGGCGAGGGTCGTGATGGTGGGCCATGGCGAGCGCGAGCATCCACGCCCCGACCGTGACGTCCTCGTTCGCGAAGTGCCTGAGGGATCCAGCCGGGATCTGGGTGACTGCCTCGACGGCCCTCCTCTGCAGGGCGTAGATCGGGCCCCACGCGTGCCTGAAGTACTCCTTGCTCCCGAGCAGCGCGTGGTCAGGCTCGTACCACCGCTGGTCCGGGCTGGTGAAGATCGGTCCCGTCTTCATGCATCCCACGTAGTCCCCCATGGCGCCCCACTCCTTGAGCGCCGCCGCGAGCCTCTCTGGGTTGAGCCAGATGTCGTCGTCAGCCTTCACGACCCAGTCGACGTCGTACTCCCTCGCGGCCTGGGCGAGAAAGGCGTGGACCTTGGTGGGGAGGTCCAGGTAGGTCTCGCTCTCAACCTCGTCAAGCACCATGACGCTGCCGGGGAGCTCGCTCGCCAGTGCACGGACGTCGGCGTCGTGCTCCCTGCTGACAACGAACTTGATGACCAGTCCCATGTCCCTAACCCTAGCCACTTCCCCTGCCGTGGATGGGAACCAGGAGTGCAGCAGTGCCGCTCGCCGCGCGACGTAGTCGTACTTGGGTCCCCCGTCGCGGACCCTCTGCGCGTCAAACCTCCCCGTCATCACGCCGACGACCGCGAGCACGCGCTCCTTGCCCCGGGCGGAGGGCGCCACCCGCAAAGGCTGCGCCATCGGCGCACTGAGAGGCCTCGCACGGAGAGCAGAGAGAAGAAAGAACGCTACCCAGGAGGCTGCCCCGAAAATGGCGACGATTTGGAGCCTGGACGGGCCTGGGGGGAGCTTCATTGCACGTGAGGGTGCGGCTCCCGAGGGCCCCGGGGCCTGGGGATGCATGAGAGGAAGGCGAGGATGGGGACGGCGGCCAATGCGGCGACGCCAATCAGCACGACCTGGGCCCCGTGCTTGATCCGGCTCCAGGGGGACCTCTGCGGCGCGAAGGGGTCCTCCACGAAGCCCGTGCGGAGCTGAGTGTGCAAGGCCCTGGGCTGCTCCCCGGCTGTAACTGCAAGAGTGGCTGCCCGGCGCCTCCGCCGGAGCTCGCTGGCCGTCTCCTGCGCTGGGAGAAGGGCGATGGCCGGTCCCTCGTACTGCCGGCCCTGGAGGAAGTGGTACTCGGTTGCACCGCGCTCGCGCTCGCCCCTCTCTCTGCGATCAGGTGACCTGAACCGTTCGTGCGCGTGGGTGGGGCGGTGGCGGATAAAATGCTGCGAGCGTGAGTCCCCCGTAGCGGATGCACTTACATGGACGACACTACGAGCTCCTCGGTCGCTTGGGACCCCATGAAGTAGCGGTTCTTCTGTTTTTTTCTTTTTCGAGGCAGGCACTCGGTGGGGATGGTCCGGCCGGACCGGGACGGAGAGAGCGTTGATCGGTTGGTAGGCTGGGGCGGGAACGGATTTAGGGAGATGGATGGGCGCAGGGCTCCACAGCGTGCAATGGCCTCTCCAACGACGTTCAATGCTCACAAGCTGCGCGTCACTGGCACCCCATTTGGCGCCCCCCCCGTCACATGTCCAAGTAGTTGGCCGCCATGAGGAGTCGCAGTGCTGCAGGCACGGCGAGGGTGGTTCGGGTCGATGAGGGTCTCCGGGACAGCTCAAGGGCCGGGGGGGCAACCGTGGGTGCCAGGCCGGAGGTCTCACCCTGGTGCTGGGGGATGGGGAACTCGGGGATCTGTTCCCGAGGGGTGTTGCGGTACTTGAGCTTGTAGTACATGTACTGGCACACCCTCTCCAGAACCTCTCCGGGGATGTCCGTCGTCTCGAACTTCCCCTCCTCCGTCTCCGTGAACGTCCCTGCAGACCCAGGCGCGGGGCGACGGGGTCAATGGGTGGCAGAGGCCCTCGACGCGCGCGCGCGCTCCCGCTCGCCGCAACGAGGAGGAGGGCTACGGGCGACGCCCGCAAGCGGCTCCGCATGCGCGATGTCCTCCGCGCGACGGAGGGGCAGCTACCCGGCGATGTTGAGCAGGCCCAGGTGGCCCTTACCTGCCGAGGAGAGCGAGGCCTTGATGACGTTACTGATGCACGCCGCCTCGTAATCCACGATAAACTCAAACCCGTCTGAGCTAATCAGCCGTATCCACTTCCTCGGCATGGCTGCCACCTCTGCCCCGCACTCAACACCTAGCTGCTGGCCGAGACTCGTCTCCTCCGCCCTGCCCCCTGCGGGGAACCGGCAAGCGCCAAGTATCGACGACGCGCGCCCTGTGTGGGGGTCCAGCGCGATACGGGCTAGCCTAGCCTCATGGTAACAAGCGTCAGGTGCGGCGAAGTTGTGGGCTCAAGCGCGTGGGCCCAG
>Ga0181581_10001227_pt1 | contig 19837 bp, 9 predicted proteins | sample 071ome_22_FD_132433 | JGI IMG/M metagenome (GOLD analysis project Ga0181581, IMG submission 132433) | Coastal salt marsh microbial communities from the Groves Creek Marsh, Skidaway Island, Georgia - 071404AT metaG (megahit assembly) | ecosystem: Environmental > Aquatic > Marine > Intertidal zone... | reverse complement strand
GTGAAGTAGTCGATCACCTCGCGCTCCGTCTTAAACTGCGGTTCGGCCGTCTTTTGACTCGCGACGACGTCGTTTTTCTTCGCGTCGTCCGACATGGTCGTCGCTCGCGTCGCGTCGGTCCGCCCGCGCGTCGGCGTGTGGGACCGAGGCCGCCGGGTTTCGTCTCGGTCAACGCGAAGGAGGCGCGAGGAGGCGACGCAAACTGACGCGAGTGATGGTACAACGAAAGACTGTTACAAATGAAAGGTGGGTATAAGCGTAGTACACGATGGTGATGTTTGGCGTTGAGTGAGGAGGTCGCGTTCAAAGTTTAGCGTCGCCGAGAGCGCTTCGCGAGACGACGAGAGCGTCTCGTGTGCGTGCGCTTCGGGGAAGCCACGGGCGATGAGCAGCGCACCTTGACCTCAATTTTCTCGTGTGGTTGCTGAGGTGCTTCGTCTTCATCATCCGTCACCTGATCGAACGCATCCTCCTCCGGCGTTTCCGTCTTGATCACCACCCGCTCTTTTGGATGGTTGTCTTCTTCGTCTGACGTGTGATCGAACTCTTCTTCTCGCGTTTCCGTCTTGATTATCGGCGTCTGCACAGGAGTTTGCACGTGTCGACGAGATGCTTCGTCTTCATCGTCCGTCACCTGATCGAACGCATCCTCCTCCGGCGTTTCCCTCTTGATCACCACCTGCTCCGGACGGATGTCTTCCAATGCCTGCGCTCGTTCTTCTCTCGCGTACCTCGACCGAGCGTACAGCGCGAAATGGTGAGCCTTAATATCTTCGAGCGGCTTACGCCCATATTTGTGGAACACACCGCGATTCAGAGATCGAATTGCGCCCTTGACGAAATCACCCGCCCTACCGTGTCTTTCGATCGGTCGGCCGTGTCTATCCAAATCATAGAGCTGCTGAAAAGTCATGACGCGATACGCGCCGTTCGGCTCGATGCGCCCGGACCCGTCGTCCCAACGTTCCTCGGTGTCACTCAAGCCGGGAAGGGTATCTGAACCCCAAACTTCATCGCCAAGTGTCTCGTGCTCGTCGCGCGGTTTGCGTCCGTTGGACCGCAAGTATTTCTCGAAGAGCGCCTCGGGGTCGCTCGCGTCGGCGATTCCGGCGAGCACGTCATCCGCGAGGCGCGCGAATCGCGCGTAGTACCCCATCGAGTCCATGCGAACGTCCTTATCGGCATATTGATACCGATTATCGGTGGCCCTCAAGGCATCAGCTTCCGCAACCTTTCGCAGGATGTAGTCGTGCGTCGAGTCTGAGAATCCGTCTAGAGGCTGCTCTCGCCGGAAGTAAATGTACTTGAATGCACCCTTGTCCAAGCCGGACGTCTTGTAAACCACGCGCGCGTTGGCCATGGGCAACCGCTCGAGCGTATCGAGCTCTCCGTAATTGCGAAACAGCATCGCGCCGAACGCGTCGCGTCGTCTCGTCTCGTCGTTCGAGGCGACGATTGACCGACGGCCGCCGCTGACGAGGACGTGTCGGAAAAAGCGCAAATCAATGCCAACCCATAACTTTTGTGATGTCTTCTCTTATGTAGATGAGTAAATATTTTTCGTGCCTCCGGGTTGTATATTACCGGCGTTTCGCCGTAACAATCAATACATCGAGTTGGCGCAGTGGAAGCGCGCTGGGCCCATAACCCAGAGGTCGGAAGATCGAAACTTCCACTCGATATGAAAATTTTTTGTGTTATATATCGTCGCGATGAGCTACTATTCTTCTATTTCCTCCTCACCGCCGCCTTCGCCGTCGCCGTCGCCGAAACGGAGCGTAGAGCCGTAGGTGGTGATGTTGCGCAGGACGAACGATTCGGCGAGAGTCTCGGGATTGGTGATGCAGACGTTATTCGAGTGTATCAGTTCCGGGGGTCCGTCGAGGTCGCAGTCGTCGTCCCACTCGTCGTCACTCGTCGGGGGACCGCGTTGAAGAAAATCTCGAATGGCGCGAGAGGCGTAGTTTGAGAGCCCACGCCCGAGTTCGGCGCCGTTTTCGTCCAGTATGCGCACGCTCTCTTGAACTCCAAAGTCTCCTTCGACCGACACGCAGTTGGAGACCGGTAACGCCATCCCGTTGAGCACAGCCTTGGCGCCGTCCTCGTCGACGCACACGTCGCCCTTGATGGGCACGGATAATAACCAACGCTTCTTCCCTTGCGCGCTCTTCTTTGCGGCTAAAAATATCGTACCGATTCCCGGTTTACCCTGTAACACGTCCTCTATCGCCGTCGATTGCACCGAGGCGAGACAAATCACCGTCTGACATCCCGCCGCGCTCGCGATTCTCGCCGCGGTGAGCTTGGTCACCATTCCACCCGTCCCCACGTTGGATCCCGCCCCCGAGTTCACGTCCACCTCGAGCGCGTTGATGTCTTCCACGATGGGAATTTTCATCGCCGTCGGATCGCTCGAGGGATTCGCCGTGTACAAACCATCCACGTCTGTCAATAAAAACAAATATTTCGCATCCACCAACGCGGCCACCTGCGCGCTCAGCGTATCGTTGTCCCCGAACCGCAGCTCCTCCACCGCCACCGTATCGTTCTCGTTCACCACGGGTATCGCCCCGAGTTCAAACAATTGCTCAAACGTTCGCCTCGCCTTCATGTACCTCTTCCGATTACTCAAATCTTCCAGCGTCAACAACACCTGCGCGCACTTCACCCCCAACGAGTTGAAGACGTCCTCATAGTACCTCATCAAGTGCGGTTGCCCGATCGCCGCCAACGCCTGTTTCCTCGCCAACGTCGGCTTCACCGGCCCGGGCTTGATGCCCATCTTCACCATCCCCGCCCCCACCGCGCCCGAGCTCACGAGAACGACCCCGTGTCCCGCGCGCTTCAGCCGTCCCACCGTCTCGCACAGCGCGCACAGTTGGGACAGGTGCAGGCAACCGCTCTCCGTCTTGAGCAGCGAGCTCGTGCCCACCTTGATGACGACGGTCGAACGTCGCGCGTGCATCGTCGTCTCCCCCTCGTCCGCCATTCGCTTCCGACGAGGGGGCGCGACGGTAGACCACCGTTCGGCTCGGTTCGCGCGACGACGCGTTTTGACGCCGCGGTTTCTCTTTTCCTGTGTCGTCGTCGCCGGTCCTCCATCCCTCCAGTCGAAGGCGCGGGCGGCGCGAGGGAGACGGATAGAGACGACATGCGACGGGCGTGCGCGGCGCCGAGGGCGTGCGCGCGGTGCGCGAGAGGGCGCGGACGCGAGGGCGCCGGTGCGCGCGCGGGTGGAGGAGGGCGTCGGGCCGAGGCGGTGGTGACAACGACGAGAACGACGACGGTAGGGCGGACGCGCGTCGTCGCGGTGCGAGGAGGGAAAGAGGAAGACGCGCACGCGCGTGGTGAGGAGGAAGAGTCGGGCGAGAGAGTCGACGAGGATTCGTTGGCGATGCGCGTGGCGATGGGTTTGTTGGATTTTTACAAGCGAGAGATTTCGCCGGCGTTGCCGAAGAGTTGTCGATTCGTACCGACGTGTTCCGAGTACGCGAGACAGGCGTATAAGAAATACGGTACGAAGAAAGGGTTCGTGCTCACGGCGTGGCGAATCATGCGGTGCAATCCGCTGGGAGGGAAAGGGTATGATCCTCCGATGTGGCCGCCGGTGCATCTGGGCTCGGATCCCTTTCGGTTGGACGACGAGCGGTGACGAGTCGTTGGATTGATTGTGTCTTTGATTGTAATAGTACACTAACTAATAGCGCTACTGCTAGATTTTGTCATTCTAAGCACGTCGGGACGGAGCTCTTGCTATCCGTTTCCAGACGCGCGCTGAGCAATACGCCGTAAGACGCGTCCGCCACGGTCGGCGCGCCCTTCGTCGCGGACCACGAGTCTGAGAAATCTCTGTTGATTGACTTGGACGTCTTCGGGGTCTTGGATAAGATTTCTAAAATCTTGGTCGCCGTCGAAGAATCGGCGCAGAGGGAAAACTCGCGCAGCCAGTGCACCGGTAGATGCGCCTGGTCTGACGGGCGTCCGGCGAGCGTCGACACAAACGCGCTCACCAACGACGCGCCGTCTCGATCGTGTTTCGTCGAGGAAAACCTCGAGAGTGACGATGAAAGATTTGGATCTATTCGACGTAAGCCTTGAGCGATCCTGTGCGCGATCGTGCGCGCCTCAACGTCACCGATAGCCGCGGAAGACCCGTCTTCGACCGCCGCGAGGACGAGCGGGATCAAAGCGTAGGAAATGAGAACGCTCAGTTCCACTCCGTTCCATCGATGATGGTCTGATAAGTTAGGGACGAGCATAGCTAGCACTCTCACGGAACGCGTGAAAGTGCTCGATTTGAACAAACCTTTGAGAACCAGCAAGACGACCTGATTCCACGAAATCTCGGGCGTGGGCATCTCTTCTGGAATCACGGAGAGCAGCTCTGAATAGCTCTCGACCATGGGTATTTCGGGGTAATATGAGCCACGAGGAAGAGGAGCGCACGATGTGATGACATCAAACGTCATACTTGAGTCGTCCAAAGGACACTTGTACAGGAAAATGCACAGAACGTCGATGGCGCAAGAGTAAAGAGCCTCGTCGTACGTCCTCAGGCACATTGCCCCGCACCAAAAAACGGGCGTATACATCAATACTTTATGAGGATCCATCCCCCACAGCGATGTACTGAGGGTCTTGAGTAGGAATTGCGCAAGATCACTCGACATTTCGCGTTTTTTCTCATCCAAGCTTTCTCCCGACATCGCCGCGCACATACAAGTGGCCGACAAAAGAGACGAGAAAGCCTCTTCATCGAGGGGCGCGTTGAGGAAAATTAACGTCTTCGCCGAGGCACACGCCAATGAGAACGAAGGCGATCTCAAAATCCATCTTCGCGCTTCACTTGCCCATCTTTGCGGTAAATTTTCATCCAAATCGATGGCACGTGGAAGAACATCGATGAGGCGTCTAATCTTGCTCAGCTTCCACGGCTGAGCATCGTCCTCGATGAAAAGTCTCGTCATCCGATACACGGGATCTTTTGTTTTTGACAGGGAAACGCCGCCAGATTTACCCACCGCCAAATTGCAAAGAAGTTCACCGCAGTGCTGTCGTACCACTGGCTGATTGACAACGATGAGCGTCACCACAACAGCGTGCGCGAGCACTGGTAAATGAAAGCGAAAATCTTCGCAGTGATCAATCGCGAGTTCAGAAAGGAGAATAATCCCAACATCCGCCGCAGAAATCTTCACAGGTTGCGATGATACATCTTTTGGCGCGACTTTGGATGAGTCACTCTCATCCGCGTCTAACGCGCGAAACGTGATGGTGTACACCAACTGATCTATCGCTTGTTGCGGAGACGTGCGCACGAGCCAGCCGCACGCAGCTTTTGCCGCTTTTAGAGTCAACTTGTCTCGACTCGTAGCGTCAGTTCTCGGAACTATTTCTTGCAAAAATCTGAGTGCCGGGACTACATTTCTCGGCTGGACCCCTATGGCCTCCCATAGTCCACTCAATGTCTCCCACTGCTGCTCCCCAAAATCTGTCGTTATTCGAAATAAACCGAGTAAAACTTCATCGGCTTTGCCAGTGGCTGTTAAGTGTGGAAGATGCAGGGCTGAGATCCAAGGAATCATAGCAGATGAGTACAGCTTAGTTCGGATGCGATCTTTTCGAGCTGCCTCATCGAGTTTCCTTTTCCACGTTTCGAGAAGAATTTCTTCAACGGGTTGCGTGTCCGTCTTGATGATGAGCTCACACTCTTCGCCGAGCTGCGCTTCATCTTTTATTTCTATACGATCGGTACGTTGGCGCTTGACACCGCATTTAGCTTGGATGATCGCTAAAAGCGCACCAGAACTTGATTGAACGTCTTGATCGGAACTCATTATCTTGTGAAGAGCCAACGCGATGAGCTGCGGAGTGGGAAGAGATTTCAACGCGAGTGGACCCAGCTCTGAGAGAATATTCATGTGAAATTTGGACAACTCTTCTGACGAAGAATAACACAAGTCCAATAAGCTCTCAAAGAGCGAACGATTTGCTTGCAACAGACGAAAAGTCACTCTTCTTGCCAACTCCACGCTCGAATCATTTGACAACTCGACGAGCTTGTTGACCCACGTCAACACTTGTTTCGGTGATTCCTTCGAGAAGTGATCTCCGGCGCTCAAGGAAGCCATCGCTTCTCTCGACGCAAAACTTACGTCACTTTCTGTTGGAACGCGTCTGTAATCGTAAGCAAATTCCTGAATCATCGTGCGAATGTATTCCCGCGACGTCGTCATATTCAGGTAAGTCGGTAGCAATGGATTCGAGGACTCTTGCCACTCGTGGAGATTTTTCCACAAGTTAGCCTGTGTAACGGCGGGAAGAGTTCCCACTTTTGCGCCATCATCGAGCACGAAGCTTAGGATGGTAGCCGCGGAGAATTTCAGTTGGTTTGTCTCTTTCGATGCCTGGGTGTGTGTCATTGTTTTCAAGTGGGAACACACCATCAGCGCAAAATCGACTGCGGCGTTCAAACTTTGTGTTGAATCAGGTGTCAATGCAAAAACTCCATTCACTGCATAATCTTGGTAAACTTGCCCAAATCGTATCAACATGTTGAAATCTTCTCGATTTGAGCGGCTCGCAAACGTCGATTTCATCAAAATATTTTGCGACGGCAATAGCGCCGCGAGTACCGTTGATTTGGATTGACTCGGTAAAACTCGGAAGAGTCGCATGATGGCGTCGGCTTCTCCAGCGGATTGGCCTAATCTAGGCATGATTGTCTTCAACAATCCCGAAAGAGAGCCTCTGTAACCGATAGTAACGATTTGCTGGGTGTCGTTGACGATACCACTCGTTGTTTCGGCAGAGCAAACAAATATCATATAATTGATCCAAAGGTTGTATTTGTACTCGGAAGGTTTGATCGGTACGACTAAATTCTTGCCATCTCCCTCGGCAACCATCAACGCTTGAATTCTTTGGTAGGCTTGCGCGTGCGCTGTCGTGTAGGCGGTACTGCACTCCTTCGCAGCGCCGTAGCTGACTTCTCGAATAAACGTGGAGAGATCGGCAATGTCCACATATTTCTTCAAAACTGAGTACACCGATGAACCCGACGCATTCACGTCACCTTTACTTTTTGAAATGATGAGCTCACGTAAACTTGAGATTTCTTTCAGAGCGTCCATGGCGTTTTGTCGAACAGAAAAGTCTGCGTCACAAACCAGCAGTAGGGCCGCTGCCTCTGCTCGTTCAACGTTGCACTGCAGAACTTGATTGCTTTCACTTTGAAGAGCGGTATTCCACGCTTGACAAACCTTCACGAGTGATGATATCGCTGAAAGTCGCTCGGCGGGCACGAAATCCCGTAAATTGAGGATACAGGATGATAGAGCCTGCAGCACGCCATCCCGAAGTTCGCTTTTCACTCGCATCACATGTAGCAAGAATGATTCTGCGTCATTTCTTACTACCACTGATGAATGCGCCATTTTTGTGCATGCAAAATCTATCATATCAGACGATATTTTACTCGGTTCGACGAACCGAGAACACGACAAAGCAGCGGCTGTGACTCCTGGCGAAAACAACGAAAGATTTGTCGTCGCCAGTTTTTGTAATCCATCATCAATGAACTCTGTTAAAATTGCATTCGACCGAACCTGATCGAAGTTCATGCTGCCCACAATATCGGCGCACACGACGCAGAGCGCTGCAAGCATCACATAGTCTTGTCCATCCTGAAGTAGCGCCATAATTTTGGTGTCTTCAAGCGTCCCCGTTCGTCTGAATGCCAAAGCGCATCCCGCGAGAACAAATGCACGCTCTGGTTCGTCCGAGATGACGCTCGTCCTTTTCAACGCTCGAACGCATGTCGCAAAACTTTGTTCCGCGAGAGCCACTACCTCAGTCTGTTCCGTGGAAATTCCCAAAACGATGCCTCGCACCGATCTGAAGAAACTCGATATTTTCAACTTCTGGTCAATGCCGTTCAAAATTCTACCTTCAAATATGATTCGCCACTGAGGAACCCGATCGGGTGGCGTCGTTTCTTGCGTGAATTCGAGCCCCGTGAGAGCTCCTAACAGTGGAAGTCCCGCTACCGTGTGCTTTTTCTCATTGTCATTCAACCACTTCAACACGTCCGCCTGTACCTTCCTCACCACAGAAACGTCAACACTTCCCCGTTCGGGCCGTTTACGCGACAGACATCTACATAAAATCACAGTCAACATCGTCGACAAACAGTGCCTGAAGTCACTCTTTCTGTAAGACGATCCCCACATCGTTGGATTGAATTCTTCCAACAACTGAACCAAGCGACCGTATTCACCCGAATCGAGAGGATCAACGGCGCTCATCGTGAACAGCACCCAGTACAACTCTTCGCGAAATATCTGACTATTTTGACGTGCTTTCAACGCAACCGACGCTTGTTTGATGAATACGTCCGGCACTATCGCGTACAAGCCGCGCGCGGCCAGAGCGAGTGTTTTCTCTCGAGAAGCGACGGCCGGATTCACAATCGCAACTTCGTCCATGATTTCCGCCCACATCTCTCTGTCCGGAGCCGCACCGAGCGTTTTCGCCAAATCACCCACGTCTTCCATCAGTGTCTGACACACATCGTCCCACACGCCTGCCGCCGTGGCGTCGCTCTTCTCCCTGAGCGCGCTCAGAATTTCGAGCACAGACAACCACCACAGTCGTAGTTTAGACTTGCTTCGCGTCGCCGCGCGCGCGCGCAGGAGCTGCGCTAACGCGTCCTCGTACGCCTCACACGACATGGACACCCGTTGCGCTCGGTCCATCTCCATCGAAGACGAAGTCCATCCGCACGACTCGATGGTTCGTTGCGTCTCCGTTAGCAGCTTTGACGTGGACGCTTGCGCCTCTTCAGCGTCGTCGAGCGCTAAGCGCGTCGTGAAGGATGCGACTAGATCGTCCACGTCATCGTTCGCGTGCCGATCCGCTTCCATCGCCGCGAGAGGGAGCGTCCTGGACGACGTCCGAAAGCGCTCCGTCTCCGGAACGAGGCAAAGACTGTGGATTATTGCGAGGCGCTCGGCGCCGTCATCAATTCCCGCGGGCGCGATAGCCAGACCGGTCGAACGTGGCAAAACGAGACGTGAAATGAAATGAAATAATTCGAGTCGTTACATGCTATCGATCGAAGACTACAGCGAGCAAATAAATCGGTTCAATACGGCTTGCGTTTGCGCAGGTTCAAGCGCTTGACGATTGATTGGGGCACGTAATCGATCCAAGTCGCGTGCGCGCGCCGGCGAGCGCGTTTCACGTCTAAACTCACCCTACGACCACTCGTCCAAGAATAAACCGACGCGTAATACAGTCCGACGATGAGGAAGACGAATACCATCGCTACATGGTAGCCAACGCTCGTCGTGTCGTGGTGCGAGCTCAACAGCTCAAAAATCCCGTCGACACCGTGACACGTCAACTGGTCGCAGTAATACTTGTTGAAGTAGACGCTTAATCTCTTGGCCCTGTCGTGCGTTGGACTATTGTCTTCCGGAAAACAATCCGACAACACTTGTCGACACTTTCCTTGAATTTCAAAGAGGAACTCTTCATCGCACCATATATGTTTCTTCCGCTCATTCTTCAAGTAGGAGTGATGCCTATCGCACTGCAATAAATCACAGTGATCTGCCAAACACACGTCAGCTTCTGGAGGGATCTTATCACCGTGTCTTCTCTCCATGTGTTTATCGACGTAGTACTCGCTCTTGAACACCTTGCCGCTGTACAGCGAACGCCAATAGTGTTTCGAGTACTTGACCGGCTCTTTGTGAGTCTCGTGCTCGTAGTACATGTCCCGAACTTGGCTTATCGGACACTTCGCATCGAGCTTGTACCTCGCAGCCTTGACGACGGGGTAGAAGAACTCATCCAAGACTGCTCGGGCGTGTCTCGATCGCTCTCGAGAGCACGCCGCCGCGCGACCGCTCGCGGTGCGCGCATCGTCAGACATGACCCGCACGTCCGTGATGGGGCGCGGCGCCTCTGGCCCGCGTCGATGAGATGCCGGGGCGCGCGCGGTGCACTGAGACTGGCTACGAACAGTTACAAACAACTCACCAACTTCGCTAAGCGCTACTTCTTCGTCGACCGAAATAAATCTTCAAAAGCGATGCGTTTCGGAGCGGATTTTTTAAATCGCGCTTCCATGGACTCTTTTTGGGATTGCTGACTCGAATCTTTCGCAGTTTGCGTTTCATCAGAAACGTTGACAACTTTGAAAGTCAACGTCTCCTTCAACTGCGCGCGCGCGTCGTCAAGCAGCGGACACGTCTCCGCAGTCGCCACGGATCGACCCCAGTCTACGTTTGAATCCAAGTCATCGCCGGTAAATTTCACGATGCCTTCGAGCGAATCTTTCGTCGTGAATCCGTCTCCTTCGTACCCGGCGTAACCGCTCTCGACTGTGCTCTTGAGCACTTCTTTGCCTAGCTGGCGCTCGAACACCTTTTGCTCCACCGTACCCGCCGTTATGAGGCGATAAATCGTGACGGGTTTCCTCTGACCGTCGCGCCAAATTCGTCCCATCGCTTGGCGATCGTGTGCAGGATTCCACGACACATCCATGAGGATCAGCCTATTTGCGCCGACTAAGTTCAAGCCAGCACCACCGGCGACGACGGAGAGTAGCATCACTCTCCCACCGTTGCCAGAGTTGAAGTCCTTGACTATCGAGGTACGCAAATCGACCGCGACTGTCCCGTCGAGGCGGGAAGTCGATAAATTCAATTTTTTGCAGATGTTTTCTGCGGTTGCGAGTGATGCGGAATACCCCGAGACGACTACAACGCGTTCGGTGGTATCGGCGCGCTTCGCAAGAGCTTCGAGTAGGTGGTGCAGCACCGTAAACTTCCCGGAACCAGCGGCGCCGCCTGGATACTCATCTGGCAAAGCTTTGGCCATCACGCGTTTCAACTCGTGCGCCGACGTTTCAGAGGCCGACGTACGGGAGAACTCGTCCGATTCAACCTCTGCATCCAAATCACTTTCCGCCTCGGCTGTCGCTTGCGCAGTCGCGTCAGCCTGAAGAATTTGATCGACTTCGTTCGCCGCCTGACGCAAGAGCCCGATCGCACACAAGGCCGCAGCTCCAGATGATCGGCTTTTATCTGCTGACGTCCACGATTCGACTAAGTTTGCCCCGGCTTCATACAGTTGCCTTTGCGCAGAGGTCAGTTGACATAAAACGACGAGTTCCGTCTTTTTCGGCAGATATGCCGCATTCGTAGAAGATTTCCGACTCAGGATTTTCCCCGCCGTTCGTCTGTTGAGCTCGGCGGCCATCTTACGACCGAGTTCAATCTCACTTTTGCTCGCTCCGCGTTCGTACTGCCTCTGAATCGGCTGCGTGAAGTCGCGTTGAAAGTCCTCAAGCGCTCCCAGCAATCCCGGCTGGGCGAAATCCAAGACGGACGCGTACTCGTTCAAATTATTTTGTATCGGAGTTCCCGTGAGCAACACGCGCATGGGTGCGTTTATTTCACGAAGCGCGCTCATCGTTTGTGAACCCATCGCGTTGCGCAATCTGTGCGCTTCATCGCACACCAAAAGATCAGGTTTCATCGCCGCTACTCTCGGTCCCAGTCGTCTCGCGGTTTCGTATGACATCACGAGCACCGGCCAACGATCAAAAGAACTCTTGGAATCCTTCCGAGGCTCCGCGCACCATCGATCGCACGCTCGATCGACCGCTTCTGCGTTTCCCTCCGCCAGTGACGCCTGCACGCGAATGTCTCCGAGCCATTTTTTAAATTCTGCGCCCCAGTTTCCTATGAGCGACGCCGGACAGATCAAAACGGCGCGTCGACACGTCGGTTTTCCGCGAGGTCCCTGCGTCAACATCGTCCACAACACGGCGAGAACTTGCAATGATTTACCCAAACCCATCTCATCCGCCAATAAAACTCCTCGAACGCCCTCGCACTCGCTCGTCGTGGTCGCCGTCGCGTCCATTCCGTGAAGCGCTCTGTACATCCATCTCGCGCCCTCGCGTTGATGCGCACGCAGTTTCCTCGCCACGAATGGATCGCACGTCACCCCGTCTTGATGCGTCGCGGACGATGCGAACGGTGAGCGCGCCTGTGCGTGCGTCTCGCACTCCTCTTCGGTGGCGAACACGAGCGCATCTCTCGCCTTCGCTTCGTGCGGCCCTCGGATGGTGCGCGCGGGCGCAACCGTTCCCATCTTCACCGGCGTGCCCTTCACCACGCCGCCGCCACCGGTCGTCGTCGTCGTCGTCGCGAGCGCGGCGATGGGAGATTCACACACGCGCGCGCCGTCATCGCACGAGGGCGGACGCTTGACGGGCGTCGACACCACCACCCCGGGCTCCATCTTCTGACGCGCCGAGTCTCTTTTCGAGTGCGCTCGACTTTGAGCGCGTTCCTCACTCGCCCGCCGGCGTCGCGAGCGCGCGAGCGCGAGTCGAAAACGCGCGGATGACGTCAAGCGCGACGTCTGCGCTGCTCGCGCGGATCGGTCGCGACGGTGACGGCGATGGCGACGGCACGACGGCGCGATTCGCGGCGAGAGGATTAGTTCGAGAGCTCGCGAGAGGTGGTCACGCGTCGACGAGCGCGCGCGCCGTACTGCGCGAGCTGTGCTCTGGAAACGCGCACGCGCAGGCGCAGGATGAACTTGCGCGAGGCATCGTGGACGTCGTGCGAGGACGAAGCGTGAGCGCGAGCGAATGCGCGGCGGAACTGACGAGCGGGACGGCGAGCGCGAGGACGAGCGCAAACGTCAGGGCGCTGACGAGAGCGATCGTAGACGTGTGCTGTTCGGATTTCGTGGACGATGAATTGATGCGACAGTGTGCGAACGGGAACGGTCATCCGATGACGCGCGCGCTGAAGGCGCACAGGGACTCTGGAGCCGGACTGCTCGAAGCGGTGTCGAACAAGCTCACGTCGGGGACGGTGAGGGACTTCGATGTCATGAGAGCGTTCATCTCGAGAGCGCTGTTGGAGCATCCAGCACCGGTACCGCGAAGTTCGTTTCCTGGATTACTGCACGCGAGATTGATGGGCGTGGCGAGCGGGTGTGGAGAGAATTCGAGCATCGTGTTACAGTTGTGCGCCAAACTGCTCGGAGCATATCGGACACCGACGAGTGAATCGCGCGCTTGGGTCGCTTCTATATCGGCGGACGTCATAGATACGATTGAATGCAGAATATACGACAGAGAGGACGAGTCCGCGCGTGAGCTAGTGCCATTCGTGGCGGAGGGATTGTTGCGACAAATACGCTCGGCGGCTCGCGACAGAGACAGCAGCCTCTCCTTCATCGGCGCTTTGAAAAGATTAAGTGCTCTAGGAGACATCAGTCTATGTGCAGAGTTGATACCATGTCTGTCGCAGATGCAAAGCGCCGACGATGCGGTGGCCTTGCTTGCACTTGTTGCGCCACATTTCCCAACCAGCGGCGCGGCAAGATCTTTGAGCTCGATGCACGCATCTTCAACCATGACGCTATTGACGGATTCTGGGGCTCGGTTGGCGTTATCACTGGGAACTCCACGGTCTGAAATGGAAACAAATACTAGCCATTGGCGAGATGGGCGGCCGATGAATGGATTCAAGACGCGGGAGAGATTCATAAGTGACGTGCTGTCCACGTCGTGGGATGCGAATTCAACAAATGAAGCGCTACACTCGTGCATCGCACGTGATTCTTCGAACTCTCTAGCACTAGAATTCGCGTGTCTTGCGCACCCTAGATGTTCTACTCGCGAAGATGCGGCAAAGGCGCTTGGTCGCAAGCTTGGAAGCAAGTTGAAGTTAGCAAATGGCACATCAAACATCACAGCCATTCTGATACGTCTGAAAGCTGAATGCGAGAGATCGCCGGACAGTCAAATCGCTAGATCCATTCTCTCGATCTTGTATGCGTTAGCTTCGGGGGCTTCAGATTTTATGGCCGTACCGGCGATTCTCCGCGCGATTTCACCGCTATTGAGCGTCAAGGAGGGAGAAAAGAGTCCAGATCCGCAGCTACATGCCCTCGCCTTAAGACTTTTGGCTGAGATGTGGATTCATAATCGTGAACTTGGACCGCGCTTGCGTGGCGCTCTTGAAGAAGCATCCATTTCTCAGGAGGAAGTCGTGGTGGTTGGATCTGCCGCTGCAGTCAGAGCTGCTGCCAAGTCACATCCCTTCAGAGCTGCGGAGCTGGTGATACCGATTCAGAACTGTTTAAAATCTAATTTCCCAGTGGCGCAGGCGTTGGCTCTCGAAACGATCGATATCATGTGCTCTCAAGATGCGTTGGACTTTTATCCAGCGTTGAAAGTCGTTGTGAAACATATATCGACCGTACCCGAGCACCCACTTGTCGCTGCAAAATGGTTGCGATTTGTTCAAAACGGTGGTCAAGACTGCGCTTCGTTTCCAGAGGCTGCGGGTACGCTTGTCGAAAAGATTTGGGAAGTGCTGGACTCTCGTAAGGAAGCTGGTGTACGTGTGGAAGCGTGGAATGCTCTGAGCAGATACGATCCAGAGTTTCTCGCCGAATTGCAATCACCTACAGTATCCATGATTGCCACCGCTGCTTTGTCTGAAGACTGTGGAGATTCGTTCAATAGTGCGGTGCAAGCTTTGCGGATCGTGGCAAAATATGAAGCTAATTTGTTGTCTCGCACCGCATTGTTAGCCAGAGAATCGCGGCAGACATCGCATCCTCCGCCGTCTGATCCTTTGATTTACAAAGTGACGCAAACCGTACCCCGAAAGTTACTGGACAGTCAACCGTGTGCCGGCGCGCACGTATTATTATTCCGTCCTCCGAAAAATAAGTCGGAATTCGAGCGAACGATGGATATGAAAAGAGAAAAGAGAATTCGCGCTGAGGCGTATCGGAACGAATTTAAGCGAGAGGTAAAGCGAATGGCGTGGGGTAGTTGGTGGCACGGTTCCGTCGCCATACAAACATGGGCTCGTTTTGCTCGCCGTTGGTTCGATGCAGAGATGTCTACGCGTGACGCTGATATCGAACTAGAAGAACTTCGCGCAGAGGTTCGTGCGAGTATCGGCGCTACGGCGATAGAAGCACTTCAAGACGTTTCGACTCCAGATGAACTGCAAAATGTTGTGTTGTTTCTGGCAGCGCCGGTTTTGGTTGGAGAAGGTTCAGACTCAATTGATTTGTTACTCTCTATAGTCGAGAAAAAGGAGTCGGTTATCGGTGCAGAGAAAGGTTTGTATACTGCACTTGGCGCCATCGCAGGGATTCTTCCAAACACCAGCGATTCACTCCGCCCAAACAGAGTTGCAGACGTTATAATTGCACGCATGTGTGACTCTCGCTTAGACAGTGCATCTACGATGGGTGTGGCCGCAGAAGCCCTTGGAATGATTTGCCACGACTTATGTGCGAATAGGCATCATGTTTCTTTGTCTTGGCGAGCAGATCTCGTCAGACGCATTTGTGGCTTTCTCTGCGAAGCCCTGAGTGTACTTGGGGCGTCAAATGCGCTTTGCGAGTTGAGACAATTTCAATCTTACGCATACAACATTTCGCCTCCAAACGGTGACGTCTCGGACGCAGTGATTGGCTGCACAAATGCGCTATGCAGATCTCTTTGTGCATTGGATGTGCTCGACGATGAAAACTGCAAAAGATACACTTTTCAAGTCATTCAAGTGCTGACGGATGCGTGCTCTCTCGGTAACTTCTCCGAGAGCATCGCTCTACCGATTGCGATCAGAAGCATCTTGACTCATAATCACACCATTGAAAGTGAAACAATCGCATTGAAAGCTTTGATGACGGCGAAAGAATCCAATGCGCCGATGATGTGCTCGGTCGCGGGTGCTGTGCTCGGCGTCATGCTTGATCACGGCTGCGCCGTGCCGATGAACATCAGTTTAGATATCATCACTAAAATATCAACCATGGTGCAAAATGATTCTACGACGTCTTCCGATCGCTCCACGGCGATTTTATCTCTCTCGGGCGTATTGGGAGTCACGTGGGACGCGACTGAAAGTGGTGTGATGAGTTGTGCCCCGAATGGGAATGAAGGAACAGAATTCACGGTGCCATTGTTCTGGGGTGGCGAAAAGGCTAAGATAGAAGCGAAGAATGTGTTGAAGACGCTTGAAAGCATCGCTCACGCGCCTGACACTATGATGCCTAGAGTTTTGAGAGATTTATCGGCATGGACACTTGCAAGAGTTTCGGACAAGGTTGCACAAACCGCCGTGATGGTTGGATCGAGAGCCAGCGACTCAAAGTCTGCAGTCTCCAAAGATACCGCCATCGGTTGCATGATGCACAGTGTATTAGAAGTTTCAAATAATCGCCCGTCAGAGGCTGAAATTCGAGCTGTTGCGATGGCTCTTGATGTATTTCAAGACCTTCCGCGTTTACCGAGCGCAGGATGGTCAAACGCCCTGCAGCGTTGGTGGAGAGTGGCGCTGTCCAGTAGCGACGAGTTTGGATTGGTAAAGGAGTTGCTTCAACGAGCATGCATCAGAATGTGTTACCATCATCCTGACTCTTTGATCGGGCGAGGATTATTAGAGTCTCTCGCAGGTCTTTCTGAAACGGAATTTCTTCATCTGTCTTCGGAGACGCAGCAACTAGTTTTGCAGAGTATCCCGTTCGCGTGCGCGCTGGGAATGGACAACAGACGGGACACAATCAGGCAATTCGTTCGGATGGCGCAACAGACGAACACTCCAAAAGACTGCGTCGTGTCGGTGTGGAAAGGGTTGAAAATGATTTCAGAAGGGGCGGTCGCTTCGGCAGCAGTGGAGGCGCTGACACCTCTCCTAAACCTAGACGAGACGGACATGTTGTCGCAAGTGTCCGCATGCGTCAGAGATCTCCATTCCACCGCCGTGCGAAATGAAATCTTAAAGCTATTACCTTTGGACATCAAGCCAGTAGTGTGCGCTCATTTGTTTCAAAAAGGACAAGTGACTTCAGAGACACTGACATCTTTGGCTACTTGGCCGAAATCGACGCGAGTGTTGACTCTGAAAGCTACGGCGGGTATCCTGCAAACATCATCGAGTGCGCTTCGCGCTCAGATGCTGCATGAGACCATCGGCTTAGCGCATGATGATGCTATTCCATGCATGGCTGTGCTCGCTACTGCGTGGGGACCTGCGGCTTCGTTACTTGCGCTGGCTTCGGTGGAGCAATGCGTGCTCGCTCTTCCTTTCACTCTACCGCACCTTCTTCGAAGCGAGTTAACGGGAATGATTGACGCGGTTGCGTCGGGATTGCTGAAAAATTTGAAAGGTCAATACTCGAGCATCGTCGCAGACACTTTACTAGAACTCAGACAGGACGTGACGGCCGCTTCTTTCGGGCAGATGGTTGACGTGCTTGATTACTAGCTTGTAATTCTAAACAATTTCTAATGATTCGCGATTCGACGAACTCGCGCGCCCGGTGGCTTGGGCCCAGCGTTTCGCATCCATCCGTCCCATGACCACCATTTCTTCGAGAATCTCATTCGATCCCGGCAGCAGAGCGTACCGGATAGCTTCCGAGTAATCCCAGCTCGGCTCTCCTCCAGCCGCATCTGGAGCTATGAGCAGACCTGCCGTGTTATCATGACCCCAATCCGACCAAAACGACGCTTGTTGAGCGAAGAAATCACCGGTTTCTTTACCATCGCCCGGTTCGGCTTTGTGCCATGCATCGAGGAGCGGGAATGCGCACACCCGAATGCAACCACTCGCCTGAGGCGTCGGTGTCAAATTGTGCCAACCACCATCAACGCACCACTTGCCCCGATATCTTCGCGCCGGCCATCCGCAGTACAATGGGATGTGACACGATGCCAAAAGTGCACCTATCAAGTCATCAAAACTCTCGAACTCAGATATTATTTCCCCCTCCAAGCTGAAAGTTGCACCCTCCTCTGATCCAAACTTGACGCTCGGCGAAGACACTGATATGAACAAATTCCCACGAGAACACCGTTCGTGCGCGTCAGACGGGAGCTCTTTTCTCAAAATTCGCTCGAGCACTCCGCCAACTCTTCCGATCACGCCATTCTTCCTACAATCTGCGAGCACATCCGAGAGTATGCGTTTTCCATCCTCGGGCGACATGCCACAAGCGTGTAAGGCTGCGACGAGAGACCCGGCAGAGGCGCCGGCGCAGGGCGTCTCCTCGCTGCGCATGACACCGATGTCGATGAGCTCTTCCCAAACGCCGACGTGATACGGAAAGAAGAATCCCGCGGCGGAGAACCCGACACCGTCGGCGGCAGAGGTCGTGGCTGTGGATGACGACGTCACGCGCCGTGCCTGAAGCGCACGACGCGAGCGTCGACTCGACGGCCGAGGCGACGAGCGAGACGCAGTCGACGCCGTCGCAAAATCGGTCGAGACGCGCGACATGTTCGGCGCGATCGAGAGTCGCCGTATGCGGTGTTCTCGTTTGTGACGGGAGAGGCGTCGGCGAGACGACTGGGCGTGGCGGAATCCTATCGCTCGAATTCTCGTTCACGACACCGACAGAGGCGTGAACAGTGTGCTTCAATGTGTAAATTCATTTAACAATGCCGCTAGAGTACTATACAACAGACGGGTCGACGGAACAGACTGACGGCGCGGTTCACCATCGAGTCACGTCAAATCGTCTTCATCGTCTTCAACGAAAGGCGCGCTTCCGCTATGTAACAATCGTTCAGAGACGAAGGGAGCCGACGCACCAGCCGTGACGACTGACTTGGCGTAGCGTCGGTGAACGAGCTCTCGGAAGAAATTGTTCACCACATCCAACTCGACGCGACCGAGCGCTACGGACGTTCGTAAGCCTCGACCCGGAGGAAGCTTGGCGAGCGCGCTCGACCCGAAGGACGATTGCCGACGATGCGTAAACTTCGATCCATCGCGCGCGACGTCACCGAAAGTGGCGGGAAGAATCGGATCCCCGCGATCGCCTCCTCTGCCGAAGACGTCGAAGACTCTATCGAAAAATCCGCGCGCCGCGGTGAAATCATCGTTTCGTCCGGCTCTCCCCTCTAAATCTATTTTATTCGCCACAATCAAACAAGGCACCGGGAGCCCACCGAATCCGTACATGACGCACGGCGATTCGGCGTTCGCGTACGTCTCCGCCGGTCGTTCCGTCGGCGCGGAAAACGACCCTCTCGCCGCCACCTCCCTCGCCCACGCCTCGCACCGAGCCCCGCTCGCTCTCGACGACGCGTCGTGCACGATGATCACCCCGTTGATCTGATCGTAAAATATCCCTCGCTCTCGCTTATACTGCCTATGTCCGCCGACGTCCCACAGCTCGACAAAGTACGGCGCCCGCGCGACGTCCTCCTCGTCCTCCTCCCCGCCCCCGTTCGACCTCGCGCTCTCGTCCCCGTTCGCGAGGATGACCTCCACTCGACACCCGCTCGTTCGCGACGCCGATCCACCCACCCCGACGCTTCCCTCCTCCTCGTCCTCCTCCTCCGTCGTCCCTCGCGCCCCTCTCGCCAACCATCGCGCGAGCGACGTCTTCCCCACCCCGGAATCCCCGACGACGACCACTCGCACCTTACGCGTCGTCGACGCGCTCGACGACGCCATCCCGCGCGCGACCGACGCTCGTCCCTCGCCTCGCCTCGCCTCGCCTCGCCTCGCCTCGCCTCTCTCCGCGCGCGCGCCCGCGTCGCGCCCTCCCGCGCCGTCCGTCTCCAACGACCGCGTCTTCCGTCGCCCGTGCATCGCACAGAAAGGGACGCATTCCTGAATCATCCCTCATCACTCATCTCACCAGTCACACACCTCCAACGAGTCCCCTGCACTAAACCCTCTCGGCGTCCCCCGATCGCGGATTTTCGCGCGCGCGAACGAACGAACGAACCGTCGGGGAAATCGTGCAAAGATCCATG
>Ga0181581_10001223_pt1 | contig 19857 bp, 23 predicted proteins | sample 071ome_22_FD_132433 | JGI IMG/M metagenome (GOLD analysis project Ga0181581, IMG submission 132433) | Coastal salt marsh microbial communities from the Groves Creek Marsh, Skidaway Island, Georgia - 071404AT metaG (megahit assembly) | ecosystem: Environmental > Aquatic > Marine > Intertidal... | reverse complement strand
TCGGACCGTCTTCCCCGACTCCAACCGAGTCGTGGCTGAACACGAACACGCACCGCACCCCAGAAAGAGCAGCCAGACGCACCGGAGGCTTCATGTAGTCGAAGAAGACGAAAAAGGTTCCGCCGACCGGCAACACGCCTCCATGCGAGGCGAGACCCACCATGATCGACCCCATCGCATGCTCTCGGATGCCGTAGAAGAGTTGACGCCCGTCCGGAGCCGACGAGGACATAGCGGTCTGCCCGCTCAGCTTGGCGCCCGTGTTTCCCGTCAGGTCGGCGGCGCCGGCTACGAGGCTGGGACAGACGTCGACAAGGGCGTCGAACACTTTCTGCACCGCCACTCGGGTGGCAATCTGCTCACCCCGAGCGAACGATGGCAATTCGGCAGCCGCTACAGCGGCACGCGAGTCGATCAGTCGATCCAGGAGCTCTCGATGAGTCGAGGCTTCGTAACGCGACTGCCACGTCATCCGCACCGACGTACCCCGACGGGCCTGGTCTCGGCAGGCGTCGACCACTTCGGTGGGCGCCCAGAACGGTTCGTCGGGAATGCCCATGGCCTGCTTGGTGCGTGCCACATGTTCGGCAGTGAAAGGGTTGCCGTGTGCCTCGTGTTTGTCGGTCCAGTCGGGAGACGGCGCTCCGACTCGTGTGCGAAGGACCAACAGTTTCGGACGATCGTCATCGGCGTCACGAGCTCTGATCAAGGCCGTTTCGAGTGCATCGAGATCATCGGCGATCTCGCCGAGTTCGACGACCGACCACCCATACGACGTGAAGCGGGTTCGTACGTCGTCGGAGCAGGTGAGATCGGTACGGCCATCGATAGTGATGCGGTTGTCGTCGAAGACGACGACCAGCCGACCGAGGCGCTGATGACCAGCGAGAGACGCAGCCTCGTGGCTCACCCCTTCCATCAGGCATCCGTCACCGGCGATCACCCACGTGTGATGGTCGACCAAATCGGCGCCGAGGCGCGTCCGCAGCTGGCGTTCGGCGAGAGCGAGTCCCACGGCGTTGGCCAAGCCTTGACCGAGCGGCCCAGTAGTGACTTCGACGCCCGGCGTATGGCCACGCTCTGGGTGACCAGGCGTACGTGAACCCCACTGGCGAAAGGCACGGATGTCGTCCATCTCGAGGCCTGATCCCTGGAGATACAAGAGCGCGTACTGGAGGATCGATGCATGCCCGGCTGACAGAACGAATCGATCACGATCGAACCAATTCGGGTCGGACGGATCGGCTTTCAGGACCCGCGAGAACAACACGTGTCCGAGCGGGGCAAGAGCCATGGCCGTCCCTTGATGTCCGCTCTTGGCCGCCAGGGGAGCATCCATGGCCAGACCACGAATGAGCGAGACAGCAGCCCGATCCATCTCCGGGGAGAGGCGAGGCGAGGCGGTCACGATGCCGACTGTACTTCGTCGACCGCGTGCGGATCGTTTCAACTCGGTGGAAGCAGCGTGAAAGGCACGATGGTCCACGGTCCACGGTCGATGCGACAATGTGCGTACACGGTGCCGTACTCGTCGAAAGTCAGTTCACCCTTGACGAGTCGATAGGTGAACTTGCCCGGGTCGACCGTGAACGGGCTGACGTTACGGGCTACTTGTTCGCTGTCCTCGTCGAGACCACGGCGAAACACCACTTCGAAGACCCCCGCCCCCGGTCCGTCGGGCGGACAATGGATCAATGCCACGAGATGAGGATCGATCGTGACCGGTGCTGGACTCGGGGCGGCCATCGAGAACATGGCCCCCGTGATGTCGAGACGCGTGCTCGGACCTGGAGCCTGACGAAGCTCGAAGTTCTCGACGAACAGGGCGGAGATGATCTGCACGGCGTAACGATCAGAGACGAACGGACCGACCGACGAGGCGCACCTTCGCCAGACGGAACCAGGAGAGGAGGCGAATCACCCACCATCCGAAATCGATTTCGAACCAGCGATGCGACAGGCGGGCGGACGTCGGTGCGGCGTGATGATTGTTGTGCAGTCCCTCTCCGGCCGTCAGAAAAGCCAACCACTGCAGGTTGCCGGCTCCGTTCGGGTATGGCCGACGGCCGAAGTGGTGACCCATACCGTTGACCGCCGCCGACGTCGCCAGATACAGATTGGCGTGGATGAACGCCGCCAACAGTCCGGACCACGGGCCGAGAATTGCAACCAGGATGGCGATTCCTATTCCCAGACCGACGAGGGATCGATCGAAGAGCCACCGGTCCCATCGATCCGCCGGCAAGTCGCGGGCGTGTCGCGCAACGAGTTCTGGCTCACGAACGGCTCGCCGGTACAGAGCAACATTCGTCAGTTGCACCCGCCACCATCCGAGGAGGACGGGGGAGTGCGGATCTCCCTCCACGTCGGTGTACGCATGATGCTTCCGATGGACGGCGACCCACTGTCGAGGTCGGATTCCGGTGGAGATCCAGACGAGAATTCGACAGACCGCACGCACTGGTGAGGCCAGCGCCAGAGCACGGTGAGAAAGAGCACGGTGCAAATACACGGTTGTGATCAGATTCGCCAACATCGTGGCGGCGAATCCAGCGACGATGGCTGTCAGAACGATCACCATGCACGAAACTTAGCATCGGAGCCAAAAGACTCTGTTATGAAAGAGTGCGTCATGGACACTCCCGCCGAAACCGCACGCTCCCGGCTGCATCCACCAGTCGACACGTCCGTTCGAGAACGGTGGATGAAATTCGGCAAGTGGGACCGCGTCTATTTTCCTCAGCTCGTCGGAATCGAGGTGGTCGACGTTCGACAGGACTACTGCCGCATGTCGATGCCTTTCCGATCCGAACTCGAGCAACCAATGGGAATAGTTCACGGAGGTGCGATCGCTACATTGCTCGACGTGGTCGTCGTGCCGGCCATCGGTACCGGACTCGAGCCCGACGTGGGCTACTCGACCGTCGATATGCACGTTCAATATCTGAACGCTCTGATCGGCGAAACTGCGGTTGCCGAAGGATGGGTCGTCAAACGCGGTCGGTCGCTCGTGTTCTGTGACGCAGAAATAGTGGGGGAGACTTCGGGCAAGACGATCGCCCGAGCATCACTCACGTATTTTCTGGTCCCGTCACGGCCGTACAGTCGCTGACGTCAGCCGAGACCGAGAACCTTCAACGCGTTGTCGCGCAAGAACTTGGGCCAGACATCTTCCTTGAACGGAACGTGCGGCATGTCACCGAAGATCCGCTCGTAGGTGAGCCCCATCGGCCAGTAACCGGCGTAGATGATGCGGTCGGAACCTCGCGAGTTCGCATAGTCGATGATGCGGGGGTCGTAATGCTTCGGAGCGAATGCCGAGGTCGAGTAATAGAGATTCGGCCATTTGAGCATGAGTTTCACAGCCAACTCGGTCCAGGGCTGGCAACCGTGCCGAGTGACGATGTTCAGTTCAGGGAAGTCGTAGCACACGACGTCGAGCATCTCGACGTGCTGGCACATGCTCGGCACTCGTGGACCGGGAATCCCGGCGCAGATGAAGATCGGAATACCGAGCTCGGCACAAACCGAGTAGATCGGGTACCACCGCGCATGATCGATGGGCACTTGCGGCGTGCAGCCAGCCGGGAAGGTGCCGACGGCCTTCAGCCCGTACTCGTCGTACAGACGACGGATCTTTCTGACCTCGTCGACACCATTGTTGGCATCGGCGCTGCAGGATGGAATGAATCGATCCGGGTGCTCTCGCATGGCTCGGGATCCGGGATCGCCTTCGATACCGATCATCGAACGCTCGATGCCGAAATGGTCCATGGTCGCCAACGCGACATCGACCGGGTCGAGATCCTTCTCTAAAGCACCGGGCACGTTGTGTTTGAAGAGGTATTCGACCGGAAACATCGTCTCTTTGCTCGACTGCTCCTTGATGTTTCCTCTGAAGAACTCGTAGAGGCGTCGAGGATCGGGATCGGGAAAGCCCATCATCGTCTCGATGATCCCGATCGACGAGAAGTCAGGAATCACGACGAAGCACCCAGATATGCGAACCCGTTGTCGCGCATCACTTTCCTGATTTCGGAGTCGGTGAAACCGGCCAGATCATTCTTGAACGAGGTGGGAACTGCGAGGCCTTCTGCGTGCGGGAAGTCGCTCCCGAATAGAAGTCGATCGACGCCGATGCTGTCGGCGAGCCCTCGCAGATCGTCTTCATAGAAGGGTGCGACCCAGACCTGTTCGCAGAACTGTTCGACCGGATCCTTGGCGAAATGGAATGGCTGAGCGGAATAGGCCTTCTTGAATTTCTTCACGAGGTTAGGAACCCAGTCGGCCCCGGCTTCGATCGACGCCAATCGGAGCCGTGGATGGCGGGAGAGAACGCCATGGGCCACGAGTACGGCGAACATGTCGAAAGGAGCGCGATCACTGGTCATGAGGCGCATGGGCGACTGCCGGAAGGCCTCGAATTCACCGGTCGGCTCCCAGTCGTCGATGTAACGCCCGTAGCCGGCGTCTCCGGAATGGAAGGCCACCGAGACCCCGGCCTCGGCCAGACGTGACCAGAAGGGATCGAAGATCGGGTCGCCCGGAGATCTCGTACCACCTCCGGCCACCGGAGCCGGCGACGTTCGCATGACGACGACCCGCGCACCCTGCGCAATGGCCCAGTCGGCCTCGTCGACGGCCCACTGTGGGTCGGCGAGCGTGATGTAGGGGGCGGCAAAGATGCGCTCCTGGTAGTGGAGGCCCCAATCGTCGTCGACCCAACGATTGAAGGCTCGGAACGCCGCACACAAGGCCGGGACGTCGTGCTTCAGCGATTCCTCCATTCCGACGGCGAGAGTGGGGAAGAACATGGCGGCTTCGACCCCCTGCTCGTTCATCACCTCGAGGCGAGCATCGCGGTTGCGATAGGCCGGGCTGATGGGGTCGAGCTCTCCGAAGAGTTGGCGCATGTCCTCTCCGGACACCCGACCGCGGAAGTAGTCGTCGAGGGCCCCGGGCTTCGACACCGGATCGAAGGTGGGATTCGGAATGAAGCGATTCACCCGGCCGCCCACCAAGAGGCGCTTCTTTCCCTTGATCTCGGCCCATTGCATACAACGTGACGCCATGTCCGCCGGGATGTAGCGGATGAAAGCGTCCTCGGCCTCGTAGTAGTGATTGTCGGCATCGAACGCGGCGAAACCGAGATCAGGCCGGGGGGTGACGGTCGTGGTCGTGGGCATGATGCCTCCTTCGGACGACTCCGACGGTAGCCCCCGGACGAAGTACGTTGCGAGTGTGTGCGGTCGATTCACCTCCCTCACACCCCCCGGTGAACTGGCTCAGTTGTTCCAGACCGAGCCAGCATCGGACGACGTCGCCGGATTCGGTCCGAGCTACAACGTCGCACCCACGACCCGAATCCTCGCCGTCGCGGTCGATCGTGAAGGGCGCCGACGTCTCGGCCGATTTCAGTGGGGCCTCGTCCCGTCGTGGGCCAAGGATTCGTCCGGCTCGGCGCGACTCGTGAATGCCCGCTCGGAAACTGTTTTCGACAAACCCTCGTTCCGACACCTCGTGCCGAGCCGACGGTGCATCGTTCCGATGGACGGGTTCTACGAATGGCGAACCGTCTACGAGGCTCCACGTCCGGCGAAAGCTCCGAAGGAACCGGTGTACATCACGCGCCGAGACGGTCGTCCTCTCGCCGTGGCCGGACTCTGGTCGTCCTGGCGGGCCGATGGCGACGCACCGTGGCTTCATACGTGTTGCGTCCTCACCACCGACGCGAATGCAGCGATCGATCCGATTCACGATCGCATGCCGGTGATCCTCGAGGAGGAGGACTGGAGCACTTGGCTCGATCCCACGTTGTCGGATCGTGCGGAGTTGACCGCCTTCATGGTTCCGGCATCCGACGAGATCATCGACGTTCGTCCGGTGAGCACCCGGGTCAATTCAGTGCGAAACAATGAACCGTTGCTTCTCGACCGGATCGACTGACTTCAGGTCGTTTCGAACCCGACGAACCGAATCAGACGACTTCGGACCGACCGGCGGCGCGTAACTCCGTTCGAATCCGCTCGGCCCACCCCTCGAGATCGTTACGAGACACTGACGACGCCGCATTGGCGAAGGACAAGTTGTGCATCCCTTCGGTCGGAATCACGTGAATGTGAGTGTGGGGGACCTCGTACCCGGCGACGACCAATCCGACGCGCTCGCAGTCGAAAGCCGCCTGTTGGGCACTACCGATCACATGGGCCACCTCGAAAAGACGTCTCGACAGCTCCGGCGGGCACTCGATCCAATGATCGATCTCGGCGCGTGGGACCACGAGAACATGACCGGGCGCCATCGGATTGATCGACATGAAAGCGACAACCCGTTCGTCTTTCCAAACGAAGGTGCCGGGGATGTCCCCATCGATGATCCGTGTGAAGATCGTAGGCATCAGACCCAGCCTCCAGATGCAGCGAAGACGTCACCGATGCAGTACGAGGACTCGGGACCGGCGAGAAAACGTACGACTTCGGCAAGTTCACTCGGGGTCCCCATCCGGCCAGCCGGGATCTGCATGCGAATCGCGTCGAGGACGAGAGGGTCCATCGGCGACAGAAGTGGCGTGTCGATCCAACCCGGACACACGGTGTTCACGCGAACTCCGAACGGCGCGACTTCCTGGGCGACCGACTTGGAGAATGCGACGATTCCCGCTTTGGCTGCCGCGTAGTGAGGTGCGCCGGCCATCGGCCGGAGTCCGAGAATCGACGACACGTTGATCACCGAACCCGATCGGGCCGGGGTCATGTGACGCAGGACGGCTCGCGTCCCATGGAAGACCCCGTACAGATGCACGCGAATCATGCGATCCCAATCCGCGTCAGTCAGACCGACCGTTGCATCGGTAGGAATCAGTTCGTCGGTTCGCCCCTCCATCCGCTTCATCTGATTCGCGATGCTGATCTCGGTCCGCTCAGGTGACGCGGGGGGAGCGATGCCGGCGTTGTTGACCATGACGTCGATGCGTCCGTGGTGCGACACCACCCGGTCGACGGCCTCGTCGACAGCCAGAGAATCGGCGACGTCGAACACGGCGACCTCACCTCCGATCGAGGTCGCGACTCGCCCGGCCGAGGCTTCGTCGATATCGGCGACCACGACGTGGGCCCCGTCGTCGGCCAATCGCTGGGCGAAGGCCTGGCCGAGGCCCGAGCCACCACCGGTGACCATCACGACCCGTCCGTCCAACAGTCCACTTCGCATGGCCGAACCCTAGACCCGGGCCCCGGACCGCGGACACGGTCTACTGTCGTGACGTGGACGACACGACGCCGAGACGGGAACCGGACCAGCCGCCGTGGAACGTCTGGACGTGGCCGAATCTGATCACTCTCGTCCGTTTGTGCTGTTTACCCCTCTTCTTGTGGCTGCTTCTCGGCCGCGACGACCGAGCGTGGTCGGCCTGGCTGCTCGGCGCGCTCGGCGCGACCGACTGGGTGGATGGATGGGTCGCCCGGCGGTTCGATCAAGTGAGTGAATTCGGCAAGATCTTCGATCCGACTGCGGATCGACTGCTTTTCATCGTGGCCATCGTGGCGATCATGATCGACGGGTCGGCTCCTCTGTGGTTCTGCGTCGCCGTCCTCGTGCGCGAAGTGGCCTTCGGAGGCACGGTGGCGTTGCTGACTCTCGTCGCTGGAATGGAGCGCTTCGACGTGACATATCTCGGAAAGTGGGCCACCTTCATTCTCATGTTCACCTTCCCGGGCTTCGTGATGGGCGAGAGCTCTCTCGGTATCGCCGATGCCTTCACGGTCGCCACATGGATCATCGGCCCCATCGGCCTGATCCTCAGTTACATCACGGCTTTTCAATACATTCCCGTGATCCGTCGAAGCCTCGCCCGCTGACTCGACTCCACCAGAAGGCAGGCTGAAGGGCCGGGTCGTTTCCACTAGAATCGCCGTATGTCCGTTCCCGATGGCTTGCTGTACTCAGCCGATCACGAATGGGTACGCATCGACGGGACGACGGCTCGAGTCGGTATCACCGACTATGCGCAAGATGCACTTGGCGACGTCGTGTTCGTTCAGGCACCGACCGTCGGGGCGTCGGTCACATCGGGGGATTCCTTCAGTGAAGTCGAATCCACGAAGTCGGTCTCGGATATCTATGCACCTGTCGACGGTGTGATCGCCGCCGTGAACGACCGACTCGACAGCGAACCGGCCCTCGTCAACTCCGATCCGTACGGAGATGGCTGGCTGTGTGAGATCACCATGTCGTCGACCATCGTCGATCACTTGATGTCTCCGGCCGCTTATCAAGATCTGATCGGACACTCGTGAGCAAGGTCTTCTGCCCGTCCTGCGGCAACCGAGTGAGTGGCGACTCGACTGCGTGCCCCTCCTGCGGCACACCGACCGCCGATCCCGATCGAACTCAGGTTCTCTCCCGATTGGTCCGAGAGCCCTCGTTCGGCGAAGGCAACGGGGGTACAGCACTGCACACCGGAACCGCCGCGTTGATGGTGCGGTCGGGCCCTCAGGCCGGTCAGCGTTTTCCACTTCAGGAGTCGAGTACCCGACTCGGGCGTCACCCCGACAGCGACATCAGCCTCGACGACATCTCGGTGTCGCGTCGCCACGCCGAGATCCGGCGAGACACCGACGAGTACGTCTTGCGCGATGTCGGATCGTTGAATGGAACCTACGTCAATCAACGACGCGTCGATTCGGTCGTACTTCAACAAGGCGACGAAATCCTGATCGGCCGTTTCCGCCTTCTCTTCATTGCGTCGTCGGAGCTGACGTGAGCCAACGGTCCACCGCCGAACGTCCATACCTGTCGATCGGCGAGGTACTCGGACTCCTCCTCGAGGAGTTTCCCGACATCACCATCTCCAAGATTCGCTTTCTCGAAAGTCAGGGACTGATCGTCCCCGAAAGAACTCCTTCGGGCTACCGCAAGTTCTACGACGACGATGTCGAGCGGTTGAAGTTCATCTTGCGTGAGCAAAAAGAGAACTTCTTGCCGTTGCGGGTGATCAAGGATCGCCTCGATACACCCCCCGAAGGGACGACGCGACCCGACTCCGAACTCGTTGCGTCCATGGTGACGACTGAGGAAGAAGCGGTGTCGGCGAATTCGCAACCCAGTCACCCGAGCCGTCGCAAGCTTCGCCCTGAAGTGATCGTCGACAAGACTCCGCGTCGTCCTGCGCCTCCCGATCCTTCCGATTCCATCGGCCGCCCAGCGACCTATACGAGGACCGAAATCCTCGAGGCCTCGGGGCTGGACGAGAGCGACATGGCTGAACTCGAGAGCTACGGCCTCGTCGGGGGAGGGGACGGCAAGGCTCGTCGCACGGCGGGCATGTTCGACGAGCACGACCTGGCCATTGCCGAGGTCGCGTCTGGCTTCCTCGAAGCTGGAGTCGACATTCGTCACCTGAAGGCCTGGAAGATCGCCGCCGACCGAGAGGCTGGACTTCTCGAACAGCGGGTCTTGCCGGTTCTCAGGCGTCGCACTCCGGACGCCCGAACGGAAGCCAACGATCTTCTCGACGATCTGTCCGATCTTGGAGGACGTCTGCGAGCGATTCTCGTGGCTCGAGCCATTGGCACTCTGCGCGAACCGCGCGCTGAGACGCGCTGACCTCCGTTCGATTTTCCGACTACTGTCGGGTCATGGTCGCCATGGAACTGGTGGGTGTACGACTGGAAATGCCTGGTCGGGTGCATGTGGTGTTCCTGCGCGAGCGCGACGGCGAACGTCGCGTCCTGCCCATCTACATCGGTGAACCGGAAGCGGCGAGCATCCAGTTGGGCCTCAACGGGCGGACGCCTCCGCGACCACTCACTCATGACCTCGTCCTCGATCTTCTCGGCGCTCTCGGTTCCGACCCTTCCCAAGTCGTGATCACCGACGTCAATGACGGAACGTTCTTCGCCGAGATCCATCTCAATTCCCGTCAGGGCTCCGTCACGGTTTCGGCCCGACCTTCCGATGCCATTGCCGTGGCCGTCCGAGCGGGATGTCCGATCATGTGCGACGGAGACGTTCTCGACACCGCTGGGCGGGTCGCTCAGTTCGACGACGAACCAGGCGAAGGTGAAGTTGATGAACTCGTCGACGAGTTCCGCGACTTCATCGACAGCATCAAACCCGAAGACTTCGCACCCTGAGCAGGTACGTCGACGAGTCTCGACGCCGATGGTTGACGTCGTCGCGTCGCGGCCGTACCCTGCCATTCCCGATGCGCAGGACGGCGCGCGTCAACGACCAGGCGAGGGCGACGTGACACTCACATTCTCGGGAACCCAGGCAGCCGACGTCGTCGGCATCAGTTACCGCCAACTCGACTATTGGGCCCGTACCGACCTGGTTCGCCCGTCGATCGTCGACGCCAAGGGAAGCGGGTCCCGTCGTCATTACAGCTACCGCGACCTCCTCGAACTGCGCATGGTCAAGAGCCTGCTCGACGCCGGGCTGCGTCTCGAGTCGGTCCGAGAAGTCTTCGATTACGTGCGGCGCCATGTCGACGAAGACATCACCTCGGCTCACTTGGTGATCGACGGCTCGAGTGTCGTGCTCTGCCAAGGCGACGATCTCATCGACGTCGTTCGTCGTGGCCAAGGCGTACTCAACTTGCTGCCTATTGCGCATGTGAAAGAGCAAGTCGACGGACAGATCGTGGCGCTCTTTCCCGAGATGGCCCAGCTCGAACGACGCGCCGTCTGAATCGGATGAACCGGTCGCCCCTCCACGACGTTCACGGTCGTCTGGGCGCCAAACTCGTTCCGTTCGGCGGGTGGGAGATGCCCCTTCAGTACCCGGCCGGCACCATCGCCGAGCACCAGGCCTGTCGTGAAACGTGCGCCGTCTTCGACGTGTCACACCTCGGTACCGTCCGCGTCGCAGGCGACGGAGCGTTCGAGCGTTTGCAGCGAGCGTTCACGAACGACCTCGCGAAGATCGGTCCCGGTCGAGCGCAGTACACCCATCTTCTCGACGAGGACGGTTCGGTACTCGACGACATCATCGTGTGGTGGCTACCTGACGACGGGTCCGGGGTCGACCGGTTCGACGTGGTGCCGAATGCTTCCAACACCACGCGCGTGATCGATGTCATCGGGGGAGTCGACACGACGAAGACCCGGGCCGTGATCGCCGTTCAGGGGCCAACCAGCCGCGACGTATTGGCCCGCGTGTTTCCTGCGGCCTCGACCGTCGGACGCAATCACGTCGCCTGTGTCGACTGGAACGGAATTTCGTGCACGGTGGCCGGCACGGGTTACACGGGAGAGGACGGAGTCGAGATCGCAGTGCCCTCAGAGCATGCCGTTGAACTCTGGGACGCTCTTGTCGAGGGTGGTGCCGTCGCTGCCGGCCTCGGTGCTCGCGACACTTTGCGACTCGAGGCCGGGCTTCCATTGCACGGGCACGAGCTCGGTCCGGGAATCACTCCACTGCAGGCCGGACTCTCGTGGGTCATCGCGTGGAACAAGGAAGATTTCGCAGGGAAAGGAGCACTCGAGATCGAACGCGACAACGGACTCACGCGTCGTCTCGTCGGCATCACGATCGAAGGTCGTCGACCCGCACGAGAAGGAGCAGCGGTCTCGGTCGCCGGACGTCAGGTGGGTGTCGTCACGAGCGGGAACTTCTCACCGACGCTTGGTCACGCCATCGCGCTGGCCTTCGTCGAGGCAAGCGTCGATATGGGCAGTGCCGTCGACATCGACGTCCGCGGTTCCACAATCACCGGCATCGTCACGTCGACGCGATTCGTGCACCGAGGCTGATCTGTCCTTACTTCGGGGGAGTTCGCACTCCGAAGAGTCCACCGGCCGATTCGGCGAATTGTGCCAGTGGACCGAGACGAGTCGCCAAGTCTCCGAGCGTCGCAACCGCTTTGGCCACGTCACCCGGGAGAGATCCCACCTGACCGAGTAGACCATCGACCCGCTTCAACGTGGCCGTGACTTGAGGTACGACGATCCGGACGGGCTCCTCGATCTCGTCGAGTAGGGCGTTGACCCGACGTGCCACAGTGTTGATCTCACGCATCGTGTCGTTGAAGTTGGCCAAAGCCTGCACCATTTCGGCTGTCACCTGGGTCGCGGTGTCGACCGCGCGGCCGGCCAATGCGATCGGATTGACTCCTCCGAGAAGGGACAGCAGGTCGTGCATGCCGTGGCCGCTGTCGGAGCGGGACTGCGAACCGGCTGTGCCAGCGGTCGACCCATCACGATCGGACGACGTCGATGGTTCCGCCTTTTTCGTGGCTGACGACTTCGAGGTCGACGACTTCGCACTCGACGAGGACCGCGACTTCGTCGTCGATGCGGCGGACGACGCTGATTTCTTGGAAGCGGCCATGGCCCTCAACTTAGCGGTCGAGGTCAGGCGTACGACGAGAGGGGCTCACAGGTGCACACGAGGTTGCGGTCACCATGGGCGGCGTCGATTCGACCAACCGGGGCGTGATACCACCGAGCACCGGCTGGTGACGCCACGTCACGTGGGTAGACCCGGTCCCAGGGTCCGACGAGGTCGTCGATGGTGTGCGGAGCCAGACGCAAAGGACTGTCATCGATCGGCATTCGCCCGGCTTCGATCTCGTCGATCTCGACCCGAATCGCCGCCATGGCATCGCAGAAGCGATCGAGTTCGCCTTTGGCTTCACTTTCTGTCGGTTCGATCATCATGGTTCCGGCGACCGGAAAGCTGACCGTGGGCGCGTGGAACCCGTAATCCATGAGACGTTTGGCGACGTCGTCGACCGTGACTCCAGTGGCCTTCGTGATGGGTCGCAGGTCGATGATGCATTCGTGAGCCACGAACCCAGCAGCTCCTGTGTAGAGGACAGGGAAGTGCGCCGACAGACGACGAGCCATGTAGTTGGCGTTGACGATCGCTGCTTCGGTCGCTCGCCGAAGTCCGTCAGGTCCCATGAGACCCATGTACATCCAGGAGATGGGAAGAATTCCGGCCGATCCGTACGGGGCCGCCGACACCGGTCCGACCGGATCGTCGTCACGCCGAGGGTCGCCCGGCAAAAAAGGCGCCAGATGAGCGCGTACGGCCACGGGACCGACTCCGGGTCCGCCACCACCGTGGGGAATGCAGAACGTCTTGTGAAGGTTGAGATGGCTGACATCGGCACCGAACCATCCCGGCCGAGCCAAGCCGACGAGAGCGTTGAGGTTGGCGCCGTCGACGTACACCTGACCACCGGCTTCGTGCACCATGTCACAGAGTCGCACGATGCCTTCTTCGAACACTCCGTGCGTCGACGGGTACGTCACCATCACGGCCGCCAAGCGCTCGCGATGCTCGCCGATTCGTCGATCCAAGTCGGCCAGATCGACGTTTCCGTCCTCATCACAGGCGACGACGACGACGCGCATACCGGCCATCACGGCACTCGCCGCGTTCGTTCCATGAGCACTCGACGGAATGAGGCAAACGTTTCGGTCGGAGTCTCCACGTGACTCGTGGTAGGCCTTGATGGCCAAGAGTCCGGCGAATTCACCTTGACTGCCTGCGTTGGGCTGAAGACTCACTGCGTCGTATCCGGTGATCTCGGCGAGAGCATTCTCCAGATCGTCGATCAGCTGCCGGTAGCCGATCGTTTCGTCATCGGGGGCGAAGGGATGAATGTCGGCGAATGACGGCCAGGTGATCGGCTCCATCTCAGAGGTCGCATTCAGTTTCATGGTGCACGAGCCGAGCGGGATCATCGTTCTGTCGAGCGCAAGATCCTTGTCGGCCAGACGGCGTAGATAACGAAGCATCTCGTGCTCGGATCGATGAGAACTGAAGACCGGGGCGGTGAGAATGCGGTCGGAACGGAGTAGATGTTCGGCGACACCCGATCGACGACCGTCGTGCGCCTGTAGGTCGTCCGCTGTGAGCGCGACTCCTGTCAACGCCGAAACGAGACCGGCCAATTCGTCGAGGGTCGTACATTCGTCGACCGTCAGCGAAACCGACGTGCCATCGACCGGGCGGATGTCGAAGCCGGCCGCTCGGGCCGCCTCACACACCTCATCGACCGACGAAGTCGGTTCGGTGCAGATGGTGTCGAACCACGTGTCGTGCCGGATGCTCCAACCCTGCTCTTCGAGCACCGAGGCCACGATCGAGGCCAGACGATGCAAACGTTGTGCGATCCGTCGCAACCCGTCGGGGCCGTGCCAGGCGGCGTACAACCCGGCGATATTGGCCAGAAGCGCTTGTGCCGTGCAGATGTTGCTGGTGGCCTTCTCGCGTCGGATGTGCTGCTCGCGCGTCTGGAGGGCGAGACGAAGCGCAGGTCGGCCGGCACGATCGGTGCTGACGCCGACGAGTCGACCAGGAAGCGTGCGGGCGTGCTCGTTCGACGTCGCGATGAAGGCGGCGTGAGGCCCTCCGAAGCCCATCGGGAGACCGAATCGTTGTGCCGAGCCGATCACGATGTCGGCTCCGAAACCACCGGGAGACTCGAGAAGGACGAGAGCCATCGGATCGGCAGCGACTGTGACGACGAGTCCGGCCTCGTGCCACGAGCGCACGAGTTCGTCGGGTCGCACGATGCGACCCGTGGACGACGGATACGAGAGGAGAACTCCGAAAGTCGCCGCCACGTTCACCGATTCGATCGACCCCACGACGAGATCGATTCCGAGCGGGACGGCACGAGTGCGCAGGACCCGCACGATCTGCGGATGGGTGTCGGCGTCGACGAAGAACGAATTGCCGGTGTTCTTCGAAATGCGACGGGCCATTGTCATCGCCTCGGCGGCGGCCGTGGCTTCGTCGAGAAGTGATGCATTGGCGACCGGAAGCCCGGTGAGGTCGGAGATCACCGTTTGGAAATTCACGAGCGTTTCGAGTCGCCCTTGGCTGATCTCGGGCTGATAGGGGGTGTAGGCGGTGTACCACGCCGGATTCTCGAGAACGTTGCGCTTGATCACCGGGGGAGTGATCGTGGGCGTGTAGCCGAGTCCGATGAAACTGCGTCGAGGCGCATTACGGGCCGCCAATTCAGCGAGGTCGGCCGTGAGTTCGTACTCCGATCGCGCGAGGGGCAGACGGAGTGGTTCGTCGGAACGTATGGCGGCCGGGACCGCAGCTGCGATCAAGGCATCGACCGATTCGACGCCGATCACGGTCAACATGTCTCGCCACGACTCGTCGGATTCACTCATGCTCGGTCCGATGTGTCGCCGGCGAAAGGCCGTCGGATCTCGCAGATCGTCGAAAGAGACCGATTCAGACGTTCGCATCTCGGCTGGACCGGCGCTGAATGATTGCGTCATGACGAAACCCGCATGTCGGTCGCGACGATAGTTCTCGTGGTCGACCTCATGGGGGAGGGGACTAGCGTCAGGACGTGACTTCTCTCTCGTCCCGAACGACGTCCTCCCGTGCAGCCGCCGACATCGCCGGACCGATCGGTGCGATCGGGGGAGCCTTCATGTTGCATCCCGAGGTTCTCGGTCCCGGCAAGGAGGCTGGCTACCCGGGCGGTTTCGCTTACTACGTGGTCGGACGGGGCGGAGTCCTCGGCGATGTCGATGCCGACGTGGTCGTGAGCGCATTCGGCTTCTTCGCACCCGATCTCGTGGCGTCACTCTGGAACGCCGGCGTCACGGTCGAAGGGGCTCGTGCGGGCGCTCGTCGCTATGCCGAGGCCTGCGCCAACTGGGGACGCTCTCGCCTTGCCGACTTCGCTCAGGCCGAACGATTGGCTGATCTCGTGAAACGAGTCGTCGATCAAGCCGACGTCGGAGGACTCTCGCTCTTCGCCGGATGGCGTGGTGTCGACCTTCCCGACGATCCAGCCGGGCGCTGCTACGTACTGGCGCACGTCCTGCGCGAATTGCGGGGGAGCGTGCACCTCGTGGCCTGTGTTGCTTCGGGCCTCACGCCACTGGATGCCGTCCTCGCCAATCCGGCCGGCGGAATCGAACAAGCCGAAAAGTTCGGATGGACCGGGCCGTTCTCTATCAGCGCCGACCACGCCACGAAATTCGCTGCGGCCGAAGAATTGACGAATACGTTGATGGGCCACCATCTCGACGTTCTGACCGACGACGAACTGACCGAACTGTCGGAACTGGTGGCCAGCGCCCACGCCACCATCTTCCCTTGACGACAAACGCGCACCCTGTTGCACAAGTGACCTGTGGCGGGTGCTTATGCAACAGAGTGTGCGATTTGTATCGATTTGGGAGGGGCGGGACGAATCCGACGAGGCGGAGGCAGACATGATGGATCACACACAACCGCCCAAAGTCACCGTCGACGAGATGAACGGCTTCATCGGTGGGCATTTCGGGGGAGCGTCGAACGCCTGCGAACACATGGCCTTCGGAGAGGCGGTGGCGGTCATGCATCCCAGTCCAGAGATGCTCCGTCCCGGCAAGATCATCAGCGGACCGACGGTGTTCAGCATCTGCGATGCCGCACTCTTCTACGCCGCGCTCAGCTGCACGTCGATGGAACCCATGACTCTGACGAGCGAGATGTCGATCCGATTCCTGCGTCCGGCCAGGGGAGAGGTGATTCGTGCTCGAGCGACGATTCACACGCTGGCGGGACGAAACGTCGTCGGAACCGTCGAGGCCTGGACCGACGACCCCGCCAAGCCCGTCGCCGTGGCCCAAGGTACGTACGTTCGCCCGAAACAGGCCTGACTCCGACCAACGCCTAAGGTCGTTGCATGGCCCACGACGCGTCCAAACCATCCATCACCATCCCCGAGGGAACACCACCGGGCGACCTCGTGATCGACGACATCACCGTCGGTGACGGTGCCGAAGCCACCTCGGGTTGCCGCCCCGTCATGCACTACGTCGGGGTTGCCTGGAGCACGGGACGTGAATTCGACGCGTCCTGGGATCGGGGACAGCCGTTCAGCTTCCGGCTCGGCGCCGGTGAAGTCATCGGCGGCTGGGACCAAGGCGTCGCCGGAATGCGAATCGGCGGACGTCGCCAACTCACCATTCCGCCACACCTCGGATACGGGAGCCGTGGGGCCGGTGGCGTCATCGCCGGCGGGGAGACCTTGGTCTTCGTCGTCGACCTGCTCGACGTCGTCTGAGCGGGGAGTAGACGCCGGGACCTGATTGCTGGTCAGGCCGGATGTGCCTCTCCCTTTTGTGACATAACGAAGATTATGGGCGTTGAGTCACACGGTCGTGCAACGGCCGAGCAGCGTCGAGCAACCAGTCCAGGGCTTCTCGCAAGGACGTCACCGTGGCCCGACGATCTCCAACCTCCCGCTCGGTGTCGGCCACTGCACACGACAGCACGTACAGCTCGTCATACAGCGCATCGAGTTCGCCGCGTGCCACGATCAGTTCGTCCTCACTGATCTGCAATTCCCGGGCCCTTTGTCGACCCACCCAGTCCCACTGGCGACAGGCTTGACTGCAGAACTCCTTGGGACGTCCCGGACCGGACCGCCCGGGCATGACCCGGCGGCAGTGCCGGCATCGTGGAACGTCGTTCCCCCGCGCTCGTCCCCCGTCGGTGGTTTTCGTCATGACGAAATTGTCGTTCATCACGTCACACGGCGCGCGGATGCTCGAGCGAGCAGACTGTCGACATGTCGTCACCGCCCGCACCGTTGCGTCGATTCGCCAGTGACAACAACGCCTCGGTCCATCCGCAGGTCGTCGCCGCTTTGAACGACGCCAACTCTGGGCACGCAGTCGCCTACGGCGACGATCCCTGGACCGAGGCGGCCAGCCAACGTTTCGACGAGTTGTTCGGTCGACCCGTCGAGACCCTCATGGTGTGGGGAGGGACCGGAGCCAACGTCTTGGCTCTCGCATCTCTGCTCTCCCCCGCCGGGGCAGTCGTGTGCACCGATGCCTCACACATCAATCTCGACGAAACCGGCGCTCCCGAATTCGTCCTCGGCGCGAAGCTCCTCGACGTGCCGCACGCCGACGGCAAGATCGTCCCCGAGCAGGTTGCCGAATTCGGTCACTTCCGAGGCGTTGTGCATCACGTACAGCCGAGCGTTCTGTCGATCACCCAGAGCACCGAATGGGGCACTCTCTATACCGCTGACGAAATCGCGTCGCTCGCCGAAACTGCGCACTCCATGGGGATGAAGGTGCACCTCGACGGCGCTCGCATCGCCAACGCCTGCGCGGCTCTCGGCGGTACGGTCGAGACATTGCGTTCGTTCACCGTCGATGCCGGAGTGGACGTGATCTCCTTTGGCGGAGCGAAGAATGGCGCCATGTACGGCGAGGCAGTCGTTTTCCTCGATCCGACCCTCGCCACCTCCGCCCCATTCGTGCGCAAGCAGATCACTCAACTTCCGTCCAAGATGCGTTACGTCTCGGCACAGTTCCTCGCGTTGTTCACCGACGACCTCTGGATCGAGAACGCCCGGCGAGCCAACGAATCATGTCGAATCCTGTACGACGCCCTCGATGGCATCCCCGGCGTCGACCGTGGTCCGGCTCCGAGTGTCAACAGCATCTTCCCGTCCCTCGATCCCGGCCTTCGAGAGGCCGTCCGCGACTGGTCGTTCTTCTACGACTGGGAGCTCCCCCAGGTTCGCTGGATGACCGCGTGGGACACCGAACCGAGTGACATCGAGCAGTTCGTCACCGGCCTGCGTCACTTCGCGGCATCGCTCTGACCACGGAGATCTCGGCCCGAACGACCGACGTCACACCATCTCCTCTGGCCGATCACCTCGACCCGATCTAATTTTCTGGAGGTCGTCGGGGGGCGGCCGGTGTCTCACCGCAGTGACATGGGGGTCGTGTGTCAAACGAGCGTCAACTCGCCGTAGAGATCATCATCACCCGTCGTCGAACCGACGATCGTTGGATGGACGCTGCCGCCTGTCGTGGAATGACCCACCTCTTCTTCCCGTCCACGGCCGAGCGGCCGCAGGCCCGCGAGCGGAGAGAAGCCGAAGCGAGGGACGTATGCCGTTCCTGTCGGATCGCCGTCGACTGCCGTGAGTACGCCCGCGAGAATCACGAGTACGGACTCTGGGGAGGCGAGAGCGAGGAAGAGCGACACAACGCCGGCTACCGACTCATCGCTCCCATCGGGATACGCGCCGTCGGCTGATCGAGGACGTGCGACACTGTCGGCGTGAACTTCGACGGCAATCGGGCGGCACTTCATGCCGCATGGAGTTCCTACGGCGATCCACGCGAGATCGTCGCTGTCGACGACACGAGTCCGCGCGTCTCGACCAACACGGTGTACCGACTTCATCTCGATGACGGCACGGTCGTCTTCGGGAAGGTCTCGAATTACGGTTCGTATTTTCTGTTCGCCGAGGATCACGATCGACTCTTCCGGTGTACCGAGCTGCTCGCCGACGGCCCATTTCGGAATTTTCTCGCGCCAGTGCTCGGCGTCGACACACCTTTCGGGCGTCGCCCCTACACGTGGTACGACCAACAACGTTGGGTCGCCTTCTACGACGAAGCCCCACGCGCCGAATCACTTCCTCCCCGTCTCACTCTCGATCAGATTCGGAGCCTGGCTCGTGGCATGGCCCGTTTTCATCTCGAATGCACCCGAATTGCGCCGCATGTTCCGGCGACGTCGAACTCCATCAAATCGGACGCCATCCATCTACTCGACCTTCTGTCCAGCCCGTTCGCATCTCGCAACTTCGACCTGCCGCCGGAAAGCATCGGTGTGCTCTGGCGACACACCCACCATTTCCTCCTCGAACTCGAACGAATTCGCTACGACTCCTGGAGCCGCATTCCGGTGTTAGTCGATTGGAATCTCGGCAACTTCTCAGTGAAAGTCGGGGCCGACGGCGACTTCGACCTCTTCAGTCGCTGGGACTACGACTGGTTCCGCGTCGAGTCTCGCCTGCTCGACTTCTACTTCCTGTCTCGCGTCTCGTCGGCCACGGGTGAT
>Ga0181581_10001221_pt1 | contig 19868 bp, 16 predicted proteins | sample 071ome_22_FD_132433 | JGI IMG/M metagenome (GOLD analysis project Ga0181581, IMG submission 132433) | Coastal salt marsh microbial communities from the Groves Creek Marsh, Skidaway Island, Georgia - 071404AT metaG (megahit assembly) | ecosystem: Environmental > Aquatic > Marine > Intertidal... | reverse complement strand
CCGTGCGAGCGGACATAGCGGCTTGTGTAATAGCTCATCCGCGAGGACCCGCATGTCGTCGACTGCACATAGGCGCGGTCAAAACGTACGCCGCGCGCCGCCAACCTGTCGATATGCGGTGTGTGAAGATGCGGATGGCCGGCGCAGGACAGATAGTCGTAACGCAGCTGGTCAGCCATGATCCAGAGAACATTGCGAACTGTTTCAGTCACCGCCACCTCCCATACCGGGCCAGCCTGCTGACCACCAATTCTCGATCACCTTCACCGGCCGCGCCTGTTGCCAGCCGCCAGCCCTCAATCGAGTAAAATCTGGTAGCTGGCGCGCAGCCTTGCGTCAAGGTCGGGCGAGATATGCTGCGGCGTGAAACCGGTCAGGATCTGCTGCTTGCGCTTCACCGCCTCGGCAACCAGATTTGGCTTGCCAAGCTCCTCCCACTCCTTCGGGCTGGACCGGTCACCAAGCGCCGGATAGACATATTCGGTCTGCATCAGGCCGATTGTCTGGTCATGACCAAGATAATGGCCGGGCCCACCGATACAGACATCCTTCATCACATCGATGCCGATTGTCTGCGCATTGACCTCGATGCCACGCACACAGCGCATGCACTGGCCAAGCATGTCATTGTCGATGATCAGTGATTCAAGACAGAAACCCAACAGCGAGGCGTGCATGCCGGCAGCCTCATAGACCATGTTCAGTCCGGACAGCCCGGCCATGACCAGCGTGCTGCCCTTCTCATAGCCCGATTGCGCGTCAGGCATCTTGGAATCGGCCATGCCGGCCGCCGCACCGCCGGGAAGCCGGTAATGTTGCAGCATCTGCGCGCAGGCCGCCGTTAGCAGCCCCTGTTCGCCCGACCCGCCGGACATGGCGCCGGTCCGCAGATCCGACACAAACGGCCAGGTCCCGACGATACAGGGATGCCCGGGCGACATCGAATTCACATAGATCAGGCCGGCAATGACCTCGGCAAGCGCCTGCGCGACCGCACCGGCGATGGCCGCCGGCGCCGTGGCCCCGGCCTGTCCGGCCGACAGCAACAACACCGGCATACCGGCATGCACCGCCTCTTCCATCACCAGGCAGGATTCGGTGGCAAAACGAAGCGGCGGCACGACGAAACAATTGCTGTTCGACACAAAGGGGCGAGCGCGCCATTTATCCTCACCGCCGGCAATATCATGAAGCATCGAGATCGCCGGCGCGACGAAGGGCGCCTCGGTGAAACTGGTGCCGACATGCTTGGTCGTTCCTTTCACCGCCGCATAGACAGTGTTGAGATCAAGCGCCGCCGGGTCGGTGACATCGCGCGCCACCATTGGCCTCTGGAAGAAATGGATATTGTCCATATTCTCGACGATGCGCGCCGCATCATAAATATCGGCAAGATAGGATTCGCGGTAACTGTTGCTCTCGACATCAACGACATGGACCGCCGCCCCGGCAGTGCCGTAATGGACGCGCGAACCGGACAGCAGCATGTCGTGCTTAGGATCCTGTCCGAACAGCGTGATATCGCGCGCCGCCCTTGCCAGCATGTCATCGACCAGCGCACGCGGGAAGCGCACGCGCCCGTCATCACCGGCAATGGCACCAGCCGCCGTCATATAGGCAATCCCGCTGTCGGGCGCCTGGCTGAGGCCGATTTCCTCGAGGATCTGATAGACCGCGCTGTCGATGGCCTGAACCGCCGCGTCATCAAGCGGGCGATACTGACCGCCTGTCATGCCTGGCCGGACCGGTCGCAATTCCGCCGCCAGCGGCGCGGCGCGTTCCATCCGACGGGCGGCGCGGCCACCAGCGCGGCGTGACGATGCGGGGATCGGGGGGAAGAGGCGTCTGGTCATCTGGCTCTCTCCTGTATGCGGCAGCCTGGCCCTAGAGCCGGACCCGGGCCGCCTTGGGATCGTACATGGGACGGAAGCTGACTTCCGCCGGGACAATGGTGCCGGCAATATCGATGCTGTATTCGGAGCTCAGCTGCTCATCGGCGGATTCGCCATCCGTGGCGCATTTCACATAACCAAGGCCGATCGCACCACCAAGATGATGGCCGTAATTGCCACTTGTCAGATGCCCGACAATCTCGCCATCACGGAGGATTGGCTCATTATGGTAAAGAAGTGGTGCCGGATCGCTCAGACGGAACTGCATCAGCCGTTGCGACAGCCCGTCATTGCGTTTTGCCTTCACCGCATCGGCACCGATCATGCCGCCAAAACGCGTGTCCGGCTTGCCTTCCTTGACAGCGAAGCCGAGACCGGCCTCAAGCACATGATCCTCGTTCGAGATATCATGACCGAAATGACGGAACGCCTTCTCAATCCGGCAACTGTCAAGTGCATGCAACCCACATAGCCGCAGGGCATGATCCGCGGAGCGCCGCATCAGCGTGTCGAAGACATGATTCGCCATGTCAGTCGACACATAAAGCTCCCATCCCAGCTCGCCGACATAGGTAACGCGGTGCGCGCGGGCAATGCCATGCCCGATCTCAACCTGCTGTGCGGTACCGAACGGGAAATCCTCGTTCGCCAGGCTCTGCGGAATCAGCGGCTGCAGAAAATCACGGGATTCCGGTCCCATCACCGCCATCACCGATTCCGACACCGTGACATCCATCGCAAAGCAATGCGCGTCATCGGGGATATGCCCGTTGATCCAGTGCAGGTCGCGACGCACCGTCGCTGCCGGGGTGACGACAAGGAATTCATCCGATGACAGGCGGGTGACGGTGACATCGGCCTCGATATGGCCTTGCTCGTTCAGGAACTGGGTGTAGACGATCTTGCCATCCGGCACCGCGACATCATTGCCGCAGAGCCGTTGCAGCACCGCCTCCGCGTCGCGGCCGACCATCCTGATCTTGCCAAAGCTCGACAAATCGAACATGCCGACATGCGATCGCACCGCGCGATGTTCATCGGCGCTGTAATCGAACCAGTTCTGGCGCTTCCAGCTATATTCATATTCGGCCACCCTGCCGGCCTCGCGTTCGGCCCGCGGCAGGAACCAGTTGGCGCGCTCCCAGCCGCTGACCTCACCAAAGCATGCACCGCCTTCCTTCAGCCGGTCATGGATTGGCGACTGTCTGACATCACGCGCCGTTTCCACCTGCCGATAAGGAAAATGGTCGGCATAGAGAAGCCCGAGCGTTTCCGAGACCCGTGTGCGCAGATAGGTGCGGTTGGCCTGGAAGGGCTGCATCCGGCGGATATCGACATCCCACAGATCCATCGGCGCGTTACCCGTATCCATCCATTCGGCCAGCACCATGCCGGCACCGCCGGCGGACTGGATCCCTACCGAATTGAATCCGGCGGCGACATAGAAATTCTTCAGCTCCGGCGCCTCGCCAAGGATGTAACGATCATCGGGTGTAAAGCTTTCCGGGCCATTGAAGAAGGTCTGGATACCGGCCGTCGCCAGTACCGGCAGACGTTCCACGGCGCGTTCCAGAATGGGCTCGAAATGATCGAAATCCTCGGGCAGCGAGTCGAATTCGAAATCCTCTGGGATGCCGCCCATGCCCCAGGGCTTGGAATTCGGCTCGAAGGCACCAAGCAGAATCTTGCCGGCATCTTCCTTGTAATAGGCGCATTCATCCGGCACCCGCAGCACCGGCAGGTTCGAGGTCAGACCGTCAATGCCCTCGGTCACGATATAGAAATGCTCGCAGGCGTGAAGCGGCACGGCGACGCCGGCCCTGGCGCCGATTTCGCGTGCCCACATGCCGCCAGCATTGACCACATAATCGGCCTCGATCGGCCCCTTGTCGGTCATGACCCCGCTAACGCGGCCATCGGCCTTATGGATCCCGGTGACCTTGACCCCCTGGATGATCTTCACGCCATAGCCGCGCGCCCCCTTCGCCAGCGCCTGGGTGATATTCACCGGGTCGGCCTGACCGTCCTTTGGCAGCCACACCCCGCCAACAGCGTCATCGACTTTCAGCCCCGGATAGCGGCTGGCGATATCCGACGGGGTAATCTCGTCGATCTCGACACCGAAGGCCCGCGCCATGGCCGCTGACCGGCGAAGCTCTTCCATCCGTTCATCGCTCAATGCCACGGTCATCGACCCGTTGCGCTTGAAGCCGGTCGACACGCCGGTCTCGGCCTCAAGCCCGAAATACAGCTCCTGCGAATATTTCGCCAGCCGCGTCATGTTCTGTGTCGCACGAAGCTGCGCGATCAGCCCGGCCGCATGCCAGGTGGTACCGCAGGTCAGCTGCTTGCGCTCGAGAAGCACGACATCGGTCCAGCCAAGCTTGCCAAGATGATAGGCGATCGAGCAGCCGACCACCCCGCCCCCGATGATGACAGCACGTGCCTTTGCCGGAACATCCATGGGCCTATACCTTCATCCGTGAATTGTCGGGATCATAGAGAACATCACCCTCGACAAGCGCCGCGGCGCGCGCGCGCCCCAGCACATCGACGCTGATGGCACCGCCAGTGGCCAGCATCGCGGAATCAACAACCGCCATCGCGATCGACTTGCCGACACGATGCCCGTAACCGGCCGAAACCACGAGCCCGGCGGCGTTGCCGTCGATCAGCACGGTGCTGAGATAGACCGCCTCGCCAAATGACTCACCATCGCCCGGATCCTCCAGCGTCAGCGTGACAAAGCCCTGCTTCGCGCCGGCCTGATGTTCGGCCTGCAGCGCCGCCTTGCCAACAAAGCTGTCCTTGCCAAGATTGACCCAGCGGCCAAGTCCGCTCTCGAACATCGTATAGTCCGAGGTCAGGTCGGCCTTCCAGGACCTGTAGCCCTTTTCAAGCCGCATCGAATCAAGCGCCAGCATGCCGAAATTGCCGATCCGGTGCGCTGCGCCGGCGGCCCACACGGCGTCATAGAGCGGTTTGATGTCACCCATCCCGCAATGCAACTCCCAGCCGGCCTCGCCAGCGAACGAGACACGGATCGCGGTCACATCACATCCGCCAGCACGCATCCGCCGGTAGGTCAGCCACGGGAAGTCATCATGCCCCGTCGCCTCGCCGGTCAGGTCGGCCATCAGCGCCGGCGCCTTCGGCCCGGTGACAAGAAGCGTCGCCATCTCGGCGGTGACATCGGTGATGCTGATCGAACTGTCTGCGGGAAGCCTGAAATTCAGCAAATCGCGGTCATGCCAATAGGCGCCGGCACCGGTCATCATCAGGAATTCATCCTCACCAAGGCGCGTTGCCGTCATCTCGGTCAGAATCTTGCCTTTCTCCGAAGCGAAATAGACAAGCCCGATGCGTCCGACCTTCGGCAGGCCGCCGGTGACAAGGCCGCGCAGCCAGTCCGCCGCGCCCGGCCCCTTGACCAGGAAGCGCGAGAACCCGGTCAGTTCCAGAACGCCGACATGCTCGGCGACATGCCGGCATTCGGCGCCAACGGCATCAAACCAGTGCTGGCGGTCATAGCTGTCCGCCGGCCGGTCCGCCTCACCGTCACGCGGGAACCAGTCGGCGCGCTCCCACCCTCCATAGGACCCGAAGGCGGCACCGGCCTCGGCCAGCGTGTCATAGAGCGGCGATGTCTTGGCCTTGCGACCGGCCGGCCACTGGATCTGCGGAAAATGCATTGCGTATTCGTGACTGTAGGTCTCGATCGCCTTGGCCTTGGCATAGTCATGCGTGACATGGTCGGTGAAGCGCCGCGGATCGACAGCCCAGCTGTCAGTCTCGGCTTCGCCCTCGACGATGATCTCCGACAACAACTTGCCGGCACCGCCGGCTTGGACAATTCCAAAGGTGAAGACACAGGCCTCGAAGGCATTCGGCACGCCCGGCATCTGGCCGATCAGCGGCAGCCCGTCCGGGGCGTATGGGATCGGGCCATTGACGACTCGGGTGATGCCGGCGGTGCCAAGAAGCGGCACGCGCGCGCAGGCATCCTCGATATACCATTCCAGCCGCTCCAGATCGTCGGAATAGAGCTGGAAGGAGAAATCTTCGGGCATCGGGTCGGACGCATCTGTCCAGTGCGCGCGGCACCCTTTTTCGTACGGACCGAGCAGCAGCCCGTCCTTTTCCTGACGAAGATAATAGGAACTGTCCGGATCGCGAAGCAATGGCAGCTTCGTATCACGCGCGGCCAGCTCGGGGATGCCCTCGGTCACCAGATACTGGTGCGCCAGCGAGATACAGGGCACGTCGCGGCCGAACATTCGGCCCACCTCATTGGCGCGATAGCCGCTGGCATTGACCACATATTCACAGCGGATCTCGCCCTGCGGTGTCGACAGTACCCATTCACCATTCTCGCGCCTTGCGCCGGTCACCGGGCAGAACCGGATCACCGTCGCGCCCATGTCGCGCGCGCCCTTGGCAAGCGCCTGCGTCAGTTGCGCCGGGTCGATATCACCGTCAAGCCCGTCCCATTGACCGCCATAGAGGTCATGCGTCTCCAGAAACGGATAGACCTCCTGCATTTCGGCCGGCGACATTTCCTGAAACTCGACCCCCATCTGGCGACCCATCCGCTCGACATGCCGGAACTCCTCCATGCGCTGGCGCGAATGGGCCAGCCTGATGGCGCCGGTGACGTGATAATTCATCGGGTAATCGACAAGATCGCCGAGCTTGCGATAGAGGCTGGTCGAATAGGACTGGATCTTCATGATCGTCCATGACCCGACATAGTTCGGGCAGTTGCCGGCGGCGTGCCAGGTCGACCCCGATGTCAGCTCGTTCTTCTCCAGCAGCACGACATCGCTCCAGCCACGCTCGGCAAGGTGATAGAGAACCGAGGCACCAACCGCACCGCCGCCAATCACCACGACCCGTGCCGTGCCAGGCAGTTTGCCGGTGGCCTTGTTCGCCTGTTCCTTCACAGATACCTCGTCCATGATGCGTCTCGCTTTCCTGTTGCCAAAGCGCCCCCGCGCTTTCCGTCACTTGTTCTGTCAGTTCCACTCAGTAGACCGGCGGCGCGATCACCCAGATCAGCACCGCCGGGACATCACCTTCATTCATCCAGGACACGGTTTCACCGGCAAAGCGGAAACTGTCACCCCGGGTGAGTGCGAATCTCTCGCCATCGATGATCAGCGTCAGCGAACCCTCGATGACATAGCCCGCCTCCTCGGTCGGGCGCACGAATGGCTGCGCGCAGCGCGCGCCGGCGGCAAAGACCGAATGCACAATCTCGAACGCACCGCCAAGATCGGGCGACAGCAGGCTTTCGACCAGCCCCTTGCCCTCGTCGCTCATCGTGCGGCGGCTGTCGGCCCGCACCACCCAGGCGGCCTCCGGCGTATCGGGACTCTGGCTGAAAAAGAAACTGACCGGCAGACCGAACAGCGCCGCCACCGTGCGGATATCGGCCAGCGCCGGTTCGGACTGCCCGCGCTCGACCTGTGACAGCCAGCCAACCGAACGGTCAAGCTGTGCCGCAAGATCACTCAGCGTCCAGTTGCGCGACCGGCGCAGCGCCCGGATATCGGCACCAATCGACCCGGTTGAACGCAGCGGCGCATGCTTGTTTGTCTGTTTGTCGAATTTGACCAGCATTCCCCATCCCCACGCAAAAATCGTTGCGTGGATTCAATGAAAAAATCAAACATTTTTTCATCAGAATGCGGCTTTCAACGCCGATTTTCAGCAACTGTCAGTTTTTGCGGCTGCCCGGGTCGGTTGTCTGGCGCTCATCACCGCGCGCCGGATGGGCAAACCGGTCCTCGCCGGTGGCACCGGTGCGCCAGATCAGCGCGATGAACAACCCCTTCGCGCGCGGCAGCGTCCAGACCACACCGGCCAGCATCGCCGTCAACAGCAGCGCGATGGCGGCCCAGACCGGCACCCGCTCATCACGGCCGAGAATCACCATCAGCGGCGCCAGAACATGACCGACGACAATCAGCGTCGCCCAGGCCGGCCCGTCATCGGCACGGATGTCGGACAGATCGAGGCCGCAGGCCGCGCATCGCGGCAACCGCGTCAGATAGCCGGTCAGCGTCGCCCCCTCGCCACAGGCCGGACAGCGCCGCGCCAGCCCGCGCCGGATCACGGTCAGGAACGGCAGCTCGGGCGGGGGTCCCTGCGGATGGTCGGAATCGGTTGGCGTCATGGTTACAGGCATGAGGCAGGTATACAGCCTTGCCGCGCCATCGCAAAGCGGCCAATTCAGCGCGCCGCACTTCCCGGCCGGGGCGGCGCTAATGTTGAAGCGACAGGCCAAGCATCACAAGATTGTTGGTCAGCCCGCCCTGATGGCTCCAGTTCCGGTGATGCGCCGCCGCCACGAAGCCGCTGACGCGGCCGGCACCTGTCGCCCGACCAAGCGGGCGCTGATAGACCATCTGCGCCATGCGGTGGCGTTTCCTGACCGCCAGATCAAGATCACGCGTCGTTGCCCGGTAGGCACCCGATGATGTGTAGCCGGTGATCGAGGTCTGGCGCATCACCCCGCCGGTCACCGCCAGCGGCTCGCCATAATGCAGCACCAGCCGGTCACCGTCACGCGCCAGATCGGCTGCCGCCAGATGCACGCCGGCGGCGCGCGCAGCAAGCGCCATGTCACGCACGAAACCGTCATGCCGGAAATCCACCCTTGCCCGCAGGCGCAGCCATTCCGCCCCGACCGACAGGCCGGAGGCCAGCCGGTACGATGCCCGCAGCCGCAGATAGTCCGACCGTGTCGGGCGTGCCAGCGCATAGCCGCCCTCGGGCCGGCTGCCGAGGAAGCGGCCGCTTTCATTCATTCTGCCAAGCCGCGCCTCAACGAAGCTGATGCGGCTGCCGATCCGGCTGCTGACGCCATAGTCACGGACCGAATAGGACCCGCCCCGTCTGGTCGCTGCGGCAACATTGGCGCGCGAGAAGAACACCCCGGCATGGAGGTTCGATGCCATCCGCCAGTCCGAACGGGTGCCGATGATGTCGCGCGCCTGCGGGGCCAGCGAGTCCCAGACCGGCGGCGCATCATCACCCTGCCGCAACAGCGCGGCCGGCGACAGCGCCGCCCCGGTCCGCCGGTTCACCAGCGCAAGGTCGGTACGCGAGCGGGCGCCGACATAGCTGATCACCCCGCCCTCGCCAATCGCGCTGTCGGCATCGGTGGAGCGGCGCAGCAGCGTTGTCACGCCATCGCCCCGGCCCATCACAATCGGTTTCGTCGGCGAGCTCATCGCCATCACCCCGGCAAGCCGCGGCCCTGGCATCACCCGGTCCTGCAGCGGCGCGCGAAAGCGATAGACACGGCCGAACATGTCAAACCCGCCGAAATCCAGCGCCTGTGACGGCGCGGCATCGCCAAAGGCCGATGAAAAGGCGACCCTTGTGTCAGAAGCCGCCGCGACGCCAAGGGCATTTCTTGCCGCGGCGCTGGTCTCGCCGACCGGCTGCAACGCCCGCGCCAGGTTCAACAGCCCATGGCCGTAGACCTCGCTTGGTGTCCAGCCGTTGGCTTGCGTGGCTGCCGGTCCCTTATCAGCGCACTCTTCTATGGACTTTGTCGGCCTGCCGGTCGATTTGTCGAGGTCGATGGCGGTGCAGAGAAGGATTGTTGAAATATCCTTGGCAGACTGGTCGGGGTAAACCTGCTTCAGCACAGCTGCGGCGCCAGACACCATGGGTGCGGCCATTGATGTGCCGCTAAAAAACTTATAACCACCATCTGGAACGGTTGAACGGATTCGATATCCGGGGGCGGCCATACAGTAGCTGGCCGCTTTTCCACATCCGTTCGAACTATTCACTATCCTGTTAGCTCGATTAGTAGCGACGACAGATAGCCAGTATCCTTTCAGATCGGTGTGTTTCAGGAACGCCGCGCTCATCGGATCCGGCAGATTGGGTTTTCTCAACAATCCGTTAAGTTCCGGAGCGGTTGATCTTATGTATTCCGCCTTCTCTTCATCACCATCCTCTTTGTACTTTGTGGCGTCGTCCTTGTTTTCAAAGACTGGAACCAAGCCCGTCTCAGCATTGAAGCCTTCGTTTCCAGCTGCGAAGACAAGCAACAGGCCGGGTTTTGGGCCGCCACTTTCAACTTCATTTCGATCATCCCTGTTCGCCAAGATAACAGTCTCACAACTCTTTGCTGGAAAACCGAATCCGATTCGGGCCAATTCGCATAACTTCGCCCAGCGATAGCGACTCGAGGCCGTACAAAGTACCTTGTCTTGCCTTCCACCTCGATGTCCAGAATGTCTGACTGGAATTTCGGACCCCAACTGTTATTCATGACAAAAGCGCCGGTGGCATCAGAATGCTCAATCGCGATATCAAGATCATACCATGCGTTGCGGACACCCCTGCCTTTGTCATTCAGCAACCGGATCGGGATCAATGTCGCATGTGGAGCCACACCCGTGATGCCCTGCGCATTGTTACGGGCCGCGATAATTCCGGCAACATGCGTACCGTGTTCCACATCGGTCTGGCCGGCTGGTGTTGTTGGATCAACATCATCTAGTCCGGAAAGAATACCACTTTGGACTCGATTACTGTCCACCAAATCGAGACCGTATTTTGGTATCGCGCGTTGACCTGCCAAAGCGGCGTTCCAGGCAAAATTTTCTCGTAAATCCGGATGGCTTGCGTCAAAGGCCGAATCTACTACCGCGACGCGAACGCGGCAGGAATCATCGGCTGGCACGTCATTGATATTGCGCCCTCCACACGCCGCTGGCGTGAGATAGCGCGGGTCGTTCAATGCCTGACCAGCACCAATATTGTCAGTCGGATAGTTAAGGCTTGCAAGGCTGGGACCTCCACCACCTCCACCACCGCCGCAGGCGGCGAGGGCCAGGCTGCCGATGGCCAGCAGGGTCGCGATTGCCACGCGTGATCGCGCCGGGGATAATGGCGGCGGGGATGATGACACCAACGCCGCCGGCCCCGGCATGGCAGTCTTATGCGGGCCGTTCGCGCAGCCGCTGTATGTGCAGGTTTCCATGGCATGGAGTCATGGCCCCGGACAGGTAAATTTTTCCCGGGGATGCGTTCACATTTCCGTGACACTGGGGACAGGCAGCGCCCGCACCGGGCCGCTTGACGCGATGGCGATTCCCGGCGCAAGGTCGCGGGACAAACCGGGGAATAAGCCGGGGAATAAGCCGGGGGAGAGGCTGGCCGGCATTGGCCGGACCACTCACAAGGGCCAGAGGTGAATGCGATGGTTGATCCCGGTTTCATGACAACTCCCGGGCTGACAAGGCTGCTGCCCTGGGCGGCGCTGCTGCTGATGGGGGCGACCTGGGGTCTGTCATTCTCCTTTGCCAGAATTGTCGTTCAGGCCGGCGGCACGCCCTTTGGCGTGACCTTCTGGCAGTCGGTTGTCTGCGGGGTGATCCTGCTGACCTGGACGATGGCGCGACGGCGGCCGTTGCCGATGAGCCGGCGGCATCTCGGCATCTATCTCATTGTCGCGCTGCTCGGCGCCTCGGTCCCGAACAGCCTGTTCTATTTCGCCGCGCCGCATGTTCAGGCGGGCGTGCTGTCGATCACCGTCACGCTGATCCCGATCATCACCTATGCGGTGGCGATGATGATCGGCAGCGAACGGATTTCGGCCATCCGCGTGACCGGCGTTGTCTGCGGGGCGGTGGCGATCGGCTTTCTGGTCATGCCGGAAAGCAGCCTTCCCAGTCGCGCCGCGATGCCCTGGGTGCTGCTGGCCTGCATCAGCGCGGTCTGTTACGCGCTGGAGAATATCTATCTGGCGCGGCCGTCACTGCAGGATATCGGGCCGGTGCGGACGGCCTGCGGAATGAACCTGTTCGCCGCGATGATCATGCTGCCGGTGGCGATCCTGACCGACCAGATGTTCCTACCGACCTTCCCCCTTGGCACTGTGGAATGGACCATCATCGGGCTTGGCCTGATCAACGCCGTTGCCTACACCACCTTCGTCATGGTGATCGGCCTGGCCGGGCCGGTATTCGCCAGCCAGACAGGCTATGTCGTCACGCTGGCCGGAGTGATCTGGGGGATCATTCTGTTTGGCGAGACGCATTCCGCCTGGGTCTGGGCCTCGGTGGCGATGATGATGCTGGGCCTGGCGCTGGTCACGCCGCGCCGGCGCGCGGTGCCGGGCGAGGATGACAAGGCCGGAAAGGCGGCCTAGCTGCCAATGACACCCGCGTTTCCCGACGCCGCCGGCTCAGCCATCGGCGGGCGCATATAGAAGCGCACGAAGCGCGGCCAGACTCGTCCCGCCATCGGCAAGCCCTAGCACCGCATCGCAAATGGCGTCGGCGCGCGTGGGGCCGAGAGCCGGGCCGGCGAATTCCGCGAATTTGGCGATGATGTAACCCTCCGGCATCGGGCGTTCCGAGCCGCCGCGCGCATGAACAAGACCGGACTCAAGCACCCGCCCGTCATGCAATGTCAGTTGCACATCGGCGTCGCGCGTGTCGGGGAAGCTGGCATTGTGGATCTCGCTCTCGGCAACGGTGATGCGGTCGATCATGGCCAATACCTGTGGGTCGCGAAGCCCCGCGCCCGACACATGCTCCAGCCCGATGCGGCCATGCACCGCCTGCGCCGCGACGGCGAAGGACAGCGAATATTGCGCCACCGCTGTGGTGTCCGGAACACCCTGGAACAGGCACACCCCTTCATGGAAGGTGTTGATATGGATGCCGGCGATATCGTCATGGCGCAGCTGGTTCGCCAGCATCAGTTCGCGCACACCGTCGATCGGCGCATGCGCCCAGCGGCAGATCGGATAGGGCTTCACATACTGGTCGCTCATGATCCAGCATCTGCCCAGATCGGCCCAGATATCCGCCACCTCGGGGGCCTCGACGGTGATCGCCGGCGCGCCGGTGAACCCCTGCTCGGCGAGGATGGCCGCCGAAATCCCCACCATCGCGCCCCAACCCGACCCGTCATGAAGCATGCTGGGGCTGGCGATCTCGCGCATCATCTGGCTTCGCGGGCCGTGATATTCGGCAATGCCGAGCGCCTGACGCAACTGGTCCGCCGACAGGCCGCGCATGCGGGCCGCCACCGCCGCGACGCCAAGCGCGTTCCACGCGCCGGAGGTGTGATAGTCACAGGCCGTGGCATGAAGCGCGAGGCCGGCGCGGCCGGCGATCTCATAGCCAAGTGTGATCAGCGTCAAGGCCATGTCCCCGGCGATGTCATCGGTCTGCTCGGCAAGTGCCAGCAACGCCGGAATGATGGCCACACCGATATGTCCCTTGACCGGGTTGTAGCCGTCATGCGCGTCCAGATTGTCGGTCTGTGTCGCCGCTGCATAGGCGGCGCCGGCAAGGCTGACCGGCCGGCCGTCGAACAGCATCGGGGCGGCGTGGGACGGTGCCCCGGCAGCATATAGAAGCGCCGCCGTGTCTCGGCCAAGCCGTCCGGCCTGCATCGGCGTGGCAGCCGCCGCCACCCCCAGCGTATCAAGGCACATCAGTGCCGCCGCCCGGCGCACCGCTTCGGGCACATCATCCGGCGTCAGGGAAAAGACGAAATCGGTGACCTGTGACAGCTGTTTGTTCATCGACCCTTGCCCCTTGGTCATGACCCTTTGCCGGTTGGTTGCCTGATCAGGCCCGCAGCCGCGCTCCACCAGCGTCAAAGGGCGGCTCGGCCAGCACCCTCGCCCTATGCGGCTTGCCGAGGATATAGATATCGACACTGTCGCCAGGCGCCACGGCCCCCTCGCGGGCATAGCCGATGGCCAGCGACTTGCCGACCGTATAGCCATAGGCACCCGAGGTCACCCGCCCCACCGGCGTGCCGTCGGCAAGGAAGATCGGCTCACCGCCATTGGCGTCGGCCTCGTCGGTGACATCGACCTCGAACATGGTCAGCCTCTCGCGCGGCGGCGTGTTGCTGATCCGCAGATAGGCATCCTTGTTCAGAAACGCCTTGTCGAGCTTGATCAAGCCGTGAAGCCCGGCTTCTTGCGGCCAGTATTCGGGCGAATATTCGCGCCCCCATGACCCATAACCCTTTTCGATCCGCAACGCGCCAAGCGCCCGCCCGCCGACCGGCCCGCCACCATGCGCCGCCGCCGCCTCGAGAAGCGCTGTATAGAGCGCCAGCTGGTCGGACACCGCGCAATGAAGCTCCCACCCCAGATCGCCGGTGAAGCTGACCCGGATGGCGAGGCATTCAACACCGGCAACGGTGATGGTACGCGAGCGCATGAACCGCCAGCCATCATTCGACAGATCGACATCGGTCAGGCCGGCCAGCATTTCCCGCGATTTCGGACCGGCGACATTGAACCCGGCGATGCGCGGCGTAGCCACCTCGATGCTTGTGCCCTCCGGCATCGGCACCATGTCGAAAAAGCGCTGGTGATAGCGCTCGGCCATGCCCGACCCGATCATCATGTAACTCTCGTCGCCGGTCCTGGTGACGGTGAAGTCACCGGCAACACCGCCGCGCATACCAATCAGCGGCGTCAGGCACGACCGCCCGACCTCGCCCGGCACATGATTGGCGACAAGCCTGTCAAGCCAGTCTTGCGCGCCCGGACCGGCAATGACGTAATTGGCGAAATTCGAAATATCGATCACGCCGACATGGTCGCGCAGCATCGCCGCCTCGCGGCCCACCGGCGCGAACCAGTTCTGGCGGGCAAAGCCTGTTGTCTCGTCGGTATCCGGCGCATTGGCGAACCACAGCGGGTGCTCCCATCCCGCATTCAGGCCGAACACCGCGCCCATCCGGCGCTGCATCTCATAGGCCGGGCGGGTCCTGGCCGGACGTCCGGCGCTGCGTTCCTCGTTCGGGAAATGGATCTTGAAGCGATGGATATACTGGTCACGGACACGCGCCCTGGTAAAGGCGGCGTCCGCCCAGTCGCCGAAGCGGGCAAGGTCCCAGGCGAACATGTCCCATTCCGGTTCCCCCTCGATCATCCATTGCGCCGCCAGCAGGCCAAGTCCGCCGGACTGGCTGAAGCCCGGAATGATGCCGTTACAGCAGAAATAGTTCCGCAACTCCGGCACCGGCCCGAAGAGCGCGTTTGAATCCGGGCTCCAGATCATCGGCCCGTTGATGACCCGCTTGACCCCCGCCTCGGCCGCGGCCGGCACGCGGTCGATGGCACGCATCACATTGTCCATGATGCGGTCCAGGTCGTCATCGAACAGCTCATGACCGAAATCGAGCGGCGTGCCGTCCTCGGCCCAGAATTTCATCTTCTCCTCATAGGCGCCGATCAGTAGCCCGTTGCCTTCCTGGCGGAAATAATACTCGCCATCGCGATCGGCGATCGAGGGCAGACGCCGGCCAAGCGCCGCGACCTCTGGAATGGCCTCGGTCACGAAATATTGATGCTCTGTCGGCTGCAGCGGCAGCGTCAGCCCGGCCATAGCCGCGACCTCGCGCCCCCACAGGCCGGCCGCATTCACCACCCACTGTGTGTGGATATCACCCTTTTCGGTGCGCACGATCCAGCTGCCATCGGGCTGCGCCTCGGTGCCGGTGACCGGACAGAACCGTTCAATCTCGGCGCCGAGCATGCGCGCACCGGCAGCATAGGCATGGGTGACACCGGACGGGTCGACATTGCCGCCATCCGGCTCGAACATGATGCAGCGCACATCATCGAACTGCGCCAGCGGATGAAGCTCCAGCGCTTCCTCACGGCTGATCTCATGAAAACTGAGGCCGTAGAATTTCGCCTTTGCCTCCTGCAGGCGCAGCTGGTGCTCGCGCTCCTCGGTCTGGGCGAGATAGAGTGATCCGGGCTGGAAGACGCCGCATCCCTGGCCGGTCTCTGCCTCCAGCTCCTTATACAGGTTCATCGTGTAGTGCTGGATGCGGGTGATGTTGTTGTTGTCATGCAGCCCGTGAATGTTCGCCGCCGCGTGCCAGGTCGACCCGCTTGTCAGCTCGTCACGTTCAAGAAGTATGACATCCCGCCAGCCAAGCTTTGCCAGATGATAAAGGATGGAACAGCCGACAAGGCCGCCCCCTATAACCACCGCCTGCGCATGCTCCCGCATTTCCCGATATACCCCTCTATATGCCGCGTAACCGGATCAAGCTTGCGGCCGAACATGGCTCGCAAATGGCCCAGTTGCGACGGTTGCTGCAGGGTTTGCGCCGGCTCGGTCGCCTCATCTTCGGAAGATCAGAAGCCGGATAATCCGCAGCACGACACCAATCAGGATCTGCCGGACAAAGGGGCTGCGCATGACCCCGGCCATCCGCGCGCGCAGGCGCGGCGAGCGTCGCATCAACAGCCGCGTGACAAGCAGTGCCACCACCGCCGCCAGCAGAATGAGAAGGACAATGCGCAGCATGGTCCGGTTCCGTGGGGAATTCCCCGTCCAGTTGACATTCACCATCCTGCCGGGATTCATGATTTTCGCCGGGTCGATGGCTTTCCCGATAGCCCCTGTCAGTGCCGGGGCATCGCCATGTTCAGCCCGGCGTCATCCGGCCTGACAGGCAGCCACCCTCACCCCGCTGCCACCGGATCACTCAGCACACGGTAGCGCGACAACAGCGAATCCCGGTCGGCATAGCACCCCTGCAACCAGCGATGGCCGGCCCCGCCATAGGCCTTGCGGGCATGCAGGACACGGGTGTTGTCGACGACAAAACATTCACCCGGCGCCAGCCGGAAACTCACCTCCATGGCCGGATCATCGATGATCTCGCCAAGCCGGCGATAGGCATCGTAATAGGTTTGCATCGCCTCGAAGGGGATATCGGTCAGCGCCGCGGCGGAGCGGTTGTTGAACCGGATGCCGACCAGCTCGCCATCCGGTGTCAGCTCGATCATCGGGCGCCGCGCGATCAGCCTTGTATCGTTATCGCCAGCATATTCAAACCGCGCACAATGGTCGGCCAGCGCATCGAACCAGGCGGCATTCTCGTCGCGAAGCCGGCGCGCCGCGGCAAAGCCGTCGACAACCATATTGTCACCGCCGGCAGCCGAGCTTTCAAGACAGTAGAGAATCTGGATTGTCGGCACCGGGTCGCGATAGGGGTTGTCAGTATGCGCCTGCAGCCCCAGCCCCGTATAGGCAAGGTTGGTCGGGTTGATCTCGGTGCGCACCTCGAACTGTCGCCCGTAATTGGTCTCGCGCACATAGCCGAACAGATCGACCACCTTCATCAGCGCCCCGTCCTCGACCGGGCCGCCAGACAGATGCGCAAAACCGTAGGTCACCAGATCGCCAAGCCAGTCGCGCAGCGCCGCTTCATCCTGCCGAAGATCGTCCAGCCGGGCCGTCGGCAGCGCGGTGTTGAGCGCTGAGTCCCAGCATCTGACGCCCGCCGGCATCCATCCGCGTTCCGAAGCCGGTCCGGTCCGGTCATAACGATGGTCCATCAGCCAGCGGGGGTCATAGGTAATCGGCGCGGCTTCGTTCGAGAAGGTGACCTGAAGACCGGCCGCGTTGACCGCGGCGCCGGTGATCGCAAGGTCGGCCGGAATGTCGGCAAGCGTGATCAGACGCTGCCCGTTGCCGGGCGAGCGTGTGGCCTCGTCCCACGCATTGTCGCGAAGCCAGACCGCGTGAAAGCGGGCGCTGACACCACTGCCATGATCCATCAGGGTCAGACATTGTCCATCATCGCTGAGTGTTGATTCGAACATGACGGGCCTCCTCAAGGTGCGTTGCGAAGACGTGACAGATGACGCTCGCGGAGCATGATGATGATACCAGCCCCGACAATAAACAGAATACCCGGAAACAGATCATCAAAGGGTGCCTCGGCGAAGAACAGCCATCCAAGGGCGAAAGATACCGGAATGCCGAAATATTCGAATGGCGATACGCTGCTGGGATCGGCCAGCCTGTAGGCAATGGCGAGGCTGAGAACGCCGGTGCCACCAAGGGCACCCATGATCACAAACAGGCCGGCGTCGCCGAGATTGGCGATGGGGACCGGGTCAACGAACAGGATCACCACAAGGGTCGCCAGCGCACAGGTGGCAAGCTGCTGTCCGAACTGGATCGCCGCCGAGGGAATGTCCGGCGGGTAGAATCGTACAAGAACGCTTGAGGTGGCGTAGCAGAAGGCCGCGATCACCGGCAGCACCATATAGTGGGAGAACCCGTCCTGGAATGGCTGCATGATGGTCACGACCCCGGCAAAGCCGAGGAACACCGCACTCCATCGCCACACGCCTATGCGGTGGCCAAGAAGCGGCACCGACAGCGCGGTGATGAACATCGGACCGCTGAAGCCAAGCGCGCCGGCGGTGGCGAACTCGATTTTCGTCAGGGCCGTGTAGAAGCAAAGCTGCGCAGTCACCACCGAGGATGACCGCACCAGATTGATCAGGTGAAAGCGGGGTCGGTTGAGCCGCGGCACGGCCGCGAACTGCCGGCTGTGCCACAGCAGGATCAGCGCCGGGATCAACCCGAAGAAATTGCGAAGCGCCGAAATCTGCATCACCGGATAGCTGCCGCCAAGCATCCGGACAAGAATGCCCATCATGTCAAAGGCCAGGATGCCGAAAAAAATGACACCGATGGCAAGAAGCAGATTTCGCGGCATTGGCGGCCTCGCCCGATTTGTGGACCGGCCTCACTATGCCAGCAATGGCAGCGTCAGTATATCTCGAACAATCCGGCCGCCCCCATGCCGCCGCCGATGCACATCGACACCACGCCAAGCGTCGCACCGCGACGATGCCCCTCGACAAGAAGATGGCCGGCAAGGCGCGCGCCGGTCATGCCATAAGGGTGACCGACCGCGATCGAACCGCCGGAGACATTGTATTTCAGCGGATCAATGCCAAGCCTGTCCCGGCAATAGAGAACCTGCGAGGCAAAGGCCTCGTTCAGTTCCCACAGATCAATGTCGTCAACGCTCAGACCATGCGCGGCAAGAAGCTTCGGCACGGCAAAGACCGGACCGATCCCCATCTCCTCGGGGTCGCACCCGGCAACGGCGATGCCGCGCAACGCGCCAAGCGGCGACAGACCGCGCCGCGCTGCCTCATCCGCGCCCATCACCACCATCGCCGACGCCCCGTCCGACAATTGCGAGGCATTGCCAGCGGTGATGAACCGGCCCTCTTCAATCTGCTGGCCATCCCGGAATACCGGCTGCAGCGCCTGAAGACCTTCCAAGGTGGTTGACGGCCGCACCCCTTCATCGGCGTCAAGCGTGACCGCGCGGTCGCTGATCTCGCCAGTATCACGGTCCTTGACCTTCATAACCGTGGACAGCGGTACAATTTCAGCATCAAACCGCCCTTCGGCCTGCGCGGTGGCGGTACGGCGGTGCGACTCCACCGCATATTCATCCTGCGCCTCGCGCGAGACGCCATAGCGCGCGGCGACGATCTCGGCGGTCTCCAGCATCGTCATATAGATATCGGGCCTGTTCGCCTCGATCCAGGGATCGACAAGCCGGTCGACATTCATCTTCGGGGTCTGCACCAGCGAGACCGATTCGACCCCGCCGGCGACACCCATTTCGATTTCACCATGCCGCACTTGATTCGCGATGATCGACAGCGCCATCAGGCCGGATGAACATTGCCGGTCCACCGTCATGCCGGGGACCGAGGTTGGCAGGCCGGCCCGGATCAGCGCCTGGCGCGCCACATTCATATGGGTTGATCCCTGCTGAAGCGCCGCGCCCAGCACCACATCCTCAATCTCGTCAGCCGCGACACCTGCGCGCTCGACAGCATTTGAGATGGCATGCGCGGCGAGGGTCTGCGCCTGGGTATCGTTGAACGCGCCACGATAGGCCTTGCCAATCGGGGTGCGGGCGGTCGAGACAATGACGGCATCGCGCATGGAAGCGTCTCCGGTAATTGCTGCTCTGTCAGCCAAACCTAGAGACGCGCACCCGCAGATGCAAACCGCCAGTTTTGACTGGCCGGTTTTGACTGGCCGGTTTTGACTGGCCGGTTTTGACTGGCCGGTTTTGACTGGCCGGTTTTGACTGGCCGGTTTTGACTGGCCGGTCCTG
>Ga0181581_10001190_pt1 | contig 20051 bp, 21 predicted proteins | sample 071ome_22_FD_132433 | JGI IMG/M metagenome (GOLD analysis project Ga0181581, IMG submission 132433) | Coastal salt marsh microbial communities from the Groves Creek Marsh, Skidaway Island, Georgia - 071404AT metaG (megahit assembly) | ecosystem: Environmental > Aquatic > Marine > Intertidal... | reverse complement strand
TGCAATTGCTCCAGGTTTTATAAAAACTGATATGACTGATGCGTTGCCAGAAGAACAAAAAGAGTTTCTTGCTGATCAAATCCCACTTGGTAGACTCGGAACAGTTGAGGAGATTGCAGAATCTGTTTTATTTCTGGCCAGAGATTCTGGTGCTTATATTACTGCACAAACTCTCCATGTAAACGGTGGGATGTATACAGTTTAATTTCTTCTGGATTTAAAAAAATCTTTCAAAATTTTTGAACATTCTTCTTCTAATAACTGACCATAAATTTGGGGTTTATGATTAAAGTATTTCTTCGAACTTAGATCATCACATGAACCACAAACACCCGATTTAATATCTCTTGCTCCAAAAAAAATATTCTTTATTCTTGAATGAACTATTGCTCCATAACACATAGTACAAGGTTCAAGAGTGACATATATATCTGTATCAGTCAAACGATAGTTATTAATATATTTTGAAGCATTTCTAATGGCTTCAATTTCTGCATGTGCTGACGGATCCTTATTTAATATTGATTTATTGTGACCTCTACCAATTATTTCACCACCTAGGACAACTACTGCCCCAACAGGAACTTCTGAAATAGTTAATGATTTCTTAGCTTCTGATAAAGCCTCTTTCATAAAAATTATATTCACTGAGCCAACGATTTAAGAGTGTGGTCTATAAATGATTTTCTAGCCAGTCGCACAAGTCACCAACATTATTCCATGACTGAATATCTCTTAATTCTATTCTAACTGAAAACTTTTTTTCAACAGCAACAACTATATGCATATTATTTAATGAGTCCCAACTATCTATATCCTCAGAGGAGGTATTTCGATTAATAATCAAGTCAGGATCATTAAATACATTGCAAAAAATAGTATTTATTTCTTTAATTAAATTCTCCATCTCTACTCCTGTTTAATTTTTGAAACTAAGGACGATATAAATTGGCTAGCATCCTTACCTTCTGTAACTCTGTGATCAAAAGAGAGGGTCAAACTATATCTGTTAAGTTTTGCATCTAAGGAGGAGATGCCAAGAATTCCTGACTGGAAACTATTAACCAATGGTGTAAAGTGACTAACACCATATTTTGAGAGGTCAGTAATAGTGAAAGTTGATTCAGTAATATCTTTAACTGATAAATCTTTCCTTAGATATTTATACACCCCCTCTTCAATCATGCCCTGTATTTCTTCAATTGACAGAGTATCTGCATTTCTAATTGTATAAACTTTAAGCCCATCATCTATATCAATTGCAATACCAATATTTATATCTGAGTATTTATGTACTTTATTATCAAGAAAATAAGAATTTAGATAGGGATGTTTTGTTAATAACCTAGCTAAATGGTATACAATTTTTGGAAGATGCAAATTCTTAACCAGTGAAAATCCATTTTTTTCCTTAGAAAGGTCAGAATCTACAAAGGCAGAAACAGAGCTTACAATGTTACTGCCTTGAGCGAAACTTAAAGCCTCGATTTCAATTTTTTTAGAGAACTTTATTTCCTCCTGTGTTGTTTCCAGTGTCGGTTTTTTAGAATTGCTAAGGGAATGTTCTTGATTGTTGTTTTCTCTTTGAATCTCATCATTTATTACATTATTGTATAAATTTTCTAGATATTTTAGGGAAATAAAAGGAATGTCAATATCAGTGATATCGATATCATGTTCATCAATATATTTTTTTGCTTTGTTTGAAATTAATTGTTTACTATTTAATTCCTCATCCTGAGAATCTACCAATGGATCTATTTTCTTGTCAAATGGTCTATCCAGAACTCTGATAAGTAACTGATTTATCTTAACTTTATCATTTGAACTAACATGATATTGAATGTACCCATCAATCGGCGCCTCAAGAATAATAGCCGTCTTTGATGTTTCTAAATCAATTAATTCGTCTCCTTTTTGTACAAAAGAATTATTCTCAAAATATAATCTTCTAACAACTAACTCTGTGTCTGAGTTTTCTTTAGGGACTAAAATTTCACTCAATATTTTTACCATTTACTAATAATCTTCTTAAGATTTTCAATTATTCTTGAATTTGGAAGCACATATGATTCAAGTGAACTAGAGGATGCAATTGGGACAGGCAGGGCTGCAATTCTTCCGCTTAAGAAATCACAAGAGCCAATTTGCTCACTAATTGATACGATGATCTCTGAGCCTATGCCATAATTTTTAGACCCTTCTTCAATTGTAATAATTTTTTTTGTTAAAGAGACAGAGTCAACTATACATGAAATATCCAATGGGGATATCTGAGTTAAAACAAATACCTCAGGAATCAAATCAGTCTCAACAAAAATATTTTCTAAGAGATCGACAACATCTCTTGAAATTCCTCCATAGGAAATAATAGTCAAAGAGGGTTCTTGTTTTTTAGGTGAGAATTTTAAGATCGGGTATTTATTACTTGATTGCTCAAAGCTGAATGGACTCCCATCTAAAAATTGAAATAAAAACCTTCCGTAGTCAACTTTATTTTCAATTACTATTACCGGATGTTCTTCATATTTATGAATACTTGAATAAATTTGAAAAGGGTCGATAAGACTATTTATGGCTAAAACCTTAACATTATCAATACCTACAAGAAATTTGTCTAGAGTTTGAGAATGAGTTGGCCCATATCCTCTTCCGCCCCCCATAGGGGCTCTAATTACAATTGGGCAGGAGACTTTTTTATTATACATGTGATGAAATTTTGAAGCGTGATTCAAAATCTGATCAAATGCAAGTGTTATAAAATCTCCAAACATTATTTCCAAATATGGTTTGTAACCAGAAATAGCCAAACCATTGGAGATACCGGCAATTGCCGCCTCACTTATTGGTGAACTAATCACACGATTAGGAAACTTTAAGGACAAATCTTGGCACACTTTAAATGCTCCACCATATGGCGATAAGATATCCTCTCCGATTATTATAGTTTTCTTATCATAGTCCATAATATGATGAAAAAAGCTATTTATTCTCTGAACGACTCTTTCATTTGGGTTATCAAGGCTTATTTTTTTAAATACAACTTCTTCCTTTCTTTCAAAGAAGTAGTCAATAAGATTTAACTCATTATGCTTACTAACTCTATCAATTAATTTATGAATTCTATTTAGAGTTTTAGTGTGAATCTTCTTAAATCTTTGAGGATAGTCTTTCTCAAAAATAACCAATGGATCTTTATCATAGTATTTCTTTACTTCCTTTATATCGCGATTATCATCACTTTTGGAGTGATGATTTAATCTATAAGTGTCGATCAAATGAAAAGTAGGTATGTTTTCTCTAGCAGAAGCAATAGATTTTTTTGCGTTTTCAAATAGATTATCGATATCCCAGGTATTTGAGTGGAATGTTTTTAGATTAAAGGCTTTTGCTCTATCAAGAATATCTCCAGAGAGGTTGTCTTCAATTTTTGTTGACTGCGCATAGCTATTGTTTTCACATACTATTAGAAGTGGCAAGTTAATCAAACTCGCAATATTCATTGTCTCATAAACAACACCCTCTCCAAGGGTTCCATCTCCAATATAGACTACACAAATTTTATTATTATTACTAAATTTATTGGCGAAAGCAATACCGGCTGAAACTGGGACTATACCACCTTGAATTCCATTAGAAAAAAAACCATTATTTATTAAATGTTGACTTGAGCCTATACCACCTGAGGCTCCTGAGGATTTGCCCATTAACTCAGCAATCAAACCCTCTAAATCTTTAGTTTTTGAGAGATAGTGGCCATGACATCGATGATTGGAAAAAATTGTATCACCTTCTTCTAGAAAATGACTGATAGCTATACCTGAAAATTCTTGGCCATTGCAGGTATGTATAGTTCCGTTTAATTTTCCTTGAGTGAAAAGATCAAGAAGAATATTTTCAGTATTTCTAATCAGAATAGCTTCTTCATAGAAGGCTAAATTTTTTTCTAATGGCCTAGTCAAAGGCTTCAAGTTCAGAAATTAAAATTTTCATGTACATCATTATTGATCCGCCTCCCATCGCAACAGCAAGTAAGGCTGCATCAATAATCTCATCTTTTGACGCTTGAGATTCAATTGCATCATTTACATTGAATGATATACATTCTGAACATTTTGAGTGCATAGCAAGAGCTACATTAATTAAGGCTCTTTCCTTTTCTCCAATTGCAGATTCTGATTTGACTTTATTTGTAAAACTTAGATATGCATTTACCTTGTCTGGGGAAACATCTCTCAATTTTTGAATTGCTATTAGTGATTCCTCTAATGGATCCATAGTTTTGTACAATGTTTTTATTAAATTCTATTATAAATTATATTGAGAATTATTAATAATTTAATGCGCTATGTCTTTGGATTTAATAACTTTCAAAATTGTTCTAAATATTATTTTTAAATCGAATAAGAAGGATTGCTTCTTAAGATATTGATAATCAAGCAAAACTTTATCTTGAGTTTGTATGCTGTCCCTACCATTAATTTGTGCATAGCCTGTAATCCCAGGAATTAAATTGTGAATACCCAGCTTTGTCCTCTCTTTTATTAATTTTTCCTGATTATATAACGCCGGTCGAGGACCAACAAAACTCATATCACCGATAATTACTGAATATATTTGCGGTAACTCATCCAAACTAGTTCTTCTAAGGAACTTGCCAACAGGAGTTAAGTACCTTTCTGGATTTGTAAGAGAATTAGTAGCTAATTGCGGGGTAGTAAAAATCATACTTCGAAATTTAGGCATCATGAAAATACAATTATTTCTACCAACCCTTTTAGACCAATGAATAATTGGCCCCATTGAGGTCATCTTAATAAGAAGCGCAATAAGAAAACATGGAAGTAACATTAAACAAAATATTAATAATCCAAAGAAAATATCAAAACCACGTTTCATAACTTTTTATAGCTAGTAGATATATTCTTTAATTCATAATCAAGAGAATATTTTGGTTTCCAGTTTAAAAGCTTAGATGCTTTTGAAATATCAATTTGTAAAGAACCAAGTAACCTATTAGCATCTTCCTTATATCCAAAAAAAGTTAATAATTTATATAAAAAACTTTCTGGGATGTTAAAAAGGATGGGTCTTCTCCCAAAAGCTATAGAAACTCTTCTTAATAAATCTGTGGTAGATATACCCAAAGAGTCTGAAACCAGAAAAATTTCATTTTTTGCCCTTGATTCAAATATGCACAAAGTAATAAAGTCTATAAGATTACTAATGGAAATTATTGACCTTTTGTTATTTATTGATCCAAAAGGCAAAGGTATGTTGTATGCAGAATTGGCCCATCTTAATATTCTAGAAAAATTTCCCGGAACATTTATGCCGAAAACTATTGGAGGTCTAATGATCACAAAATTCATCTTACTATCTTTACAATATCTGATTAAAAGTTTCTCGGAAAGATACTTTGCCACAGCATAATCATTTGATGGATTTGGTTTATCAATCTCTGTGAATGGTTTGAAACTTTGATTACCATTTACACCAATAGAACTTAGAAAAATAAATCTTGAAACTTCGCTTTCTGATGCCCCCTTGATTAATTTTTTTGTATAAGAATTATGAAAATTTTTATATTGATCCTTATCTATTTTAGAGTTTGATTCTCTTTGGTGTGCTATGCCGGCCAGATGAATTATTACATCTATTCCATAAAACAATTCTTTGGGAAATTTAGATTTTTCATCGATTAAATACTGCTCAACTTGGTCATCATAGACAATCTCCTTATTACGCAACAATAATCTTAATTTATGATTTTTATTGATTAGATGAGAAGTCAGAGCTCTACCAATAAAACCTGATGCTCCTGTTATAAGGATATTCATCTAAAATAACTCCAAGATTTTTTTGAAATATCTTGACATAATTTTGAATATATTTGTCTCGATACCATGATCCCTACAAACTTTCAATATTTCAAAGTTATTAATCCATAAACTCTTATAGGAAGTACTAATTCCGCCTAATCTCATTTTTACTATAACTTGATTGATATATTTGTGTGTGATTTTATGCTCGTATAAAAAACGGACCATTAAATCAAAATCCGCCGCAATTTTTAAATCAGTCCTAAAATTGCCATAACGCTCATAAATATCTCTTTTAACGAAAAAGGTTGGGTGAGCAGGCATGAGCCCATAACCAAACATGTCAATTGAAAATTTGCTACTATCAAACTTTCTTATAGGCGAACTTAGATTATTTTTTTTAACATATACCAAATCAGCGTAAAGACAACTTTCTCCACTTCTAAATTCTTCAACAATATTCTTTATAGAATTTTTACTTTCATAAATATCATCTGAATTTAATATACCGATAATTTCACCAGAAGCTTTTTCAATACCTTTGTTCATAGCATCATAAATTCCATGATCACTTTCTGAAATAAAGTGGGAAATTTGATTCTCATATTTCTTAATTATCTCTTTAGTACCATCTACAGAAGCGCCATCTATTACAATATATTCTATGTTGTGATATGTTTGCGATAATACACATCGTATAGCATCTTCAATGAACTCTCTTCCATTAAATACAACAGTAATTATCGATACCAAAGGTTTTGAATTTTTATCGACCATAGTTCTCTTTAATGGAAAAAAATGTTAAGCTAAGAAAAAATATAATCACCGGATATAAAGGGGAAATCGAAAATAGCATTAATATAAAAATCAATATGAAGACAGCTAAATATTTAAGGGGGCCTAGGATCAAAAGGTACAAAAATAAAAATAAAGTTGGCAAAATTGCGATTAACCCAAAATGATAGAAATATCTACCAGAATAAGAACCAATTTTGTTGTCGTAATTTACTAATTCTGGCAATTCTTCTAATTCACTTTTAGAAAGGTAACTTAATTGATCTGTTACGCTTCTACCAATAGGCAAGAAACTATTTTCATATGATAAATAAAAAGGGGTATAAAATTTTGAGAATCTTTTAGTGGCACTAGGGTCTTTATCTATAGTTTTAGTGATTCCATTGTTATAAAAACTGAAAATTAAAGATTTAAGTCTATTATCGCTGGGAAGCATCGCAATAAATATTATTAAAGTCATGAATATGCCTATTAATATCTTTAAACTGATCTTATCTTTTAGTATTAAAACTGAGGGTATTACTGTAAAGAAAAACATCACAGACATGAAAGACATTGATAAAACAACACCAGAAATTGCAATACCAATACCCATAAACAAATGCCTACTATCATGAAACATCAAAAGAGCACCTAAAAAGACTAAATGCATCCCGTAAAAAGATGGCTCTGATGCTAATCCAGTGAAACCACGTGTGCTTGTTGTCCTAGAATGAGTAATGAACTCAAATATTTTTTCAAAAGTTAGAAACTGAATAATGCCGGCTGCTATAGAAATACCCGCACAAATAATAATAATTTTTCTGGGAAAGCCATACCTTGATAAATAGTTTTTAAAAAAAATATAGCACACAGGGACAACTAAATAACCTGCAAAATCTCTGAAAAGAACCTTAAGATCACTTGTTCCCAAAAAAGCAATAAGAAAATAAGATACGGGTATAACATACAGAAGTTGTTCTTTTTTAAAGCTCTGATAAGAAAGCATATTTACAAATACAATAAATCCGGTCAGTAATAAAAAATAAGGTTGGACCCCGCCCTCAATAAGACCAAAAGAAACCCAGGGGAAAAAACACAATATCATTGCGACGTTATTAATAACTCTCATGCAAGGGACCCGTCTAACAAAATTTTATCGATTTCCCTTAAAATTAATTCCTTCCTGTTATGATAGACCCCGAAATTCTCTATCGCTCTATCTTTTCCTTCTTTAAGGAAATCTTTATTGTGAATTGCCTCTTTAGCTGAAATGATTGCATCTACACATGAATCTATTATGTATGGATTACAATAAAATGCATATTCTTTAGCAATCTCCCTGTTAAAGGATCTGTCAGCAATGACAAGAGGTTTTTGAAAAAATAATGACTCTATAGTAACAGAGGAGAAAACTTCTAAGACACTTGGCATGAAAACAATATCGCAACTTTCATATAGTTTTGCCATACTAAAATAGTCTTGTCGACCTATAAAATTTATATCTTGATGTTTTGATTCTAAGTCACTTATTAGATTTTTCTCAATTGTGACAATAAATTTGAATATGAAATTCTTTGAATGAAGAGCTCTTGCTATTTCGGGAATTAAATGAGCACCTTTATGCGGATATAGCTCAAAGGGGCATAATATTTTAAGACATTCGTCTCTAGTTTGATTTTCTCCAAGTATTGATTCTTGAAAGATAAGGCCAATTGAATTTGGAACTACCACCCCCTTATTAATATCTTTATTTCTTAAAAAGACCTTTTTACTGTTTTCGGTTTGAAACAAAAAAAAATCGGCCTTGTAAATATAATACTTTTGATATTTTGTATGAAAGTATCTAATAATGCTTGATAAATATGATCTTCCAAACATAATGTCTCTATAGTTAGCATAAAGTATGTAGGGATTAGAGCAACCCATAAAATGCATCTGATCAAAACTCACATAAGCCGGACCAGCCATTGTAAAGATTAAATCAGGTTCAATTTTATTGGCCTTAGCTTTAATTTCATATCTCGTTCTCAAAGATTTTGATGGGCTATATTTAAAAACATGCACAACTTCCATATTGAGTTTTCCAGCAATGAGCTTAAAAACAGATTCAGATACGAAATAATAAAATTTATATTTCTTTTCATTTAAAGTCGAAATAATAAAGTTAGCCGCATTTTGAACTGGCCCACCCTGAATATTTGTTGTGCAATTAAAAATAATCTTATGCATTAGCTCATATAATCTTTCTTATAAATTTTAAGTATTCCTTTGCGATTTTTTCTGAACTAAATTTTGATAAATAATAGTTTGAGCATAAGAAATTTATATCTTTAGAACTAGATATTTCAATCAGCTTATTTCCCATTAACCTATAATTGCCATCTTCAATTAGGACTGCCTTTGTGCCTTTTAATATCTCAGATGCGCCTCCCGGTGAATTATATGATACTAAATTATTACAGAAGGCCAATCCTTCAACAAAGACATTGCCAAAACCTTCATAAGCTGAGGTATTGATTAGACAGCAAGAATTGGCCAAAAGATTGGGAATATCTTCATAATAATCATAAAATGTAACTGCTTTTTGGATTTTGAGCAATTCAACCAACCTCAGAGCTTTGGACTTTTCAGGGCCATTGCCAATTATGATCATATTAATGGAACTATCCTCCTTAAAGGCTATTTCAAATGCTTTAATTGCATCTTCTACCCGTTTTTGAGGGACCAATCTACCAATAAAAATGAATTGTTTTTTAAAATTTGAGGATCTTAATTTGGAAATTCTACTTTCAAAGTTTTTTTCAAGAACAGGGTTATTTAAAATTTCCATTTTTTCTTTATTAAATTTTATCTTTAATAATTTCTCAATTGACTCCTTGGTGGCCTGGGAGTTGAATATAACGCCATCTGAAAATCTAATAGAAATTCTTTGGCTAAAAAGTAACAACATCTGAAGAAAATTCTTTGGTTTTTGATAAACATTTGCAATTCTTGATATAAGTTTATATTTATTTTTAACGCTAAAAAATTTTGCAAAATTAGAAATAAAAATTGAACTTTGGAGTGTTGCAATAACAATATCTGGCTTCGAATTGTATATATATTTCTTGTATTTAAAAAAACTTAAATATGCATATCTTGAATCTAGAAAACTAATTTTTATACTTTGATCATAATTGATAAATACTTTTGGTGTAGCACATAATATTTCGACGTCAAAACCTGAACTTAAAAAAGATTGATAAAGTGATAAAAAAACTCTTTCAGCACCTCCGTTTCCTAATCCAGGCAAAAATAAAATTATTTTCAAACTTCTCCTATCTATTGTTTATATAGTGTTCTTCAAATTCTCGATCAATTAAAGGGCTTTCATTTATCTTTCCTGGTAATTCAATGATCTCAACCGGAATACCAATCATCCTTGCTTCAGTTGCAACAGAACTGTATGTAGCAAAAACTTTTGATACTTGGGGGAGAATTTGATAAATCGGGTTTTTATAAATTTCTATATTTAAAAATGATTTGTATTTATCCAAGTAGTTATTATTTGCCCTAGGGTGTGGTTTCAAAAAAAACTTAATCCTATTATTTTTTTTGATAAACATTTCTAAGTTTCTTAACATAAATTCTCCATCATGGAGTCCAGGAGCTATGAGATAAATTAATTTTTCCGACTTTATACGAATTATTTTTTTTAAATAACTTAATCTATATACCTCTTTCATAACTTTTACATCTTTATATCCTGCATCATCATAAATTTGTTTTGAAAGTAAATCCTCTGCATACACCATATCCGGAACCGGAAAAGATTTTAAAGCGCTAGTTTCTGTTGTTGTTAATTCATTATTGCCAGCCATATAAAGTAGCTTTCTTTTAGATGAGGGACCATGTTGAAAACCGATAAGTTTTGTTTCTTTTGAATATTTTCTAAAAACATAGGTAAAGAATCTGCCAAGACTATACTCATGTAGGTAGTAAAAAAAATTATCTATTTGGTGACAATTTAAAAATCTTTTAACTGATTCTTCCCACATTAGAATTCTTGGAATCCTAAAATACGAAAAAATTAACTCTTCTTGGACATTTTTTGAAATCTCTATTGAGTCAAAGTAATATTTTTTTCTAGATAACTTAAAAAAAACCCTAGCTAGCGAAAAAAAAATCGTAAAAGATTTAAATATATCACTAAACTTTATGAAACTATCTAAGATGAGAACTCTATTATTTTGTTTAAAAAACGAAAATGCTTTAATCATTTTCCTAACAGAAATATTCTGATGAAAGCCGTCAGTAAGCAAATGAACTAAAAACATCTTGTTATTTGCAAAATGACCATATTTCTCTTCCTTAAGCTCATCATCTAAGTGAAGTGGGTATCTTGTTAGGCAGATGTCTTTAATTTTTCGACTATGATAGAAAGTATTTTTTTCACTTTTCGAGAGAAATTTGTAACAAGTAAGTGATACTGCTTTACTAAAGAATAATAATGACCCTAAAGTAAACTTTAGTTGAGTATAAAAAATTTTATTTCTTCTTATTTTTAATGATTTAATACTAGTGTGATGTAAGATTGACATTAGGCACTGATGAAGACTTTCAGAAATATCAACTATTTTTATTTGGTCAAAATTACTTTCAGATACCAACCTCTTAATTAAAATCGAATTACAGATATTTCCATAGGTTGAAAAGATCTCACTTCTTTTAATCGATAATTCACTTAAAAAATACAAAGATAAGTCCTTATTGTGAATAATTCTATTATCGAGAAATTCTTTATTGAGGCTAAAAATATAATTAGAGTAACTTAACGACATATTTGTAGCAATAGAATTCAGCAGATTTGCATCATTTAAATTTGATACACTATTTCCCAGAATTTTTCCATTGTTAAGACAATAAGAAAAAATACTTTCTCCCTTGCTAGATTCTATATTTATATCTCTAGAGCCGCCATAAATATAAAGAATTTTCATAAATTCTTATAATCAAATACTGGATTAGGCAATATACTCATTTCTAACAAAACTCTTGCTTTTGATTTAGACTTCCATTTAGCTTTCTGATTGTATTGGCTATCAGGAATTGCCCAATCCTCTCCATATCTAAATGAAAGAAATTCTTCAGTTTGTTTTGGTATGTTTATTTTTAATCCATAAAAATTAATTTTTCTCAAATCAGAGAAGAAATTTTCTGGAAATCTATGAAATATGCACTTAGAGGTCTTAATATGAATGACCAGATAAAACTTAAATACAATTCTAATAATTTTCTTTGGGAATAGCCTCGATAAACCCTCCCATTTTTTATTTTTTGGGTTTGATAAATTTCTCAAGATAAAAATTAATCTTTGTTTAAATGGCCCCAATATTCCCTCTGGCTTCTGGAGCCAACGCATATATGCGAAATTATCTTTCCTCGAATATAAATAAATATCAACATCAAATAAATTTTTATTTGAACTAGATGTTCTAAGCTGAATGATATTATCTAAAAAAGGGAAATTTTTTTGAAAAATCACTTCAAAGCCTTTTGATTTAAAGAAAGACCTTATTCTCTCAATAGACGGAACATCATTTCTCCAAATCCCAATATCAATATCATGGTCCCATGAGAAAACTTTGCCATCTCTATAGGCACTGAGAGCTGTGCCGGCCTCTAACCAATATGAAATATTATTTGAGTTAAAAAACTCATCCAATAATAAAAGTGAATTAATAATTTGATCTTTTCTATTCATTTTTAATGTATTGTTCAAAAATATCATCAAAAAGGCTATTTTTCATAAAATCCTCAAAATTATTGAAGTTTGAAAAATTCTTGTTTTTTTTGTTTGAAAAATTAATTCCTATAAAGTTAATAGATGTTTTATCTGCAGCGAAAAGATCATTAGTTGAATCTCCAAAAAAAAATGTATTGATATTCTTAAAATTATCAATTTGCATAGCTTTAATTATGTTTTCAACCTTTGAGGCCGGAGAGCCATAAATTTTTTTGAAATATTTTTCCCACCCCTTTTTCGAAATTATTTTTTGAATCTCTCCCCTAGGAGTGGCAGAATTAACTACGCAACAAAAACCAGAATCTAAGCAAAAATTAAGAAACTCTTCAGCACCAATTATCTCATTAGCATTTATAACCCTCTTTGCAACAATGTCTGAAAACTTTGCAGATAAGTTATTCAAAATCATATCATTTGGCTCAATTCCTAAGTAATTCTTATGGAAATGCCTAAATTTTTCATATCTGGAAATACCGCCATTTCTAAGATGATAGGATCTAACTTTATTCACAACATTTTCACCAAAATCTTTGTAGAGCTCAATAAATGCATCGGTCTTAATTTTGACAGAATCAACAAGAACTCCATCGAAGTCTAAAATTATTAGAGGATTTTGGCTTCTATACACTTTAAGAAGAAATTAAATTTATTTAATAACTTTTTTTGAATAAATTTCTTCGACAATTTCTAAGATACCCTGCCCAATATCAATGAATTCATTTGGAACAAGTTTTTTTGCATTTTTAGGGGTATATCTATATGGAGTTTTTTCATAATGAGATTTATCATTAATATTCGAATTAAAGACCGCATTATATTCCACATTTGCAATCTCAAATATCATTTCTACAAGACTCTTAGAGTTTAAAACCTGAGTTCCAGTAAGTGTTATTGCTTGGTTATTAAAATTTCTATTAAGAACCTCCACACTTAATTTCGCAGCGTCTTGAACATGAATATATTCTCTTATTTCTTTTCCTGAGCCACTGTAGTTTAATGATTTTTTAACTACTACTTCCTCAACATACCTTCTTAGCCCGTTCCACTTCTGAGACCTTGGTCCATATAATGAGCCGTACCTCAGAAAAGTGTAGCTAATATCATAATTTTCCTGGTATGCCTCTATTAATATTTCAGCACATTGTTTACTTGCTCTGTAAAAGGATCCGTGTGAACTATATACATACATTGAAGAAGCGTATATAAACCTTTTAATTTTGGATTCAATCATCGCCTCAAGTACTTGTGTTACTCCCAAAATATTCATTCTAATTGTTTCCTTTGGGTCATCAATAGAATCAGCTATATCAGCTACTCCAGCAAAGAAAAAAACTATTTCATTGCCTGCTAAGGCTTTTAGAACATCTTCACGATTAAAAATATCTCCAACAATCATTTTTTGATCACTACGAACATACTTGGACTTTACACAATCGAATATGGTTACCTGGTAGTTTTGATTTGAAAGCTCATCAGCAGTATGGCTACCCATAAAACCAGAACCACCAATCACTATGACCTTTTTGCCATTCATAATTTACAAACCCTGCTTCTGCACTAAATATTCTTCTTCAGGCACAGCCCCTTCCTGGCGACCTTCAAGCAGAAACCTGACTGCTTCATTTGTTGCCTCAATTTCCATCTGACTTCTACAATCATTTGACATTGAACCCATATGTGAAGTTAATATACATGATTCAAAATTTTTTAAATCTCCATCATAGGGTTCATTATCAAATACATCAATAGCAGCGCCAGATATTTTTTCTCTTGAAAGTGCCTCAGACAGGTCTTTCTCATTAATTATTCCACCTCTAGAGGTATTTATTAAAAAGGCATCCTTATTCATGAAACCGATTTCTTTTTTTGTAATGAGATCTTTAGTTCTTGAGGTAAGAGGAAGATGCAGAGAGATTATATCTGAAGATTTATAAATCTCTTCTTTTGTAGAATAATGCGCATCATTATTTTCTATTTCTAGAATGTCATTATATAAAATATTTTTTACACCCAGAGATTGGAGATGATTCAAAACCTTCTGACCTATCCTCCCTAGACCAATTAAACCAATTTTACAATCAACGATTCTCTTACCAAAGAAACGGTTCCAGATACCATTATGAAGCTGTAAATTAGACTTATGTGTATGTCTAATTAACGACAACATGAGGCCTATAGTCAATTCTGCAACTGCAGGCGCTGGTGCATCAGGAGTATATGAAACATTTATATTTCTTTTTCTAGCGGCCAATAAATCAACGCTATCTAGACCTATTCCAACTCTAGAGATTAGTTTAAGGTTTTTTGCAGAATTGAAAACTTTTTCAGTTATTGGCTCAGTACCAGCAATAATTACTTCACAATCTCTTGCTAAATGGCATAATTCACTTTCAGTTAATTTCCTTCCTAGTGGATTGATAGTGAAAGATATGTTATTTTTTTCAAGGATATCTTTAGGATATGTATTCAATTGAGCGAAAGGTACAGTTGTGATTAGAACCTGCGACATAAATAATTTAATTTATTGTGGATAATTAAAATTTAATTTTAATGTTTATTTAGAAACCACTTAATACAAAATTATGTTATTTAATTCTTACCCCTTTATTTTCTTGTTTTTGCCTATAGTTCTTGGAGTTTTTTTATCTCTGGCAAAAAACAATCAGATAAAACTTTCATATATCTGGCTAATAATAAGTTCTCTATTTTTTTATGGATGGTGGAATTTTAATTACATAGGTTTATTAATACTCTCAACAGGCATAAATTTCCTTATTGGAAATCTTCTCGCAAAAAGAAACAAAAAAATTAATCCAAAGATAATCCTTTTTATTGGGATTATTTTCAATTTATCACTTCTTGGGTATTACAAATATGCTAACTTCTTCATAGAAAATTTGAACATATTATTTCAATCTGAGATATTCTTAACTAAGGTTATACTTCCTTTGGGTATATCTTTTTTCACCTTTCAACAAATTACATATTTAGTTGACTCATACTATGGTGTCGTCAAAGAAAAGAATTTCTTGAAGTACACTTTATTTGTCACTTTTTTTCCTCAACTTATTGCTGGTCCAATTGTCCACCACAAGGAAATTCTTCCGCAATTTGGGAGAAAATTTAATAATTTGAAAAAAATAAACAGAGATTTGGCTATTGGTTTATCAATTTTCATTTTAGGACTTTTCAAAAAAGTTGTTATAGCTGATGGCATATCATCGTATCCAAATGAAATCTTCATGGCGGCCGAAAATGGAATTACTTTGAGTTTCTTTGAGGCTTGGGCAGGCGCAATAGCATATAGTCTTCAGCTATATTTTGATTTCTCAGGATATTCTGATATGGCGGTTGGTATTGCTAGAATGTTCGGCATCAATCTACCAATAAATTTTAATTCTCCATATAAAAAATTAAATATTTCTGAATTTTGGAGAAATTGGCATATCACTCTTTCAAGGTTGATAAAAGAATATCTTTGGGATCCATTAAGCCTATTCTTTACAAGGCTTGCCTATCTAAAAAATTTTAATAAGATGAATTTTTTTATTACCGCAACTTTAATACCTATATTAATTTCTTTTTTCTTTATTGGCTTATGGCATGGTGCTGGCTGGAATTTTATTATTTTTGGCTTATTGCATGGAATCTATATATCTTTATACAGCATATGGGCAAAATTTATTAAACCAAAAAACAATCGAGATAGTTTTTTATCTTCCTTGTCTTCATGGCTAGTTACTTATCTTTGTGTTGTTGTTGGATGGGTTCCTTTTAGAGCTGAATCTTTTGAGGGCCTATTAAATTATTTCAAATCTATGTTTTTATTTAATGGAATTTCTGTTCATCGATTTCTTGAGGGTAGATTTGGATTATTCGAAGAATATATTGTAAATTTTGGCGTAAAGTTTAATGGAATTTCTCCTAATGAATTTATAGACTTTAATTCTATCTCATGGATTATCATCCTTTTAATAACTACGTTGTTTCTACCAAATACATATGAAATAATATCAAAAAAATATATCCGTAAGCCTTTGAAAGTGTCTTGCTCAAGTAAAAAATTTAGATGGAGACCATCAAGGATTTGGTCTTTAATATTGTCAACGATATTCTTCTATGCGATTATAAGCATGAGAGATATAAGCGAATTCCTTTATTTTCAGTTCTAGAGATGTATAAGATTTACAAAACCCATTTGAATTTTTTTTTCATTTCATTTGTTTTAATTTCTGCCACTTTCTCAGTTCTCCTAGCTGAAAATTTTCCGTTTTATACATCAACTGGAACCGAAAGATTATTATTGGTTAAAAGAGACTGGATTAATTCTGAAATTATAAAAAAAGACAATAATAAAAAAATAATTGTTGCTGTTGGCGCCAGTAAAATTGCGACTGGTTTCCTTCCTAATTTTTTTGGAAATGATACCTATGAAGTATTCAATTTGAGTGTTACGGGTTTTGACGCGACAAGACAACTGTTTCTTCTGAAAGATTTCATAAAATCTAATGGAAAACCTGACTTTATTATTTGGAACCCAAGCTACAAAAGAGAAATCAAGCACTCTCTTCTTGCTTCAGATGAGGAGCTTGACTATCTCTATAAAAAAACTGGGGACATAAATTTTCTTATTGATAAGCACTTTCCTTACTTACCTAGCAAAATCAGGCTTAATGCTTTTTTCAAAAACCATGTTTTAAAACAATACTATGATCAGGAAGAGATTATAGAAAACATGATTTTAGACCGTGGAACCTATTATTTCAAAGGAGATAAATATGAGTCTATTGGTAAAAACTACTCAAATGCTTTTTATGATCTAAACAAAGAACATGCCTTGCCAAAAGTTGGCTCGGATTATTTTTTATCAGTAAAAGAGTTTATTCAATTTTGTGCAAGTTTAGACATAAATATCTTTGTTGTAACTCCACCGCTGATAAATGACTCAAGAAAACCTGGTTTTGCTAATAGAGGGTTTTACGAATATATAGAGAATAATTTCTCAAATGTAAAAATTTCTGACATTGCAGGTCATACCTTTTATGACAGCGAACTCTCTTTTGATGGTGGTCATTTGAACTATAATGGTGCCATTCTTTATACAAAAGACATATGGAATAGCTTTAAAAGAAGTTATTCTATCAACTTAAAAAATGAATAATGACTCAATAAGAAAGCTCTTTCTTGAATCGATAGAAGTAAAGAAATCATGCATTGAGGCTGGTTTTGACTCGCTTTACAAAGTTGGAGCTGACATTGCCAAAGGCATAAAAAAAGGCAATAAAGTTATGTTTTGTGGAAATGGAGGATCAGCTGCAGATGCTCAGCATTTAGTTGCTGAGCTTTTGATACGACTTCGTCCAAAATATAATAGGCCAGCTATACCTGCTTTATCCTTAGCTCAGGATTCTTCAACAATTACTGCATGTGGAAATGACTATAGTTTTGATGACTTATTTTCAAGAGTTCTTGAGGCAATTGGAAAAAAAGGAGATTTTTTAATAGTGCTTTCTACATCAGGCAATTCTAAGAATATTATTAATGTACTAAATTTAGCCAAAAAGATGGGGGTTTATACTTTTGGTTTTTTGGGTTGTGATGGGGGTAAAGCTATCAAATTATGTGATAGTTTTTTTCTGGTTCCAAGTCAAGATACTGGCAGGATTCAAGAATCTCACATTACTGCTGGTCATGCGCTAATGGAATACATTGAAGACGCATTGTTAGAAGCAGACTTCTTTACTCTAAATGATGGATATTAACAAAATATCTCTTTTTGTATTTGATTTTGATGGTGTTCTTACTGACAACTTTGTCTATGTAAACGAGAATGGTCAAGAATCTGTGAAATGCTCAAGATCTGATGGTCTTGCCTTTGATGCCCTTAAAAAACTTAAGATCCCTTGTATAATCTTATCAACAGAAACAAATAAAGTTGTGCGTTCTCGCGCAAAAAAACTTGGCATAGAAGCTCATCAAGGATCCTCTGATAAGTTAGAGGATTTAACCAACATCTCTGAAAAATTGCAAATTCCATTAAACAAAATATTTTACGTAGGAAATGATCTAAACGATTTTCATGCTATGAAAATGTGTGGCTATTCTGCATGTCCTGCTGATAGTCATCCAAAGATCAGAAGCATATCCGATTATTCTCTCAATAGAAAAGGTGGTGATGGTATCATTCGAGAACTCTTGGAGAGTGTATTCAATATTGACCTTATGGAGCTTTTAAATTGAAAAAAACATTTATCATTGCGGAAATTGGCATAAATCACAATGGAAGTATTGATACATGTAAACAACTTATCGATGTTGCTGTTAATGCTGGATGCGATGCTGTCAAATTTCAGAAGAGAGATATAGATTTAGTTTACACATCTGAATTTTTATCTGAATATAGAGATAGCCCCTGGGGAAATACTCAACGGGACCAAAAAGAAGGTCTTGAGTTTGATCTTAATGACTACAGAGAAATTGATGCTTATTGCAAAAAACAAAATATTTCCTGGTTTGCCTCTGCATGGGATCTAAATAGTCAAGATTTTTTAAATCAATTTGACTGTAATTACAATAAAATCGCTTCAGCCATGATTACCTATGAGCCTTTGTTGAATAAGGTTGCAAGAGAGGGTAAATACACATTTATTTCTACAGGTATGACTACTTATGAAGATATCGACAGAGCTGTTGAAATTTTCCGTGGAGAGAATTGTCCTTTTGAATTAATGCATACAGTGTCCACTTACCCTATGGATGACAAACATGCCAACCTTAAGATGATAGGCACATTAAGAGAAAAATATAATTGTAATGTCGGATACAGTGGGCATGAGGTTGGATTGGCAGTTTCTTATGCTGCTGTCGCCATGGGCGCTACATCATTGGAGAGGCACATCACCTTAGGGAGACACTTATATGGCTCTGATCAATCTGCGTCTATTGAACCCAGCGGACTGAACCAACTAGTTGGCTCTGTTAGAAAAATAGATTTTGCAGTTGGCGACGGAATAAAAAAAGATATTGAGGCTGAAAAAGAAATAGCAATCAAACTTCGACAACATTTCTAAATTCTGGGCTTTCTTTCATAAAGTTTTTTGAAAACAAACATTTCATTAAATGTTTCTGAATTTTGAATAAGATTTGTCAACTTCTCAAAAAATAATATGACTAGAAATATTGTTATTTACAAAACTACTAGGTCAAAAATCTTGATTGGAAAAATGCTTAAAGTTATTGGCTTTAATATATTTTATTATTCCAAAAATTTGCCAATTACTTCATTTTATGAAATTAAACCGCCTTCAAGCAATAAAAGTACTTTTATATATAGTCAAATTGGTCATGATATAAAATCCTTTTTCTTTAAGAATAATAATGAAAAAAATTTTATTCTTGACTACTTGGCCTATTCTGCTCGTTCTGGAGGATCTTTGGACTTTTATGGCTTTGTGGAATCATGCAATAACCTCTTAGGAAAAGATAATTTCTTGCTTTTAGATCATAGTTTCCATTTTCAAATTATGAAAAACAAGAAAAGATATGGATTTGTCTTAAAATATTTTTTTTATGGTCTGATGGCTTTAGTATTTTTGTTTTTAAATTCTCTTCCAAGAGCAATATTTAATAAAAAAAAATTAGCTCACCCAACTGTTTGTATTCTCAGA
>Ga0181581_10001180_pt1 | contig 20140 bp, 20 predicted proteins | sample 071ome_22_FD_132433 | JGI IMG/M metagenome (GOLD analysis project Ga0181581, IMG submission 132433) | Coastal salt marsh microbial communities from the Groves Creek Marsh, Skidaway Island, Georgia - 071404AT metaG (megahit assembly) | ecosystem: Environmental > Aquatic > Marine > Intertidal... | reverse complement strand
CTACTGGTTTCTTAGCTGCAGGTTTCTTAGCTACTGGTTTCTTAGCTGCAGGTTTTTTAGCTGCTGGTTTCTTAGCTACTGGTTTCTTAGCTGCAGGTTTTTTAGCTGCTGGTTTTCTAGCTGCAGGTTTTTTAGCTGCTGGTTTTCTAGCTGCTGGTTTTTTAGGCTCTGATTTAGTATCTTTTCCTAATAATGCATTAATTAACTTTTCTAACATATCTCATTTACTCCCTCTAAATAACATTTATTCAAAAATGGTAATTATATTGCTTCTATTTAATGTTGCAAGTACTTTGTAATTACAATTTAAAGTTCATAGATTTTTTTTCCATCCACAAATGTATGGCTTACTCTTCCTCGGAGTTCATATTCAAATGGAATATTTTTTCCTGACGTTTTCATTGAGCTTTGCGATGGTATCCAGCTTAATGATTCGTCATACAAGCAAAAATCTATATTAGTACATGTATTTAGATCATATTTTTTATTATTTAAAATTTTATATGGCTCTAAACTAATTTTTGAAAGTAGTTTCGTAATATTAATTTGATGATCCTGCGCAACTTTAAATATTAACGGTAGGAAAGTTTCAAAGGATGATGCCCCAGGCTCTGATTCTTCAAACGGAAGCATTTTTTTATCTAGATCCACCGGACAGTGGTCGGATGAAATAGCATCAATAACATCATTTTTAATACTATTAAAAATTTCCTCTTGATCAATCTTTGATCTTAGCGGGGGGGTAAGATGGTAATTAGTGTTATACCCATCAATATCTTGCTCACTAAACAAAAGCTGATTAATAGATACATCACATGTCACATTTATATTTTCATTTTTTGCCTTTTCAATAATCTCTAGCGACTCTTTACAGGAAATTTTGGATAAATGAATTTTTGTACCAATATCTTTTGATAAGGCAAGATATTTTAAAATTTCAATTATTTCTGAATTTCTATTAAGTCCTTTTAAACCAAGCCTAGTCGCAATTGAACTTTCGTTTGCATAAGTATTTTTCGATAAGTAATTTTCTGTTGGACGCAAGAAAAGAGTAAAACCAAAAGTTTTTGCATATTCAAAAGCGCTCAAGAGAACCTTTGTATCTACAATTGGTTGCTCGGCTTGTGAAAATCCAATAGCACCAGCATCGAATAATTCTTTCATTTCAGATAGCTGATTTCCGGCTAAATTTTTTGTTATTGCTGCATATGGTTTGATATTGATTGGAAAGATTTTATTTGCTTTAGATATAAGATCCTTTATTAGACTGGGCTCATCAAGGACTGGATCTGTCGATGGTAGGCAGCAAACATTAGTAATCCCTCCTGCAATTGCTGCCGATATCTCTTGATCTAATATTGATCTATGCTCCTCACCGGGAGTTTTAAGATTGGAATAAAGATCTGTTATTACTGGGATTAATAATTTATTAGTACCATCGATAATTTGACATTTCTTATCAATATTTTTTTCATTGTGTGATAGATTTTCAATTTTCCCTTTACCGATATAAATATTTTGATTAGTTTGTATTTCACTATTAGAATCAAAAACACTTATATTTTTGATAAGGTATCTCATTTTTTCTCCATCAATAAAGACATAACAGCCATTCTAATTGCAATTCCAAAGCTGACTTGAGGAAGAATAACAGCCTTATTTGAGTCTGCTACTGAGGATTCAATTTCAACCCCTCGATTCATTGGCCCTGGGTGCATAATAATACAATCTGGATTAGCCAACTCCACCCTTTTTGATGTTAAACCATATGTTTTGAAATATTCCTCTTGGCTCGGAATTAAAGCACTATCCATCCTCTCTTTTTGTAAACGAAGCATCATTATCACGTCTACATCTTTTACCCCATGGTCAAGATTATCAAAAGGGATTACCCCAAGATCTTTCACACCAAACGGCATTAATGTCTGTGGCGCAATAACCCTTAATTCTGGAACACCTAGAATATTCAGTGCATTAATTTCAGATCGAGCAACTCTGGAATGCTTAATATCTCCGATAATTGCAATTTTTAAGTTTTTAAAATCTTTTTTATAATGTCTGATTGTAAAAGCATCTAGTAATCCTTGAGTTGGATGTGAGTGATAACCATCACCAGCATTAACAACTTTGATATTTTGATCGATATTTTTTGCTATGAAATGTGCAGCACCTGATTGGTTATGCCGGATGACAAACATGTCAGCATGCATTGCTATTAAATTATTTATTGTATCAAGAATAGATTCACCTTTAGATTGAGATGAAGTACTTACATTAAGATTAATAACATCTGCAGAAAGTTTTTTTGCAGCAATTTCAAATGTAGTTCTAGTTCTAGTACTATTTTCAAAAAATAAGTTACAAATCGTTTTGCCATTTAATAAATCAGTTTTTTTGACATTGTTATTTTTAAGATCCAAAAAGGAATCAGCTCGAACAAAAATTTCGTCAATAATCTGTCTAGAGAGACCTTCAATACACAATAAATGTTGAAGTTGTCCATTTTTTAATTGAATATTATGCATCTAAAGACCTCATTTGTTTCTCAACTTCATTAAAGTGTGATTGCAATATTATGTTTGCAGCAACTTGATCAACAAGGGCATTATTATTTTTTTGTTTTTTATTGCCTAAATCTTTAATAAACTCCTCTGCAGACGTTGAGCTGTAGTTTTCATTCACAAAAAAGATGGGTAGGTTAATATTTTTTTCGATATCTTTTGCAGTATTTATACAAAACTTTGTTGTATCATTAGCACTTAAATCCTGATTTAAAGGGAGTCCAAGAACTAGGTATACTGGCTGCCATTCATTGACAAGTTGTTTGATTTTTTCTATTCGTTGATTTTTATTTTTTGAGTAAAAAGTAATCAAGTTTCTTGAAGTTTTAAGAACGTTATTACCGACTGCTACACCAATTTTTTTTATGCCTAAATCAAATGCAAGTACTGACCCTTTTTTTTCAATAATTTCTTTCAGATCATAGGTATTAAATTGCGTCATGATTTAAAAAAAAGGGAGAGGAAGGGTTTTAGGAAACCAGAGTTGAATTTAAATTTTTTATAAGTGTTTTTCAACGCATTGAATAATAACACAATTTTATTTTTCTATAAATTCTTTTACCTCTAAACCAAAACCCATCATGCTAGGCATTTTTCTAGGTGATGCTAATAATTTCATATTTTTTACACCAAGATCAACTAGTATTTGAGAGCCTATTCCATAATTCCGAAGATCATTTTCTTTATTTTTTGGCTGCTGATCTAGATCACCAATTTTCTTCAGATTTGCTGAAGCACCATAATTTAGAAATAACATGACACCATTTTTTTCATTCGATATTTTTTCAAAAGCTTCATTGGGCGTCCATGAATGTTTATCATCTTTTACAATAAAGTCGAGGATAGTTAATGGCTCATGAACTCTAACCATTACATCATCGTTGGAATCAATTTGTCCTTTCACAAAAGCTAAATGAATACTGTTAGAAATTACATCCTTGTAAGTAATAAGTTTAAATTCTCCAAATGTTGTTGAAACAACATCTTCTTCAGTTCTTAGAATAAGTTTTTCTTTTTTTCTTCTATATTCAATGAGGTCAGCAATCGAGCCAATTTTTAAATGATGTTTTTTTGCAAAACCTTTTAAATCATCTAGTCGCGCCATTGATCCATCATCATTGAGAATTTCACAAATAACCCCATAGGGCTGGAATCCAGCAATTTGTGATAAATCACAGCCTGCCTCTGTATGACCTGCTCGATATAGAACGCCGCCTGAATGAGATATTAATGGAAAGATATGACCAGGTCGAACGATACTATTTTTTGTTGCATTTGGATGAATGGCGGCTTTAACTGTGGTTGATCGATCACTAGCTGAAATGCCAGTGGTTACTCCATCGGCAGCCTCTATAGAAACCGTAAAGTTAGTTCCTAGCTTTGCTTCATTCTCTTGAACCATTAAGGGAAGATTAAGCTGGCGAGCTTTTTCTTCAGTAAGCGTTAGACAAATTAGACCTCTTCCAAATTTGGCCATAAAATTGATAATTTCAGGTGACACATTATCTGCTGGAATAAAAAGATCACCTTCATTTTCCCGATCTTCATCATCAACCAGGACAACCATTTTGCCTAGCTTAAGGTCTTCAATTATTGATTCAATATTATCTAACATAAATTAAATTAACCATTTAACGCATAGCGTGCAAGCATATCAATTTCAAAATTAAATTGATCATTTATTTTATTAGTCTTAAAAGTAGTGTTCTCTATTGTATGTGGAATAAGGTTGAGGAAAAAATTATTTTTATCAACACCGTTTACCGTAAGACTAACTCCATTGATTGCCACCGATCCTTTTGGGGCTATAAATTTTTGAAATTGACTTGGTATCTCCATAACCCAAATTTGTGAATCTGATGCTTTTTTTATATCTTTTAATATTGCTTTTGAATCAATATGGCCAAAAACGAAATGGCCACCGACTTTATCACCAATTTTTAATGATTCTTCCAAATTAACTTCTTGATTCAAATAAAATGGGACAACTTTTGAAAGTGTCTCCTGAGATAAATAAAAATCAAAGGTATTATGAGTTAAATTTATTATTGTAAGACATGCGCCATTAACACAAATGCTATCGCCAAGATCGGCATTAAATGTTCCGTTATATTCAATTGTCAATTGAATGTCAGTATCAATTTCTGTGATACTTATGATCTTACCAATTGTTTTAATAATCCCTGTAAACATGCCATAATTCTAACAGATCAACACATCTTCATTTAACAAATGATTTTTTTCATATGAAATCTTTATTTTTAGATTTTTGGGTATCCCGCAAAATTTTAATCAATGGTAGTAACAACCGTTTTTTATCTTTTATTGGTTTTTCAAGTATTTTGGGAATATCTATTGGAGTTATGGCACTAATTGTTGTGATGTCAGTTATGAATGGATTTCATTTTGAATTGAAGAAAAGAATCCTTGATGCTACATCTCATATTGAAATAACCGGTGGCCTAGATGATCAAGATGAAATTAATCAATTAATAAATAAAATTATTGATTTGAAACATGTTAAAGCGGTTTCACCCTATGTTTCAGGAGAGGGTCTTTTATCGAGCGGATCAATTAATAGGGGAGTCCTCGTAAAAGGAATCGATCCTCAGCACGAAAATAATGTTAATCAGCTTCTAAATAAGGTAGTTAAAGGCTCTAAAAAATTTTCAAACAAGTCATTTGAAATAATTATTGGCGTTGATCTTGCAAGATTATTAAATGTTGATATTGGCGATGATGTTTCATTATTGATTCCGAAGCTCAATTTTAGTCCAATTGGTAATTATCCAACAATAAAAAAATTTAATATTGTTGGAATTTTTGATGCTGGCATTTATGAGTTCGATAGCAGCTTGGCGCTAATAGATTATCAAGATGCTCAGAAAATTTTCTTTAAAAACCAACAAACAAAATTTTCTGCAATGCAAATTCAATTAACAGACTCTAACGAAACCTTAAATGTTGAAACAAATATCAAAACAATCCTAATGGATTTAAATATCAATTCATTTATTAGCAACTGGACAAATAAAAATAAAAATTTTTTTAGTGCAATTCAGATGGAAAAAAGAGTGATGGCTATAATTTTAACTTTAATTATCGCAGTTGCTGCGTTTAATTTAGTGGCATCATTAGCTATGAGTGTGCAGGATAGGAAAAAAGATATAGCAATTTTGATGACTATTGGATTTTCAAAATTTCAAATTATAAGAATTTTTGTATTTCAAGGATTTATTATTGGCTTTATAGGGTCTTTATTAGGATTGGCACTTGGAGTTTTGATTGCGTCTAATATCAATATTATTGTTCCATTCATTGAAAGCCTATTTAATATTCAATTTTTATCAAAAGATATTTATTACATCAACGAGCTTCCCTCAATAATTATTCCTATGGATATACTTTTTGTCATACTGATATCAATTGCTTTATCGCTTATTGCTACCATTTATCCGAGCCAAATGGCAGCAAAATTAAATCCTGGTGAAATTTTAAAAAATGAGTAATGTTATTGAGATTAAAAATTTAATAAAAAGATTTCCATCGTTGGAAAAGCCTCTTTTTAATCGATTATCAGTTGAAATCAATGAATCGACTGTGATAACTGGTGTATCTGGGTCAGGTAAAACAACTTTTATGCAAATCATTGCCGGACTGGATACATTTGATCAGGGGGATGTTAATGTTCTTGGAAAAAGTTTAAAGTCTTTAAGTTCTTCCCAGGTGACAAATATCAGAAGAAAAGAATTTGGATTCATATATCAGTTTCATCATTTATTAAATGATTTTAATGTTTTGGAAAATATTAAGTTACCTTTATTGCTTAATGGGCATGACGACGACAAAGCTTCAATAAAAGCAAAAAGTTTAATTTCCCAGGTAGGTTTAAGTGAGAGATTACATCATTTTCCCAACCAATTATCTGGTGGCGAGAGGCAGAGAGTTGCTGTGTGTAGAGCTGTGGTTCACGATCCAAAAATTATATTTGCAGATGAACCAACGGGAAATTTAGATAAAAAAAATTCTAAGATAGTAATAGATTTACTAATCAAGATGGCTAAAGAAAAATCGATTTCATTAATAATGGTGACTCATGATTTATCTGTGTTAAAAAAATTTAAAAACAAACTTGAGTTTGTCGATGGAAAATTGAAAAAATGTTAATATTCTTTTTGAATCATTAATGCTTATTAAGGAGTTGTAGAGTGTGGGATATTATTCAAGGCGCTGGGTGGCCAATTTGGCCTTTAATTTTTGCTTCAATTCTTGCTCTAGCAATTATTATTGAAAGACTGTGGGCGTTACGGTCAGAAATAATTGCACCAAAAAATTTATTAAATGAAGTGAGGTCATTAATTGACCAAAAAGGCGTCAATAAAAAATCTATCGATCTGCTTAGAGAACATTCATACTTAGGTGAAATATTTGCCACGGCACTTGATCATATTTCAAGCTCTCCAGGACTCATAAAAGAATCAATCGAAGAAACGGGAAGGGCAGTTTTTCATAAATTAGAAAAATACTTATCAACTTTGGGAACTATTGCAACGATAGCGCCATTACTTGGTTTGTTTGGGACAATTATTGGTATGGTTGAATTATTTAGCTCGTTCACAAGCAGTGGCGCTGATGTTACTGTTTTTGCTAGAGGTATTTCAATAGCTTTATACAATACTGCAGGAGGAATTGTTGTAGCAGTTCCGGCGATGATTATGTACAGATTTTTTAAAAATAAAGTTGAATCACTGATTGTTGAAATGGAACAACAGGCTATTACTTTAGTGGAAATTATTCATCATAAAGGAAAATAACTAATGAATTTCAGAAGAGGCAGTCAAGAAGATGAGTTGGAGATAAATTTTATCCCTCTGATTGACGTTTTACTGGTGATCATTATATTTCTTGTGGTAAGTACGACATTCTCTAAATTTAGTGAATTAAAAATCAACCTTCCAACTGCTGAGGCAATTCCTCAAGAAAAGGATCTTGATAAAGTCGATATTGTTATTACAAGCGATAATCAATACTTTATTAATGATGTTCAAATTAGTAACAATACGATTGCTGGCATTCTTGAGGAATTGCAAAAATTAAAATCTGATAACGATCTTCCTACAGTTATTATTAATGCTGATGCCATGTCGAATCATCAATCTGTAATAAATGTTATGGAAGCAGCAAGACTTTCTGGTCTTAATAAAGTCACTTTTGCTACAAAGGTTAATTAAACCTCTCAATGCCAGAGTTAAAAAAACATCCTCTTAAGTTTTCAGAATTTAAAGAAATATATCAGCAACTTTTAAGATATGCGCTCAATTATAAATTTTCCTTATTTTTGAGTATTATTTTTATGCTTATATTTTCTTTAACTAATACTGGTTTTTTAGCACTTTTAAAAGAGATTACCGACAACGGTTTTGATACTGAAAATTCAATAATCAAAATAATGTTACCCATTTCACTGATGGTGCTGATGTTAATCAGAGCTTGTTCATCATTTATTTCTGGTTATCACATGAGAAAAACATCAAGAGGTGTGGTTGCTGATCTTAGGATTGATACTTTTAAAAAATATCTCAAACTACCCGTGTCATATTTTGATAACAACAACGCAGGAATGCTTGTTTCAAAATTAACTTATGAAGCAGATCAATTGTCAGCAGTTATAACGAGAATTGGTATAACTATAATCAGAGAATCATTTACTATCATTGCTTTATTTATATACATGGTTTACTTAGATTGGTTTCTCACCTTAGTCTTTTTATTAATGACACCAGTAATTATTAGATATTTAAAGAAAGTATCACCTCGACTCAGGTCTTTTGGTTTTGAGGTGCAAGAAACTATGGGGAATATGACATCCACTTCGGAAGAGGTAGTGACTGGACAAAGGGTGATAAAAGTTTTTGGCGCAATAAATTACGAATTACAAAGATTTATATCTATTGTCAAAAAAAATATGAATATGCAAATTAGATTAGCAAGACTATCTCTATTTAACAGCATGTTAATAGAAATTATTGCCTCAATTGCCTTGGGAATTATTGTTTACTATGCTTTGGCAAATTTTACGACAGGTGAGTTTGCTGCGTTTGTTGGGGCATTGTTAATGATGATTAAGCCCATCAAAAGCTTAACCGAGGTTAATGAGTCATTGCAAGTTAGTATTGCTGCAGCAAAAAGTATTATGAATGTTTTAAATGAGCGGAATGAAAAAAATCAAGGAAAAAAAGTTTTATCTAATATTAAAGGCGATATAGAAATCAAAAATTTATCTTTCCAATATGGAGACAAAGGTAGAAATGTATTGAATCAGATATCATTGAAAATAAAAAGAGGAGAAAAAATTGCATTAGTTGGAAAATCTGGTGGAGGAAAAACAACCTTGATGAACTTGCTACCAAGATTTTATGATTTTCAAGAGGGTGATATTTTAATTGATAAAGTAAACATAAAAGAGTTAAAACTTGATAATTTACGTAGCTTTTTTTCTTTAGTAACTCAAGATACTATTTTGTTTAACGACAGTGTACGAAATAATATATGTTATGGAAATCAAACGAAAAAAATCTCTGATTTAAGATTAAATGAAGTTATTGAGCAATCAAACTGTAGAGAATTTATAGAAAAACTTCCTAATAAGTTAGATAATTTGGTGGGTGATCGTGGAGTTAAATTATCTGGCGGTCAAAAGCAGCGTATCGCAATAGCTAGAGCAATTATTAAAGACGCTCCTATTTTGCTGCTTGATGAGGCAACCTCCGCTCTTGATTTAGAGTCTGAAAAACTTGTTCAGGATGCACTAGACCATTTAATGAAAAATAAAACATCGATCATTATTGCTCATCGATTATCAACCGTGAAAAATGCTGATAAAATTTTTGTTCTTGATAAAGGATCAATTATTGAGTCGGGCAACCATGATGAACTAATAAGAAAAAAAGGGTTTTATTCAAAACTTTATAAAAAAGAATTATCGTAAAAAGTGATGTCTATTGAAAAATTTTTTACAGATCAGTATTACAAACAAGCCAATTTAATTTGGTTATTACTTCCTATTTCATTAATAAATTATTTTTTCTACTATTTAAGAAATGCTCTTTATAAATCTAATATTTTTAAGCAAAGAAAATTACCAGTAAAAACAATCGTAGTTGGTAATTTAATTGTTGGCGGCTCAGGAAAAACACAGCTTGTCATTTACTTGGCTAAATTATTTAAAAAAAATAATTTAAATGTTGGAATCATTTCTCGTGGTTATAAGGGAAAATTTAAAAACACAACTGAGGTTTTTGGTGATTCAAATCCAATTCATGTAGGTGATGAGGCACTGCTATTAAAACAAAAATTAGATGCCCCTGTATTTATAAGTAGATCGAGATATGAAGCGGGAAAGGCTTTAATAAAAAAATATAGTGATGTTGATGTCATTATTTCAGATGATGGGCTACAGCATAAAAGTTTAATTTTTGATTACAAGATATTGATCAATGATGATCGCTATGTGACCAATCGCTTGCTGCTTCCAGCTGGGCCTTTTAGAGAGCCTTTGTCGAGAATCCATGATAATGACATCTATGTTTTATCTAACAGCTTAAAATCAAGAAAAAACTTTTTTAATTTTTCTGTCAACCATAAAGTAACCAATTTAAAAACAAGTAAAGTAATGAGTCTAAAAATATTAACCAATTTACATTTATCTATTGGAATAGGGTATCCATATCGATTAATTAATTCATTAAAAAAATTATGTCATTTCAAATATCAGATTTATGATGATCATTACTATTTTACAAAAGATGACTTTAAAGATAACTTTAATTATCTTATAACTGAAAAAGATTCAGTTAAATGTAAAAATATTGATAATAAAAATATATGGGTACTAAAATCAGATGCTAGGATATGCCCAGTGTTTGAAAAAAAATTACTTGGAAAAATTTTAAATGGATAAAGATTTACTAGAATTAATTGTATGCCCCGTAACTAAAGAGAAGCTTGTATACGATAAAAAAAACAATGAATTAATATCAAAGGGAGCAGGATTAGCCTATTCTATAAAAAATGGAATCCCGATAATGTTAGTATCTGAGGCAAGAAAAATAAAATGAGTTTTACTGTTGTGATACCTGCTCGCCTAAATAGCACTAGACTTGAAAATAAGCTTCTTTTAGAAATAAATAATAAACCACTTCTTATTCATACCGCTGAACAAGTAGCTAAATCTAAAGCTACCAATATTTTCATTGCGACAGACAATCAGATTATTTGCAATGTAGCAGAAGATTTCGGTTTTAAGTCTGTTATGACTTCCGAATCTCATCAATCAGGAACCGATAGAGTCAACGAGGCATTGCAAATTCTCTCCCTTTCGGATGATCAAGTATTAGTTAATGTCCAAGGGGATGAACCTTTAGTGGATTTTGAATTAATTAATGAGCTTGCTGAAAATATTTCAACTCATAATCAATTTGTATCTGCGTATCAAAAATTTAAAAGCTTTGAAGATTATAAAAATAAAAATAATGTAAAGGTAGCTCTCAATGAGAGGAATGAAGCGATTACTTTTTCAAGAAGCATGATTGGTAATTTAAATGATAAAGACTTTACTGATGATCTAATCTATCATCATATTGGTATTTATGCATACACAGTGAAGCTGGTTAATCAATTTTGTCAGTTAGATCGACCTGAAATTGAAAAAGCTGAGAAGCTTGAACAAATGAGAGCGATTTTCAATGACATTCCAATTAAAATGATTCAGTACCAAGGCAAAGAAATGATTGGCGTGGATACGATTGAAGATTTTAATAAAGTTAAAATTTTGCTTAGCTAAATAGCATCATCATTCGTTTCACCAGTTCGAATTCTGATAGCTTTTTCAACAGGGGATACGAAAATTTTTCCATCACCAATTTTTCCAGTGTGCGCAGTATTTTTAATAGTTTCAATAACTTTATCCACCATTTTATCTGATACAACAATCTCAAGTTTCATTTTAGGTAAGAAATCAATAACATACTCAGCGCCACGATATAGTTCCGTATGACCCTTTTGTCTTCCGAAACCTCTAACTTCAGTAACCGTTAAACCTTCAATACCAACTTCAGCAAGGGCTTCGCGAACTTCATCTAATTTAAATGGTTTTATGATTGCATCAATTTTTTTCATATTTTATCCTAAATAGTTATTAGTGATTGGGAAGCGCCTTTCTCTCCCAAATGCTTTTCTTGTTATTTTTGGCCCAGGAGGACTTTGTCTTCTTTTAAATTCACTTCTTAGTATTAATTTTACAATTTTTTTCACAGTTTGTGATTTAAAGCCTAAGCTAACAATTTCATCTGTCGATTGACCTTCGTCAATAAAAAGCTCAATGATTTTATCAAGTTCTTCATATGTAGGTAATGAGTCTTGATCAGTTTGATCAGGCTTCAATTCTGCTGATGGGGGGCGATTGATAATTCTTTCTGGAATAATATTATCAGTTAAATTGATAAATTCACTAATTTTATATATTAATGTTTTTGGGACGTCTTTAATGGGGGCATAAGCTCCTACCATATCTCCATATAATGTTGAATATCCAACAGCAGATTCACTTTTATTGGATGTTGATAACACAATCCCATTTTTTTTATTCGCCATGGCCATAAGGATGAGACCTCGAATTCTTGCTTGAATATTTTCTTCTGTTATGTCTGTAGGAAAATTTTTAAAATCATCTTTTAAATTTAGATTAATTTGATTTATTAATGAGGATAAGTTTCTATCAATAAAATTTACTTCCAGACTTTTTGCAAGTTTTTTTGCATCATCAATACTCATTTTTGAAGTGTATTGAGATCGCATCATAATACAATTTATATTTTTTTTATTTATTGCTTTTGATGCAATATACGCAACTAGAGCAGAATCAATTCCACCTGATAAGCCAATGAAAACATTCTTGATTTTATTTTTTTTAATATAATCTTTAGTACCTAAAATACATGCATTCAAGACACTCTCTTCAATTGATAAAGGCTTAATTATTTTTTCTGGAGATGATTCCTCAATCAACTTTGTCTGACATTTAAAGTGATTTAGTTGACAGCTAATATTATTATTCTTATTTAATAAGAATGAAGCGCCATCAAAGACAACGTCGTCTTGTCCACCTACCATATTCAAATAAATCAAATTCGATTTAATTTTTTTATTAATTTTTTTTGCCCTATTGATTCTTACGTTGAGCTTATTAATCTCAAAAGGAGAAGCATTGATGACGATGCAGAAATCAATTTTTTTATCTTGGTATTTTTTTTCTAAATCTTTATCCCAAAAATCTTCACAAATAAGAATTAAAATTTTCTTACTTTTATAAGAAATAATTTTTTGATTATCACCTGCTGAGAAATATCTTTTTTCATCAAACACTCCATAATTAGGCAAGCATTGTTTATGTTGATGTTTTATATTGTTGTGAGAAATGATGAAAGCTGAATTGAATACTTTATTCTTTTTTAAAAGCACGCCACCAATTATCAACAGTTTATTCTTCAAAAATGGCTGAAAATCACTAAAGGCTAATTCTTGTTTCTTGATAAATTCTTTATCAAATAATAAGTCATCAGGAGGATAGCCGATTAAGGCTAGTTCTGGTGCAACGTAGATATCTGCATCATTTGAAATAATCTGCTTCTTAATCCAATTAAAATTTGTTTGAATATCTCCCATGACAGGATTTGATTGAATTAAGCAAGCTTTCATTAATAAGTTCCGCCATTATCTTTGATAATTTCAACAATTTTTTTATTTTTTTCCTTCAAAGCATAAACATAAGGTGTAAGTCCATATTGATCACGCGCTTTTAATTTAACATTGTACTCAATCAATAGTTTTACTGATTCATAATCATTATTAAATACGGCAAAATGAATTAAGGGTGTTTTTTGATCATCTTTATGATCGGGATCAGCTCCTCGCTCAAGAAGAATGTTTGCAATTTTTGGATATTTTTTTTCAATTGACCAAGTTAATGCAGTCCATTGAGATTTATCTTCTGTATGAATATCAGCCCCTCGATTGAGAAGCATTTTCACAACATCAATATTGCCATTGGCACATGCAATCATTAAGGCCGTCTTTCCATTAGGATCTTTTAAAGTCAAGTTTGCTTTATTGTCCAAAAGACTTTTAACGACCGCTAAATTACCTTTTTTTGCTGCAATCATCAAAATGGTTTGCCCGCTATTATTTCTATTATTTGGGTCAATACCAGCTTTGATTAGTAAATCAATAGTTTCACTATGCCCGGCGGATGCGGCAAGACCAAAGGCAGACCATCCGTCTGGATCTGTAATTTTTGGATCTGCTTTTGCATTTAACAATAATTTTATAGAATCAGTATAATTTTTCTTGGCTGCGTACATTAGTGCTGTCCAACCCGAATCATCTGTATGATTTACCTTAATTTTATTCTCAATCAGCAAATTAATAATTTCCGAATTATTTTTTCTTGCAGCGTACATTAAAGCATTAAGGTTGTTAGAGTCCACTACATTAACATCTGCTCCACTTTCAATTATGGCTTTAACTGTCTCAATATCATTTTTTGCTGATGCAGTTAAAAGATAATTTACTTCTTCGGTAAATGAATTCAAGGGAAATAAAATAACGGCAAGAATAATAATTAATTTATACATTATTCATTGCTAACAGAATAGCATCTCCTATTTCAGCAGGGGAGTTAGCAATTACGGTACCTGCTTTTTTTAAAGCATTAATTTTATCAATTGCTTTACCACTGGTCTTCGAAATAATTGCTCCTGCATGGCCCATTCTTTTGCCTTCCGGTGCAGTCATGCCCGCAATATATGATGCGATTGGTTTTGTAATTTTTTCTTTAATATAATCAGCCGCTTCCTCTTCATCGCTGCCTCCGATCTCGCCAACTAGGATGATTCCATGAGTGTCAGGATCATTTTCAAAAAAATCTAAACACTCAATAAAATTTAATCCTTTAATTGGATCTCCACCAATGCCAATACAAGTTGATTGACCTAATTTATTTTTGGTCGTTTGATTAACAGCTTCATAGGTAAGGGTGCCTGATCTTGAAACAATCCCGATCTTTCCAGGAAGATGAATATTACCAGGCATAATTCCTATTTTACATTCACCAGGTGTAATGATTCCTGGGCAATTAGGACCTATTAAAATCGAACGGTTACTGTTAATGATTGATTTAACTTTAAGCATGTCAAAAGTAGGAATACCCTCAGTAATACATACAATAATTTCTATTCCAGCTTCACTAGCTTCAATAATAGAGTCTGCAGCAAATGCAGGCGGCACATAGATCATGGTTGCATTCGCCTGTGTTTGATTTACAGCCTCTTTAACAGTATTAAAAACAGGCAAATTAAGATGCTTACTCCCACCTTTTCCTGGGGTTACACCACCTACTAAATTGGTTCCATATATTAAACATTGTTCAGAATGAAAAGTACCCTGTTTTCCAGTAAATCCTTGGCAAATTAAACGCGTTTTTGAGTCAACTAGAACTGACATTATTTATGATCCTTGGCATAGGTCACAGCAATTTTTGCTGCATCAATTAAATTATCTGCTGAATGTATATTGAGATTACTTTCTTTGAGTAATTTTTTTCCATCATCAACGTTAGTTCCTTCAAGTCTTACAACAATTGGTATTGCAACACCAATATCTTTAGCTGAATTTATAATCCCTTGAGCAATTACATCACATCTCATAATCCCGCCAAAGATATTAACTAAAACAACTTTTACATTTTTATCAGATAGTAAAATTCTAAATGCTTTTGAAACCGTTTCTGCTGATGCACCACCACCGACATCCAAAAAATTTGCAGGTGATCCACCACAATGTTGAATTAAATCCATCGTGGCCATAGCTAGCCCTGCACCATTGACCATACATCCAATTTCGCCATTTAGAGCAATATAATTTAATCCAGCATGATGTGCTTCTGCTTCTTTTGAGTCATCTTGTGACCAATCGCGAAGTTCACTTAATTTTTTTTGTTTATAAAGGGCATTATCATCAATACTAATCTTGCAATCTAGTGCAACAAAGTCATTGGTATCATTAATCACTAATGGGTTAATTTCTAAAAGTGATAAATTATTTTCTGTAAAAAGCATATAGGCCGCCTTGGCAAATTTATTAAATTTCCCTGCCAAATCGGCATCAAACTGTAATGAGTTTGCAAGCTCTCTGGTTTGATAATCCATTAAGCCCGTTATTGGGTTGCAAAATTCTTTGAGTATTAAATCAGGGTTTTTTTTACTAATTTCTTCTATTTCCATTCCACCTGCGCTCGAGACAACGAGACAAACTTTTTCTTTTTCTCGATCAATTAAAATAGAAAAATAAAGCTCATTTGCAATATTTTCTGTTTCTTCAAATAAAATTTTGTGAACTGGTTGTCCGGATGGCTGATTTTGATAAGTTACTAAGTTTTTCCCTAAAAGATTAGAAGCAAACTCAAGTGCTTCATCTTTAGATGTGACAACTTTAACACCACCGGACTTTCCTCTGCCACCTGCATGAATTTGAGCCTTTAAAACAACAGGGTTTTTTATATTTTTCGCTAAAGCATTTACTTCATTTAAAGTTTCAGCAACTTGCCCGAATGGGGTTTGAATTTCATATTTTCGGAGTAGCTCTTTCGCTTGATATTCGTGTAAATTCATCGGCATTTATCTTTAAAATCATAATGATATCAGATTGGTAAGAGTTGTATAATGTGTGCATGGAAAATTACTTAATTTATAACGAGGAGCTTCATCGGTTTGTAGATGAGAATAAGTTAAGTCATTTTGATATTGATATAAAAAAAATTGATGATAAATTTAGCTCTTTTGACAGTAAATCAAATTTCTTTATAGAGAACAAAAAAAAACTAATTTCATCTAAGACTCAATTTTTTCTTAACATAAATAAAAATATTAAAGATTTTAAACTTCTTGTTTGCGATATGGACTCGACGCTTATTCAAAATGAATGTATTGATGAAATAGCTGAACTTCTAAATTTAAAAAAAGAAATATCAGAAATTACTGAGTTAACTATGCAGGGAAAATTATGTTTCAATGAAAGTATTAAAAAAAGAGTACAGTTGTTAAAAGGAGTTAATATTTGTTCATTTGAAAAAATTGTTAATGAAAAAATAAAATTCCAGCCTCATGTTAATGAATGGTTAAATTATGCAAAATCACATAACTTAGTAACTGTTGTTGTTTCTGGTGGTTTTACTTATTTTGTAAATTATGTAAAAAAGTCTCTATCGATGGATTATGCTTTTTCTAATACCTTTGAAGTACTTAATAATGAATTAACTGGAAACTTGGTCGGTGAAATAATTAATGCTGACAAAAAAGCTGAGCTGACAGTTAAAATTGCAAATCAATATGGTATCAAGAAAAACCAAATCATAGCCATTGGCGATGGTGCAAATGATATTAATATGTTTCAAGAATCTGGCTTAAGTATATCTATGCATGGAAAACCGGTATTGGATGACCTTGTTACTTGGTCAGTGAAAAAGAATTATTACAAAACCATTTTAGATTTATTTATTTTCCTGGAAAAGGAATAAAAAAAGCACCTCAAAGAGATGCTTTAAAAAATTAGCATTTAGGAATTAGAAGCACTTTCCTTCACAACCTTCTTCACTAACGCCCAATGTAATAAGAAATTTAGCCATATCCTCTTTACCATCATCTTTGAGAGCTCTAACAATAGAAACATCACCTTTAAGCTTCTTGTTGATATCAGCTCCTTTGTCAGCAATGTATTTTGCCATCTCCTTATTTCCATTAAATGCAGCATGATGGAAACCAGTCATTCGAGTTACAGGATGAATGTAATTGATGTCAGCACCTTTTTCAGTTAAATATTTCAAGATTTCAAATTGATTTTTTGCAGCGGTAATTAGGAATGGCGTCCATGCAAAGTATTTGTCTTCCAGCGGAACAGCCTTTTGTTCAATATACATTTTTACAGTTTTTAAGTCTCCGTCATTTAAAGCGCCGGTGAATTCCAATTCTTCAGGGTCTGACAATCCTGCAAAGGCATTAAGACTCAAAATTAACATTAATAAACTAAAAAACTTTTTCATAATTTTCCTAACTATTATTTAAAAAATATTGTGCATTTGTAAACATTTTAAACCAAGGCCCATAATCATTTTGTTTAACCCTAGACCAAGTATTTTGATCTGATCTAAATACACGTTCAGGATGCGGCATCATGATATTAAAACGTCCGTCATCATTTGTAAAACCAGTTACTCCATCAACTGAACCATTTGGGTTTAATGGGTAGATGGTAGTTACCTCATGATTATTTGTGACATATTGTAATGTAATTTGTTCCTTTTGAATCATTTCTTTAAGATCATTTGATTTAGAAAAGTAAGCTCTTCCTTCTCCGTGAGCGGTAATTACTGGAATGTAAGAGTTTTCCATTTCATTAAAAAAGATAGATTTATTTTTTGGTATTTTTACGGTAACCACTCTTGATTCAAACTGGTCAGATAAATTTTTCACAAATTTTGGCCATTTATCTGCACCCGGAATTATGGATTTAAGGTTTGACATCATCTGACATCCATTACATACCCCTAAGGCTATGGAATTTGACTGATTGAAGAAAGATGAAAATTGATCACGCAGCATTGAATTATTAAGAATTACTTTGGACCAACCTTCCCCTGCTCCCAATACATCACCGTAAGAAAAACCTCCGCAAGCAACAAAAGCTCTAAAATCCGTGATGACATAATTCCCATCTATAAGATCTTGCATATGAACATCAATCGCTTCGAATCCAGCGTAATGAAATGCAGCTGCCATTTCATAATGACCATTGACTCCTTGTTCACGAAGGATCGCTATTTGCGGTTTTTTGGTACTCTTTATGGATGGAAAATTTAATTCAAATTTAATGTCTGATCGGATTCCAGGATCGTTGTTTTCATACACAAGATTTAATTCTTCCTCTGCTAATTTGGCGTTGTCCCGGATTGATTGAATATGATAACTATTTAATGACCATATCTTTTCAAGCTCTGATCTTTGTTCCTGAATATAATCTGACTCATGTTTAATATTGATTTGATTTAAATGATTTATTTTTCCAATATTAAAAATATGTAGAATATTTTTTTCTCGAAATAAATTAGTGATTTTCTCTTCATTTATTTTATCTATTTGTATGACCGCACCTAATTCTTCGGAGAATAGAATATTTGAAAATACTGCAGTAACTTCAGATAAATCGATATCTACACCGGAGCGAGAAGCAAATGCCATTTCGGATATAGTCGTGAATAAGCCTCCATCGGATCGGTCATGATAAGCATAAATCAAATTTTCATTTAATAAATGTTGAATAACATCACAAAAGCCAACTAATAATTTTGGATCATCGATGTCGGGACATTCTGATGTCATGGTGTTATTGATTTGCTCGGCAATCGACCCCCCGGTTCTATATTGATTCATACCTAAATCAATGTATAGAAAGATATAATCATCTCGTTTTATAAATTCAGGCGTGCAAGTTTTTTGAATATTTTCACACTCAGAAAATGCAGTGACAATGAGTGAAAGGGGTGATGTAACAGTCCTATCATTCCATTTTGTCGACATAGACATGGAGTCCTTACCGACAGGAATTGATATACCTAATTGTGGACAAAGATCCTCACCAACAGCATGCACCGCAGCAAAGAGATTATTATCCTCATCATCATCACCACTTGCAGCCATCCAGTTGGCTGATAATTTAATGTTACTAATCTTTCCAATATTTGCAGCAACTATATTGGTTATCGCTTCGGCCACAGCCATGCGCGCAGATTTTCTTGCATTGGATATAGCCAATGGAGCTCTCTCTCCAATGGCAAAAGCCTCACCAGTTATATCCTCAAATGAACACTTTGTTACAGCAACATTTGACACAGGGGTTTGCCATGGCCCAACCATTTGATCTTGAGCAACCAAGCCAGTAACAGATCTGTCCCCAATAGTTATTAAAAACTTTTTGGAAGCTACTGAAGGATGGGAAATGACTTTTTTATATAAATCTTTATCAGTTACTTTGGATAATTTTGGAATATTTTTTTCTATTTTTTTTGGAATTTTTTTTAATAATTTTGGTGGTTTTCCAAGAAGAACATCGAGCTCCATATTTACAACATCTTGATTTAGCAAGCTATCTTTCACGAGAAGATGGCGATTTTTTTTCGCTTTACCTATAACCTTAAAAGGGCAGCGTTCTCTTTCACAGATTTTTTTAAATAAATCTAGCGATTGTTGATCAATAGCCAAAACATATCTTTCCTGTGATTCATTGCACCATAATTCATGAGGGGTCATACCCTTTTCTTCGGTATCAATATTTCTAATATCAAAATCTGCACCAACTTCGCCATCATTAATGAGTTCAGGAAACGCATTAGACAACCCTCCAGCACCAACATCATGGATACTTAAAATAGGATTATCATCCTGAAGCTGCCAACATCGATCGATCACTTCTTG
>Ga0181581_10001174_pt1 | contig 20179 bp, 19 predicted proteins | sample 071ome_22_FD_132433 | JGI IMG/M metagenome (GOLD analysis project Ga0181581, IMG submission 132433) | Coastal salt marsh microbial communities from the Groves Creek Marsh, Skidaway Island, Georgia - 071404AT metaG (megahit assembly) | ecosystem: Environmental > Aquatic > Marine > Intertidal... | reverse complement strand
TTTAGCGAGTGTGACAAAATCAATACCATCCAAATTATACTTTTGATTAATTAGTTTATTTTTCTGAGCAGTTAGCTCAAAAATCTTATCCACATACAAAGTGTCATTCTCTCTGGACTTTAAGTACCTAAGCTCTGTATTGTTTTTAATCTTATCGATTTCATAATCAATCTCATTGACTCTATCAATGAAGGGTTCATCACTCTCTCTAGATTGAAGCAATTCAATCTCTTTGCTAAGAGCTTTCTCACCGTATAAATACCAGTCAGGAAGTTTTTGGTTATCGCCAATTGAGAGAGTTAACGTGGTATCTTTGGAGGAGTTGATCTTTTTAAAATTATTCTCAATAATCCCTAGATCTCTTGCCGTCTCTCTTGATTCCATCAAACGATGAATTCTCGCAAGACGATCACTTTTCGCTTTATCGATAAGTCCTTGTCTTTCAATCTTAAGGGCTTCTATTTTCTCCTCATCGGAAAAAGCGATTATTTGAATTTGCGACAGGCGTTTGTTCCTCTCTTGGTTGGTTAAGAATTCAATTTGACTTTCAATCTCTTTGATTCTTCTATTAAGAGTTTGATTGAACTCAGCAAGTAGTTGGTCTTTTTCAATCTTGTTAATATGATCAAAAAGTTGCAGCAAAAAATCACCCTGAAGAATATAGTCATCACCCTCTATGGTTAAAGAGGTATTTCGAAAGAATTTGTCTTGAGTGTTCTTTACGATTTTGTAATCGGAAGTGTCATTGAGACTATAAAGATAACCGCGAAGAACTAGATTAATTTCATTGATGTTCTCAATCTTTGAGGCAATCTTTTCTCCTAGAGGTGATTTTTTTAACTCCTCAAGTTGTATCTCTTTGTTAGTGATCTTCCGATAAAATCTTGTGAATAAACTCTCTCTAGTTTCATCCAAGATGTTATAGGTATTGACTCGAGTCACTGCTTCTTGAGTTGGCAGATTAAAAGAAATCGTATTCGAATAGGTCTTGGTATGTTTAGCATAACCCAGCGCAATCGCAGCAAATACAATGGGAATGAGAATCAAGAATACCTTTCGATTCCATATCGCTAAGATAATCTTTCTAAGATCAATCTCGTCATCTAATTGCTTAATTTCTTTCTTAACCATAAGTGTCTATATACATTGATTTAACTGACTTTATGATACCTGATATTTATTAGGGTTATAATTTTCATGTGGACTCTAAACCCGACATTTTAGGTGGCCGGAAGTCAGATTCCAGCGCAATGAGATATTTAAGAAGTTGGAATAATTATGAGTATATGACTATTAATGATCATCGAGACCATTAGCCAAAGCAACCTCTGTCAACACATCACATGTTTTTTGGATTTCTTCGTTAGTCAAAGTTGGGTGAACTAAAAACATAAGACTGGTCTCACCCAATTCTTTTGCAACTGGAAGTCTCTCATTAGGTCTAAGACCCGTGTTATCAAATGCTTTTTCCAGATAAACTTCCGAGCATGATCCAGAATAGCAGGGCACTCCTTTTGAGTTGATTTCCTTCATCATTTTGTTTCTAAGTTCTTCAGTTCCTCTAACAAAAACATAGCACTTATAAGCAGCATGATCTATATGTTTAGGAATATCCGGAACTCTTAATAATTGACACCGTCTTGCAGTATCCCAGATTTTATTGGCATTATTTAAACGCTTACTATGCCAATCTGGCATTCTCTTTAATTGGATTCTGCCAATTGCAGCTTGCATTTCCGTCATACGCCAATTAGTGCCAAATGACTCATGCAACCATCTGAACCCTTTAGGATGCTCTCGATCATAGACTGCTTCGTAGCTTTTACCATGATCTTTATATTCCCAAATTATTTTCCAAAGAGATTCATCATTAGTGGTTACCATACCACCTTCACCACCTATAGTCATGATCTTATCTTGACAAAAGCTCCAACAACCTATGTGACCAATTGATCCAACAGACTGGTCTTTATATTTAGCGCCATGGGCTTGAGAACAGTCTTCAATCACATATAAGTTATGCTCATTGGCGATAGACATGATTTCATCCATATCACATGGCCATCCAGCAAGGTGAACACAGATAACCGCTTTTGTTTTTTTAGTAATAGCGGAGCGAATGTTGTCAGGCGTAATGTTTTGAGTTGAGCGATCTAAGTCTACAAATATTGGTTTAGCGCCGGCATTCACAATAGAAGTTACAGAAGCAATATAAGTTCTAGAGGTGACAATGACTTCATCCTCCTCAGATACACCTATAGCCATAAGTGCAGCATCAAGAGCAACTGTTCCATTAGCTAGAGCAACTGCATACTTTGTTCCTGAAAAGTTTGCAAATTCTTTTTCGAATTTTCGACACTCCGCGCCTGTCCAGTAATTTACCTTATTACTCAGAAGAACATCTTGTACAGCATGCGCCTCTTCTTCAGTATAAGAGGGCCAATTGGAAAAATACCTATCCAACATTATGGGACATAAAGCTCAGCATTGCCAATGATTACTTTTTTGTTTTTCACTGTACAAACTTTACTAAAAAAGACACGCCTATTGGCGTGGTCAATATTCGTAACTTCAACTAATGCAGTAACAGTATCGCCAATTGAAACCTCACCCAATACAATTGCATTCTCTGCACGTACAGAAAATTGTTCAATCACTACGTTTACTCCCTAAAAAACGCGACATAGTAACCACTCCTTCTTCCGAAATACCCTTTCTCGTAGCTACACTTATTACTGTCATCATTAAAATTCTAATATCAAGCCAAAATGATTGATGTTCGGCATACCATACATCCAAGTTAAACTTTTCTTCCCAAGAGATAGAATTTCTTCCATTAACTTGTGCCCATCCAGTAATTCCAGGCCTGACAATATGCCTTCTCTTTTGTTGATTGTTGTATAAAGGTAAATACTCCACCAATAGTGGTCTAGGCCCTACAAAACTCATTTCTCCTTTTAGAATATTCCATAATTCTGGAAGTTCATCTAAACTAGTTGATCGCAGAAACTGTCCAAACCTATTCAACCTTGAGGCATCCTCCAATAAAATGCCATTAGAATCTGTTTCATTGGTCATTGTCCTAAATTTAACCAATGTAAATAGCTTCTCATTTAAACCAGGTCTAACTTGCAAGAACAACACTGGTCGACCAATAAAAATCCATACTAGAATTGCAATTAAAATAAATAATGGCGATAAAAATACCAACAAAAAAATACTAAAAAAAATATCAAACAATCGTTTCATTTTTAGTTTCGATAACTTTCTTTATTTGCCGCCCACTAAAAAGAATCTGGAAAAGTCGTTCATTAATTACATTTTCATCAAATCTAGCCTCTGCAATCTCTCTACTTCTTTTAGACATGTCAAAAACAATATCATTATTCTCAAGAAACTTACTCATTGCATTGTATAGTGCAGTCGCATCACAACACGGCACTAAAAAGCCATTTTTCCCATTTATAACAGTCTCCCGGCAGCCTGGAACATCTGTTGTAATAACAGGAAGGCCGACAGATAAAGCCTCTTGCGTACTTCGTGGAACACCCTCTCGATATGAAGGCAAAACAAAAACACTGGATTTCTTCAACCAATGAATTGTCTTTGCACGCTTAATCCAAGTACATTTTACACTATTTGCAAAATTTTCCATTTTTTGCCTAGTGATGCTGCCAGGATTGCTATTGTCAACATCGCCCAAAATAAACAACTTAACCCCTGGAAACTCCTTAGAAATTCTTCGAAAAGCGGTCATCAGTTCAAAAACACCCTTTTCTTTTAATAAGCGTCCGACAAAAATAAAAGTAAACGGGGAGACACTAGGTCTAGAAAAACTCCATTCTCCAAGATCAACCCCTATACCGCCCAAAATCTTGGTTTTATCTTTGTCAACAATTCTTCTATCAACAAATTCTACTTTATCGTCTTTATTGAGAAAAATGACCTTGTGTGTAGTTTTTAATGCTATCTTATATAGCAAACTAACAATAGATCGCATAATTTTCTTCTTAAAACCCTCTAGGTTTCTAGACTTTGTGTATAAATATCCCAAACCTTCAATCATTGCCACTCTATGAGGCACTCTGGCAAGAAAAGAAGAAAAAGAACCGTATATGACTGGCTTAATAAAATAACTCAATGTAGCAGTAGGTTTTATCTTACTTAGGATATAAGCGTTTTTAAATATGCCAAAAATATCTGAAAGAATGGAGAATTTTCCTCGCGAAAGTGAAACATTAACCGTGATAACACCCATCTCTTTTAAAGAGTCTCGAACGCCACTGGCATTATATGGTGCAAGTGCGTAAACAGTTACTCCTTGCTTAACCAGCATAGAAATAAGCGAGCCTCTAAAGTGGTATATAGAGTGAGCATCTGAACTAATAATAGCCAAACTCGCAGGTGCTTTTTCAAGGTTTTTATTGTTAACCCTCATGATGTCTATAGCTGCCTATTTTAAGCAAGTCAATTTAATACAAAAGATAAACTCTTTCCATATCTTTTTTAATATCAAGCCATGAATATTGCTCCAGCCTCTTTCTGTAAAAAGCCGAAAGTTCTACGATATCCTCATTTATAATGCCAGAAAGAGATTCGCATATATCTTTGTCAGATTTTGAGTTTATTAAATACTTGTAGTTAGGTGTAAGTATTGAAGGAATGGCATCTACCCGAGTTGCAACGATTTTGCAACCGCAAGACATTGCCTCTAACAACACTTTTGGGAACCCTTCCCAAAGCGATGTCATAATAAAGATTTCACTGTCATTGTAAGCCTCCACTAATTGTTCTTGATTTAATCTTCCCGAAAGTACTACAAAATCTGATAAATTGAGCTCGCGAACTTGGCTTTCCAAGTCGGAAGAAAGGCTACCATCGCCTACTATTTGCAACTTGTATTCTGTATTTTTGCTATGAAACTCCTTAAAACCTCTAAGTAAGTATTCATAACCTTTTTGAGCTTCCATTCTTCCAACAGCAATAATCTTTTTGCTTCTCTTCTGACCTTTGTCAGAAAATATCTTTTCTTCAACTGAGTTATTAACTGTGCGAAACTTATTGCCGTATTTAGGGAATATATTCCGATACTTCAATATATCCACTGACAAAGAAAATGTTAAATTAAAAACTTTATTAAACAGAGAGCCTATCAATCTATTGCTATATATGATTGAATGCTCATTACCATGATAGGTAATAAAACAACTTTTTCCAATAATTCTTGCATAAAGAGCAACTAAAAAATACATAGGTGAATGAACATGGACTATGTCAACATGATAATTATGTATCAACCCAATGCCTGACGCTGAAAAGCTAAGGATATACCTCAATCTTTTGACCTCATGTGCAATCCTATGGAAAAAACTTGAAGGTGATGGTGTAATTAGAAATGGACGAAGAAATAATCGGGTATTTTTCTTAACGGGTAAAGTATTATTTGAATAAAATGGCGCCAAAAAAATAGTCTCAACAGAATCCATACCGCTAATCATGAATGAATTCTTACCCATTGATGGAATTTCTTGAGTTGGATAAGTGCAGATTCTCAATACTCTTTTCATGTGGACATTCCATCCATCTCTTTTCTAATTCTATCTAAATAGGATGATATTGAAAATTTATTAGCGATATTAAAGCCAGCTTCTCCCATCTTTTTTCCAACATCTGGATTCTGAATAAAGTAACCAATTCTTTCAACCAATTCAGCTACTCGGATAGACATTGGTGGTGATAACTCTCCTTGACTGTTAACAACAAGTTTAAGCCCGGGTTCATCAAAAAAAGGCTCTGTTGGGTCTATCAAATAGCCGCTTATACCATCCTTAATAACCTCAGGTATTCCATCGATATTTGAAGCAACAACAGGTAATTTTGCCATCCCTGCCTCAATCAATACATTGCCCAGAGGCTCTCTAACTGATGGAAGCACTAGCAAACTAGATTGGATCATAACTTCACCTACATTTTTGATTACACCTTTGAAAATAATTTTTTCTGACAAAGATAAGCTATTCGCTAGTTCTTTCAGACTGTCTAATTTATCACCGCCTCCAACAAAGATGAAGCGCACCTGGGAATACTTATTTACGAGGATGCACGCCGCTCTAAAAATAGCATCGACACCTTTAATTGCTGTCATTCTTCCGACAAAAACAACATCAAAAGTGGTATTTTTTTTGCACTTGTGCATCAGACCAATATCAAGACTCGCTCCATTATATATAACGATAGATTTGGTATTGCTTCTAATATTCTTACTCACCATAATAGCAGCGGCACGAGAATTACATATAATGCGATCAGATGCAAACACCCAGAATATAGACAAAATTTTCAGTATTCCTCCTGCGGACCAGGATCCTCCGTGTTCGTGAGTGACTAATGAGACCTTTCTAAAAGATAAAACTTTTCCAATAGCACTCCATAAATTACCCGAGAAATTTTGACCATACACAATGTCAATCTGATACCTATGAATCAAGTATATAATTTTTAATCTAAATAGAAGATTGTATCCAATATTATTAGAATCAAATACTTTGACATTTAACTCTTTTAGCCTTCGCCTCCTGTCATTCGACAAACGAAGGGCAAAAACATAATGTTGATAATCCTTCCACAGAACTGCCCTTTCTATAAATTGCATAAACATTACCTCCACGCCCCCGGTCATGGACAGGTCAACAACGTGCAAAATCCGTTTCACGCCTTCTTTCTCACTACAATATATATTCCGCTAGCCATATAATGGCTTAAAGGGCTACTCTCCAGGAAAAAATCAAGATATTTGATCGGAAATGTAACCCAATTTGCAAAAAGTCCGACCACTAGAAAAAGTGATTTGTTGCCAAATGAAAGTAGTGTGGCTATAAAAGTCCTAAATGACAATGAAAATGCTGAACTCGGACCAACTGCAATTCCATAATCTTCAATATGAAATTCTTTAAAAATATCCTTTAGCCCTTCATGCGTAAATCTAAAATAATCGTGCGGATGCGCATGGTATGTTTGCATAAATGGAACTTCACAATAAACAAGTCCACCATCTTTAAGTACTCTATGCATTTCATGAATATTAACCGAGGTTTGGGGGGTGTGCTCTAACACTGCCTGAGAAATAATAAGATCTACTGAATGATCAAGTATAGGTAAATTTCTAGAATCAGCAATAATATCAACATTTTCTGTTCTTTCGATATCAATGTTAATGAGATTTTTAGAGTGTCTGGTATTTCCGGCGCCAATGTTAATGGCCACATCCTGTTGAGTTAATTTTCTTAACAAGGATGGAATTCTATCTCTACTCTCCTTAGTTTTATATGTATGGGAAAATGTAATTTTTCTATAAATTCTCCTTAAAAGAGGCTGCACTTCAACTTGCACATGTTCTTGAGATGATTCATCCAGAGAGTGTTTGTTAGATCGTGCGAGAAAATTAGGAATATTGTCCACAATAGGGTATACCTTGTGGCATTTCTTACACGCCAATTCTTCTTTCTCTTTTGTAAATTCTGAGCCACAGTTCGGACAAGCCAGAACAGAATATAAATTATTACGCAATTTTAACAACTCCCAAATGTAAAACAATAACAGCTACAATATTAATCTAAAAAACGCCACAACAATACTAGTGCTCATCTATAAATGCTTGATACTCTTTAAGGAATTTCTCTCCTCCCACCTCTGCCGAAAACTTATCTTTGATAGTTGACCTTCCTGCTTGAGACATACGACTTCTTAATTCAGGATCTTCTATTATCTTTAACATAAACCTCGACATATCCTGGGGATTGCTACTAGTTAAGAATCCGTTCACCCCATGGTTGACAATTTCCGAAACGCCACCACATCTAGTAGAAACAACTGGCGTACCGCACGCTATGGACTCAGCCATAACCATACCGAACCCCTCTTCCACAGAAGATAAAGCTGTTAACAACGCATTGGAATAGTAGTCGTAGTTATCTTTCACTTCGCCAACAAAATCGACACGACTTTCAATGTCTAAATCTTGGCACTGTTTCCGGTATTCGTCTAGAAATCCATTGGGGTTTCCAACCAATTTAAGCCTAACATCTTTCTGCCTATTTGCAACCAATTTAAAAGATCTTAGTAGTAGATCGATATTCTTTCTCTTGCTAAATATTCCAACAAACAAGATATATTTCTCCTTTAAGAGTCGCCGATCCATCGGCCGGAAGGCGTACTTATCCAAATCTATCAATGGATAGATTACCGAAATATCCTTCTTTTCTATATCTAAATCTCTAGAGATTTTAGCCTTTGTTACCTCAGAATTTGCAATTACCTTATACGAAAGTTTTGCGTATTTCTCCTCAAGAAAAAATCCAGTTTTAATGTTGATCAAACTTACTATATTTTTTAGATTAAGCAGTCTCAGTTCAGAAGCACCAAATTTTTCAGAACTAATGGTTGAGGCCGACCATATAAAATACTTATTCTTGACTTGTCGAAACACCATACCATCAAAACAAAATCCGCTAACAACTTGATATATATCATATTTTTTTGGAATTTGCCCAAAAGGATCTAAAGCATCAAGAGATCGCAAATAAGGAATGGCAAATATTTCTTTTGTAATCACCTCATACTCTGCAACAAAGTCTTGTATGTACCTAGGTACTTTGCCGCGAGCATTAGGATAGTACCAATCAACCTTATGCCCTAAAGATTTGAGATACTTAATCAATAATATAGTTTTGGTTATTACTCCCCCGCCTTTTTTGGGCGATATTGAATATATACAAATATCCATGTATTTACATTCCTACTATTTTTTTTAATCTTTTTATGTAACGATCATCCGAATATTGATCAATCACCTTTTTGTGTAAATTATTCCCTAAATATGTTTGATATTCTTCATCTTGTAGTATCGACTTTATTTGCTCAGACAACTGTTCAGACGATCCATCCCAAACCAACCCAGTCTTTCCGTGATCAACTATCTCACATAAAGACCCTATATTTCTAACAATAACCGGAACCTTCCAAAAACCAGCCTCAATTACAACCCTTCCAAACGTCTCAATATAGCTTGGAATTATCACCAATTCTGCATGCTTATAATAATGGCTAACTTCATTGGAAAATCCATGCATATGCACCTTAGACTGTATAGAATTAGTCTTTAAATACTCTTTTATCTGCTCTTTATATCCAAAATCAGAGTCTGATGCTCCACCCACTAACAAGTATTCAATATTGCTTGAAAATAGATTTTTCTGTTGAAGTATCTTGATCACTTCCAGCTGCGCTTTGTTTTTTTGCAACCTTCCAAGCGTCAATATATATTTATTCTCTATAGGAGGGTCTGAAAAAAAATTTATTGCTTTGTGTTTTTGCCCGTGAGGATTAGGAACAACGGAAAGATTATCTTTCGAGAGGGGTAGGTCCGAAACTAAGTGCTCCTTGGTATAATTAGAATTACAAATCACCCTATTGTGCAAAAACATAAGTTTCTTATAGTAGTACCTACTCCCCGGAATATTTCTAACATGAACAAAAGTCTTCAACCAAAAAAAAGTAGAGATTTTTAAAGCCGCGACCAGTGTAGAAAGATCGTCATTATTGCAATATACTTTCCTTTCTCTGTATTTAAAAACAATCAGCAGAAGCTTGAAGACACTCTTATAAAACCCCCACTTATAGGGAGATAACTCTAAAGCGACTTTGGAGAAAGGTATATTCCTACATTCAAGAGCATAGTCAAAATTTCCCTTCGAGTCTTGAATGAATAAATTGTAATCTTTTACATCCAATCCCTCTAGAAGAACTAACAAGCTTGTCTCCGACCCCCAAAAACTATTTGAAGAATTTAATATTAACACTATGTATCTATTTTACGGGTAGTTGACTCGACCTTTTTTCTATCCATTCTATTGTACAAACCAACAAAGTAATACAATAGTCCAAGCAACAGCCAAAAAACAACACCTTTTCTAACTTTCCATATTCCAGGCGTTGTCATAAAATTTATAACTACGGCAACCAAAAGTAGCTTCAAATTATTTAATATGTGGAAGCTACGTTTGAATCGGGCAGATTTAAAAAAAGGAACGAAAAGAATATACCAGTACATTAATAAACCTAGGACGCCAAACAGAAATAACACTGTGACAAACGCATTATGAGCAAGGCTATGAAAGTGAAAAATCAGATCGCCATCTGAATTTTCATAAAAAAACTCAATAACTTCTCCTGGACCCAAACCTGTTAAGAAATTACCACCAAACAAGGAATGAATGGCGGCCGACCAGATGATAAAGTAGGTCTCTATCTTGTAAAATACATTGTTGAAGTTTTGGATATTTAGCCCCAGTATTTGAACAATTTCCTCTATATCTATCACATACGAAAAAACAAGTATTAAAAAAATAGTGAGTGTGGAGTACTTAATGATTCTTGCCACTCGCACATATTCTTTGCCGTAAATCGCCAATAATACGCAAACAAGAAAAAATACTATCGACGACATTTGGCTAGACAGGATGGCTACAAGCATGGCCATCAAAAAGCCAAACGCCTTATACATAAATTTACTACAATTCAATATTAGCAAAAAGCACGCTATTGACGAGTAAAACGAGAAATCCGGACTAACAACAGAGAGTGGAGAATTTTGCCCGTAAAAAAACCAATAGAATATAATTTTTATAACAGATAAAAAGAGAACAATCTTAACAAACCTCTCCGAAATAGATACAACGTCTTGCTCTGTAAGCTGCACAACAAACGGTATAAAAAAAATCAGAGAATTTATTAAAATCCATCTATTTTTCAAAATAAACTCTCCAGACCCTACGTCGAAGCCATATGATGCAAGAAATATAAGAGTTATATAGAGTATGAAAATAGACACAGGTAGTGCTTCAGTAACTATTGAAGAAATCCTACGCCTAATTAGCAAGTATAAAATGCACAAGAAAATTCCAAAGAGTACTATCAGCTCATCCAGGACAAAGATAAATCCCAACACTGGGACTCTATTCGAAAATACCTCTAAGAAACTATACCCGTCCAATAAAGAAGGAAATAAAAATGAACTTGCAATAAGTCCAAATAACACAGCATTTAAAATTAAGCTTTGCATTTTTTGACTATATTGGCATATATTGATCAAAAATTGACACCAACTTCTTACTCATTTCATCCCAGCTATATTCATGAATACATTTCTGTCTAGCTTTCTTGCCAAGCGATTTAGAAAGTACTTCATCGTCCAAAAGTAACTGGAGTGCCTCCTCTAATTCTTTCACACTATCCGAAGGTTCAATAACCAAGCCGCAGTCATGAAGTATCTCGCTCAAATCAGATACATTTGTACTAATAATAGGCTTCGCCATTGCCATGGCTTCAAACACTTTAGCTGGAATTTGCGCTCTAGCAAATTCAGTGTCTCTTTGTGGCAATGCTACAATATCAGATGCTGACAAATAAAATGGCATCTCATCGTGAGGTTTTCCTTTAACAGGAACTATGATGCCTCCACCAAGATGCAGAAGGTCTTTATAGTATTGATTATCAGCATCAACACCTACAATCAGTAATCGCACATCTTTACGATCCAAATTTATTATAGCGCGCAGCAAGTCCTTAACGCCCTTATGCTCTCTTGGAACCCCGGAAAACAATATATATTTCAAGTCATGCTCTAAACAGCACCTATCTCTTGATGTGGAGCTGTCAAATTTATCTGGATCGAAAAACGAAACATCCACACCATGAACAAGAATACTTCCGCCAAACTTATCCCAAAGATAACTGGATACCACTATAGTAGTATCCGCATAAGCGATCATTTTTTCCAAAAAATAATTGACAGTCTCATTGTTCAAGTCAAATCTAGAAAACAGCCCTAAAAATAAAGAAAAAAAGCCCCTCTTCACAAGGTTGGCAGTTTCATAATCGTCCATATCCAAGATTAGGGGCTTTCCGTAGCGCAATTTTGCTAACAATCCAATGCCAAAGCTAGTCAATCTTGGCTTAAATGCGTAAACTACATCGCCCTCTATAGATGACAACATCTCTCTAGCTAAGTTGAAAAAAGCAACAATCCTGCCTTTACTTGCGTCTACTTTAATGACTTTATAATTAAACTCATCCTTATATGGCTCAAAAACACCATCACCAAAGTCAGGGCCTATAATTTCCACACTATAAATTCTTGACAGGGTTTTAGCTATTGGATAAGTTCTGACAATCGCATTGGAGGACATATTAAAAACCAATATACTTATTTTTTTGGTATTCATGACCCTCTTCCTTTGCACTTCCCGCCACGATCTATCGCTCGAACAACTTGAAGAATTTTGGCATTTTTCGACAAATCAAATAACAACACTAGTAGGATGTATAGTAGTGTAAAAAGTATCGATACTAGAATAAGTTCAGGAAAGTTTAGCGTATTTTTATAGATTGATTGGAATACTAATATTGAAGCCACCATTAATACCCACGATAAAACACAAGGGTACATAAACTCCGCATATTCTTTTAATCTTATTGCCACAAGTTTACCCACCATGTACCAACTCACAACAGCTGAAACAACCAAAGGTACAGTTACTGAAATAGCAACACCTGTAATTTGAAACTCTATTGCAAGAGGAACAATGATTAATGCTACCAACAGTAACTGCGCGGTTGATATTAAAGCTGGAATTTTTGACTGACCTTTTGCCCAAAAAACATAGCCACATATTGCAGCATACGACCTTACAGTTCCAAATATCACTAAAATTTGCAAAGGCTCAACTACATCAGACCAGCCATCACCCAAATATCCAGCAACAAAACTTTCGGCAAATAATCCAAGGATTGTCATTACTGGCAGCACCAAAACAGAAACAACAAGCAGTGAAAACAAAAAATATTCCTTTAAATTTTCTGAATTATTTTTAACTGATGAAAACAAAGGGTACAAAAATTTAGACACATTAAGCACAAAATCTGTAGCCAATAGGTTGGCAAATCTGTAAGCGATCTTATAATACCCCAACATGGCTACTCCGAAAATTTTCCCGATTACAGCCGTGTCAATATTTAATATTAAAAATATTACTACTCCACCGCCTAAGACCCACTTTCCAAAGCCAAACAACCTCTTAAAACTGTATAAATCAAAAGACAGACTTGGTTTATTCTCCAGCAAAACAAAAGATAGGATGGACGCAACAAGGCTTGCAGAAACATATCCTAACGATAAGGCATACAAACCAAAATCATCTACCAAAACTGCAAGACATACTGTGACTAGAAAATCAACTATCTGCGAAGAAATACTAACCCTAAAATGATTTCTGAATTCGAGGTTCTTCTGCTGAATAATTAGATAGGTGTTTTTGAAGCCATTAATCAGTACGGCGAATGAAACAATAAATAAGACGCTGGAGATATCTTTTTCATCAAAAATATCAACATAGAATGGATTAAGAGCTCCAAGAAGTAGAAAAAATATCGCTCCTCTAATAATTGACGTAGTCCAAACTGTATTAATAGATTTTTTTGAGCATTCATCATCTTGAACCAATGCCTGCTCTAAGCCTGTTTGAGAGAACTGCTTTATTGTTGTAAGTAATAATAAGGCTAGCGCTACAACTCCGAAATCTTCAGGGGTAAGTATCCTGACTAAAATATAAGTTCTAATTAACAATATGGCAATACCGAGCAGTGTGTTGTACCCAGACCATTTCGCACTAGAAGTTACTTTTCTTGCAGTTACGCTAGTCAAAATATTTACCTATGGCTAATTTTGATAGCCTCCATCCGAATACAAGGCTCCTCTAAAGTGTGATAGTCTTTAGGCTCCAATTCAGTAATTTCTGAAAAGCCGATAGAATCCAACACTTCGCCTAAACGTTTAGAGTTATACCCGAACAAATGAGCATCACCGGAGAATCTATGGTGGCCAAAAATATTAAAAATTCTTTCATTGTTTCCAGCTAGATACTCCTCTATCGCCTTGTCAAAATTCGGACACTCAATAATAATCCTTCCACCAACCTCTAATATTCTATACCACTCTCTCAATGTTTGTATTGCGTCTTTTTGAGAAAGGTGCTCAATCACATGATAACTCTCAATCGAGACAACTGAATTACTAGGAAATGGGATTGAGCGAATATTACACACATAATCAGTAGCCTTTGTGCGTCTCCAATCAATATTTACACACTCCTCTTTATGTTGTTCGCCGCATCCCAGGTGCAACTTAATAGCTCTTCCCTTATAGTGCCATCCATAATAAACAAGCCTAAATCTATCTATAATTCTCCAAATCGCATGGTAGAAGTTTTCAATTTTGTAATATACTTTTCTTGAAAATTGATAAAAAAATGTTCCAAACCTATGGTCAATTTTTTTCAATATGAATGCCAATGTTTTCATAGAACTCTAATTCCACATAAAATAACAATATTTAGCGTCTAAAGACACTGAACCAACTTTGGAAAATAAACGCCACTAGTATTAAGAACGAAATAACAAAATTGTAAAATATCAATAATTCCACGCCATGTATATATGCAAATATAATCAACATTGGCGCATTAAAAGCCACCCCGAAACTATTTCTAAATACGATTTCAAAAAGAGCAATATTCTCGCCTTTTCCAATCCTTGTGGGATTTTTAGTATGGCCAAATATGTTTTTCTTCCTTTGAGAGAACAATGCAGCTAGCAAATAAAAAATTGATGATGATAATGCCGCTAATAGAGTGTATCTTGTTACAAGTTCGTCAGCTATCATATAATTTGAGTCACTAAAAAAAACAACTCCTATACCAAGTGACGGGATAAAAAGGAAGTTGATTAAATCACCTGTAATGGCATCAAGATACTCGCCCTGCCTTGTAGATTGCGTTACCCTTGCAACAGTTCCATCCACGCAATCAAAGATCAAAAACAAATTATAAAATACAGCGGACAAAATAAACTCCCCTTGGGCGCCAAAAAACAAGGCCATGATTCCGATTAAAAAACTTAAAAAAGTAACGGAATTAGCCGATATATTTAGCAAAATAAAAATCGGCGCCAATAAAAAGGACACTGGACGGATTAAAAAATATATCCATAAACCACTTATTCGATCAAAAAATCTTTTATCGCTCGAGTATGTGCTAGAAATGAGTAAATTATATTTTTGTTTATATTTTGACCACATGTTGAATACCAAAAATACTACGTAAGTTTTATTTAAACTTATATATTCTTAAAAACATAGCTAGGCAATATTAAACTATTGCCAACTCTACTTGAATCGGCCAAACGTATCATGCTCTCAACAACTAATTTTCTTTGCTCATATGTCATAAAAGGAAGTCTTTTATAACTGGCTATAGCCTCATCAGTTACCAATCCAATAGTAACATCTCCAAGTTCAGGGGCTTTCTTTATAATATTAATGTGCCCGAGGTGAATTAAATCGGCACCCATTCCAACATATACTTAATTCACAAATATCTCTTGTAAAGTTTTAAACTCTAGCTAACGTTGAATCTAAATCTGTAATTAATTTTTCCAATATTCATATATCCCTTTTTCCAACTCATATTTTGGCCATACAAATCTACTTCGGTTTGGCTGGGATTTTGCCCACTCCCACATTAAAGAAACACCTTCATGCAAATCAACTTCATGCTTAAAATCTAGCAACTCTACTGACTTCTCCCATGTTGACCAGGCGTGTTTTGTTTCATGTCTTGGCTCTAAATAAACTGGGGCGTTATTCGAGCCTGTCACTTCAACTACGATATTACAAGCTTCATTGATTGTATATTCTTTAATCCCTCCAAGGTTAATAATTTCTCCAATACACTTATCATTTTGAGATGCATTCCAAAATGGAATTACAGAATCATCCACATAACTAAACGCCCTAACCTGCTCTCCATCGCCAAATATAGTTGGCCTGTCATTATTTATAATTTGATACATCCATATGCCAATTACATTCCTATACTTATCCCATATATTCTGATTCCTTCCATAAAAGTTATGAGGCCTAACAATAGTGTATTGTAGTCCGTGTTGCTGATATGCGATCTCTAGATCCATTTCCACTGCATACTTTGCGACAGCATAAGGATCAATAGGTGCTTGCCTCATATCCTCATTAAATGGCGGGGTATATTCATTTCCATAAACCGACATAGAGCTAGCAAAAACAAACCGAGATACATCATACTGAATACTAAAAGTGATCAAATTTGTGGATGCAATCAAATTATTTTCATAGTTATATTTTCTTATAAAAGGACTTAAGCCCTCTGCCGCATATGCAGCAAAATGGTAAACAATCTCAATATTTTCTCTTTTAAAAACGCCCTCTAATGAGCTCAAATCGACTAAATCAAATTCATAGAAGGTAATATTTCTATTTATATTTTCACTATAACCCCCACTAAGGTCGTCAACTCCAACTACCTCATAATCAGTATTCTCCACAACCCAATCTGCCAATCTTGAACCCAATAAACCAGCAACTCCAGTAATTAAAACCTTTCCTTTTTCTCTCATCTCTATCTTCCTAAAAAATATTGACTAATGTCGACACCTTCCAATTCCTCTATAGATTACTTCACCAGGAATTTCGTTAAAATTTAGAGCATTCCTTCCATCAATAATCACTCTTATCCCTAAAGACCTGTAATCTATATTGGAAAGCTCTTCCATCATATCATCATGATCTGTCACCAAGATAATGGCATCACACCCTAACAGGGACGCATTCAAATTTAAGCTTGTGTTTTCAGAAGAAAACCAACTATCGTATACTGATACTGTCGCCCCACTGTTCAGTAATATTTCTTTTATCTCATAAAATGGTGATTCCCGATCATCATCAACGTTCTTTTTGTACGCCACTCCAAGTACTGCAATTTTAGCTTCCTTCAGGTTTATCTCACACCTATTCAACGACTGGCGCAACAAGTGCACGACATACCTTGGCATATAATTGTTTACCGCGCGAGAAGTCTGTATCAATTTTGGCAGATACCCTGCTTTAACCGAAGCACTATTCAACCATTCTGGGTCGACTGCTATACAATGGCCGCCAACTCCAGCCCCTGGATAGTAAGGCCCTTTTCCAAAAGGCTTGGTTGACATTCCGTCAATAATATCCACTATGTCTAGATTTAAAGCATCGCTAATTTGAGCCAATTCATTCATAAATGCAATATTTACATCTCTTACTGTATTTTCCATAACTTTAACCGCTTCAGCATCTCTAATGCTACGCATTAGGGTAACGCTTCCCAATGCAATACTTTTTGTTTTCAATTTGTTGGATGCTGATAAAGAAAATTTTGGACGCAACGCTTCCCTTACACTCTGCACACTTAATACATCACCCCCAAGAATTGAAGCATAAAAATTGGCAGCAAGTCTAGATCCGCTCTCATCCATCCCTCCCAGAACCCTAGGAATATTCTCAGCACTCCAAAAAACATCGCCAGGATTAACTCTTTCTGGGCAGTGCACTAGTGAAATCTCCCCATTACACTCAAATCCAGTGAGTTCCGTAAGCAAAGGAGCGATAAAATCTTCACATGTTCCTGGAAAAACAGTAGATTCCACAACGATTAAATCACCTTTTTCTATAAATGGAGCTATCGTATTTATTGCATTCAACAACGGTTTAAGATCAGGCTTATTTTCCGAATTTACTGGTGTTGGCACACAAATCAAGTATATAGAGCTATCTAGCAAAGCACTCGAATCCCTTGTAGGAATAAAGTTGCCAGATGCGATCGCTTCTGAAAACAAATTTTCAACCGAAGTATCACGAATATGGCTTTCACCTCTCTTAAGCCTATCGATCGTGTCTCCATTATTATCAAACCCTATAGTCTTGTAACCTCCTTTGGCACAAAGACATGCGATAGGCAATCCTACATAACCAAGACCTACAATAGCTACACCTAGACTCTCAATATTCTCATTTTCCTTGTTAACCAAAACCCCTCCTAGGCAATATAAAATAAAGGTTAGTACATTTCATCTTTTACCGTTCTCCCGCCAAAAGTAAAGTTGTAGCAAGTGTGTCTACGCATCAAATATCTTACGAAGGATTTTTTGTCCACAACTCCTGCAACCGACTCCATAAAACTCTTGACAGCTTCTTTTTCATGATTAAGTCTATTTGTTGGATCTATGCCACCCAAGTCATCAGCCGCAGGAGATAAGAAGCTCAATCTAAAACAATTTGAAAAACAAATTTTATTCACAAAATTCGCTATGGCCTTAACTCTATCCATATGAAAGTCAGAAGTAATGAAGCATACATCCTTTATACCTTCCCTATACATATAAAACTCTAGTGAAAAAAACACACCGCCTACACTATCATGCGACAATTGCTCCACCTCTATCGAATTGCCGCAAACCCCCATATTGATCAAGCCATCTCTCATAACACTGCCTTCACTCACAATACTGCCAGAAGCGTCAAACTTAGGCCCTACATTAAGGGAAAATGATGAGCTGCAAACTATAAGAGCATCCCGTCCAGAGTCCAAAACATGTTTAGCAAGGTTGATACGTTGTTGACAATAAATTGGCAGTGCTCCATTAGCTTTTAACCCTCCAGACATTACAACAATTCCAATCATGCAGATAACCTACCTAGCGCCACTCTTAGTGTTTTTCAATTGCCAATTCCAACTATCCTTGCACATGGCTTCTAGACCTAAAGATGCCTGCCAATCTAAAAGTTTTTTGGCATAACTAACGTCCGCATAGCAAACAGCAACATCCCCCTTTCTTCTTTCTGTAACTTCAAATGCCACAGCAACATTATTTACACGCTGAAAGACATCTACTACTTGCAAAACCGAATAGCCTTTCCCAGTTCCTAAGTTCACTGTAAACATCCCTGGTGAACTATCGAGCTTTTTCAGTGCGGACAGGTGCCCTTTAGCCAAGTCAACTACGTGAATATAATCACGAATACCACTGCCATCTGGAGTGTCGTAATCCCCGCCATATATAAGTAATTTGTCCAACTCTCCTGCAGCTGTGAAGGTGATATACGGCATTAAATTACTAGGAATTCCTACAGGATTTTCACCTATAAGGCCAGAGGGGTGTGCGCCCATGGGGTTGAAATAACGAAGAATAGCAATACGCCAAGAATTGTCTGATACATGGATATTCTTCAGTACATTTTCGATTATCAACTTGGACTCTCCGTATGCATTACTAGGCACCTTGGTCGGAAGGCTCTCACTTACAGGTTGCTGATCAGAGTTGCCGTACACCGTAGCAGACGATGAAAAAACTATAGTTTTCACATTGTTCTCCGCCATAACTCGTAATAACTGCAAAGTCCCTGAAACATTGTTTTCATAATATCGAAGTGGTTGCTCTATTGACTCACCAATAGATTTAAGTCCTGCAAAATGTATGACACTATCAAAATCATATGTAGAGAAAAGTTTTTGCAACTCTGTTAAATTACAAATATCACCCCGAACAAAATCTACACAATTTCCTGTTATTTTTTCAACATTGTCGAGAGAGCTTGTCGAAGAATTTGAGAGATTGTCATAAACAACGACCTTAAAACCCTCCTGAAGAAGCTCAACAATTGTATGTGAGCCAATATAACCAGCGCCTCCTGTGACCAATACTGTTTTTAACATCTCCACACCTAAAATCTCTAAAACATTCTTTACTTATCTTCCATGCTTATCTCAAAGCCGGATAATAACCAATAAAAAATATTACTTTTAACCTATTTTTACTAATATGCGACATTTTTTATTTTTGATACTGCAGAAATATATTTAGAAGATCTAACGCGTCGAAAGGGGAAATCCTTCATCATAGCTTCCGCTATTCTCTTATCTTCTGGTCTGAATTTTAACTCGCAAATTACATAGTTATAGGACAGCCTTGACGGCTTAGAGCATGATTTGAAATCTACATATGCAATATCTTTATCAATCGTAAATCTTACTCCGTCGTTGGACTGATAATACTCCCTCAAATAGCTTATGAAGATCACACTGCTGAGCTCCATAGAATTAAGGACAGGCACGTCCTTACAAAGCTCAGAACACCGTTCCTGAAGGAAATGGGCTACATGGCTCGCCTTTTGAAACCCAGGTGAAGTTAAAGATCCAAAATGAATTTTGTCACTTAGGCT
>Ga0181581_10001172_pt1 | contig 20194 bp, 20 predicted proteins | sample 071ome_22_FD_132433 | JGI IMG/M metagenome (GOLD analysis project Ga0181581, IMG submission 132433) | Coastal salt marsh microbial communities from the Groves Creek Marsh, Skidaway Island, Georgia - 071404AT metaG (megahit assembly) | ecosystem: Environmental > Aquatic > Marine > Intertidal... | reverse complement strand
CGACGATGTGAAGGAACTGGCAGAGGTCCAGTTTCGACTGCTCGAATCCGCCATCACCCGACTCAAACCCGGCGGCAAACTGGTCTACTCGGTCTGCACCCTGACCAAGCAGGAAACCAACCGTGTCGTACGTCGCATTGAACAAGCCCACCCGGAGCTGGAGCCCTGGCCCTGGAACGGGTCACGCCCCAACTCTCCCGACTTTTTCGAACTCGACCTGCGCAAGCCGGTTCACGGATTCACCGTCCAACCGCACATTTGGAAATCGAACGGCATGTTTGTTGCAAGGTGGAGATTGAAGAAACCGACCGCCTGATTCGAATTGGTATATCGTTTACCAAACGCATCCCGACAGGTATGAATGGATGGATGAGCGTAAGAACAAACCAAGCAGGAATCAACGGTTGGCGCCCTGACGCTGATTCACTTTGGTTAAGGGCCTTCTTTGTGGTCCTCATCGGAATCTCATGGATGATCGGAATCTCATCCGTGCATTCCAAACCCCACAAACCCATCCTGCATGGCCGTCACTGGATCGCCATCACGGGCAAACCCCTTGCGGCCAGCGCCGGAGCACAGATCTTCGCCCAGGGCGGAAACGCCATCGATGCGACCTGTGCCATGTTGGCGGCTTCCTGCACCATGCATGACGCTCTGAGCTGGGGTGGAGAGACTCAGGCTTTGATCTATCATCCCGTCGAAAAAAAAGTCATCGGGATCAATGCGCTTGGAGTGGCCCCCACCGGCGCCACGGCGGATTTCTTTCTGGATCAGGGCATGCGCTATCCACCCGGTGAAGGTCCACTCGCAGCTGTCACACCGGGTACGCCCGGCGGTTTGATGGTGATGCTGGCCGAATATGGAACCATGTCGTTGGAGCAGGTATTGAAGCCAGCCATTGAAATGGCAGAAGGTTACCCCATCGAAGCCGGCACCTCGGAATGGATCGAAAGTTCCAAGGACTCGCTCAAACTCTGGCCTTACTCCAAGGACATCTTTCTCCCCCATGAAGGAGAATATTACGAAGCACCTCGACCCGGTGAAATCTTTCGCCAACCCGACTTGAAGGCCACTTTGGAAAAACTGGTGTTCGCAGAAAAGAAAGCCCTCGCACGCGGTCAATCCCGCAAGGAAGCCATCATGGCGGCGAACGAACGGTTTTACCGAGGAGACATTGCCGAAGAATTTGTGCGCAGTTCACGCGAACAGGGTGGCCTCCACACCGCGGCGGACCTGGCGAACTGGGAGGTGCACATCGAGGAACCCGTCATGTCCACGTATCACGATGTCGAAGTCTACAAACTTACTTCCTGGGTTCAGGGCCCCTGCATGCTGCAAATACTCAATATGCTCGAACCGCTGGATCTGAAGTCCATGGGATTGAACTCTTCACGATACATCCACACTTTGTATCAAGTCATGAATCTGGCATTCGCAGATCGGGATTTCTATTACGGCGATCCTTATTTTCCGCCAGAGGAGCCCCTTGAGACATTGTTGTCCAAAGAGTATGCGCGCTATCGCCTGCGCGAAATCAATCCGTTGCGCAATGATCCGTTTGCAAGCCCGGGCGATCCTTACGGTTTCGACAACAAACCAAACCCCTTCCAGCGCGAACTGGATCGATGGAGACAGCAACACCCTTTTGCGCGACCTCGTGCATCCGCAGCCGATTTGGAACAATACCATCGCGATTTCCGTGCCGGAACCACCTCCATTCAAGCCGCCGACAAGGAAGGATGGGTCGTATCCGTCACACCCAGCGGGGGTTGGATGCCAGCCTGCATCGCAGGGAAAACCGGCATTGGAATGAGCCAACGGATGCAGAGTTTCGTTTTGCTGCCCCAGGATGGTCCTTACAACGTCGTTGAACCGGGTAAACGCCCTCGCGCCACGCTCACTCCGACGATCGCTTTGAAAGATAAGCAACCTTACCTGGCATTTTCCGTGCAAGGTGGCGACACCCAGGAGCAGAACCTGGTGCAATTCCTGATTAATTTCATGGCATTCGGTATGAACGTCCAGGAAGCCTGTGAGTCCCCCAACATCACCAGTTACCAAATGCGTGCCTCATTCGGAGAACATGAGTTCAAACCTGGCAAACTCACCTTGCAGGAAGACGTCCCCCCCTGGGTACGCAATGAGCTGAAGTCCATGGGATACCGCCTGGATTTCGACAAACGCACTTCCGGCCCCATCACCGCCATCTACTTCGACCACGAACATGGCACCTTCTGGGGCGGAGCCAGCGATCACGGTGATGATTACGGAATCGCATGGTAGAAGTTCCAAAAAACAGAACCTTGGACAAAACAATTTTTTTTCTTTTTTTTAGACAAAAACCCAAATCCACCCACCCAAAAAATCACTTCACACTAATATACAACAGTTTACAACTTATCTTATTTTGTTAACAATTTTGATACAAAAATTTGACAACGCTTCAGCATAGGTCATGTTCATGACGTGCAAACGAAACCTGCATGAAACAGAAACTGCAAAACTAATAAAAGACTATGTTGAATAAATTAAAAGTAATCGGAACTCTGACCGTCGCGTTACTCACCTCAACCGCTTTCGCAGGAAACACGAAAGCAACTCCTGACATCGTGGATGTCGCGGTCAAAGCTGAATCCTTCCAAACACTGGTTGCAGCGGTCAAAGCTGCCGGCTTGGTGGACACCCTGAAGGCAGAAGGGCCTTACACCGTGTTTGCGCCGACGGATGAAGCTTTTGCCAAACTGCCGGAAGGCACCGTGGCATCACTACTGAAACCGGAAAACAAACAAAAACTGACTGAAATCCTCACCTATCACGTCATTCCCGCCAAAGTCATGGCCAAGGATGTCAAAAAGGGGCAGGTCAAAACGGTCAATGGGAAGAAAGCGACCATCAACGTCACCCAAAAGGGCGTCACCATCGACAAGGCAAATGTGGTCAAAACAGACATCGAAGCAAGTAATGGTGTCATTCACGTGATCGACCACGTCATTCTCCCTTGAAGAAAAACCAGATTCCAACAGGAATAACAAACCACCAGGGCGCCCGCATCTACTGCGGGTGTCTTTTTGTATGTCGATCCAAAACTGATTGTGCTTCAATCCTCAGAACATGACAGCAGGACTCGAAACAGTATTGATCACAGGCACAAATCGCGGAATCGGAGCAGCCATGGAGAAAGCATTTCTATCCAACGGCTGGCAAGTCATTTCCTGTATGCGCACCCTGCCTGATCAAACGCAACAGCCACCATCCCCGCAGACATCATTGATCCGACTTGAACTGGATATCACCAATCAGTCCCAATTAGACAACATTTTCCAGCTACTTGAAAAAAAGAACCTGACGCTGGATGTCCTGATCAACAACGCCGGGATATTTCCCGAACCAACAGATATGTCCTTTAAGCAATTGGACCTTGAATGGTTTGAAAAAGCGATGGAAGTCAACTTTCAAGGAACCATACGAGTCACTCAAAAACTCCTGCCCCTGATGGCCAACAGTAACAACCCACGGATCATCAACCTCTCCTCGGGAGCCAGTTCCATTACTCAACGATCCGGACGCAGGTATTGCTACGGAGCATCGAAGGCGGCGCTCAACCACTTCACCCGCGGATTGGCCGTCGAACTCAAACCGGAAGGCATCACCGTGGTCGCCCTCAGCCCCGGCTGGGTAAAAACCGACATGGGAGGTGAAGAAGCAGACCTGGAACCCGAAGACGTAGGAATTTCCATAGAAAAAACGGTGGAGTCACTCCGCATAGAAAAAACCGGCGAATTTCTGGACCGATACGGCAACACCGGAACTTATGCCTGGTAAAGCCCCCCCTCCCATCGATTTTTAAGCGCCCCACTCAAGGTATCCAAAAATACTATCAGTCAATAGTATCAAACCGATCCTGCTTTTTGCGAATCTACATCCAGTTCATCCTGTTCATCCTGTCCAAATAAACCCGCTCCGGTCTTGCCTGAAGCAGCATCCCCATGCATGCTGGTCCCCATGTCCGCCTATCAGGTCATCGCTCGAAAATACCGACCTCAACGCTTTGAAGAAGTCGTGGGCCAGGACCATGTCACGCGCACCCTGGGCCACGCCATCCAGAAAGGGCGCATTGCCCATGCCTACCTCTTTTGCGGTCCACGCGGCACCGGAAAAACCACGCTGGCCCGCATTTTTGCAAAATGCCTGAACTGCTCCGACGGACCCCGAACTGATTGGCCGGAGGATGATCCCCGCTGCCAGGAAATTGCGGAGGGGCGATCTCTGGACGTGATGGAAATCGACGGTGCCAGCAACCGGGGTATCGAAGAAATCCGGGAACTACGCGACACCGTCCACTACGCCCCAGCGGTGTCGCCCTATAAGATCTTCATCATCGACGAAGTCCACATGCTGACGAAAGAGGCTTTCAACGCCCTGTTGAAAACCTTGGAAGAACCCCCGCCGCATGTGAAATTCATGTTCGCCACGACGGAACCGGAAAAGGTCCTTCCAACGATTCTCTCACGCTGTCAGCGATTTGATCTGCGTCGCATAGCTGCCCCCGAAATCATGGGGCAATTGAAGAAAATCGCCGACAAGGAAGGCATTAAAATAGAAGAAACCGCCCTACAGGCCGTGGCGCGCGGAGCCGATGGCGGAATGCGGGATGCCCAGTCAACCTTGGATCAATTGATCAGTTTCTGCGGGGATCACATCGAAGAATCGGATGTGTTGTCCATGTTCGGACTCACCTCCCGGGATCAAATCCTGCGTCTCGCCGAAGCCATGATCCAGGGCAACAAACAGACTCTGCTCAGCGAACTAAACGATCTTGCCCAAAACGGAAAAGACCTTGGACGCCTGCTGGGTGACCTGCAGGAATACTTCCGCCACCTGATGCTCATCAAAGTTTCCGGTGATCAAGGAGCCCTGGAAGGTCTGTCCGAATCCGAACTGGCATCACTACAACAACATGCAAAGGGATTGAACGATCACCAGGTTTTGAGATTGCTGGAAGCTTTATCAGACACCGACTACCGGCTCAGGGAAGCCAGCGCAAAACGAATTGCTGTGGAAATCGGTCTGATCCGGGCATCCGAATCCCTCCAGGAACGCAGCATCGACGAAGTGATCGGAGCGCTGAAAGCAATTCGCAAGCAATCCCCTGCAGACACTCATCCGACACCGAATCCATCCGCTCCGACATCGCCCCCCCCTCCCCCGGCGGCACCCAAACCCTCCGGTGCTCCGGCGAAGGCCACCACACCACCACCCCAGACGTCACCGCCTCCGCCCCCCAAACCGGCGCCAGCAGAAACCAGGGCGGCATCGCAACCCGATCCGGCGCCAGCGCATACCGAAGAAGCGCCACAAGCTTCCGGAGACATTAATTTGCATACCCTCTGGAACAAACTTGTGCTGCATGTCGGCAGAGAAAACCCTTTCCTGCACAGCTATTTGGCGGACGGACACCCTATGGAGGTCAAGGGCAAGGTCATTACTGTGGGATACCCCACATCGCAGGTGGATCAAATGGAAATGGTCGATAACAAGAAAAACCATCAAGCCATCGAATCCTACCTGGAAACCCTGGGACAACCTGGGTGCAAAGTCCGATTCATCAAATCTGACAACCTGCAACCAAAAGAAAAACAACCGCTTCCGTCCTCCCCTCCACCACAGACCAACGGCGAAGCATCCGCTTCAGCTCAGCCCGGGGAGGAGGATGTTCCTGCAGGTGCCCCTAAAGTGCCGATCGATCCCGAAGAGTTTCTGAATGACCCGCTCATCCAAAAGGCCTTGGAAGTATTCAAGGCAAGGATGCTAAACGTCGAATCATCGACTTGAAATCCTCCTGCCAGCCACATAGACTCGCCGCACTATGTCTAGCATTGGAAAACTTATGAAACAAGCGAGCCGCATCCAGCGTCAAATGGAGCAGGCTCAAACAGATTTGGCAGATCGTACCGTGGACGCAACCAGCGGCGGTGGAGCGGTCAAGATCACGGCAAAATGCGACGGCACCCTGAAAGCCATCACCATCGACCCCGAGTCCGTTGACAAGGAGGATATTTCTTTGCTCGAAGACCTCGTCCTGACCGCTGCCAACAGCGCATTGGAGCAGGCCAAGGAAATTTCCAACGAAGAAATGGGCAAACTGACATCCGGACTCAAGATCCCCGGATTGATGTAATCAATAGGGCTGGGTCCATCAATCGTCCCATTTTGATATCATTCACCCCAGGTTTCGGCCCGAAACACAACGAGGCAGTCTACCCGCATACCGTCAGCCGATAACATGCTCACGTTACCTCCAGCCGTACAAGAGCTGAAATCGGCCCTGAACCGTTTGCCGGGCATTGGACCGCGATCGGCAGAACGCATTGCCCTGCACTTGGTGCAATCCAAGCAAGATGCCGTCGATCAACTGATTCGCTCTGTCAAAGAGGCCAAGGATAAGGTGTCTCTTTGTGAAACCTGCGGCGGCTTGACCGAAACCCAGCCCTGCCCGCTCTGTTCGAACAGTCAGCGTCAACAAGAATGCATCTGCGTGGTGGTCAAACCGACGGACATCCTCACGCTGGAGAAATCGCAGGCGTTCAAGGGACAGTATCACGTCCTCGGAGGCCAGATTTCGCCGATGAACGGAGTGGGTCCCGAGGATCTGCGTATTGACGCACTGGAGCATCGGATTCGAGAAAATCCGGTTGAAGAAGTCATTCTGGCGCTCGGTTCGGACGTGGAAGGAGACGCGACGTCCTACTATCTGGCGAAAAGATTGGGCGCATTAGACGTTAAAATCACACGCATCGCGCAAGGTTTGCCTGCCGGCAGCGAACTGGATTACGCCGATGAACTGACTTTAGGCAAAGCCATGCAAGGCAGAGCCGCACTCCCAAATGACTGATCCCAACTCAAAAGCCGTCGTTTTCGATCTGGGCAAGGTATTGCTTCACTTTGACTTCGGCATCGCAGCCAAAAACCTTGCCCGCCACGCCGATGCCACGGCTGAGGAGATTTTGGCCCAGATCAACCAAACGCCGCACCTGCATGCTTACGAAAGAGGCGAAGTGTCCTCCGAGGCGTTCTACCAAAACATCGGCACATTATGTGGATACCATGAATCTTTCGAGGTCTTCAGCAACGATTTTGCCGACATCTTCGAGGAGTGGGATGTCATGGTCGAATTCATGCGATCTTTGAAATCAAAACAGGTCCCCATCATGGTATTCTCGAACACCAATGAAATTGCGGTGTCCTTTATCCGAGAAACATACCCTTTCTTCAATGAGTTCGATCATCATTGTTATTCCTACGAACATGGCATGATGAAACCCACATCGGCCTTGTACGAAAAGGTCGAACAGATATTGGGACGCCAAGGCAAGGACCTTTTCTTCATCGACGACAAAGCTGAAAACGTGGAGGCAGCCATCGAACGCGGATGGTCTGGACAGATCCACATCCACCCGGAAGAAACCATTCCCGCCGTTAAAAAATGGTTGAATAGTTGATTCACCACTGAGAAAGGCCTATCTTCTCCCCATGTTTGAGGCAATCAAAACGTTCCTGGTGAACTTCGTCGGCAGCCCCTTTGGGAGCGTGCTGTTGTTCGTCGGCGTCTACCTGTTGCTGCAAATGGTCATTTTACCCAAACTTGGCATTTCCACGTGAATGGCCGAAAGTTGCTCGGTCGAGCAACCTCAACCTACCCAAAATGAACTGACCAGCGAACCTGATCAGAACAAATAAGTAGCTGCTTTCGCCAGAAAGTAGACCAACGCGCCCAAGTAGCTGCTTTCGTAAGAAAGTGGCCCAACGCACCCACTGTGAGCGCAGACCTCCCCCCTCCCTCACTTTAACAATCGCGAATACGTAGCTGCTTTCGCAAGAAAGTGGCCCGACGCAATCCCTGGGATCTCTCAAATACAATTTGCCCGCCCATCGATGGTTTTGCTGGAATATATTGCTCAACGCATCCTCCTCAGACGTCTCCAATCTTCCTCCTGCCACTTATTCTTGGGAGCATTTCAGGCCAGGGACAATCCGATGATCCCATCAGCATCGACATCTTTCAGCCCGCGCAAAGTGGAGGCTACCGCATGCAGATAACAGCCCCCAGAGACCACGATTACGCCATTCAAGAATCCGAAGATCTCACCTCATGGCAAACCACGGCTTCCATGACCAACACCAGAGGACGTTTGACACATGAAATTCATGAAGCAACCGCTTTCAAATCCTTTTATCGAGTGGTTCAATTGGAAGAACCCACTCCTTTGACCGGAGACCACATTCCAACGGAGACCGGCGACCTGATTATCCACCCCGTCGAACACGGCACCTTCACCATGTGGTGGAACCATGTCAGCATCTACGTTGATCCGGTCGGCGGCGCAGGCAACTTCAGCGGAATGGCATCCCCGGACCTGGTTTTCATCACGCACCCGCACGGCGATCATTTCAATGCCGGCACTCTTCGAGACATCGTGAGGGAAACCACCACGCTGATCACGCCGGACATCGTCACCCAACAACTGCCATCCAACACCAAACCACAAGCCCACACCATGGCCAACGGGGATGAATGGGAGGTCCAGGGCATCAAAATCACCGCCGTCCCGGCCTACAACCTCACAGCCGGACGACTGAACTACCACCCGAAAGGACTCGGAAACAGTTATGTCATCGAACTGGGCAACCGCCGAATCTACTTCAGCGGCGACACGGAAGACATACCGGAAATGCGCGCCCTCGAGAACATCGACGTGGCCTTTCTCTGCATGAACCTCCCCTTCACCATGACCGAAGCCCAGGCAGCGGACGCCGCCAGAGAATTTCAACCCCGTATCGTCTACCCATACCACTACCGAGGCAGCAACCTGGAAACATTCACAGATCTCGTCGGAACAGATCTGCCGATTGAAGTGCGATTGAGGGATTGGTATTGAACCATCGACATTTCCAATCGGGCTTGCTGTAATCCAGGCAATGAACTACCGGTTTATCACCTCACTAAAAGGGCTTTTCATAACCCTTTCTCTGGCGTCCACCACCATCACGGCCCAAGACTCCATAGAAACGTCTTACCCGACACCCGGAACGACTGGAAATACCGACAACATTCCCTTCATCGGGAAAAGAGACGCGAACGGAAACCCCGTTCGCCTGGCTCGCAAAACAGGTCATGTTTCCAATTACGACGAAGCCAGGGTCAAGGACTATAAGCTACCTGATCCGTTGAGATCCTCTGATGGAAAATCAATCGAAACACCCGATGTATGGTGGCACAAACGGCGGAGCGAAATTCTGGAATTCTATCAGAATCAAATATACGGACGCATACCGTCCAACGCACCCAATGTATCCTGGAACCAAGTAAGCATTGATAATGAGGAAACCCGACTTATCGAGGGACGCATGGGAACATCTCCGAATGCTCCAAAGATTCGTGTCAATCTGACTTTGCCGAAAGACATTTCCAAACCGGTTCCCGTATTACTCAACCTTTCCTTCTTCGGTGTTGACCGACAACATACCCCCGTCCCGGGTCGATTCGACTCAAGGTCCGAGGTGTTGGAACGTGGTTGGGCTTTTGCTCATGTAGGATATGGCGACATCCAACCCGATCGTGCGGACCATTGGAAGGAAGGCGTGATTGGCCAAACATTGAAGGAATCCCAATCAAAACCGGAAGATCACGAATGGGGAACCATCAGCGCCTGGGCCTGGGGAGCGAGTCGCCTCATAGATTATTTGGAAACGCTCGATCACATCGATGCCAAACGAATGTCCATCACCGGCGCATCACGCCTGGGTAAAACCGCGCTCTGGGCCGCTGCTCAGGATCAACGTATCGCCGCAGTCTTCAGCATTGTGCCCGGAGAAATGGGAGCATCCCTGATCCGTCGCGACTGGGGTGAAACGCTCGACGACATGGCCCAGAATTTTTCCTGGCAATTCGCCGGTAATCTGCAGCGTTGGGTCGGGAAATGGGACACGCTCCCCGTCGACCAACACATGCTCATCTCACTGATCGCCCCACGCCCCATCTACATCAACGGAGGCATCAGCGATCAATGGAGCGATCCCAAAGGCGAGTTTCTTGCCATGGTTGGCGCTGGTCCGGTTTACCTGCTATTGGGCGCCGAGGATCTCGGGACCACCGATGTCCCGGAACTCGATCAGCCTGTCATATCATCACATATGGCCTTCCACTATCATTCCAAAGGCCACCAATCTGTCCCGGAAGATTGGAAACTGTTCCTGGATTTTGCGGAACAACATTTTGCCTCCCGGACCGAATAAACCAATCCAGGAAAATACTGGACTGTTACGCTGATGAAACGGATGCAGCACATGGATTCTGAAAGCGGTTGAGCGTAAATAAATCGGTATCGACTTGAATCAAGAGGAGGATTCCGGAAAGGTGGCGCCCTTTGCATGAGTTGGGTGGTTCTTTCCATATTGTCGGCGTTGTTCCTTGGGGTATATGACCTGATCAAGAAAGCGGGTGTCCGCGAAAATGCCGTGCCGCCGGTGTTGTTCTTCAGTGTGTTGGCCAGCGCCTTGGTGTGGCTTCCATTCCTGTGCTGGTCGGTGATCTCGCCGGATTCGTTTCCATCAGCAACCTTCCTGGTGAATTCCATGAGCTGGAAAGAACACGGACTGATTCTTGCCAAGTCCACACTGGTTTCCGCGTCGTGGGTGTTCAATTATTTCGCGGTCAAACATCTGCCGGTTTCGGTGGCCTCACCGATTCGCGCGACCGCTCCGTTGTGGACGATCCTGATTGCTGTAACCTTGTTTGGGGAACGACCAGCAGTCATGCAATGGCTGGGCATTGCCATCATTTTGTCCGGATTCTACGCCTTTTCCTTCGTCGGCAAACTGGAAGGCATCCACTTTCATCGCAACCGCTGGGTAGGCTTCATGATGATCGCCACCCTGCTCGGAGCATTCAGTGCCCTGTATGACAAATACCTGCTTCAAACACGCGAGATGGAGGCAGCTACCGTGCAATGCTGGTTTTCGGTCTACCTGACGATCGTTATGGGACCTTTCTATGCCCTGTGGCGCATGGGAAAAATCGGCAAATCAACCTTCCACTGGCGATGGAGTATTCCCATGATAGGAATCACCTTGCTGGCGGCGGATTTTTTCTATTTCGTCGCCATATCCCAACAGGATGCATTGATTTCCGTGGTATCCCCACTTCGCCGATGCGCCGTACTGATCACCTTCTTCGGAGGCATCATCGCCTACCGTGAAAAAAACATGCGTCCAAAACTGATCTGTATCCTGATTATTCTTATGGGGATTTTCGTTTTGAAATGGAGTTCTTGATTTGATTCTGAACCGCAGATTTCGCAGATTATCGCAGATTTTTTAACGGCAAGGAGTAGTCCCTCTTTAGCTTAGAGATATCCCAAAGGACGAAAGCGCTGAACCTATACCAAGAAGTCATGCCCCATTCAAAAGCTACAGTCATCTTCTAAGGACAAAAATCTGCGTCAATCTGCGCATTCTCGAAGACCCCGCGGCTGCGGTGGTGCGGTTCAAAACAACCAATCCGCGACGATCGGCAAAATCTAAGGTTCCAAAATAATCACTTGCGCCAGACTGTTCTACTGATCAAATTGTCAGGAACATGAGGTTAGACTGTAAGGATTCAGAAGAGAAAAAGCCATCGGTGGCCAACAAAGTCGTGGAATCGTTGTTAAAACAACGAACCATCACGCTGTTCGGCGAAATCAACCAGGAAGTTGCCGAAAAGGTAACCCAGAGCCTGCTGTGCCTGGATGCCGAGTCGGAGGACCCCATCAAGATTTTCATCAACTCCCAGGGCGGCCATGTCGAATCGGGTGATTCCATCTTTGACATGATTCGCTTCGTGAAATCGAAGGTTTACATCATTGGCACCGGTTGGGTGGCCAGCGCGGGCGCACTCATTTATTCCGCGCCACCAAAAAAATACCGCCTATGCCTGCCAAACACCCGATTCATGCTCCATCAACCGATGGGCGGTGTCGGGGGATCAGCATCGGATGCCGAGATCGAGGCACGTGAAATCATCAAGATGCGTGAACGCCTGAACCAAACCTTCGCCGACCAAACCGGACAACCGATCGAAAAAGTCCGCCAGGACAGCGATCGTAATTTCTGGATGGGCCCCAAGGAAGCGGTCGAATACGGATTGGCTGGCAAAGTCATTAAATCCATCAACGATCTCCCTTGAACAAATTGATCACAATTGGAACCGCCTCTGAAACCAAGTCGCGGAGGTTCGGTTCCAGTTGGACCTGATACAATGTAAGGAGTATACTGGTCTGGTGACATGGTTATGGATCATTCTGGGGTTTCTGGCTCTGTTGGCTGTCTTTGATATCTTCCAGAAGAAACACGCCATCCTCAGGAACTTTCCCATCCTTGGCCATTTTCGCTACATTCTCGAAGCGATCGGACCGGAACTGCGTCAATACATCGTCACGGACAACGACGAAGAACGCCCCTTCACACGGGATCAACGGCGGTGGGTTTACGCGACGTCCAAGAAGCAGAACGATTACTTCGGTTTCGGAACCGACAACGATCTCGAGCAGACGACAAACTACATCTTCATCAAGCACAGTCCGTTCCCCCTGAATCTTCCGGTCGATTCCCCGCATTACCGGATCCCCTGCGCCAAAGTGCTGGGCGGGCATCGAAACCGCCCGAAAGCTGTGCGCATGCCTTCAGCGGTCAACCTGTCCGCCATGAGCTTTGGCAGCCTCAGTTCGGCGGCGGTGGAGGCCATCAACCAAGGCTGTGCCCTCACTGGAGCCTGGCATAATACCGGTGAAGGCGGCATCTCACGCCACCACCTGCATGGAGGTGAGCTGGTCTGGCAGATTGGTACCGGCTACTTCGGGTGCCGTAACAAAGCAGGAGGTTTTGATCTGGAACGATTCCGCAGTGTCGTCCAGCAACATCCCCAGGTCAGAGCCATCGAAATCAAGCTCAGTCAGGGAGCCAAAGCCGGGCTGGGCGGCGTGGTCCTGGCAAAGAAAGTCACCCCCGAAATTGCAGCCATCCGCGGCATCGAGGCTGGCAAGGATTGCCTCAGCCCTCCCGCACACACGGCTTTTTCGGATGCGGATAGTCTATTGGATTTTGCGGAATTGCTGGCTGAAACGTCCGGACTGCCGGTCGGCATCAAGTCTGCGGTTGGACAGATACCTTTCTGGACTCAGCTCGCCGACCTCATGAAATCCGGCACTCGCGGGCTGGACTTCATCACCATCGATGGAGGTGAAGGTGGCACCGGAGCAGCCCCGCTCGTCTTTTCGGATCACGTCGCATTACCTTTCAAACAGGCCTTCAGCAGGGTGTTTTTACAATTTGCAGAACAGGATTTGCATAAGGATGTGGTGTTTATCGGGTCTGGGAAACTTGGATTCCCAGAATCAGCCCTGGTGGGCTTTGCTCTGGGTTGTGATGCCGTGAACGTGGGCCGCGAAGCCATGTTGTCCATTGGCTGCATCCAGGCTCAACGATGCCACACCGGGCATTGCCCAGCCGGGGTTGCCACTCAGAATCAATGGCTCATGCGAGGATTGGATCCGGATCATAAGTCCGTGCGCCTTGCCAATTATATCAAAGTGTTGCGCAAGGAGATCCTGAGAGTCTGTCACGCAGCTGGCATCCCCCACCCGTGCCTCATGGATTCACACCAAGTGGAAATTTCGGACGGACACCTGGGCCTTCGGTCCCTGGAAGCCATCTACGGCTACCCAGCCCATGTTCGGCCCGGAAGCGCAGAGTGGATCGAGCAGGTCCATTCACTGATGGTGAAAATCACAAAATCACAGGCAGCTTGACCGCTTCTTCAAATTTTTCCCAGTATACCTGCATACCGATGAGTCAAACACCACCATCAACTCATATACAGCGCGCTCAAGCCGTATTCTCAACGGAATTGGCGGCATTGGAGCATGTGCGGAATTTAATCGATGCATCCTTCCACCAAACCATCGAATGCCTGGTGGAGACCATGCAGACCAAAGGCAAGGTGGTGGTGGTCGGCATCGGGAAATCGGGAAATATCGGACGCAAAATCGCCGCCACCCTGACCAGCACCGGCACCACGAGTGTGCTGCTGGACAGTGTGGACGCGCTGCATGGGGATGTCGGTGTGGTCAATGACGGGGATGTCATCCTCATCCTGAGTTATTCCGGTGAAACCGAAGAGTTGCTCAATCTACTCCCGGCCTTGAAACGCTTTCAGGTCAAATTAATTGGCATGACCGGCGTTCCCCAATCAACGCTGGGACAGTCATGTGACTGGGTATTGAACATAGAAGTCCCCAAAGAAGCCTGTCCATTCAATCTGGCCCCCACCTCCAGCACAACGGCCATGCTGGTCATGGGAGACGCCCTGGCCATGGCTACTCTGGAAGCGCGCGGATTCAAGAAAGAGGATTTTGCCACGAGACACCCATCCGGTGCGATTGGAAGGGCTCTTTTGCTGAAAATCAAAGATGTCATGCGTTGCGGCCCCCGCAATCCGGTGGCCCAAACGAGCACAACCATCAAACAGGCTTTACTGATCATGGGAGGAGCCAAGGCTGGATGTGTCAGTGTTGTTGATGAACAAGGCAAACTGGCCGGCATCTTCACGGACGGTGATCTAAGACGCTACCTTGCCCGCGAAGACCACCCCCTGGATGCCTCCATGCAGGAAGTCATGTCCCCAAACCCCATCACGATTCGCGACGAAGCGCTGGCGGTCGAAGCATTGAACCTGTTTGACCAGAAGCCGATCGATGATTTGATCGTCGTTAACGCGGAAGGAAAGCCAGTTGGGCTCATCGATACGCAGGACTTGCCCAAGATGAAGCTGATGTGAGTTAAATCAAAGGGCTCAACTTGGGCGCAGTTCAAAAATTAGAAATCCTTAACCGGAGGGGTAAGCTCCGACTTACACCCACTTCAAACCTCAGTGCTTTGGAACCCTTTTCAAGCTGCAATGGAAACGTTACAGTCATGCGATTAACAATAGTCTCCACGCGTTCCATTCCTTTTGCTCAGAAACGTTTTCAAGGGGAAAGTTTGGGGGCGAGTCCCGCATGCGGGATCTCCCCTCCATTGTCTAAAAAATGAACTGCGCCCGCTCAACTTTCCAGGATTGACCATTGATTGACCTCAATTTTTACTCTGCACACTGCCGTCAGCTAGTAAAACCAGATGCTGCCCAGACGGTAACTGAGCTTCCACAAGGACCGATGAGGGCGACGAATCGGATTTACTTACTATTTCAGGAAAAAAGCGCCAGCTTGCCGGAAGGAGTCGCGATGAGGTATCGGCGCGCAGATAGCCTTCATTCTCAAGCGTCTCCAATGTAACCCCATAACGGTAAACCAAACCATTCCCTTCATGTTCATTGAAATACATGGAAACAGCCGAATGCAACCCGGCAAAATCAGTCATCTGCTGCCTGAACGGTATTGGCGCGGCCCTATTACCAGTTGTGGAGGATTCCCAAACTGCGAGCGTCATCAACATAGCCACCATCCCCACCAAAATCCCCTTGAGACATTCGCTTTTGCGGATAGAAAAACCAGCTTTCATTATGTTTATTCGATTTGGTTCACAAGCCTCACACTTGCATTATCTTCTTAAGCATAAGAGAAATCTCCAGGATTCCATATTCCCTGCGCGAATAGTAAAAAGCATCTCATCGATCCTTTTCACGAAGTTCCCAGCAGATCAATACGCAGTCGGCTCCCAGTGGCCATCGCATATCTTCTGAGAGTTTCTACTGATGGATTACCGGCTCCACTTTCCAGTCTGGCAACGACAGATTGAGTGGTCTTCATACGTTTTGCGACTTCACTCTGTGTCAACTTTGCATGGGCTCGAGCCGAAATCAGAGCGCGGGCAATTGAAAATTCCTCCTCCAGGCCTTCGTATTGCTCGCGATACTTCGGATCTTCCATCCATTCCTCATGTAACGCATTAATCTTCTTCATGACTCAATTTCCTTGGCTCTTTCAAGTGCAAGTCGGATTTCGTGAGTTGGCGTTTTCTGGCTTTTCTTCACAAAAGCCCTGACAACCACCACTTTCTTGCCAGTGGCTACGACATAGAGGGCCCGCGAAATTCCATCCTTGCCCTTCATACGCATTTCCCAAAGCTTCCCCTGAATTGGGCGCACATAAGGCATCCCTACTTGATGCAACCCAAACTCACATACCATGTTTGAAATGCGAACAAACTTTGCACGCATGTCTCTCGGAAGAGACCGAATCTCTTCTTCAACGGATTCGTTTAACAATACGACCGACCAAGACACCTCCCTTTTTATCGCACAAAAGCGATAAAAAAGTCAAGAAACACGGCACTCAAAAAAATCCATGTAACCGCTTACCACACCACCCCGTCTACTCGTTCTTGTATGATCAAATTCATTAAATCTCTCACATTTATCGTCGCCCTCGTGGCGATCTCTCTCACATCTTATGATGCAGCGGCTCAAGGTCGTGGTGGTCAAGGCGGTCAAGGCGGACGCGGACAGGGTGGTCCTGGTGGCGGTCGCGGCAATTTCGACCCTGCTGAGTTCCGTGCTCGTATGATGGAACGTTATCAGGAACAGTTCGGTTTCTCCGACGCGGAATTCAAAGCCGTTCAGCCCCTGATCGAAGCCGTCCAGGAAAAACAACGTGACGCTCGTTCGGGTGGACGTGGTTTTGGTGGCTTTGGTGGTTTCGGAGGTAGAGGCGGCCGTGGCGGTCAAGGTGGCCAAGGAAGCGGCAATGCTGAACTGGACGCCCTGCAAAGCGCCATCGAATCGGGCAGCAACATCGAATCCAAACTGGCTGCCTTCCGTAAAGCGCGTGACGCCAAGCAAGCCGACTTGAAAAAGGCACAGGACACCTTGAAATCCGTCCTGACCGTCAAGCAGGAAGCAGTCGCTGTGGTGATGGGCCTGATCGAATAAGGCGGCACCTGCGAAGCGATATTGATCTAAAGATACAAGACTCGACATGACTGAATTGTTGAATCAAATGGTCGAGTCCCGACAGCTCTCCGCTTCCGATGCCAATTGGCTGATGAAGCAAAAAGGCAACGGGGCGGAGGGCAATTATGAAACGGAACCCGAGGTGTTGCAATGGCTCGCCGAGGAGTATTCGGTTCAATACAATGACTTGGAGCAACTGGAAATCGACAAGGAAACGCTGACTTTGTTTCCAGCCCGATTGCTGCTCAAGGAAGGGCTGCTCCCCCTGAAACGCGAAAATGGTTCGGTGGACATTGCCACCAGCCGATTGTTCGCAACTCAGGGTCTGGACACCTTGAAATCTCTGACCGGACTCAAACTGAATCCGGTCCTGGCCCCTTCCGAGGCCATTCAACGAGAAATCAAAAAACGCCTCGGCGTCGGGGCGGATACCATCGACACTCTGAAGGATGACAGTTCCTTTCAGGTGGTGGACGATGAAAATGTCGACGATACCGATCTGGAAAACGCGGCGGAAGACGCCTCCATCATCCGGTTCGTCAATCAGGTGCTCAGCGACGCCATTGACCTGCGCGCCACGGACATTCATCTGGAGCCTTTTGAGGACGAATTGCAGATTCGTTACCGTATCGATGGCGTTCTTCAGGAGGTTCCAGTACCGGCCGAAATCAAACGCTTTCAACCCGCCATCGTATCCCGCGTCAAAATCCTCAGTCATCTGAACATCGCGGAAAAACGCCTCCCCCAGGACGGTCGCATCAAGCTGAAGGTCAAGCAGGGCGAGGTCGATGTGCGTGTATCCATCATACCCATGCTGCACGGCGAAGCGGTCGTCATGCGTTTATTGCGACAGGACGGGTCCATCCCGGATCTGGATCAAATAGGGATGGCGGACCACGAACTCCAGCTTTTCAAAGAAATTTTAGGAGTACCACACGGTATCTTCCTGGTCACCGGACCAACCGGTAGCGGTAAAACAACCACACTCTATACCGCCCTGAACACCATCAATGACATGGTCCGCAAGATCATCACGGTGGAAGATCCGGTGGAATACCAGATCAAGGGCATCAATCAAATTCAAGTATCGGAAAAATCCGGACTCACCTTTGCCAAAGGATTGCGCGCCATTCTGCGTCATGACCCGGACGTGGTCCTGATTGGTGAAATTCGAGATGAAGAAACGGCGCGCATCGCCATCCAGGCCTCATTGACGGGTCACTTGGTGTTTTCAACCCTGCACACCAACGATGCACCAAGCGCCATGACACGCTTGATCGACATGGGGGTGGAGCCTTATCTGGTCGCCTCCTCATTGGAAGGCGTGCTCGCCCAGCGTCTGGTCCGGACCCTGTGTCCGCATTGCCGGAAAGAAGACACCTCCGAACGAGTGAAAGCGTTGAGGGAAACCATGAAATGGTCACCCGATGCGGTCATTTACCAAGCGGTCGGTTGTCGCGAATGTCGACAGACCGGATACCATGGCCGACGCGCGGTGTTTGAAATGATGGGGGTCAGTTACCCCATCCGACAAAAGATCCTTAAAAACTGTTCCAGCGGTGAGCTGAAAGAATTGGCCCGCAAGGAAGGCATGCGCACACTCAGCCAGGACGGGTGGCGACTGGTTGAAATGGGCATCACCACTCCCGACGAAGTCATGCGCGTGACCAAGGACGAGGAACTTTCAACCTTTTAACATTCCGGGTTTACGTGGCAAATTTTCAATATAAAGCGCTCAAAGCGGACGGCGGCATCGCCACCGGAGACATCGAAGCGGGTGGCAGACAGGACGCCTTCCGCAAGATGGAAGCCCTTGGTCTGAAACCGATCAAATTGACCGAGCAACAGGGCAAAGCAGGAACCAGTAAATCCTCAGGATCGTCCCTGTCCATGCCGTGGAAGTCCGGCCGCATCACTTTCAAGATGCTGGAAAACTTCACACGATTGCTTTCCAGCCTTCTCTCCGCAGGCGTCCCACTCAGCCGGGCACTGGTGATTCTTTACCGGGAAGCAGCATCGCCAGCCGCCGGCGAACGATGGAAAGCCGTGCACGATCTGGTTGTGGACGGCATGTCCTTGGCCAATGCCATGAGTCGATTTCCGGATACCTTTCCCAAGGTCTATGTCGCCATGGTGGAAGCGGGAGAAACAGGTGGTTTTCTGGATTTGGTTTTGGGTCAAATCGCCGATTTTCAGTCACGCGACAAGGAACTGCGCGGCAAAGTGCTCTCAGCCATGATCTATCCGGTCGTACTGCTTTGCCTCGCCATTGGTGTGCTTGTCTTCTTGATGATGTTTTTCATCCCACGATTCAAGGTGCTGTTCGAAGGCTTTGATGCTGCGCTGCCGCTGCTGACCCAGGTGATTGTTTCCACCAGTGAATTTTGCCAATCCTACGGATTTTTTATCGCCATCGGCGTGGGCATTGCGGGCATTGGCATTCGCAATTGGCTGGCAACGGACCGGGGCCGACGTAAGTTTGAACAAAGCATGCTCAGCCTTCCCGTCATCGGACCTCTGAACGCCCAGTTCGCCATGGCGCGCTTTTGCCGCATGCTGGGCACGCTTCTGGGTGCAGGTGTCCCACTGATTCATGGGCTGAACGTGGCCCGCCGATCCATTGGAAATCAAGTCCTGGTCGACGCGGTCGCGGAATCCATCGAACGTGTCAAAAAGGGCGACACACTGGCCCGCAGTCTTTCTGATTGCCGCGTGCTGTTTCATGGATCGATTCTGGAAATGATTTCCGTGGCGGAGGAAAGCGGTCGCCTGGATCAGGAACTGATCCGTCTGGCGGCAACCACCGAGAAAGATCTGGACCAACAATTGAAGACAGCGGTTTCACTCATGGAACCCCTCATGCTTTTCCTGATTGCCGGGTTTATCGGCACGATTTTTATCGGAATGGTGATTCCTATTTTCACCATTCAGGATTACATTAAATGAACGAAGACAACTTGAACGGATTATGAAATTGAACACAGGACTCAAAAGAACACGTCGCACACGTCAACACGGATTCACGCTGGTGGAAATGCTGCTGGTGCTGGTCATCCTCGCCGCCCTGGCAGCAGTGGTGGTTCCCAAGTTTGCCGGACGTTCGCAACAGGCCAAGGAAACGGCTGCGCGCAGTCAGATTGCGGTTTTCGAAACGGCTCTGGACATTTTCGAAACAGACAACGGTTACTACCCTTCCGGCAGCGATGGTCT
>Ga0181581_10001171_pt1 | contig 20195 bp, 18 predicted proteins | sample 071ome_22_FD_132433 | JGI IMG/M metagenome (GOLD analysis project Ga0181581, IMG submission 132433) | Coastal salt marsh microbial communities from the Groves Creek Marsh, Skidaway Island, Georgia - 071404AT metaG (megahit assembly) | ecosystem: Environmental > Aquatic > Marine > Intertidal... | reverse complement strand
TGCTATAGATTTAGCATCATTGATTGGCTCTAAATATTATAGTTTTCATGCTGGATATTTAATAGACCCTTTGGTTAGTGAGTTAGGAAATAGAATTACCAAGCAAGTTATAAATGACAGGGGAAATGCACTAGAATCTTTTATTGAACGAGCTAATGCACTAGCTGTATATGCTGAGAGTAAGGGTATAAAATTGCTCGTTGAAAATAATGTATTGTCAAGAGCTAACTACGATTCATTTGACCACAATCCTCTCCTTATGGCTGATGTGGATGAGACACATGAAATTATGAATCGAAGCCATAGTAATTTGGGATTATTGATTGATGTGGCACATTTAAAAGTATCGGCTAATACCTTAAATTTTTCAGCTATTGACTACCTAAATAATTTTTATGATTTAGTCTCCGCTTATCATTTCAGTGACAATCTAGGTTTCGAAGATAGCAATGAAAAAATAGCAGAAGACTCTTGGTTTTGGCCATATATTAAAACTGACTTAGATTATTATTCTTTGGAGGTTTATAACCAGCCCCCAAGCGCGTTAAAAAATCAAGTTGAATTAATAAAGAGAAAGTTAAGTTAAAATGGTTGAGCTAAAAGACTTTTGCTTGGAAAGTAGTAAGACAATCTTGTCAGCATTAAATAGGCTAGATGTTAATGGCCACGGTATTCTATTTGTGGTTGAAGATGGGATTCTTTATGGAAGTTTAACTGACGGTGATGTTAGAAGGGCGCTAATTGGTGGGGCTACTAAAGAGGATTGTGTTAAAGACTTCTGCAATCAGTATGTTACGTATAGACATGTCAGCACATCTGAAGAGGAGGTAAGAGCTTTATTCAATAATGACATAAGAGTTATTCCACTTTTAGATGATAATAATCGAATCGTTGATATTGCTACTGTTATTCGCCCGCATCATATAGTGCTGATGGAGCCGCGACTCTATGGAAACGAATTGAATTATGTAACTGACTGTTTAAAGACTAATTGGATATCATCGCAAGGTAGCTATGTTACCCGTTTTGAGAAAGAGCTAGCTGAAACTTTTCATATGAAGCATTGCTTGGCGGTTTCTAACGGCACAGTTGCCATCCATTTAGCGCTTAAAACTCTTAATATAGGGATTGAAGATGAAGTAATCACTACAAACTTGACGTTTGGTGCGACAGTCAACGCAATAATCCACGCAGGTGCAAAGCCTGTGCTGGTTGATGTGGATAAAGATACATGGAATATTGATCCTCGGTTAATCGAAGCGGCGATAACACCTAAAACAAGAGCTATCGTGCCAGTGCACCTTTATGGTAATCCATGCGATATGGTTGAGATAATGTCTATTGCTAATAAGTATGGTCTGTATGTTATTGAAGATTGTGCAGAATCGTTGGGAGCAATGATTGAGGCGCGTCCTGTAGGAAGCTTTGGAGATATGTCGACTGTCTCTTTTTTCGCAAATAAAGTAATAACAACAGGAGAGGGAGGCGCTCTTCTGCTCAAAAATAACGTAGCTTATCTTAAAGCTAAACAGCTAAGAGATCATGGAATGAAGCCTGATAAGCGGTATTGGCATGATTTTGTTGGGTACAATTATAGGTTAACGAATTTGCAGGCAGCTATTGGATGCGCTCAGTTGGAGCAAATTGATGATTTCAAAGAGAAACGTATCAAATTATTTCAACACTATGATGATTTGTTCGAGGGTTGCGTTTATGTGCAGAAACAGAATATTTGTCCCGGAAATATTTCAGCTAACTGGTTATATACGATCTGCCTAAAAGGTAGTTTTGCAGATAAAAGGGATCAGTTAATGTCTTATTTAAAACTTAAAGGGATTGAAACTCGCCCAATCTTTTACCCTATCAATGAGATGCCTGCTTTTGAAAACTATCCCATTTCTGAAGAGTTTCCTGTAAGCCGATCTATTTCATATAGTGGTATTAGTCTTCCTTCTTCTCCCCGCATGTCGTTAGAAGAAGCAAAAGTTGTAGTTGATAACGTTTTGCTTTTTTTCTCTGTATATGAAATATAGATGAAGAAATAATATGCTTAAGGGTGTTATTATCGATCGAGAGAAATCCTAGAGCGACCTGTGATGAGTGATCTAAGCAAAATTGACGTTCAAAGTCTGATTCTGAAAAAAAATACGGTGACAGCCAAAAGAATTTTCCTTCATTGACTAATGTATTAGAGTTAATTGCAAAGGTTTGAATGTTGAATTTTTACGTTTTTGACGCAACAAATCTTACAGTGCGGATCAATTACTTAATCTGTTTAGCCTTAAAACATATGTCGCATAAGTTAAAGTGTTGTGGATGTTTAATTTATATGTGTACGTCTTTTAAACATAATAGAATAATAGCAAGTGTCTTGTAATGTATGATTGAGGGTAAAAAAGTTTTAGCTTTGATAACCGCAAGAGGAGGTTCCAAAGGGGTTCCAGGTAAAAATATAATGATGGCCGGCGGTAAACCTTTAGTAGCATGGTCTATTGAAGCGGCTCGAAAATCTAAATATATAGATCGGTTAATAATCTCTTCTGATGATGATGAAATTATTTCAGTGGCAAGTGCATTTGGCTGCGATGCTCCTTTCGTTCGTCCATCAGAACTGGCCAATGATGATGCGATAACCTATGACGTTGCAATACATGCGATTGATTTCTTAGAAGAACGTTTTAATATTTTGGTGGTCTTGCAGCCCACTTCACCTCTGCGTATTGCAGAAGACATAGATAGGTGCATTGAATGTTCACTTTCTACAGGATCATGCGTTAGTTTGGTTGAAACTGATAAGTCTCCGTATTGGATGTATAAACTTCCAACCGAAAGTTCGATGGTTCCTCTTTTACAGTCGGATAAAGCTATTTTAAGAAGACAGGATGCACCGCCAATTTTCATGCTAAACGGGGCAGTCTATGCAGTTGATTGTAATTGGTTAAAGCGTAATGGTTCATTTATTAATGATGATACTGTGCCTTATGTGATGCCCAAAGACCGGTCTTTAGATATAGACACCCATGATGATTTCGAAATTTTTGAGAGATTGTTGAAACTCCAAAAATCCTAGTTAGCCTGACTTACATAGAATGCAAAATGTTTGTCATCCAAATTTTCAAATATAAGGATTTAAAATGATTGAAAAAAGAGACACCTTAAAAATGTATAATCTTCCTGGAGAGATTAAATTTTGCAAAAAGTGCGTGATTTCAAATCAGCGACCTAGGACAGTACTCTAGTAGCCCATAAGCTTAAAGAAGACTATGGCATGACTCCGCTTACAGTCACATGGTCTCCACACATTTACACGGATATTGGCCGTAAAACCCTACATCATTTATAGATTCCGGCTTTGATAATATTTTAGTTGCTCCAAATGGAAAGGTGCATAGAAAGCTCACAAAAGCAGCATTTCTTGAAATGGGTGATCCGTTCCTGCCCTTCATCTTCGGTCAATATTCCGCGCCATTTAGAGCTGCTCTTCAATATAATGTAAATTTAGTGTTTTATGGAGAGGATGGCGAAGTTGAATATGGTGGTGTAATGGAGCACGCTGACCGAGCATCTTTGCCATACGATGTGTTTGTTCAGAACCTTCTTATTGGTGGAGGCTTAAGTGCTTGGTAAGAAATATTTATAGATGCCTACTTCCTCATCATTAAAGTTGCTTTTTAGATTTGGCCACGAGTACCTCTTTTGGGGGAGTGGCTATTTCGATATTATGGAGTTGAAAGATATCTTTCAGATTCATATTATTGTGCCAAAAACTTATCATAGTAATAAAAAATTTCGAGAATTCGTCTCTAGAAATGAAAATATATTTGCTCACTATGAGCCTAAATTGTCGGGATTGAATATTGGTGAGCACCAAAGATATAAATTTTTTTGCGAGGGTGTTCTAGAAAAAATCAAACCAGACTTTATAGTGCAGGATGATTATATTTTGATCCAAAATATGTATTTATTTTGTACTGCCAAAAATTCCAAATATGCTACTAGGTGTATAGTAAAAACTCAATCTCAGCCTAGTAATGATAATACTTTTAAGTTGATCGATAAGATTAGAGTGGAAAGAATTCAAGAGGTTTTCTATTTTGCATCACTGTCTAAACTATTAATGCGAGTGGGATCATTGTGGAGGGGGGGGCTGAGTTTGATCGAAAACTACATATTTCCATTTTTAGTAGGAATGACGAATTCGTATCTAAGGCGATCGGAATATCGCAATATTGATATAATACCGGTTTGGGTTCCGTTTGATTATTTCTTGACGCATGAAGCAGTGGAGGCAGCCTATGTCGAGCGACTTTTGTCTCTGCCAGTTGGGGTAGTCCAGATAATACAAAGAAGCTCGCGTCAGTCCTCTGTTTCTATTGAAAAACTTAAATCAAATTCGCTGTTTTTTGCGCCAAGTTTAATCGCTCTGACTTCTAATGATGGAACTAATTGGTCGAAATGGGTAGATATTTTAGAGATTTTAATGAGAATAGAAGATGTAGATATACTGTCAATAAAATTTCATCCATCAATGGCACAAAATGAGCACAAACTCATCCAAGTAGAGAATTTTTTTCGTCAGCGCTTTCCTCATGCCATTATTCATCCATTAGAAGCATGTGCTGAAGATCTAATTAGTACACATGATATTATCGTTAGTGATTGTTCTACTGTTCTAATTGACTCTAGATATTATCCGTCTAAGAAGATAATCAGTATTGATTTTCAGAATTTTGCTGGTAGTGACGCAATGAAAAATTATGATGGCATCAACTATTTTAAACACACCTTTAGTTTCAACGATCTAAAAAAGTCATCTTTAAAATTAACTCATGTGTCTAGTCAAAATCAGTCATTTCGTGAATTTTTATTAAATGAATAACTTAAAGTGGTGTTTGACATTCGGTGTAGTCGGTTTTGCAAATTAGAGAAACTTTCATTCCCCTAAATCAAAGTGACATATTTTGTAATATATTTATGTAGGGATCGATGATAACGATCACTTAAATACTTTAAGAGCGTTATTTAAGAAAAGAGCCAACTATACGGTAACTGATTTAAGGCATGGGCTTAGAAATAATCTTAAAGATGTTTCTAGGGTTTACTTCTTCATAATAAGTATATGAAAAAAGATTTAATTAGTTTAGGCTTGACGCGTTTAGCGATGTTCTTAATGACTCTTTTGTCATTGCCAATAATAATTCGCGGCTTAGGTGATGAAAATTATGGTCTTTATGTATTAATCTTTGGTCTAATCAATATTTTGACTGGGTTTTCAAATCTAGGATTAGGATTCACAGCAATGAGAGGATTGCCATCCTGTAAGGAGAGTGGACACAGAGAAGAGCTATTTTATCCTCAGTTTTTTATGCATATTTCGATAGGCTTATTTTTGGGTTTATTGGTTTATATGTTAGGAACTTATTCAAAATATGGACAATTTTTCATAGAAAGTGATGTTAGTTTATGGTTGATTTCTTTATATATAATGAGTTATCCGCTATACATGCAACTTAATTTGTTGTTTAAATTCACACAAGCAGTTCCCAAACTAAATTTTATAAATATTTTATTGCCTGCTACCTATCTAGCATCATTGGGGATCTATTTTTTTTTATATCAAGAAATCACTATAAATGACATGTTTAAATCACACCTTATTAGTGTTTTATTTACTGTGTTTTTAGGTTTGATAGCAAGCTGTAAAATAATAAATTTTAAGGCGATATTTTATAATTGGAATGAATTTATATTTGATCTTAGGCATGGTGTTCCTCTAATTATAGCATCGGTTTTAGATCAGGTGATGAGTTTGGCGGATCGCTATATTCTCTCATTCTATTTGCCGCTTGAATCAGTAGGATATTACGTACTTGCTTCTACTGTTGCATCAATGGTTGTGATGGTGCCGAAAGTATTTACTCTTGTCTCACAGCCGCTAGTATCTAAATTAATTGATCTAAAAAGACTCGATGATGTTTCGAGTAAAGTCAATAAACTTTCAATAATTTGGTTAGCAATTGTCATTCCGAGCATCGTAGGTTCATATCTACTTGGAGGGCAGATGATAGGCATATATATTTCTACAAGCATGGGTAAATCTGCAGGCCCGATAGTCTGGATATTAATGATTGGGATTAGTTTTTTAGGACTTTTTTTTACTTATAATGTAATATTATTTGCTTTGTCCAAGACCGATCTACTTCTTAAGATAAGCCTGCTAACGGCTATAACGAATGTGGTGCTGAACTTTACATTACTATACATTGATACATCTTTAGAAATGGCGGCATTGGCAACTAGTCTTTCCTATGGGCTAGCGTTTTTTATAACATACTCATACTGTAAGAACTTTCTTTATCTTCAACCTGATTTTAACGAGATTTATAAAATTATAATTAGTGCCTTAATGGCTGGAGTGTCTGTGTTTATCTCAATGTTTACAATTACCGCTGAGATTGGATTGATTGAAGTGTTGTTATTAATTTCCCAATATATATTTTTTTACATACTTATATTGATTCTTTTTAATTCAAAATTAACTAAATTTAAATTACTTAAAAAAACCTGGAAGGCACTATGATTGTTACTAAATGTCGTGTTTGCGGCGGGACAGATCTTCATGATGTTTTAGACTTGGGGAGTCAGCCATGGTGTAATGATTATAGAAAATCGGATGGCAAGGATTGTGCGCAATATCCTCTAACTACCTGTTTCTGCAACACGTGTTCTACTTTTCAAATCAGACATACTGTTCCAAAGGAAATTATGTATAGCGATCACAAATATCTATCTGGATCAAATGTCAGTATGCCTGCCCATTTTCAAAATATTGCTAACAAGTGCTATCAAGAATTCAACCCTAATGCTAAATTTGTTGTGGATATAGGTAGTAACGACGGTACCCTTTTAAAGCAATTTAAAAAACTAGAATTAAATGTTTTGGGAGTAGAGCCCTGTAAAAAGGCCGCACTTAAGGCTATAGAATCTGACGTGCCAACTCTAAATGACTTTTTTACGAGCTCAAACGCTGAAGTTATAAGAATGAAGTATGGGCAAGCTCAAATAATTTCAGCGGCGAACGTTTTTTATCATGTCGAAGAACTTCATGATATCGTGCGAGGCGTGAAACTATTATTATCAGATGACGGCACCTTTGTTATACAGGGCACCTATCTACCTTCTCTTCTGAAAAATAATGAGTTTGATGTAATCTATCATGAGCATCTTCTTTACTATAGAATTGAAAATCTAAATTATCTTTTAAGGATGCATGGTTTAGAAGTTTATGATGTGGATTTTGTTGATGTCCATGGAGGCTCTTTCATAGCTTATGTTAGTCACATAGGTTCCCATACAGTATCTGATAATGTTGGTGACATCATTAAAAATGAACGAAAACTAGGACTTCACACAATTAACCCTTATATTAGTTTTAAAGAACGAGTAATTAATCTAAAGGCAGAGATTCAAGATTTGTTGGCAGACTTGAAAGAGCAAGGAAAAACAATATACGCCTATGGGGCTCCTGCTAAGGGAACTGTAATGATTAATTTTTGTGAACTTGATAAGGATACCATCTCACTAGCGGTAGAGGTAAACAAGGAAAAGATTGGCACCTATATTCCTGGCACTTCAATAAAAGTTTATGACGAAAACGAGGTTCAAGAGCCAGATTTTTACTTTTTACTTTCATGGAACTTTTTAGATGTCTTTAAAGAGAAGGTAGAGTTCAAATCTGGTATTCGATCATTTATCGTACCAGTTCCTAATCCAGTGATTTTGAGTAAAGATTAGGTAATAATCATGGAAATCGCTATTTTTAAACGATTGAAAAAAATAAAACGTCAATTTTTATCAGGATATTATGTTGTTGAGTCTTGGATCGCAAATTTTTTTGGAGCACAGGTCCTAAGATATTGTTTGGCTGCCTTCAGCCTGTATGTAAGAAGATTAAAATTCAGTAAAAATATAACCGAACTAGACGATACTTTACACAAAGATGGATTATGCATCTTAAAAGACTTCCTATCTGTTCAACAAGTGGATATGGTTAATTTAGAGTTCAATAAGGTTCTAAGATACCCAACTGACTCCTTTGAGGACGGGAGTACATATATCAAAAGATCAACTCTTGCAGATTTCGATATAGTGCCGTGTGTATCAGAGCATATTTTAAAAAATCCTTCAGTTATAAATCTTGTTCAGAATGCGGAAGGTAGGCAGTATGACGTAGGTGAGGCTTGGTTTGATATAGTTCAGAATGGCGATCCTGCCGTAAGTGATTCACAGAAAGTAATGCATACTGATAACTTTTATGCGACTCACAAAATGTGGTATTTTTTAGATGATGTAACTTTAGAACATGGTCCATTAGTTGTTGCACCTGGTACTTCAAGGTTTAGTTTTACTCGGGCCATTTTTGAATATTTGAATTCTATAAATTACGCGTCTCAAAATATTGCCTGGAGACCTTCGGCAAGATGGAAAAAAATTTTTAAACTTCGTCCGATGCCAGTTGTTGTGCCTGCTAATACACTAGTTATTGCAAATACTCATGCGTTCCATCAGAGGGGAGATGCAGTGGAAGGGATGGAACGGAGGCAGATCCATTTCAGAATGCGCATAGATCCAATGAAGAAGATGTTTTCGTTCGTTGGAGACAGATATTGACTTCACTGACTTCTTTCAGAGCAGCTACTGATAAGAATTTAATCTATTAACATGATTTTTTTTGAAGGATCTTGGTTTTAATAAGGGGCTTATTATCAGAAAGTTAAGAGCAAATATTGCAATTCTTGAGATTTATAGTCATCACGTATTTGTGCACACTATAGCATCTTCTTTAATACTCGCAGGTCACAATGTAACTGTTTACGTTTCAGCGCGAATTTATAAAGATCTTGAACCAATGTTTTTGGATGCAGAACAAAGCCTTAAATTTTGTGTTTCAGCCAATGGAGAAGGGGATTTTGCGTTTCTTAAAAGAATAAGAGAGGAAATTAATCAAACATTTGATCTCCTCATTATCAACTCTATTCAAGGCTATAGAATAGGTTATTTATACCTATTGAAGTTTAAAATTCCAACGATTGCTGCGGCAGGAAGAATTTCAGAATTTTTTGGGTCAAAATACAAAGTTTCGGGTCTTAAGACTATCAGACGAATTGCTCATCATAATTACACCAAGTTTTTCCTGCCTAAGGTTATTGAGCGCCTTGAAGGATTGATCGTCCATACTGAAAAGGCAAAGCAGCTTGCCTTGTGCAATGGATATAGCAAACCAATTCACTGTATGCCGTTCTCTCTTCATATCAATGAGCCTTTAATTATTGAAAAACCAAAAGTTACCGTCAATTTTCTTATAACTGGATCGCTTACAGAGCATGCTAGAGACTATTTTTCAGTGTTATCAGTTTTTGAATCAATTTGGAAAGAAGGTATAAAAACGGCGAAATTAACCGTCTTAAGTAGTCCCAAAACTGACTATGGTTATAAGGTTTATAACGAAATGCAACGTCTTGGAGACCTAGGCTATCCAATTACTTACTTCTCAGGGTGGATACCCGAGCAGCAATTTGTAAGTGAGACAAGAAAGGCTGATTTCTTGATTGCTCCTATTTTGCATGAATATTATGGGGCTGGAGAAATTACGAGTGTTGAGGTTGAGTCAGTTAGGATGGGAACGCCAGCTCTATATCCAGATTGGTACTTCGTCGATGATAATCGAAAAGCTAGCAGTATTTTGTATTCTTCATTTGCTCATTTGAAGGAGCTAGTCACGGGATTTGCTATAAACATTTCATCGATCTGGCCTATTAGGGAAAGTGCAAAAAAAAATGTAGAGGAGCTATGTGTTGAGAATGTATCTGAAAAATTAAATGAGTTTTTAAATCAAAATATATTTAATACTATTAGCGAAGATTGCCATCGCCGGAAGTCAGTTGAAGATTAATATAAACGTTCTAGTTAGATGAGTGCGATGAATATTCTAGTTATAGGAAGCGAGGGTGCTATTGGATCAAGGCTTGTCAATATGCTTACCATCACTATACCAACTGCTACCATTATCCGGGTCGGTAAAAGTACGTCATCTTTTGCCTCTGAAACATCTATGCAGAGGCTTCTTATTGGCGACCTATTGGATAGAAATTTTGTGGACGCCATCTTTAAAAAATATGATATTCAGGTTGTTATTTTTTGCGCGGCAAAGTGGAATGGTATCAATCAAGATCCAACTGTTCTTGATGTCAATGTAAGGATGTTTAGTAATGTATTGGCTGCCTTAAGGGACACGGTAACTAATTTTATTTATTTATCATCCTCAGCCGTATATGCTCCAGGTCAATGTAACGATAGTCTTTCAATCAAATCATTGCCAGACTCTACCTATGGAAAGTCTAAATTAATAAATGAAATCTTACTTCTAAATAAGTCAGACATAACTGGTCTCGAAGTAACTATTTATCGTCCTTTTCATGTCGTATCACCTCATGAAAAATATTGTTTAGGAAGATCTCATATTACTACTGATTTCGTACATCGCTATATTGAACTAGAAACAGATTTCATTTGGAAATCCTTACCTAACGATGTTTTTATACCGTTTTACTGGGTAGATGATTTGTGTGAAATTATCGCTAAAAATATATTCAATCTAGATTTTGTAGGTAAGGTTTTTAATGTTGGAGCTTCGTATTCATTTTCGATTTTAAACCTCGCTGTTTGTATTGCAACTGTTGCTACAAAATATGGACTGTCAGCACATCAGTTGCCTGTGATTGAGAATGATTTGACTTCAGTTGAAAATAATATGGTATCTAAACTAAGCGAAATGATTGTTACTCCTGAGCCTAAAGACTTAATGGAGATTGTGGAGAGATTTATTACTGAGAAATACGGGATAGCTTATGAGTATTAAGGTTTTACCCATAGAGGGATTTAAAGATCATCGGGCTGAAAGGTTTTTTGACATATATCCAGATATTGATGGGCAAATAACTGTTTCAATAGTGGAACCAAATCAGTTTAGCGGGTGGCATAAGCATGCACTGCAATATGATATTTTTTTTGTTGCCGCCGGCACCCTGAAAATTGGAATAATCTCGCCTGACGGGGAGGTAAGTGAGGTAATACTTGATTCTAAATGCCCTGAGACAGTTTTTATTCCAACAGGCTATTGGCACTGCTATAAGTCAGGTGAATCTTCCGCCACGCTGGTTTATTATCTTAGTAAGAAGCATAATGAGGATGATGAGTATCGTGCTACCGAAGAGGAAATATTTAGTCAATTTCGCTATAGAATATAGATGATATGACAACTATTAACAGACCTTTTTTCTCCATACTCGTTCCCTCTTATAATCGACCATTTGAGCTAAAGAGGTGCCTTAATTCGATTATGAGATCCTCATTCAATAACTTTGAGGTTATTGTTTCGGATGACAATTCACCTTTGCGGGAAGAAATCTCAGAAATAATAAATTGCTTTTCAGGAAATCCTAAAGTAATTTTTCATCAGCAACCATCGAATTTGAAGGAGCCAGGAAATAAATCATTTTTAACTACTAAAGCTACTGGTGAATTCAATATTGTAATCGGTGATGATGACGTACTCGGTTACAATACTCTAAGTTTAATTTATAATTTTGTGTGCAAAAATCCAAATTATGATATCTATGGGTTAGGATATTTTATCGCGGATGAGAATAATAAATTATTATCCGTTCACTGCTCACCAAAGGCTACGATACTAACCAGCGAAAAAAATATGAGATATTTGTTCGAGTTTGGCGTGTCGCCAATGGGTTTTATGCATCCAGCGACATTTTGTTGTCGAACTGGTATCGAGTTAGCTTTACCATACAGAGACGATGTCGGTATCGGTGAAGACTTATGCTTTTTATTGCAAGCGGCAGCTCGTGGCCATTCAATAATTACAATTCCAATGCCCTTATTCAATTGGAGAAAAGTTCAAGATATAGGATCTGTTACTCAAGGCAATCAATCTGCTGAGCGCCTATCTAGTATTAGAGCTAAATCTAGGATTTATGAAATCATTAAAAATGAACCTTTTGCTGAAAAAGTACTAAAAGATTATATTTCCTCGCCTTCTTATAGGTTTAAATTTTTATATATGGAAGTTTTAAGAGATCCTTTGGCAGTATCTTTGAGTGCGGAAGAATTAGGGATTGAGCAAAATATGTATCGCGAATTGACTGGATACAGTCGTTCATGGACTAGTAGATTCAGCATACGCTTAAGAAGGCTTATTAATTTTTTAGATCTCTGCAAGATTCTTGGCGTTCCATTGGCAGTAAAGTGGGTCTTAACATCCATTGTTTTTCGCATAAAAGCTGCACACAATGGAGTATAGTAAGACCTTATTAAGAATTAAAGATATTCGCTATAGATTCTTAAATTTTTTACTTTTTATCTTTTTCTGCACAGTCCTGTTCCAGAATTTACAGTACGCTGTGGGTGGTATTAGGATTATGGGTTATCAAATAGCAGGAATAATATTCTTGCTGTTTTTTTGGTCGAATAAATTTATAAGTCCGCGCTCTGTTCTTACGAAAAAACAAGATGTTTTGCCCCTCATAATTTTATATCTATTGATGATATTGGGGGCGGCGATTTCATCGGTTGGCGTGATCACAATGGTCGGCACTTTTACCCAATTCTTGAAAGGATTCTTGGAGCTACTATTTTTTAATATATTTTTGATTTCACTAATCATGTATTTAGCAGAAAATAAATATTCTGATGCTTATAAATTTTTGCATTTTTTACTAATTATGGCAGGCCTTTCGTGTGTATATCAGTTTTTTGCCATATATTTTATGTTAAGTGCTGGAGTAAGTCTTGATGATTTGATATTTCCGAATCTTGTTAATTCGGATAGAGGTGACCAATCTGAAATGTTAATAGGATTGAACGAAACAACAGGTTTCAGACATGGAGGATTTTTAGTAAGCCCCAATACAATGGCCACTTTGACAATATGTGTAGTCCCCATAACATATTACCTCGCAAATATTAAAACCATGTGGTTGCTCACTCTTGTTTTGATTTTTATTATTTCCCTTTTAGCGGGTTTGAGTCTTTCAGGATGGTTAGGAATGGCGGTTACATTACTAACTATGTTGCTTCTTGCAGAACGCCGCAGTTTAAAAAAGTTCGTATTTAGCTTTGGCTTACTATTGTCACTGACTACATTGATAGTTATGATTGATTGGTGGCTAGATTCTAATATCATTTTGGGATTCGTCGATATTCTAGAATATCGATTTATGAATACTAATTACCTTGAATCTACCCGCTATGAGGGAACGATGGCCGGTTTAGATTTATTTTCTAAAAGTCCAATTTTCGGTTCAGGCATTAATAGCTCAACGCTTTTATTACAAGATTATCCAATTTTTTCATTAGTAGGAGGCTCAATTCATAACTATTGGTTAGAGTTATTTGTTTCTGTGGGATTGTTTGCCATTCCAACAGTGGCCTACTATTTATTTTTTTTATTTAGATCTCGTACTCTCAAAAATATTTATTACAAGGCCTTGTTTGTAAGTTTATGTGGATTAATTGTGAATGGTTTTTTTCATAGTTCAATAGCAAAACCTGGCATTCAGGCGTTTCTTGTTTTATTGTACTTGTGTGCAATTGCGCATCAGAAACATGTTAGAAATAAGCACTTTTAATATCCTTAATAATGCTATTCAAGATTGATCATTACTCTCACACCAATACTTAAATTATGCCATTAAACTTCTTACAATACAGCCAGAGGGTGCGTTTGCGCAGTTAGAATTTTTTTTACTTGTTGCGATAATACTTTTTGTAAGTTCAAGAAAAAGCGCTTCTTTAAGGTCGCACCGGTTGAGTTTTTCACCGCGCTAATTCTCCCTAGCTATCTTTTATTTTTGGTCTGACAACTTTTTATATAGATTCTTTTACTACTTTAAAATAGATTTAGTCTGTTTATTGAGAAACGTTTTATGAAAATATGGCTTTTACAACGTAATGAACCAACCCCTCACGATAATGACGGTAATAAGAGATTATTTAGGACCGGAATTATGGCTCAGATGCTTTCTGAGCATGGTCATGAGGTGGTCTGGTGGACCTCCAATTTTGATCACTACAATCGATGTCACAGATTCAAAGGCAATATTAGGAAAGTAGTTAAAGGAAAATATCACGTTCACTATCTTCAATCTCGAGGCTACTCAAGGAATATTTCGTTGGATAGAGTGGCCGCAAATAAGGAAGTTGCCAGTAGCTTTGCCAAAGAAGCTGTAAACGATCCTAATGTCCCAGATTTGATAATAGCTTCCATACCTACAGCAGAGTTAGCGTGGCAAGCAATAAAATATGCTAAATCGCATAACATACCAGTTATTCTGGACGTGCGTGACTTATGGCCAGATCATATTGTTTCAGTTGCTCCTATCTGGCTAATCCCCTTTGCAAGACTTGTCACATTACCCTTATCACGGTTGACCTCAAAAGTCTTTGCGCAAGCAACCGGTATTTTTGGGTTAACAGATTCTTTTATCGAATGGGGTTTAAATTATGCTGGTCGTGAGCGCAATTGTTACGATCGTGTTGTCCCGATGGGTTATATCAAAAACAGCATATCTGAATCACATTTAAATGAAGAGAGTCAATTTTGGGATACTCTTGGAGTAAAAGATGATGGTGATTACTTAATAGTTACATTTATTGGAAATATCGGCCGAAGTTTTGATCTTAATGTGATTTTAGATGCTGCACAGCTTCTTCAAGTTAGGGGTAAAAGAGTCAAATTCGTTATTTGTGGTGATGGAGAATTAGCAACTGCTTTAAGTGCTAGGGCCGTGGATCTAGAAAATGTAGTTATGCCGGGATGGATTAACAAAAACCAAATTAAAACTTTGTTAATGCGCAGTGATGTCGGCTTACTACCCTATGTGAATGCTGAAAATTTCATCAAAAATGTACCTAACAAACCTGGCGAATACCTTTCAGAGGGGTTATTTCTATTATCTAGTCTTTCGAAAGGTGTTCTCTTTGAATTTATTAAGAAATATGATTGTGGTATCAGTTATGAGAATAATGCATTAGACTTAACTGATAAATTGTGTTTTTATGTGGACTCCCCAGAGCTGTTGAAAAGGAAAAAGGAAAATGCAATAAATGCATTTGACCAAGAATTTGACGGGGAAAAAGTGTATTCTGAAATGATTGACTTTCTTGAGAATACATTTATAAATAGTAACTCTTATTAAATAGATTTAAAGATAATTATCTTTAGGGATATATAAGATGAATAATGATATAAATTATGAACCTTCTTTAGCAGCAAGACTAGCTAAGATATTAATACCCTTAATGCAAAAAGTTTTACCGAGTCCATGGTACAAGACTGCATATAATTTTTTATATACTAGTTATAAATGGTTTCTACGAAAATCATATATTTTTCGAATCATTGGCGCTTATATACATGGAAATAAAGAGAAGAAGATACGGTCTATGCTAACATGGAGGCTTCTTCAGTATACTATGGGAGGGCGAAAAGCATTGGAAAATGCGTTTGATATTATTTCTTTAATTGAACGTAACCAGATCCCAGGAGTTATAATTGAATGCGGTGTTGCTGAGGGGGGGACCGCTGCTATGTTGGCTCTGGCTAATGAGAAATTAGGTAAAAATAATCGAGAAAAGTGGTTTTTTGATTCTTATGAAGGATTGCCGGAACCAACTGAAGAAGATTATATTAATGGAAAAGCTGGTGGCTTTGTTCGCCCCCTGCCAAAAGGTTCCTGCCTAGGTACTTTTGAGCAAGTAAGTGATCTTATGTACAACACTTTAAACATGAGCAAAGATGAAGTGCACTTAATTAAAGGCTGGTTTCAAGATACTGTACCAAATAACAAAGACAAAGTAGGTGATGCTATTGCTGTATTACGCCTGGATGGAGATTGGTATGAATCTACAAAAATTCCACTTGAAAATTTTCATGAAAAATTAGGTAAAGGTTCGATAATAATTATCGATGACTACGGGACTTGCTATGGTGCTGAACGTGCAACTAATGAGTTTCGAAATGAACACAATATTACCACCCCACTCAATTCTGACGGCCGAGGTGGGGTTTGGTTTGAAATGCCCTAATAAACATGGCTGACTCAAAAATCACTGATAAAGTTTTACCGCAAATTGTACCTCGACGAAGAGTATACGAATTCTCAAAACGCGTTTTTGATTTTTCCTTCGCTTTTATAATTCTTATTTTTATTTGGCCAATATTTATAATTATAGCAGTAGCGATCAAGGTTAGCTCACCTGGGCCAGTTTTATATAGGGGTCTTCGAATTGGACTTCATGGTAAGCCGTTTTATATTAACAAGTTCCGCTCAATGATATTAGGTGCTGATAAGTTCTCTGGAACTACCAGTAAAAATGATTCTCGAGTGACGCCTATAGGCCGAGTATTACGAAAAAATAAATTAGATGAATTACCCCAACTTATAAATGTTCTTAAAGGGGAAATGAGTTTTGTAGGTCCTCGTCCAGAATTGCCTCGTTATACTGCACGATACGATAAGAAAGAACTATTAATTCTGAGTGTACTTCCAGGGATAACTGATTTCTCTTCGTTATATTTTTCAAATCTAAATGAACTGATTGAAGATGAAGAACCAGATAATGCTTTTGAAACTAAAATCCTAATGGAAAAAAACCGCTTACGATTGAAATATGTAGAGTCTAGAGGTTTTTTTGTTGACATCACTTTAATCGTGAAGACTATATTGAGAGTTTTACGTCTCTCATGACAACATCAGTTCTATCTAAATTTGGTGTCACTCTTTCTCCTTTAGCCCTTGGCTGTGAGCCTCTAGGAGGTGCTGACTGGGGAAAGGTTGACATGATTAAATTACATGGAGCAGTAGATCAGGCTTGGAATATGGGTATTAAAGTATTCGATACCGCTGACGTATATGGCCTTGGCGAGAGTGAAGTTCAGTTATCCAAAGCTTTAGGAGCAAAGCGCCACGAGGCAGTAATTGTCAGTAAGTTCGGTTGCCGTTGGACAGCTCAGGCGGATCTCGATAGGGCTAAAATTATAAAAGATACCTCACCTATTTACATCGAAAAAGCCCTTGAAGCTAGTCTTAAGCGTTTAAAAATTGATGCTATCCCGATTTATTTAGCGCACTGGCCAGATACTAATACGCCGCTTGAAGCTACTTTGGAAAAACTTGAACAGTGTAGGCAGTCAGGGAAGATAGTTTCTTATGGTTTATCTAATTTCAACTGGGTTCAATATGAATCATATTTAAATGAATATCCACTTGCAGCTATTGAAGGACCTTACAACCTTATAGCTCAGGAACTAGGTGAAACTGAATATACAAGAGCTCGTAATGCAGGCTTATCAATTTTAACCTATGGTCCGTTAGCACAAGGATTACTAAGTGGGAAATATAATCAATATAGCACCTTTGAAGAAAATGATAGGCGTCACCGTCTGAAACATTTTTCCGAAAAGTCGTGGTCTAATAATAAAAGAGTTTTAAATGTACTGTATCAGGCAGCAGAAGCGCACAATAAAACCCCTGCGCAGGTAGCTCTGCGTTGGATTATTCAGAAAAAAATTGTGAGTACCGTGATAGTCGGTGCAAAAAATCCTGAACAGGTTAAAAACAATATTGGCGCTTTAGGATGGCAACTTGATTCACATTGGATGAGCAAACTTACCGTCGCTGGAAATTTTTAAGATGGCTACCCCCCCAAATACAAGGAAAGATCTATGTCTGAATCACTTACCTTAAATCAACAGCATGATCTCGAGGTGACTTATAAATTAGCGCTTAAAATTAGAAAGCATGCAGTTCAAATGACAAGCTCCGGGAAAAGTTCACACATAGGTTCTATTCTATCAATCGCCGATATTTTGGCTGTTTTATATGGAAAAATTCTCAATGTTCGCCCTAAAGATCCTAAATGGCAGGGTCGTGATCGATTTATTTTAAGCAAAGGGCACGCTGGCGCAGGTGTCTATGCTGCACTTGCTGAAACCGGCTTTTTTTCAATAGAAAAACTTAAAAGCCATTACCAAAACGGCTCAAATTTATCTGGTCACGTTTCACACAAAGGTATTCCAGGTGTTGAGTTATCGACTGGTTCCCTAGGTCATGGCTTATCTGTTGCTACAGGTATGGCCTTGGCTGGGAAAATGAATCAAAGACTGTATCGTGTATTTGCGTTACTAAGTGATGGGGAGTGTGATGAAGGTGCTACTTGGGAAGCAGCAATGTTTGCTTCACATCATAAGCTAGATAATTTGGTAGCTATTGTTGATCGTAATCGACTTCAGAGCATTCACTCTACAGAAGATACCGTAGCTTTAGAACCATTTGCAGATAAGTGGCGTGCTTTCGGTTGGTGCGTCGTCGAAGTTGATGCGCACAATCATTCTCAAATGCTTGAGACCTTGAAAGACAAAACCAGTAGAACCAGTAACAGGCCTCTTGTAATGATTGCTAACAGCACCAAAGGCAAAGGTATTTCCTTTATGGAAAATTCCGTTCTGTGGCACTACCGTTCCCCACAGGGCGATGAATTCGAAAGCGCAATGAGAGAGCTGAATGAGGGTGCTGAGAGATGAGGGATGAGTTTGTAAATCAGCTAGAAATACTTGCTGCAAAAGATTCAAACTTAATTTTAATCACCGCCGATTTGGGATTTGGAATATTCGATAATTTTAATGCTCATTTCCCTGAACAGTTCATCAATGTTGGCGTCGCTGAGCAAAACATGACTGGTATCGCAACGGGATTGGCCTTGGAGGGCAAAAAAGTTTTTACTTATTCTATTGCAAACTTTGCAACTCTAAGATGTATTGAGCAAATACGTAACGATGCTGCATATCATAATTCAAACGTAACTGTAGTGGCCTCTGGTGGCGGGTTTACCTATGGATCACTTGGTATGTCTCATCATGCTACTGAGGATATCGCTATCATGCGTGCTTTGCCGGATGTTACCGTAGTGGCCCCGTGTACAGCATGGGAAGCTTTTCATGGGACAGAACAACTATTTAACAAAAGTGGTGTTTGTTACCTACGCCTGGAGAAGGGTGGAGACATAACTCCACCTTCAAAAAGCACAACCTATGAAATTGGTAAAGCTATAAGCTATAGAGAAGGTAAGGACGTTACGTTTATTGTTGCTGGGGGCATTATGAGTGAAGCACTAAAGGCCGCCAATATGCTTGCAAAAATGAATATTGATGCAAGCGTAATTTCTATGCACACTATTAAGCCTATAGATCGTGAAGCTATCAAAGTTGCGGTAAATAAAACACGAGCCATCATAACTATAGAGGAACATAACATTATTGGCGGGCTTGGTAGTGCTGTTGCTGAGGTTCTTGCTCAGGATAATCTGCGGACGACTTTTGGGCAGATTTCTATTCTAGATAATTATACATCTGTTGTTGGCGATCAAGATTACCTTCGCCATCATTATCAACTTGATGCCGCGGCGATAGTCTCCAAAGTACATTCATTGATAGATGTGCTTGATTAACTATTTTAGCTATATTCAAGATTTAAGATAAAGCATGGGCGACCCTAAAAATTAAGGATACCAACATATCTGTCCTTGGCCTGGAGGCCAAAACTGATGCAGAAAAGATCTCAACTATGTCTATAGCTAGTTACTTCAAATATATTTTTTTAACAGTTACCGGTAAAGGTCAGGGCGATAGGGTTCGTCCTTAATAGTTGTCACTAACTAAAAGCCAATCGCTATCGTTCCAGTTCCTTAAATATCTCAATGCAGTATTCTCAGATTTCCATCCACCACGCAGCATGATTTTTTCAAGCGGCACACCTTTATCAACAAGATCTTCTGCGGCACCGACACGAAAGGAGTGGCCTGACAGCTCGCCAATATTGTTCAATCCTGCATTGCGCTGAAGAAACTTCAGTATCTTATTTAAAGCAGCAGGGTCTAAACTTTCCCTAACGCTTAAGTCGCGTTTAAAGCTTCTTAAGATGTATCCGTCGGATTGTTTGACTAAGTAATCATCTCCGACTGAATCTTCACCCGCTGTTGATGCCTTAAGAAATTTATGAGAACAATCGCTGACTTGTCCTCGTCATACTTCTCAAATATCGCATTGAAACCCTTGAAGGGGCCTG